>Ga0206917_1005_pt1 | contig 81489 bp, 61 predicted proteins | sample Alteio_BWOrgHeat_68_FD_152931 | JGI IMG/M metagenome (GOLD analysis project Ga0206917, IMG submission 152931) | Enriched cells from forest soil in Barre Woods Harvard Forest LTER site, Petersham, Massachusetts, United States -... | ecosystem: Environmental > Terrestrial > Soil > Temperate forest >...
GGGAACTTACCAACACCAGGAAATCGCCCGGCTACGGGCGCCGGAAATCGGCCTAGTGTGGGCAATGTTGCGAACCGGCCGAACGCCGGGGCTCGGCCCGGCGGAGGCAACGTCGCTAATCGACCGAACGCGGGTCAGCCAGGTGTCGGCAATCGACCAAGCGCCGGCGCAGGATCAATTGCCGGATCGCGAACGGCCACGGGTGCGCGACCATCGACACGCGATGTGCAGAACTTTCTTGATTTGCCGAATGCCGGAAGTGGAGATGTCGGCGGAAGCCGACCGTCTAGCGGAATGGGCAACGCGGCTAAAATTGCTGGTGGCGCTCTGGCCGGAGGTGCGGCGGCCGAGTTTTTAAGCAATCGTCCGAACAACGAGCTGCCGGGCGCAGGTGGGTCGCCTGGAAATCGAGTCGACGCGGGATTGCCCGGCCAGCCAGGAAATCGAGTGGACGCAGGGCTACCGGGACAACCTGGAAATCGCGTCGATGCGGGCCTGCCTGGGCAACCAGGAAATCGCGTTGACGCAGGGCTCCCGGGTCAGCCTGGAAATCGAGTGGATGCCGGTCTACCAGGCCAACCTGGGAATCGGGTCGATGCGGGTCTGCCCGGGCAACCCGGAAACCGCGTCGATGTTGGTCGGCCAGGGCAGCCGGACCTCGGTCGACCGGGACGACTTGGTGACCACATACAAAATCTTCCAAGCCAAATTATTGATAGAGCCCAGTGGCAGAATTGGCGGCAGGAAAATCTTGGAGACATTCACGACTACTGGCACAACCACGGCGGAGATTTTGGCAATTGGTACGGCGACAGTTGGTGGGACGATCATCACGTCCATTATCCGTACTATCCAGGATTTGGCTTTTGGGCAGGCGCCGCGTGGTCAGGGCTCTCGGGTTGGGGCGACTACGGTTGGACTGAACCCATCTATTACAACTACGGAGAAAATGTTTATTACGACGACGGCTCGGTGTACTACGGCGATCAGCCAGTCTGCACCGAGCAGCAGTACATCGACCAGGCCGAGGCGATCGCACTAAGTGCGCCAGAAACGCCGCCTGCGGCGCAAGACTGGATGCCGCTTGGAGTGTTTGCGATCACTCAAGACGGCGAACCAACCGGTGCAGATCCCACGATGTTCTTGCAACTCGCTCTGAGCAAGCAGGGAGTGATCAGCGGCACGCTCCAGAACACCGCGACGAACACAGTGAAAGCCGTTGAGGGGATGGTCGACAAACAGTCTCAGCGCGCCGCGTGGACCGTGGAAGGCGAGTCGCGCCCACTCATGGAAACGGGCATCGCGAATCTAACGCAAGATACAAATGCCGTTCTGGTTCACTTTCCTGACAACACTACTCAGCGCGTTCTGCTTGTCAGGTTGGAACCGCCGGGAGCGACCAAAAAGCAGTAGCAATTCGAGTTGCACCGTTCGATGCCATGCGGTGCGACATATTGACCACAAGCAAGTCAATGAAATAGATTTATGGCATCTCTAAGGGCGTGTGGTTGGTCCAAATCAAATGGGACTTCACTACACCGTCGAATAGGCCGGATGCGCTTTCGAGAGATGTCTTACACCAATACTCTTGAGTCCGACCTTGGAGAGATTCATGCTGGCACGGAAGTTATTGACAGAAGCGATAGGCACCTTTTTCCTAGTACTAACGGTTGGATGTACAGTTATTCTGTCTTCTGATGCGACTAAGGGAATCATCCCACCATTGGCAATCGGGTCGGCGCTGATGGTAATGGTCTACGCCGGCGGACATATTTCGGGCGGACACTATAACCCAGCCGTGACATTGGCGGCGACCGTCCGTGGCCGTCAGCCGGCGAGCGAATTGATTCCTTATTGGATTGTTCAGATTGCCGGCGGGCTACTCGCTGCAGCTGTCGCTTTATTTCTTACTACCGGCGCTCCCGTCGCAACTCCCGCGCCGCCTGATGTCGCCAAAGCGTTCGTCGCTGAGTTTCTTTTCACGTTTGCGTTGGCTTTTGTCGTATTGAATTCGGCCACGGCGAAGGCGACAACCGGAAACTCGTTCTACGGGCTGGCAATCGGCTTCACAGTTCTGACTGGCGCCTTCGCCGTCGGTTCGATTTCCGGCGGTGCCTTCAATCCAGCCGTCGCCATCGGCGCTTGTGCGATGAATCTGATCCACAGGCCATCGGTGTGGATTCACATCGTAGCCGACTTAGCCGGAGGCTTGGTGGCGGGACTCGCTTTCTTATACCTTCATCCGGATGACAAATAGAGCCGCAATCGACGAAGTTGCTGCAACACGTTTCGATAGTAATATCAAGTACCGCCGCTCGTCTCGTCTTGCATCTGTCCAGCGTAGCTAGGCGCGCTACCACGCATTGGCGCGCTACGGCGCTGCTATTAATTCGCGCGGTTCAGCGGCGGCGGTGGAAGTTGAAACCTTTGCTGCCCGCTTTGTTGCAACTCGCCAAGCCGCCAGAGTCCTTTGAGGGTTGCTTGAAAAGCGGGCTGACCTGCGAGCGTGGCATACTGTGGTTGCTGAGATATGCCCTCATATCGTTTGATCGCGTCCTCGATCTCTTCGATGCTGGGAGAGTGGTTCGGCATGTACAGTTCCGCTGGCAAGGCGAGGTATTGCTTCCACTGGTCATCAAGACTGGCAGCGAGTTGCCGAGAGGAGGCGTCGAGTTGTCGCCTTGTGGCTTCGAGTTCGTTCGGCGCCTGTGGAGCCGGAACCTGAGCGGGAGCGGGAATTGCTACAGAGATCTGCTCAGGCGGCGCAACCATTGTCGGACGCGCGCTCGACAAAGCAGTTAACTGTTGAACAAGTTGAGTCGCGGAAGCTGGGATCGTGCCCGGTGGTTGGTAATACATTGCATCAGTCGCGGGATCTAGCGAGATCGATGAACCATCGATCGACGCGCCGACAAACGCACCGCGTGCCCGCGAGTACGAATAGATCTCAGCTTTTAGTGACGCGTCTGTCGCGGCGGACGCCTCGCGCCCGACCGGCCCAGCAGCGGCTGACGCATCCACGCCAACTTTAAGCTTGCCTCGCATCACGTTGGCAACACTTTGCGAAGTGCGGAAAACGAGAATTAGATCGGTCGACTGCACACCAATCTGATATCCGAGGCTGCCACCCGTGATCTCCATCATTCGTGGCGCCTGCCATGCACCATCCGGACCGCGGACCAAAAGCACGCCACGGCCATGCTGCATGCCTATGACGAATGCGCCTCGAATCATGTTCGGCACAATCGCGATACCTTGAGCATCGATCAACATTTTCTGCGGCAGCCCGCTCGGCATGGCGACCGATTGAATTAGTACATTCGTCGCATCGACGACGATCTGATTGGGGGCCGACGGCGGAGCTAACCACTGCCCTTCCGCCCGCGCGGAGACCAACAATAACAGTATCGGCAATAGACGTAGAAGTGACATATCAGACCTTCCTCGGTGGAGTTTAATGTTCGGTTACGTGCCTAAATCCAAATTCGCATGCGAGACGCGACGCTTGAGTCGCGACGTCAGTCGCGCAAAACTCCTTTGACCCAAAGTTGCTGATCTTGCGGCTGCGGTGTCCAGTCTAGCAGCATCGCCATGACGCCATAGAGTGGCAGATGCGGGACCCTTTTCGTAATTCTTCTTGAGCGCCGCCGAGTAGTCTTGCCGCTCGTCGCCAAAGAGCTCGCGGAATTTCTCGTGCCAATGCGTGCCCGCGACGAGACGGTCCCAGTAATAGTGGCCGATTTCATGGCGGAAGTGCCCGAGGAGGGTGCGGTATGGCTCCCGCAATTCTTGCCGAGTCTTCTCGCGCTTTGAGTCATCCGCCTCTTCTACGTTGAGCGTGATCAATCCATTCGCATGGCCCGTAAGTATCCGCGGCCCTTTTTCAGGCGAACGCACAATGTAAAACATGACTCCGTGCTCGGGATCGTCGCTGACCTTGGAAACGACCGGAAGCCCCAAGTCCAAAAGTTGTGCCACTAGTCGCCGCTTGGCATTTTCAATCAATCGCCACCAGCGACAGTTATCGGCATCATCCAGGTTCGGAATGGTTCGATTCAAACGGCACGAGCGGCAGAGAGACTCCTCATCCACCATGACCAGCCAGTTACAGCCAGCTGGTGAGTCGAAGTTCTCACATCGCCGCCACATAGGCGCATTTTCTTCCTGGCCATGCAATTTCCAAGTGCCGGTGTCGGGCCCAGGTTGCAGCGCGAACGCCTGCCCTTCTTCAGGCTCGTAACCTAACGCAGATTTACATCCCAGGCAGAGATTGTTACGGAAGAAAATTGCCCGTCCGCATTGGCAGCGATACTTATACCCGCGCCCGGAAGGCTCCTCTGACCGCCACGCTTCTGCCAGGCGTTTGCTGATGGACTCAAAAATGTTGATCATAGAATGATCGTGAGTTGGTTGGCGAAATGGCACGCATGGCAGGGCTTGAATGCAAAATTGACCTTTGGCTGTGGTTGCCTTATGAAGCGCAAGCCAGCTTACGGGAGCGCGACGGGCAGGTGCAATGCCTGCGTGAGCGAGTGGCTACACTCGAGGACGATTTCGCGCGCCTTCCGTCAACGATTCCAATGGGCCTCGCGCCCGATCGATTAATTCTGACCAACCACCACTCATCCGCTCGACGGTTCCGAACCGAGAATCATTATCGCAGTGCGCTTTGGCGTCCAAACAACCAGTTTCGCGCGTGGTGGACTACCGGTTTTCGCCGGTCATCGTCGGGACCATCTTCAACGTAATCTTCGAGGACGTCACCTTCGCCGTGGCCTATAATTGCTCGCACCGCATCGCGGTCGCGAACCATTAGCGCAACAGTCGAACCCTTGCGGTAGATGCCACTCAGGGCCCACACGACTTGCCCTGGTATCCTGGGTATAACATTGGGTATAAACTCCCAACCACCGCTTGTAACGGAAATTCATAACACACTGCAATTACAGTGTTTGGCCGAGTGGCGGAATGGCAGACGCTACGGACTTAAAATCCGTTGGGGGGTAACCCCCGTGCGGGTTCGACTCCCGCCTCGGCCATATTTTTGTTTGTCGTCGGATGACCAAGAATGCTCACCCTTGGTTTTGCCGCTGTTTTCGCATGGAGTACGGAAGCCTGACATCGTCGATGTGCTGAGGTCCTTTGCTGACTGTGTCGGATTCTGTGCCGCGCGACTTTCATCGGGGGAACTATCAGCAGATGCCGGGGGGTTTGCGTTGGGACCCGTCAACGCCTGTTGGAAGTCGGCGTCGGTGATTTGCCAATAGTGCTTTTGCGCAACAATCGTACTGTGCCCTAACCACGCGGCAGCCACGTGTCCGGGATGCTCCGCGGCAAGCTCTGTTGCTCGACTCGCGCGAAGGTTTTGGAACAGTTTGGGCCAAGGTTTGACGCCCGATCTAGCAATAATTCGTAACAACTGCGATCGAAGATTCGCGTTACGGTCGCGGTAACGCGTGATGACTGGCTGACTAAGAGGGGCGTCGATACCCAGCCTCACTTCGTCTCGTACTTTTTCGAGAAACGGCCGCAGTTCAGGAAAGAGTGGGATCACGCGCGACTCTTTGCCTGCATGATGCGCTGTTTTCGGCGACCTTATTACGATTCTGCCGCGTTCCCAATCAATGTCCGACCAAATTAGTTCAAGATGTTCGGACGGGCAGCGAAGTCCACCGTAACGGCTCAGAGCGAACAGCAGACGCCACTGAGAATCCGGGCAGGCAGCAATGACTTTGTCCGCATCATCACGCGTTACGAAATAATCGCGAGCTTTGTTCGGCAATACACTAACGCCACGAAGCTCCGCAAAGGGGTTCCGATCAATGAGTCGATGCTTCACCGCCGCCTGAAACAATTGCCTCGCTCGACCACAGCGCCGGCGGATCGTATTTTCCTGCAACCTCTTGGGCGGCAGTTTACTAGTGTTACGATCACGATACGACGCTTTACTTGCCCGCGCTTTGGGCGACTTCCGTCTACCCGGGCGTGCTGGACGCAATCTCAGCCATTGTCGCCAGTCTTCCGCATGCGCTTCTGTAACGCTTCCCACCGACCGCTCCGCTCCGAAGTATTCGACTAAGTCGTTGCGGCACTGTGTAAGACATATTAGCGTGGATCGCTTTTTGTCCAACTGTTTGGCAATATAACCGTCTAGGAACACGGCCAAGCTAACATCAATTGTCCTGTTTCGCTGGGTCACAAGGCCACACTTTGCCAGCTTAGCGTGTAGTCCGTCGCCGATCACTGCCACCCATCGACTCGTATCGTCATCCACGCTGTGACCGCGAATCAATGCTCAGGCAAGCATTTCGACTCGATGCTTGATCGTGACCGCCTGTTGCTTGGTAGCTTTTCCCAAATAAATTGTTTTACGCTTACCAGCCGGATCAAAAAATAGAATCCGTTTTCGGCCGTTAGTATCATTGCCGATTGTTGCCATGCTTTGTCACCTTCATTTTGCCGCCGCGACGATCGCTCGCGGACACGCGGGAGAACAAGTTGATTCTTCGCGTTTAGGTTTATTGTTGCGAATTGTTGCTGATGATTGCCTTGCAACCGTTACTTATCCAATCTTCGATTGCGTGCCGTGGCCAACGAACGCTTGATCCGAGTCGTGCCGCTCTGGGGAGCCGGCCGCGTTCCTCCAAACGGTAGACGTGTCGCGAAGAGCATTGTAACAACTCAGCAACTTGGTCAACCGTTAGAAACGTCATCTCGGTGAGGAATTGATGCTCGGGTTCGGGGATATCAAAAGGAAGTTTCATTTGTCGTGAGCCAGAAGAAAGGTTGATTGAATTTGAAGTTAACGTTCAACGTGTTATTTCCGTAAATGTCGGGAAAGGATCGTATTGGATTTGCTGCGTCATTTGCGTCACTGACGCTGCCGTAGACTCAGGAGAGGATGTTAATGTAATCGTGCGCTCTTCCGCACTCCGGTTAAAGTCGATTCCTATGCCACGCTTACGAAGATTGGGCGCTAAACGACGTACGATTCCGCTAATTGACCGCGCCGTTTTTGGCCACGCCTTTGTCCGAGTCTCGCTAAACGATGCGAGAATTTCGAGTTCTTGCAACAATTGAGTTGCGGTCCCTGTCCAATTGCGACGTTTCTCCATGAATCGGATTAAGACGTTACCGACTGGCGACGCGTCGATCGCCGTATCGTCGCCGATTTCAAGATTGAGCTTGTAGGCACGGATGAACTCTCCGCTCTCTAATCCAAGTGCCGGCTCAGCCGCTGCCGCCCAGGTTGCAAAGTCTGCCATCCGTGGCAAGTTCAACTTAATGCTTTCCCGCCGTTTCAACGCGATCGACACAGCAGTGAGCAACGCGCCAACAACACGCGGGTGAATACGTTGGAATTCAGATTCTAACTCGTCCTCCGTCCGTCGTTCTGTATCCTCAATGCGGGGTAAGTTGATAAGAAGGCAGCGGTTAAGCAGATCACTGCGCGCTGCAATTTCTTCAATTCCATTTATTAGCAGCGGTCGCTGCACTTCAAAAACTGTTTCGTCATCATTCTCAAACAAGGTTCGCGTTGCGAAACCGCCACCGGTTGAAAGGCGACACATCGCATCTGAGAGCCAGGGCGGAATGTACGACAGATTATCGTATGCCACCACCCAGCTATTCGTTGCTGCGATCATAAAATCGCGTGGATCGCGTGGCTCACTCCGTAGCGGAGCTTTGTTTGGGTCGATAAGTTTCCGTAGAATGCGGCACAGTGTACTTTTTGCTGATCCCTGCTCACCGTGAACAGCAAGTATTGGGTACGGCCCACGCGACCGCAACGCCGCAACTAACCATGCAGCAACAAGCGCCCAATCGTCGTCGCTGACGTTCACGATTCGCTTCAATTCATCAAGGCTCCCGCCTTCGGCAGGTGTCGGCAAAGGGAGCATCGTCTTCGCTCGCCGAAACATAACAGGAGACTCATCCACTATCCGCCAGCCGTTTGAATCTATCTCGACTACCTGCCATGCTGAGTTGCAGAGATCGAGATACAGTCGGCCCTGGTGCTCAGCATTGCGAACGTAGACTTCGCGTTCATCGCCGCTGAATTGAGCTTGGCCTTCAATCACGCCGAGCGCGTCCTGTAACGCTTGCGATGAGGGGGTTCTTCCGTATTCCAGATAGTAGCGCCGGAGCAGCCAAGTGCGGAATGCTCTGCTGCGGATGGCTGATATCTCATAGTGAGCATCTACGGTATATCGGCCAAAAGTGTCGCCGGCGGCGTTGTGGAACAACTCCTCTCCGTCAACCAACTCAACAAGCGACGTTGCCTGATTGGGCGATTCCTGTTTGGAACGTGACACGGAATCGGCGGCTGTTGGCTGGACAACAACACAATTGTCTCGCTGAGTGCCACCCACAACCGGCACCGGGGCCGAATCATCCGAGGGGCCGCCGGCTGACAATAAATTGGACATGTTCTCTCCTTGCGCACACGGGCGCGGACGTGTGATTACAGCGCATTGGAATCCTGATCCGCCGAAAAACGCATCGGCATTGGAATAGTAAGAATCGGAACTGCACTGAATCGCGTTCATACAGGTAGTATGCCTGTCGAATACGATGTTCCGAGTGGGAATATGCCGCGCACCGATGAGAACGATCTATTGCCGGTCTACGCTCAACTTTTGCTAGTCAACGGATTGCATTGCGGCTTCGATCTCGCGCAAGACCTGAGTGGCGGTTTCCAAGTCTCTCGGTGATTTTGAGATTAAAACGTTGACGATCTTCTGCATATCTTTAAGAGAGTACGGCTTTGCTTTCTGACCACGCTGCGGACGTCTAACGTTCGCTTCATCGGCACGCCGTCCGAGAGTTGAAGTACTTATATTCAATCGCTTTGCAAACGCGAGGGGGACCATGCCCCGTTTTGGGATTCGACTTGCGACGACAGCCATCCGAGCTTGGCTAGTGCATTGAGTCGATGACAATTCGTCGATGCAATTCTGATTACCGGTTGTGATCTCAGTTTGCCCTAAAATTGCATTCTGGCGACACACACGGCCTTCGTTATCTTCACTGCTCTCTTCGTAGAGCCTATCTTCCAAAAACTGAGCGAAAACTGCGGAATTATTAGCGCCCTGCTCTAGCGCATAACAATTTGCGCGTTCCACTTTGCCGCTTGCACATAGCTCTTGCAACTCCCATTCGTTCCAGAAAAACAGGTCTGGGCGATAGCGAGTCATAAGGCTGCAGGGTCCAACTAATTCAGAGAAATTTAGTTGCCCTATGGTATCCGAATCTTGCCCTTCCAACTCCGCCAAATCCTCCATGAGTGAGCTGAAGCGTCCCTGCGATTTTGCATTTTTAAATAGCCTGTTCGCCGCCCGGTCGACCTTCATACGTTCCACCGTCGCGGCCGCGTGATCTCGCGTGTCCAGCTTCAAGTACCGATCACCAATCTCCTCAAATCGCCCCGAAAGTGACTGCCACTCTTGGAGACTCAAATCTCGCAAGCCACTTCCATCAGTCACCGACGTCGAGTTTTGAGCCATCGCTGTCATTTTGCACAGGTCTCTGATCGCTGCGTTGCGTGGAATCCACGTGTTGATAAAAGGTAGCGTGCGGATGCAATTGCGGACGGCTGCGCCGACGGAAGGGAATTCAAGGGTTCGTCGTAGAGCGCCGGCAAATCCGGTATAAGCCGCTTACGTATGACGGTGTGACACACGTGACTACCGCTCGGTTGCAAAATACCTTCGTGCAGGCTCGAAGCGGAGGCTTGTCGTCCTATGCCTTCAACTTTTCCGCGATGGCCGTGAACTGCTCCAGCGCGGCTTGCAAGTCGTCTGCGATTTCTTGCGCGAGGACATCTGGTGCCGGAAGGTCGTCGCCGTCTTCGAGGCTCTTGTCGCGAAGCCAGAAGATATCGAGATTCACCTTATCTCGCTTGATAAGGTCGTCGTAATCAAACGACCGCCAGCGGCCCTCTGGCTTATCGTCTGTCCATTTGGGTTTTCGAAGGTGTCGCTTGCCAGGCCGATAACACTCGACAAATTCGTCCAAGTCAACACGCCGCAGCGGGTTTGTTTTTTGCGTAAAGTGAATGTTCGTCCGCAGGTCATAGACCCACAGCGTTTTGGTCCACGGTTTTTCCTGGGCTGGCTTGGAGTCTAGAAACAGCACGTTAGCCTTCACCCCCTGCGCGTAGAAGATGCCTGTAGGTAGCCGGAGCAACGTGTGAACGTCGCATTGCTTCAACAAATTGCGTCGTACGGTCTCCCCCGCTCCGCCCTCGAATAAGACATTGTCGGGCACGACGATTGCGCAGCGTCCGTTCAGTTTGAGGAGCGTCTTTACATGCTGAACGAAGTTGAGTTGCTTGTTTTTTGTTGTGGTCCAGAAATCCTGGCGTTCGTAGGCATGATCTTCCTTTTCGAGATCGCCGTCCTCATTGACGATGGCAATGCTACTTTTCTTGCCAAAAGGTGGATTCGTCAGTACCACGCTGAATCGCTCATCGGGATCATTAGCAAGGCTGTCCACGCCGGATTTAATCGGGCACGGGTCCGCATCAACGCCATGCAAGTACAGATTCATAATGCACAGACGTGCTGTATTCGGAACGATGTCACTGCCTTTGACGAACCTCTTCCGTAGGTGTGTCTTTTGGTCCTTGTCGAGCGTCTTACCCTGGTGCTTTGCAACGTAGTCGTAGGCGGCCAGTAGGAAGCCGCCGGTGCCGCAGGCGGGATCGCAAACGGTGTCGTCGGCCGTCGGCTGCACACAATCGACGATCGCCTTGATTAGCTCGCGAGGTGTAAAGTATTGGCCCGCCCCCTTTGGGCTTTCGTTGGCACTCTTCGCGAGGAGCCCTTCGTAAATATCGCCCTTCACGTCGGTATCCATGGAAGTCCACTTTTCCACATCAATTAGATCGACGATCAGACGCCGCAGCGTAGCCGGATTTTGAATTTCTGGTCGGGCCTTCTTGAAAATTTCTCCGAGCATACCTGGCTGCTTACCGAGTTCTTCGAGTACATGCCGATAGTGCGCTTCGAGCTCGTCGCCCTCGCGTTTGAGAAGACTTTGCCAACCATATTTCGTAGGAACGATTGATTTTTTGTTGTACGGCGGCCGTGTCTGCTCGTCCGCCATTTTCAGGAACAACAGGAACGTTATCTGCTCCGTGTAGGCCATATAGGAAAGGCCGTCATCGCGCAACACGTGCGCAAAATTCCAGGCTTTATTAACGATTTGTTGCGTCTCGTTACCCACTCAAATCCCTTGTGCAAATGCTTTTCAAAGCTGCGGCCAATAGTGAAATGTTACTTAGACCTTCGCTCCTAAGATTCCGATTGCGGACGTTGTTCCGTTATTGCAACGGAATTTCGTAATCGCTGCTCTATCGAGACTTCTTTCATCTTTGCGCCAAGTAGATACCAGCTCTGAGACTCTTCCGTGCGACCAAGGTGTTTTCGCGCTAGAAATGACGCAAGACCGATGCCGCGAAGTCCCAAGCTTAGATTTGAAGAAGCTGCACCGCTAATCGAAGCGGCTGTGCTGGCCAATGTCGATGTGATGCCTATCGTCTCGAACATCCCACGTGCACGTTTTAATAGTTTTCGCGATTTCATCGCTCGGTCTATAGCACTCTGAAAAACTAAATTCGGATCACTCGACATAGCAGCGGTGTGCAGAGCCGAATTCATGTCCCCAGCGTACCGACGAACTTCCTCATTATTTTTGACATCTGCGAATTCCACCAGCGACTTGCATTCCAGGTCGAGTCCGACCATTGCGAATTTCCTATTGTTCATTGCAACTTGAAGAGGTTCAGTCATCATTGCTGTCGTCGATGACACTTCGTCTTTGACAAAGCGAAATATGAGTTCGACCGCATCATGAACTCCGTCGCCGGCGACAATTGCTGCTTGTTGCTCAGTTGCCACTTTGATTTGCATAATTATCTGCGAAATCGTGTGCGCCGCCTTGTACCCTTCATGTGGCAGCCCCACCTCTGCAAGTGCTTCTCTTATCAAATGCCGCTGTGCCAGCTCTTCCGCAATACGATTTGCTTCCGTCCAAGAATCCCAGTCGGCGGACATCGCGATGCCCAGTTCCTCATTGCGAAGAAAACCAAACGAGTCGGGAGTCTGATTAAAGTCGGGAAGGTGAGTATCCGCTGGCGTTAGTAGCACCTCATCAAAGAGTATTGCCAGATTCGTAGTGGGAATGGCGAGGGAATCCGGGTCTATCCCATATAGACCCTCCATATAGTCGTAGCCTTTAAAGTCAATTGAACCGTGGGGATTCTCGCGAGCCAGAAGACCATACATTCCGCCGGAATAGGGAAATCCAAGAACTGCTTTGCTCATTTGATCGCCTCTCCTAGCCAAGTAGCTCCGACGCTTCTTCTGCTGTCAGTAGACCGCTATCGCTAAAGAGCCGCTGCAATCCGTCGGGGCCAAGGCTTACGCCAATAGGGTCTCGCAATTTTGCTTCGACTATCGACACGAGCGCCGCCGCTTCCATAAGGCATACTTCACTCACGTCCGTTTCCATTTTCATCATACGGATCGTATCTTCGGCGTCGCCTTTGAATTGGCTCGAAATGATTACGTAATATATGTTTCGCAGCATGCGTCGCCGCTTTAATTCGCGGCTTTGAGCAGAAACATACTCGCGAATCGCTCTATCGTCGGTGCCCATGCTATATCCCTCAGCGCGAGACTTTGCGTCCCAAATGACCGCGTATGAATCGTCGAAGTCAAATGCCAGACCATCAGGAGCGCGCCCAGTACCTTGGCCCAATAACTTTGTTTCATAACCCAAAACTGTAAAAGCGGCATGCGCGCTCTTTTCGAGCGCGCGAGACACAGTAGACCCCGATGTCATTGCCACCCGTTCAATCTCCGCGCCACCGACCGCTAGACTCGGGATTATGGCGACGATAGGCGGCACGTAGCTATCCGGAAGTCTATCGATCGCGCTCAACTGGATCGTGGGCTGTCGCGCATCTGGCAAAGATTCACTTTCCGTATGAGTTTCAGTCGCAGCGCCAGGACGCGAAATTGGCTTTGCCTTACCGTAGGGATTGCCACCCTTGACCCAGAAAACGTGCTCGACATCGTACAGCGAAAATGGCCTTTTTATTTCTCGCGCAAACAATTCAGCCAACTCCACGTTAAGCCGTTTGTATTCGATATAGTTATCAGCAAAATCGCCTTGCGGTGTCCACAGGTTCGCGTCCTCCATCGTTTGGACGCTATTCGTGTAGTAGACAGGCCAAGCAGAGCGGTTCTGCAACTGCCAAAAATAAGACAGGAAAAATGGAACGCTACTCACTTTTGGTCGGGCATGATTGCTTCCGCCCGCTTCAACAACTTGATCGCCAATCCTCTTTACGTAACTCGCAAACGTCCTAATACGGCTCTGTGCCATATCATCATTGGCGGGCTCGACGATCGCTGCCTTTAGCTCTGCATCGCATTCGTCTACGCTCTCTGCGCCGTTCACGATCATGTTGAAGAACATCTGGCCTTTAATGCCCTTGAAACCCCAGTATTGCTGCCGCTTATTAATCCCATCGACCTTGGTTTTGAAATCTTCAAGAGTTAATCCGCCGGATAGGTATGCCTTCACCAGCGGGCGGAGCGTGCTGTCGATCAATTCGGCGCGTTCCCGATCAAGGTCCTCCATTCTCTGGCGCGGTGTCAGACCTTCTGCATCGACAGGCGCGTTCAGATACTCTTCCAACAGCTCAATCGCGCGGCGTTGCTGTTCGGGGCTAAGGAGAGTCATGTGCTAGTCCCGTTATATCTCATCGTGGTAAAAGTTAATTTTCATTCAATCCCAATGGTGCGCGCGTGTGAAGTCGCTCCTTCCAAGTGTTTTCGAGCTGCACGACTTCGGCGGCGGACATATCGGGGGATACTCGTTGCAGAATTGAGAAGCGGAAATTGTTGGGATCGCACGGCTTTAGGAGTTTGTTGCCGCCGTGGCCGCTCGCGGCGTAACCGAGCCAACGACCAAGGATATTTTCACTACCTGACGCTGAACCGACGTACCCCTTTCGCAGCACTGTGTCGAAAATGTAGTAGACACCTCGCCATTGACGTATGGCTGCCTTCCATACGGTGGGCATAGTTCCTAGCTCCGCCCAGGCTAAGTTGAGCATGTCCCATTCGGCCATGCCCGCAACCAATTGATTTTCATCGTGAATGCAAGATATGAGGAAATTGTTTTTGTGTGCGCGCCGCCACCAGGAGCGCTCCGGTGGTGGCCAATTCACAACCAAGCGCCCCTTCCACTCGCTGTAGAAATCCAGCAACACGAGATTAAACCAGAGCACCTTTGGCCGACCCTGGTTTGCGACGAAGCCTCGCATGCCATATTTCCGCATCTCGATGTTTCCTGGCATCTGCCAGAATTGCTTTTCGTTGATCGATTTTGAGCCTTTGATTTCGTAGAGACCGACGAACAATGCTTTGCCAGGCTCCCGTCCGATAAAGGTTGCCACATGGCTCGCACCCAGCATTGCACGTTCGAGTTTTTCTGTTTGAACCTGCTGATAGAGGTTGAAAACGTCCGGCTTCTCAGCTGCCAACCACGGCAGCACTTTATTCAACTGCGGTTCAGTCGGCCGGTGACGGAGCACGATCACTTGCGTCGGATCAATCACTTCTTTGGCTAGCAGATCATTTAAATTCACGCTTCCACCCTTGGCCTAGCTCGACGCCGCGATTTGAGCTTCTTCCCCTGGGCGACAACCAACGTTCGTTGGCCTTGGCCCGTTGGTACGTAAGCGTTTGCTCGCATCCAATCTAGACGTTTGCGGATTATTGTTGGCGTGAATCTCAGCTTGTCGGGATGCCAGCCATGCACTTCTGCGATAATTGCCTCGTCGTCGGGGGAGCGGCCATCAATAAGCAGATCATTCCAGGCAGCGTAAGCCGTGGCAAAAAGTTCGGCGTCGTCGGTGTTCATGCTCGCGATGTGGTCGAGCAGCCGGTCCATTTCCGCCTGCTTCGCGCCTAGGTATCCGGGCGCGTACTTGCACATTTCGCCAATCTTCTGGCCGGGATGATAGGTAACGCCGTACTTGAGGCGGTCCCGGGTGGTAAACCAATCTCGTTTTCTAGCCACGCCCTCCATTTTATAAATCTCCTTGTCGAACGGGCCGGCGGCGTAGCGCTCGAATTGGAACTCCATATCAACGCCTAGATGACATTGAATTAAATGAAGCGCCTTTTCGAGTTGCGTTCTGCCAAAAGAAGGATGAGTTGCGAGCCGCCGCACAGTATAGGAAATCATAGAAGCGCGCCGCGAGAAAATCTCTCTCGGAGTGTTTCTTCGCTTGACGGTAAGAGCGGAATCGCGGGCCACCTTGGGCTCGCGTTGCGAGTTAATTCGGGCTAGCAGTGCGGACGCTGGCTCGTCGCCGGGGTCTTGGGCGACAAGTCTGCCCTCAAAGGCTCGTTTGAGGATGGTCTGGTGAAGGCGAGTAGCGCGGCGAAGTTCTTTCTCTATCTGAGCGCTTAGTGCGTCGGTTATAGAAGTTCGCGATTCGATTTCGTCCGCAATTATCGCCTGCTCGCGGAGCGGCGGTACCGGAACTAGGGCCGATTCGATCTTCGATTGAGAAATGTTCCGCATCGAGTCGCTTGTTCCCGTAGCCATTGCCGAAAACTGAGCACGCACGACGGAGCTACTGAGCACACGTTGCAGCCAGACGCGATTTACGATGGGCGAAACGTCCAAACGAAGGCTTTTATCACTCAATAGCAAGCGGGGACGACATTCGCCTACTAACACGGTAGCGCCCACAAGCAAACTTGTGTTTGACCGCGAGAGCAACAAATCATTCGGCTTAATTTCATTGTGGACGTCGAAATCAGCGTCTGGTGGAATTGCCTTCTGCTCTTCTTCAAGGAAAGTTCCCCAAGTCATCGCGCTGACTTTGATAACACCCCATTCATTAGGCTCCGCCGGCCGTGTTAAGCACTTGAACGACTTACCACCTTCAATTCCGTTTATTAGCTGACCAAGTGTTGCGAAGCACCAGCCCCGAGGCAATTCGCATAGGTCAGTACCGTGGGGGGGCGATGGCTCGATATACTTCGATTTCCAGTTCTTCGGCAGTTTCTTTCCTGCAGCAGCGAAGTTAGCGAGTTGGTCGGCTTCCCATTTTTGGCGACGTTCGGCAAGGATGCGTTCGAGGAGTTTGGCCGCTGATTCCGTGGCTGGGTGCTCTGCGCGCCAGGCTTCGGTGAGGTTGCCTTCAACGGCAGCTTTGAGAACGGATGCGCGGTAGCGCTTCAGATTTGCCTTCGCTCGCTTCAATGCCGCGACGCCGGCTTCCAGATCAGAGTTCAACTCCTCGATCTTAGCGACGATGCGTCGCTGTTCGTCAAACGGTGCGATTATGAGCTCGGACTCTTCAAATCGTCCTTTCGTTATGTGCGCTAAGCCAGCGCCGCCGTGGGCTTGCCTTATGTAGTTATCTAGATTCTGATTTATTGCATATCGGAGAAATCGCTCGTCGAGACAGTCACGGTTAAAGTGCACATTGAAAATGTGCTGGTTCAACCAGGCGTCCCCACCGCGCCAAATGTGCGCCCCGAAGGAGGTTCCCGGCGTACCCGACCACGCGAAAAGCAGATCGCCATTGCGGACGCGGAATTTATCAGGCAGCGACTCCGAGCAATGATTGAACTCTGCGGCGGAATTGTTCAAGTTCTGAATACGTATTATGGGCAAGCCGTCGTTGCTCCATTGCGTAGACTTGAATGCAAGGCCATTAACAAGGCGAACGAGAGAGTCGACTCTCGCTTTTGCCCATCCGCGTGGCAAACCCGAATCGTCACTCATGCCGCCAACCTCAGATTTAGTTCATCGAGGATGGCAGCAAGTGTGTCGCCGAAAAGTTCGTACGCACGGCCCAGGCCGCCGATCGTGTTGAAAGGCACGTCTTCGAGGTCGTCTTGGTCGATCGCGAGGCTGCTGGCAATGTGGTCTTTGATGGCGTCGAGCCATTTCTGCTGGTCGGGCGTAAACACGACGCCGGCCCGCGATTTGTCGGCCAGCCACTCACGGTAGCGCTCTTCTACCGTGATTCCAACGGGTGCGAGCGGCGCACTGGGGTTAATGGCGTGTCGCACGAGCGCTATGACATCGACCAATTGCTTGCCGCCTTTGCCGCGCACATTTGTAGGCTCGACCAATTCATAGGCTTGCCAGAGGCGTGTGAGCGATTCGGGCCGGTTTGGATCAACGTAGAACGGCGGCTTGTTTAGCTTGGCAGCCAGCTCTTTCACATGGCGAAAGCGGAGCCCGGCGCGGTACGGCACACTGTATAGCACTTGGATCGCTTCGATTTCGTTCTTGTTCTGTTCAATGAATTGCCGAAAGCTGGTGAGCATCGCGTGGGCTTTGTCGAGGGCGGCGGCATCAAAGCCGGCGCGGAGCAGTCGGTCGGGAGTTTGCTCGTCGATGACTTGATCGAGGGAACGCTTCGCCGCGAGTATTGCTTCGCGCAACTTCGGTTGGTGGAAGGGGCGCAGTGCGGCAGCCATCTGGTCGCGTTCGATTTGGGCAAGTTGCTCGTCGGTCGGCTCGGGTTCTTGGCCATTGGGACCGGGTGGCACATTGAATTTCTCGGCAGCGAGGCGGGTGTTCACGTCCGCGTCGATACTATTTAGTAGAGTCGCGCTAAGGTTCGAGAGCGACTGGCCGCCGGAAGCCCTTTCGATGGAAGTATGATGCACGGCATCGACTTCCTGATTGAGCCGAGCGAGGCGAGAAGCCAGCGTCGAAACAACATCATCGTTCGCCATCCCGGCTGCGACCATATCGAGAAGTTTATCGAGCGAAACAGATGGCTTGCGATCCAGCGGCTTGGTGGCCGTTTTCTCGTCTTCGCAAACGCCCACAGCATCGACGATGACGAAATGTGTCTTGGTCTTGGCATCCGGGGTAACGCTTTGAAGTACGTCGGAATCGATTATGCGGCAACCGCGACCCTTCATCTGCTCGAAATAGCCGAGCGAACGAATGTTGCGCATGAAGATCAAGCATTCGAGCGGCTTCACGTCAGTGCCTGTCGCGATCATATCCACCGTGACAGCAATACGCGGGTTGTAAGCTGTGCGAAGTTGCTGCAATGCCTCGTCCGGTTTGTGAGCCTTCGACGTGATCTTCTGGCAGAAGTCGTTGCCCCGACCAAACTCTTCGCGAACGATCCGCACGATGTCGTCGGCGTGCAAGTCGGTCTTTGCAAACACCAGCGTTTTAGGGACTTCGGTGCGCCCAGGAAAGATTTCGGGCAGGCGCTCTTTGAAGGTGCGAATCACCAGGCGGATTTGGTTCTCAGAGACTACATCGCGATCTAATTGATTGGATGTGTAGGTTAGATCGTCATCGAGTTCTTTGTATTTCTTGCTCTTGGTCCGTTTGTCGCGGTGAGGGACAAAAATGCCTGGCTCTCGCGCGAGTCTCGCACCGCTGCTCGTGATCTGAGTTTCGATGCGGTACACATCATAGCCGACATTGACCCCATCGACGACGGCTCGGTCGTGCGAATAATCCTGGACCAAGTTGCTATTGAAGAATCCGATTGTTTGCGCGGTGGGAGTAGCGGTTAGACCGATTAGGAAGGCATCGAAGTATTCGAGCACCTGCCGCCAGACGTTGTATATGCTGCGGTGGCACTCATCGACGACGATGAAGTCGAATGTCTCAATGGGTACCTTGGCGTTGTAAATGACCGGTAGCGGTTCGCGACGGAGCGGGTTATCGATCTCGAAAAGTGAGCGCTCTTCATTCTCTTCGAGAAAGTCTTCTTCGCCTTTGAGGATCGAGTAAAGCCGCTGGATCGTGGTGATGCAGATTTTCGAGGCCGGTGCGATTGTGTTCTTCTTCAAGTGCTGAACGGTGTATTCTTCGGTGAATTTATAGCTGTTCAACGGGCTGACGAATTGCTGAAACTCGTCGAGTGTTTGTCTCCCTAAATTGTTGCGATCAACCAGGAACAAGATGCGGCGGGCTCCAGCGTGTTTGATGAGACGGTAGCAGGAGCTGACGGCAGTGAAGGTTTTGCCGCTTCCGGTTGCCATCTGGATTAGAGCGCGAGGACGATTGGCAGCCAGCGACGTTTCGAGGTTGGTAATGCTCTCGACTTGCACGGGCCACAGGCGGCCGACATCGAGTGGGGGCATTTGACGCAACCGCGCGCGAACTTGGCTATCCAGCTGAACGAGGCGCAGCAATTCTTCCGGCCGGTGGAACGTGAACACGAGCCGACTGCGGGCATCGGGCTCAAGCACGTTAGTGAATTGCGTAACTTCGCCCGTGGATTCGTAGGCAAACGGAAGCGGCAATCTGTGACGCGGCAAACTAGTCGGAAGTCCATCAAGATATTTACCCGACTGCGTTTCGACGCCGGTGAGGGTGTGGCCTTTGGGCTTAGCTTCGACGACGCCAATTGCTTTGGCATCGACGTACAGCATGTAGTCAGCATGGCCAGTGACGAGCGAGAACTCGCGAATCGCAACTCCAAGACAAGCAGTGATATTCATCTGCCTGCGATCCTGAACGTCCCAGCCAGCTAGCCGAAGCTGTCGATCAATCTCTACGCGAGCTATCTGTTCAGGTGTCATGCAATTTGACTAACGATGACCAAACCTCGTCTCAGCATCGGCAAAGAGAGTTGCAGCGTATCGAATTCGGGCCTTTTTTGCGATGTTAAGTTACGACCGTTGCAATTAACTTCGCATTTTCGCCAATCCGAAATAACGACATTTCAAAAGTCGCCGTTATATTATGCCTGCCCAAAATGCAGAAATATAGTGACGCGCGGCGTAGCTAACAGTACGCACAGCCGGCCATGTAATCGACGGGGTGTCCGGGCAAAAATCGACGTCTGTAGTTTTGAATGAAAGCGAGCCGCTGCTAAGACGGATGCGAAAGACCATCGACGGCCATTGCCTACGGGAGAGCGGCCACTGTAGCGCGCCAGCAACTTGTAAAGTATGAGTATCGGCGCTGTGTAGCTTTAGAACTTCGGCGTTTGCAACCAAAAGATTGTTCGGAGAATTGTAAAATTTGATGTATAGCTTAACTTGACACTCCGCGAATTGCCGATATAGTCGTAACCGTTGAATTGGTCTGAGTAACCAGCGGAGTGACGACGATGACGCAACATGTGGCGATCTACATTCGTGTATCGAGCAAGCGGCAGGACTTAGCATCGCAATTGCCGGACCTCGAAGCGTGGGCAGGGTCGCAACGAAGCGAGGTCCGATACTACCGTGACAAGTTCACCGGAAAGACTTTGGATCGGCCTGGATGGATTAAGCTACAGTCGGCCATCGATCGAGGCGAAGTAGCCAAGGTAGTCTGCTGGCGATTGGACCGGCTCGGTAGGACGGCGAAAGGGTTGACGGCGCTATTCGCTGATCTCACTGATCGAAAAATTCCCCTGGTGTCGTTGAAGGACGGAATCGACCTGTCCACGGCAAGTGGGCGCATGCTAGCCAATGTTCTCGCCAGCGTGGCACAGTTTGAAACGGAGTTGAGAGCCGAGCGCGTACTGGCCGGACAAGCAGCTGCACGGGCTGCTGGAAAAAGCATCGGCGGCCGAAAGGCGGGTACGCGAGTGCGGTTGACGCAAGAAAAAGAGAGAGCTGTAAAACGGTTGCATAGGGCCGGTACGTCCGTCAGCGAGATTGCTAGGACGCTTCAATTGAGTCGCCCAACGATCTATAAGGCGATCCAAGCCTAACACCGCTGAAAATGTTTACAAAAAATATCGCAGCGCTTTCTTCAATGGACGTTACCTTTCGCCACAGCCTAGAGAACTCAATTCTTCACGCAAATCACGTCTCTCTCCGGCGGCAGAAAGGGGCCAAAATCCCCGTGGATTTGGGCATCTCGAAGTAACAGGCGGCATGAATCGAGCGCAAATCGATCGAATTTGCGCGACTACACTAGTAATCTACTTTGTCACGCTGATAGGAATCTAAAACGATTCCCCAGTTCTACTTAGGCCTCGCGAGCAGCGTGTTGATCTGAGTACGACCATTGGAAGTGGTCAGCAGATTTAGAGCACTACCATTGGAAGTATCCAGATCGAACGAATGGACTAGCGATGAATACGCATGACCTATTTATAGCTTTTGACTATGCCGACAATTGTCATGCGAACGTGCTCAGGAAGTGCTAACCAGCACCCGACGACACAAGCAAGGTCACGATCGGCGGGAGCTGTGCCGGATTGTGTGCTGCCTTCGCTGAGGATTGGAGTATTCTCCGCGATTTGAGAGATAGTTCGACTCCCGCCTCGGCCATCTTTTATGTCGCGATTTACTGATCAATTCGCATGCCCCCGATAGCGACGGGACTTCGTCGTTGGCTGAGTGTTACCTGAGGCTGACCACATTGCATTTGCAGTAGCAAGTCCATCGTCGCCAACGTAGTAAGAGAGCGTCGTATTGATGCTTGAGTGACGCATGACCTCTTAAAGCTGGTGCGGTGGGAGCTTCGCCGCCCATCGCTTTCCGAACCCCCGCCGCAGATCATGGGCACTGGCGAACTTCCACACCAACTGGCCACCCCTCGTTCGTTCATCGACGACGATGCCGGCCTTCTTGCCGATTGCCGAGACAATCCGGCTCACTTCCCAGGTCGAAGCGTGCATGGGGCTGCCATTAGGCGTTGACCTTCTACGGCGACGGAAGCGGCGCGCCTCATGAGCAGCGTACCTCAAGCGACGTTCGAACCTTTAGCCAGTCACTGTTCGCAAGTAGCGCAAGTTGATCACGAACAGCTCCCATCAGCGCCGATGGTGCGAGTGGAAGCGAATTGCGCTAAATCCGTGCTCCTCGACTTCTCGCCGATGTGCGTGTAAGTGCTCGCGGTATTTCATCCAAAGAACTAGTAGCGTCACGCCAACGAAACTGATGAACAATACAAGCGGATTAGTAGCAAGCGAGAACATGACGCGCTAAAAATGCATGCAGAGATTCGATATGACACTTCACCGCCAATGGTGCAAATGAAATGCCGAGCAAGTCTGTCATAATTTCGGACCTCGTCGCGGAAAACTTCCGACCGCGTCATTTGCGACCGGTTCGCCCCGCAAGGCTGGCGACCGTAGCGATCAGCTCGCTTGGCTCGACAGGCTTCGAGAGATGCATCTGATAGCCGGCCATCATTGCGCGAGTTCGATCTTCAGATCGGGCAAATGCGGTGAGGGCGATGGCAGGGGTTTTTCCGCCGGAATCGGGCGGGAGAGCGCGGACGGCACGAATGAAATCGTAGCCGTCCATCTGCGGCATTCCGATATCGCTGAGGATGATGTCAGGACGTTCGGCGGCGAGAATCTCTAGCCCGCGTTCAGCAGAGTCGGCTTTCAAAACGCGAGCGCTGCGTTCGGACAATAATCGCTCGATGAGATGGCGGGCATCGGGCTCATCGTCGACTACCAACACGGTCGTGCCATCGAGGCGGATTCGAATATCCTCATTGTTAGACACGAAACGTGGGGATGTAGGATGCTCGCGATCGGACATCGAATGTTTTGTGATGGCGACCGGCAGAGTGACGATGAACGTGGCGCCAGCGCCCTCGCCAGCGCTTTTTGCCCGCACCGCGCCGCCGTGCAACTCCACAAGCTGTTTGACGATTGATAGACCGAGGCCGAGCCCACCATATTTGCGGGTGGTGGAAGCATCGGCCTGACGGAAACGATCGAACACGTGGGGCAAGAAATCGGGCGAGATGCCCTGCCCCGTATCGGAAACGGTGAGTTCAACGTGTGAATTTACCCGTTCGAGAAGAATCTCGATTTTGCCACCCTTGGGTGTGAACTTGATCGCATTGCTAAGGAGGTTGCTGACTACCTGCTGCAAGCGATTGGGATCGCCAGAGACCGGGCTCGCCAGGGGGTCCAACACACGATGAAGCCGAAGTCCGCGGGCATCTGCTGAGGGCTTCAGCAAATCGACCGCGGCGTTGATCACTGACGCCAAGTCCACGTGCTGCACATCCAGTCGAATTTTTCCGGACACGATCCGGCTCATATCGAGCAGGTCCTCGATAAGCTGAGTTTGCGCACGGGCATTGCGCTCGATTACCGCCAGCCCTTCGCGGAGAGTTTCTTGGTCATCCTGCCCTTGCAACAGTTGCGACCACCCGAGCATTGCGCTCAACGGAGTGCGTAGCTCATGCGAAAGAGTAGCCAGGAATTCGTCTTTCATTCGGCCGACGCGTTCGGCTTCGGAACGTGCAGCGCGTTCGGCGTCCAACAAGCGTTCGCGTTCTGCGGCAAACTCGCGTTGTTGGGAAATATCGGTGTTGGTGCCAAACCATGCCGCTATTTTGTCCGAGCTGTCGCGAAAGGGTCGCGCTTGGGAGAGGTGCCAACGAAAAGTGCCATCGTGGCGACGAAGCGGGAACGTGTCCTCCCACGGTTCGCCGCTGACGAGTGCCGCCTTCCACTTCTGCATAACACGTGGTAGTTCGTTGGGATCGAGCACCGATTGCCAGCCCCACCCCAACTGGCTGGCGGAATCCGTGCCGGTGTATTCGTACCAACGATCGTTGTACCAGAACAACTCGCCATCTGGCTTGCACATCCACGCGAGTTGCGGAATCGTATTGGCAAGTGCGGTGAAGCGACTCGCGATTTCAGAAACCTCTCGATGTAGGCGTGCGTTTTCCAAAGCCACGCCAGCGTTTCCGGCGATGGATGCGACAATGGATTCCGAACGCTCGGTAAATATGCCTGGCTCCGAGTGCCCGAAGAACAGGCCACCCAGCACGTTACGATCTCGCCCAAACACGGGCACGGCCAGGTAGCTGCGGACAGGTAGATGACCGGGCGGTTTGCCGTTGTACGGTCCATTTTTTCCGTAGCGCGGATCGAGCGTGATATCGTCGCTGCGCACGATGGCGGTTCCAGCAAACGTGGGTCCGAAGACCTCCGTATTGCGAGGCATCGGGAAGTTTTCAAAATGCTTTCGATCAACTCCGGAGAGCGTGTACAGCGTATACGCCTCACCAGATTCGTTCACGACGTTGTAGAAAAACGCCCCGAAGTCGGCGCCGCTCAATTCGGTAGCCGCATCGGTGATGGCTTGGACGAGCTCATGCACGTCGTGCTTTTCTGTCATCGATCTGCCCAACGCGAATAACCGTTCCCGCTCGCGCACCAGTCGATTTGCCTCAGTGACATCGCGGGCGATTTTGGAAGCGCCGATAATTTTTCCGCTCGCATCGCGGATCGGTGAAACCGTCACCGAAATATCGATGGGCCGGCCATCTTTGCGGACACGGACCGAGTGAAAATGATTGATGCGCTCGCCGCGGCGAATTTGGGCGAGGATATCTTGTTCCTCGCTCAATCGATCGTGCGGGATCACCTTAGTGATCGATTGTCCGATCATTTCCTCGGCGGTGTAGCCGAAGATTTGCGTCGCGCCGTCGTTCCAACTTTGAACGATGCCGTTGAGGTCCTTGCTCACGATCGCATCATCCGAAGAAGCGACGATGGCGGCGAGTTGTGCTTGGAGTTCTTCAGCGGTCATCAGATGAGTCGCGATCGCGGGCGGAGTAGGGACAGGCAACCGAAGCGAGCCGCCGAAATGCGTCAGCGCCCCCGACTCGAAATTCTAATCATTCGCGAGCGAACCGTCAGCCATCTAAACAAAGTGCCGTGACGGTTACTGGCATGCGACGAGACGCGGCTGCAGAGGACAGGGGCAAAGATACCTCGTCCGCGGCACTTCAATGGTCGCGAACCGACCTAGTTGATCGCTTAGTGAACTGCCGGCTCGCCCGTGCTGTTCTTGATGCTGGCAAGAACAATCCGGATTTGTTCGTAAGTCACTCGACCTTCGAGAGTATCAAAAATCGGGCGTAACCGTTCAACTCCGACGTCGTGAATGGCCGATTCGACAAGATCGAATTCGGCGCGATTTACCCAGGGCGATACGTCTCGGACCTTTCGATGGCGAATGTACGATTCGAGATAGCCGAAGACGGTGGAGGCTGCCCGGCCCATGCGTTCTGCAACTTGGTCGACGCTCAATCGCTGGTCGAACAACGGGAACGACTGGACGGCATTCGCGGTCGGCGCTGCCACTGCAGCTCGCGGCGGCGTTGCGGCGGACGGCTGCAAAGGAGCAACGTCCATCGACAATTGGCGCTCACTGCAATAGGTCACAATGCCATCAATAAATTGCTCGCCAAAGTCGGCCAGCTTTTGCTGGCCCACGCCGCGGACTTCCAACAAGGCCGGCAACGACGAAGGACGCTGACGGGCCATTTCGCGTAGCGTGGCATCGCCGAACACAATGTACGCCGGCACCGTGCGCTGCAGTGCAATTTCCCGGCGCAATTGACGTAGTGCATCGAATAACCCTTGGTCGACGCCTTCCCAAGAATCGGTGACCGATCTGGATGTCGCTGCTCGTGACGCCTTCGCCGGTTGGAGCAACGTCGGCATGAGTTCGCCGCGGAGTAAACGCCGGCCTTCATCCGTTACTTCAACCGTGTTGTACTCACCCTCCTTACGAAGAAAGCCCTGACTACCAAGCTGCTCGATCCATTGTCGCACGTCCTGACGACGCAAATCGCGAAGCAGTCCCCACGTGCTCAATTGATTGTGCCCGGCGGCGAGAATCCGCTGATCTTGCGAGCCGACAAGCACTTGCGATACGTAGTCGGCGCCGAATCGCTGCTCGAGGCGCAACACGCAGGAGAGAATCTTTTGGCCAATTACCAGCGCGTCATCAACGACAGCGAGGCTGCCCACGCACACGTCGCAAGCGTTGCAAGGGCCACGAGTCCACGATTGGCCGAAGTGCTCGACAAGCATCTTATGGCGGCATGTGACCGCAGTGGCATACGCGTTCATCTTTTCGAGCGACGAGAAAGCAGCGTCTCGCGCCTCTTCGGGCAGGTCGCCGAGCATTCGCTTCCAGGTCATTAGGTCTCGACCCGAGAACAGCAGCCGGCACTCCGCCTCGACGCCATCGCGACCTGCGCGGCCGCTTTCCTGTTGATAGTTTTCGAGCGATTTCGGCATTCCTAAATGCACGACGTACCGCACGTTGGATTTGTCGATACCCATACCAAACGCGATCGTGGCGACGATGGTGTTCGCTCGCTCGGTCAAGAACGCATCTTGATTTCGAATGCGCTCGTCGTCGCTCATCCCGGCGTGATAAGGCAGCGCGGAGTATCCTAACTCCCGCAAGAGCGTCGTCGTGCGATCAACTTCCGCTCGCGTGATGCAATACACAATGCCGGATTGGTCGCGAAACCGATCGATAACTTCGCACAGTTGCCCGAGCCCGCGTTCACGACGGGCCACGTGATACTGCAGGTTCGATCGGTGGAAGTCGCCGACGAGAATCTCTGGTTCCTGCAGACCAAGCTGAGTAACGATATCGCGTCGAACCTGGTCCGTTGCGGTAGCCGTATACGCATGCACCGCGACATTGGGGAATCGCTCGCGCAACGTCCGCAGCCCCCGATATTCGGGACGGAAGTCGTGCCCCCACGCACTGATGCAGTGAGCCTCGTCAATGGCGAAGAAACTCACGTTCTGGTTGGCGAGAAAATCGAGCGTACGCGGCGTCACCAATCGTTCGGGCGACATGTAGAGGAGTCGCAACTCGCCCGATTCCACCTGCCGCGCTACCTGGCGTTTTTCTTCGCTGCCGTGCGTGCTGTTGACCGCTGCGGCCGGAACACCGCACGCAACAAGCCCATCCACCTGATCCTTCATCAGCGCCAAGAGAGGCGACACGACGACCGCCACCCCTTCGCGACAAAGGGCCGGCGCCTGGTAACACAGCGACTTGCCGCCGCCGGTTGGCATCACGACCAAGGAGTCGCGGTTTTCGAGCACGCTTTGAATGGCTTCGCGTTGCAGGGGCAAAAACGCGTCGAACCCCCAATACTGCTTGAGAACCTGTTGCACAGCATCGGGTTGCATGGCGGAGCTCGTCGACTATTTCCGTTCGTCTACAATTCGCGGCCGCAACGTATTTGCGGTCCGTGTTCGATTCTAAGAAACTGCCGCGGGCGGAAGCAATGATCGAATTGCCTCAATTCTACGCGATTTCAGTATCCGATGGCGCGGGATCGGGGTTTAGTTCATGGTAAAGGGTGAGTGCCGTGCTGGCGCTTCGCCGCCCTAGTATATTTGATGAAGGCACCGCTTGAGCAAAGACTGATTGCATTCGGAGCAGACATGTTGAACCGGCAGACTTTTTGGCAGACAACGCTCGCGATTTCGGCGGCGATTTTTCTACCTGGCTCGAATGCTTCCGCCAAGGATTACTTTCTCACAATTGGCGGTGGCTACGAAACGTCAGCCAATCAGTTGTCACTCGAGCGCAATGTGATTTTTCAGCAATCAGTTTTAGCTACCCAGCGACCGGATCGACCGTCGCACGAGGTGTGGTTCGCCGACGGTAACGATCCGCACCCCGATGTCCAGTGCCGTGACCCGAAGTTCGAAGATAACTGTCCGCTCGCGCGGCGGTTATTGGCGGAACTTTTGGGCGATGCCGAAACGGTGGACCTCGTTTACCGTAACAATGAAATCCCCAATCTCACCGGGCCTGCCGATCTCAAACAAGTGAAGCAGCACTTCGCAGATTTGGCGTCCCAAGTGAAAGCTGGCGATCGGGTGCTTATCTATACGACTGGTCATGGCGGCAAAGCTCGCAGAGCCGGTCGGGGACGGCGAGAAAATCAGGCGAAAACGAATCCATATAACACGTCGTTTGTCTTCTGGAATAACGAGCCAGTTACGGCCAGTGATTTCAGCGGGTGGCTCGATCAGTTTCCGAAAGACGTCCAGGTTGTGCTGGTGATGGTGCAGTGTTACGCGGGCGGATTCTCCCACACGATCTTCGAACATGCCGATGCAAACGCCGGCTTATCTGACCGTCCGCGGTGTGGCTTCTTTGCTCAGCTTCACGATCGCGGCGCTGCTGGCTGTACGCCCGATGCGGATGAGGCCGACTTTGAAGAGTACAGCGGCTGCTTCTGGGGTGCGCTGGCCGGCAAAATGCGCGATGGTAAAGTCGTCGTTGATGCCGACTTCGATAAGAACGGCCAGATTTCTTTTGCCGAAGCCCATGCCTACGCCGTGATTCAAAGCGATACGATCGATGTGCCGGTCCGCACTTCGGAGGCGTTGTTGAAGCAATACAGCAAATTGGGCGACGCGACGACAAAGGCGAAATCTGCTGCCAAAAAAGACGGCGACGCTGCCGGCAGCGAATCAGAGCTCCTGGCCCTTTCCGGACCGATAAAAACGCTCGCTGCCGGTTGCCGGCCCGACCAGCGGGCCGTGATCGACCAGCTCGCCACGAAGCTGGATTTGAAGGCTGGCGCAACCGTCGAGGACGTGCAAGCAAAACTGCGGCAGGCGGAAGATAAACTCGATAGCGCAAATTCAAAATCCAGCACAGCAACGCGGACTCGCCGCAGCGCGCTAAAGGCGGTTCGAAATGAGATCTACGACAACTGGCCTGAGCTGCAATCCGAATGGGCGCCGCTCGCCGTCGAGCTGGCGACCGCCCGCGCCGACGAATTCGTGACCCGCGTGCAAAAACTTCCCGACTACGCAACCCTCGGGTATGCCAAAAAACGTGAAGAGGAATTGATCAAGGCCTCGATGGAGCTTGAGCGCGATAAAGCGCGGGTCGAGCGGCTGCTTCGCGCGTGCGAAACTGCCGTGCTGGCCGCCAACTTGGCGAAGGTCGCCAAACCCGAGATCTTGCAGCGGTACGAGGAGTTGCTCCGCATGGAAGAGGAAGGCCTAGCCGACCCTTCCCACACGACATCGCCCTCAGCCGCCGGTGGCAATTAGCTTTACGCGATAACGAATTCTCGCCCGTGAGCTTGGCGCTTTTTGGCCACCACCGTACGCTTTGTTAGATCGCGGCGCACTGTGCGTCGCACTTAGCGAATGTTCATACCGTGGCGGAGTGGCGGATGACGTTTCTCATGGCCCTCGATCAGGGCACGACCTCATCGCGAGCGATCATCTTTGCCGATTCCGGGGACATCGTTGCCGTCGCGCAGCGCGAGTTCGGGCAGCACTTTCCTCAGCCCGGTTGGGTCGAACACGACGCCGAGGAAATCTGGACCAGCCAGCGCGACGTCGCTTGCGAAGCGCTGGCGAGCGCGAAGCTGAAGACCGCCGACATCGCGGCGATCGGCATTACGAATCAGCGCGAAACGATTGTGATCTGGGATCGGGCGACCGGCAACCCGATCCACCGTGCCATCGTGTGGCAAGATCGCCGCACATCGAACGCCTGTGACCAATTTCGCGCCGACGGGCGCGAGCCCATGGTTCACCGCAAGACCGGCCTGCTTCTCGACCCGTACTTTAGCGCGACGAAGATTGCTTGGATTCTCGATCACGTTTCCGGCGCGCGAACGGCGGCCGAGGCTGGAAAACTGGCCTGCGGCACGGTCGATAGCTGGCTCATTTATCGGCTGACGGGTGGCAAAGTGCATGTCACGGATGTCTCGAATGCCTCGCGGACGCTGCTGATGAACATCCACGAAGGTGATTGGGACGACGAACTGCTCGCCTGCTTCCAAATTCCCAGGCAGCTGCTTCCCAGCGTTCGCTCGTCGAGCGAAGTATATGGCGAGGTCGCGACTATCCCCGAACTGAAGGGCGTCCCGATTGCCGGCATTGCGGGCGATCAGCAGGCCGCGCTGTTCGGGCAGGCGTGCTTCCGAGCTGGCGATGCGAAAAACACCTACGGAACCGGTTGCTTCATGCTGATGAACACCGGCAAGCAGGCGGTCGACTCAAAGAACAAACTGCTCACCACGATTGCATGGGCCATCGATGGCCAGCGCGAGTATGCACTGGAGGGAGGCGTATTCGTCGGCGGTGCCGTGGTTTCATGGTTGCGAGATGGCCTCGGCATTATCAAAACGTCAGCAGAAGTCGGGCGGTTGGCAAACAGCGTTCCCGATAGCGGAGGCGTTTACGTTGTGCCCGCGTTCGCCGGACTGGGTGCACCGCATTGGGACCCTTACGCGCGAGGCACAATCGTCGGAATTACACGCGGCACGACCGCGGCCCACATCGCGCGGGCAGCCGTGGAAAGCATCGCACTGCAAGTTGCCGATTTAAGCGATGCGATGCGGAAAGACGCGGGCAATGAATTCAACGAGCTTCGCGTCGACGGCGGTGCGAGCGTGAACGATGGTCTTCTACAGCACCAGGCCGACATCATGCAACTTCCCGTCGTGCGACCTGAGGTTACGGAAACTACGGCCCTTGGTGCTGCCTACCTTGCTGGATTAGCGACGGACGTTTGGAAAGGTCGCGATGAAATCGCGGGACATTGGAAAATCAATCGGCGGTTCGAACCGAAAATGTCTCGAGATCAAGCTGACATGATCCGAGCCCGCTGGGCCGATGCGGTAGAGCGTTCGCGCGGTTGGGCCAAAACAGAATAAAATTGCTACTTCTAAGCGAACTATCGAAAATACAGCGACAGGCCTGGTCGCACGATCGATTTTCAGAAGCCATTTCGTCCTTCAAAGGAGAGTGAGCTGTGAATCGTCGGTTAAATCGCGTCGATGCATCGCGGCTGCGGTTCATTCCGGCACTGCTCGCCACAATCTGTCTACTTAAAGATGGTCAGAGCGTCGCCAGCGCTAAGCAGAACGCGGCGCCGCCCGCAAAAGCAGCTGTCGACGCGCCGGATTTCGCCAAGAATGTTCGCGTTAAGTTTGCAGGCGCAGATAAGCCGCTGGGTGAGATCGTTCGCCAACGCGCAGCCGACGCGCAATTGGCCAATTATCGCGAATTGCGAAAATCGAGCGACGGCACGGTAGACAGCCAGCGCGAGCTCGCTCGCTGGTGCCGCAAGCAACGCCTTCCGGAAGAGGAGCAGCTTCATTGGCAAATCGTGCTGCGGAGATACCGCGGAGACCAAGAAGCGATCAAGGCCTTAAAACTTAAAAACTATCGAGGAATGCTTTGGACCGCGGAAGACATCGAAAAGCTTAAACGACAGGAGAAAGAGCTGGACGAAGACTCGAAGACCTGGCTGCCCAAGCTGAGAAAATTAAAGCATTCGATCGAACACGGCGGCGAGGAGGAGCGCGCGGCCGCACTTCGTGAACTCAAATCAATCGAGGACCCACGAGCAATACCTTTTCTCGATGAAGCGTTCGGAGTGGAAAGCGGTGTTGGAATCGGAATTGTAGAGATACTCAGCAAGATGCCTGCAAACGAGGCATCCCCTACCCTCGCGCGGCTGGCCGTTCAGTCTTCCGACCAATATGTACGCCAAAAGGCGGCGGAATCTCTTCGAGCGAGCCCGTATGAAACGTATGTCCCCGTTCTTATCGGCCAGTTAGCGGCGCCGATCGAAATGAGTGTCGACGTATCCGTGACGCCAGGACGACACAAATGGAAAGAGGTGGAATGGAATGAATACACGGGCGGGCTAGTCGTCGGGATGTACGACAAGTGGCGGCTGCACAGCGAATATCAAAGAAGCGACGTTTTGTTTTGGGGACTAGAGCAACGTCACAAATCGGGTTATATGCTGACGGAAAATGTGCCTGACCACTTGCGCTACAACTACGTGCTGAGTCGCGACAGCGACAACCCCGACAAACCTTACGAGCGCACCGGAAGCATCGAAGATAAACCCGGTACGAAGAAGCCGAAAAAAGGCGAATCGATTGCCGATGTTGAGAAACGTGTTAAAGACGAAAACGCCGAGCAGGTAGCGATCAATGAAAAAATTCATGCGGCACTGAACGCGGCGACCGGCGCCAATATTCCACCAGGCCAAGGGCCCCACGGACAATTCGAAGAAGTGAAACCCAAACTATGGTGGGATTGGTGGAAAAAGCAGTCGCACACGAACCGCTATTATGGCGCCGGAACCAAAGTCTGGACAGAACTCGGCCTATTGCCCATCGAGCAGATCATGGTTGGTGATCGTGTCCTCACGCGCGATCCAAAATCCGGCGACGTGTCTTTCCAGCTCGTGCTCGCAACGGGTTCAAAGCCCAAAAGCGCAGCCCGCACTATCGATACCGGTTCGACGACGATCGTGGCGAGTGACGATCAACGATTCTCGGTCGGCGGTAAGTGGGTAAAGGCAGTCGAGCTGACCTCAAACGCTAATCTAGATGGATTGACCGAGTCCCACGCAATCAAAAATATCTCAGAAGGCGACGCGACCGACCAATTTGCGATTGTCATTGCTGATGCACCAGCTTATTTTGTTGGCCAGCAAGGGGTCTTGGTGCACGACGCGACCATTTCGATAGGTAGATGACCGCGAGCTGGTCGCGCCATCTAGTTCGGCGGAAAACCGGAGCTGCCTGCATACGATGCATCTTTATTTGGCGGAATTCGTTGGCACGGCGCTCTTGGTACTCCTCGGGAATGGCGTCGTAGCCAACGTCCTGCTCCCGGAGACGAAAGGCAACAACGCAGGCTGGATCGTTATTACCTTCGGGTGGGCAATGGCCGTGTTCGTCGGCGTGTGGTGCGTCGGCCCGATTAGCGGCGCGCACCTGAATCCGGCAGTGACGCTCGGCCTCGCCATGGCGTCAAAGTTCGCATGGCACCTGGTGCCGGGATACATCGCCGCTCAGTTGCTAGGTGCAATTATCGGCGCCGTTCTGGTGTTTGCTTTCTATCGTGATCACTACGGCAAAGCTAATGACGCCGATGCAAAGCTCGGCACCTTCGCCACCGCGCCGGCGATCCGAAATCCATTCCGCAATCTGTTCAGCGAATCGATCGGCACGTTCGTGCTGGTGTTCGCCGTTCTGATGTCGGTTGAACCTTCCATAACGCGAAGCGAAATGATCAACCCAGAATCACCCGGTCTAAAAATCGGTCTCGGCACGCTCGGCGCACTGCCCGTCGGCTTGCTGGTCTTCGCGATCGGACTGTCGCTTGGGGGCACAACGGGTTACGCAATCAACCCTGCACGCGATCTTGGTCCGCGCATCGTCCACGCCGTTCTTCCGGTGCCTGGCAAGCGAGACAGCGATTGGGGATATGCCTGGGTGCCGGTCGTAGGTCCGTTTGTGGGCACGGTACTGGCGTTCCTGTTGAACCTAGTCTGCAACGCTGACGTTAAGTTTTGATCGGAATCCACCCTCGCGTAACTTGCGTTGCATCGCAGTTTTCGAGCGATTAGCTGTCCCGAAACTTATCGGATTGCCATCCGCTCAGGCTGGACCGTTCCATCAGCTCCGCGAACCGCGCTTCCGCCTTGCGGAGCACGAGATCGCGATCGGTGGATCCCTTTATCTCGGCAGTCCACCATTCGTGAAGCTCATGCCGGCTGCTGAAATCGCTGATCCCGCGGATCAGGGCGTCGGCATCGGGCCCGTACGTCTCGATCTTATGGACAAGAATATCGGTTAGTGGATGATCGCCTGGTTTGCCGCTCGCCATGATCCGCTCTCCCATCGCGTCTCAACCTTTGTTGCCCATCCTATCGGGTCTTCTGCGATTATACCGCGCCGCGGCGAGGACTTGCATAGTAGCCCGCTCGCCACCATGTATGGAACATGGCTGCGGAGGTGCAGTTGTTGTGCCCAACAATGACAGTGCGACGGACTTCGGCTACAATTGAATCGGACGGTCGGCCGCGAAAGAACCAGGTGGTTTCAGCGGCCAGATTCGTGAATCGGCGTCACGCTCGCCGCTCTTTAGGGCGAAAGTCGACAACTACCCCCACCTGCGTGCGCGTCAATGGTTGGGTTCGAACTTCAACGAGCGCGATATCGCGCCGAGTTTATGCTCGGCGCGCTGCTGACTCTTTCGGCGCTGGCTTTTCCCCACCGCGTTCTTGCGGATCCTGCGACGCCTGCGGCCGAACGCTTCCACGCGAAGATCGAACCCATACTGCAAAAATACTGCTACGACTGTCACGGATACGGCGAGCACAAAGGCAACCATGCCTTCGACGCATACAAATCCGATCAGGATCTCATCGGTGATACAAAGCTGTGGTTGGCGGCGCTCAAGAATGTTCGCTCGGGAATCATGCCGCCTCCAGACGAAGACCGGCCTACGGAGGACGAACGTCGCATACTTTTCGATTGGATCGAGCGCGATGCTTTCCAAACCGACCCGAGTGATCCTGATCCTGGCCGGGTAACGCTCCGGCGCCTCAATCGAGTCGAATATCGCAACACGATTCGCGACCTGACGGGTGTCGACTACGACACCTCGAAGCAGTTCCCGCCAGACGACTCGGGCTATGGCTTCGACAATATCGGCGATGCAATGAGCGTTTCGCCGCTGCTTACCGAAGAATTCCTGAACGCGGCGCGGGCGATTGTAGCGCAGTATGTGCCGAGCGCACCGCCAGATGAAAAAGACCCTGACGCGGATGCTGCCTACAAGCGGGTCTTCATCCACGGCCGAGCGCCCGACGACCCGGCACATCGCGACAACTATGCCCGAGAAATCTTGCGGGGGTTCGCGCGCCGCGCGTACCGCCGCACGCCGGACGAGCACACGGTCGACCGACTACTGGAACTGACCAAGGCAATTCCGTCGTCGGCCGAGCCTTCCTTCGAGAGCGAAATTAGCACGGCGATGATTGCCGTTTTGGCATCGCCGCGGTTTTTATTTCGCGTCGAAGAGCCGGCCACTCAAGATGCCAAGACGCCGCACCCAGAGGTCGATGAATTCTCGCTCGCGTCGCGGCTATCGTATTTTTTGTGGTCGACCATGCCCGATGAAGAGCTTCTTGCCGCCGCCGAACGCGGTGAGTTGCGCAAGAACTTGGCATCGCATGTCGAGCGCATGCTAAAGGACCCAAAATCTTACGCCCTCGCAGAAAACTTCGCGGGCCAGTGGCTCCGGGCGCGCGACGTCGCGCATGTCGATATTGATCCAGTAGGAGCGCTCGGTTATCAGCATGAGATGGAAGAGCTGCGAGCGCAATATTTTCGAATCCGGCACGAGCGCGACCGCCCCCGCAAAGATGACAAGGCCGATGCGACTGACAAACCGGCCGATGTTCATGAGCTGAATTGGGAAGAACGCGAAAAGCTACGCGAGCGGTATCGCCGGGTCAAAGAGATCGGCGCCATGTTCGACGACAAATTGCGGCGCGCCATGCGCGACGAAACCGAGCAATACTTCAACTACGTCGTCCACGAGAATCGAGACGTGCTGGATCTAGTCGATAGCGACTACACATTTTTGAACGAAACGCTCGCCAAACATTATGGCGTCAAAGGCGTCCAAGGCGAAGAAATGCGGCGTGTCGTGCTGCCCGCGGACAGCCCTCGCGGTGGCGTACTCACCCAGGCCACGATTTTAGCAGTTACCTCGAATCCCAACCGCACTTCGCCCGTTAAACGCGGATTGTTCGTACTAGATAACATTTTGGGCTATCCGCCCCCGCCGCCTCCGCCGCCGAACGTGCCATTGCTCGAGACCGCGGACACAGGCATTCACGATCGCCAGCCGACAGTACGCGAGTTACAGGAACGGCATCGCCGCGAGCCGCTCTGTGCTGCTTGTCACGCCCGAATGGACCCCCTGGGCCTCGCCCTGGAAAACTTTAACGCGCTCGGGATGTGGCGGGACACGGAAAACGACCAGCCCGTCGATCCGTCTGGCACATTGCTCAGCGGCGAGAAATTCGACGGAATCCGCCAACTCAAAGCCATCATCAAGCAGCAGCATCGGCAGGATTTTTACCGTTGTTTAACGGAAAAGCTGCTGACATACGCCCTGGGACGGGGATTAGAATACTATGACGAGTACACGGTCGACCAAATTGTGGCTCGGCTGGACCGCGACAACGGCAAGTTTTCCGCGCTCCTGATGGGCGTCATCGAATCGGCGCCGTTTCAAAAGCAGAGGCGATAGCCGCGAAGTAGATGTTTGTCCCGCGTCGGATTTCACGGAGAGGAGTCGCATGCAAAATCCCGAACCTCAGCCGCGCGATTTAGTTGCCGAACGACATCGCCCGATGAGTCGCCGCCGGTTTCTGCGCGGCGTTGGCGCTAGCGTGGCGCTGCCTGCACTTCCCTCGCTACTTCCACGCTGGGCACGCGCCGCCGATGCCATCGCCCAGGCTTCCGCCAACGTACCGCAAAGGATGGCCTTCGTTACCGTCCCGAATGGCGTGAACTTGGAGAAGTGGTGGCCGAAGGGCGAGGGGAAGGAATTCGAGCTCGCGCCGACGATGGAATCGCTCGCCGGCGTTAAAGATCAAATCCAAATCATCTCAGGTCTGGACCACATCAACGCCACGCCCGGCAGCGATGGCGCCGGCGACCACGCGCGCGCCAATGCAACGCTTCTCACCGGTTGCCGGGCGCGAAAGACCGCGGGCGCCGATCTTCACGTCGGCCCATCGATCGATCAAGTCGCAGCCCAGCATATCGGCCATATGACGCGGTTCTCTTCACTGGAACTGACTTGCGACACCGAACGCCCCTCCGGTAATTGCGACAGCGGCTACGCCTGCGCGTACCAATACAACGTCTCTTGGCGGTCGGCCACCACGCCAATGGCCGCCGAAGTCAATCCACGCCGCGTGTTCGAACGCATGTTTGGCAGCGGATCGTCCGAGGAGCGAGCCAAGAACTTCGCGATTCGCCAAAAAACTAATCGCTCGATTCTCGACTTCGTTCGCGAGGACGCACGCTCGCTCGATGGCAAATTGAGCACGCAAGACACTCAGAAATTGGACGAATATCTAACCAGCTTGCGAGATATTGAAGACCGCCTGATTAAGTTCGAGCAGGTCGCGACGCCGCCGAGCAAAGATATCGTAGCCCCCGAGGGAATCGCTGACCCATTCGGCGACCGAATGCAGATGATGTACGACATGGTCGCGCTCGCGTTCCAAACCGACTCGACGCGAATCGTGACGCTCATGGTGGCGCATGACGGCAACAACCGGCGGTATCCCGAAATCAACATCGACCGCGGCCACCACGACATATCGCATCACCAGAATCGTGCCGAAAACCTCGACCTGATCGGGCAGATCGACAAGTTCCACATCGATTCGTTCGCTGCCTTTCTCCAGAAGCTCGCGGCAACGAAGGACGCGGACGGCACTTCCGTCCTGCACAATTCTATGATCGTGTACGCGAGCGGGAACGCGGATGGCAACGCCCATTCGCATACGAGCTTGCCAGTCATCCTGGCAGGGGCTGGCGGCGGCAAATTGAACCCAGGCCGCTTTACGACCGTGCCCTCGATGCCGATGTCCAACATGTTTCTTTCGATGTTGGACAATCTGGGCGTGGACGCGGTCGATCACTTTGGCGATTCGAACAATCACCGATTGGTAATCTAACGTCCTACTTCCGACATTATTGAGAATTGCTGACAAAGGCAATTCGTCGACTGTCCGGAGACCAGCTCGGAACGTTAATGCTCCCCTGCCCTCCGTAAACGTACGCCAGAACTTTCGGTTCGCCGCCTCCGATTGGCATGAGCCGCAGATACACGTGCTTATAAAACGGGTGCTCTTTGGCGGGCACCTCGGGCAAGAACGACAGAATCACAATCTGCTCGCCGTCGGGCGAGATGTGTGGGAACCAGTCGTTCAAGTCGTCGTGCGTGACCCGCTCCTGGCCGCTTCCATCTGGCCGCATTCGCCAAATCTGCATTCGCCCCGTGCGGCTAGAATTAAAGTAAATCCATTCGCCATCGGGCGTGAACTCAGAGCCGTCATCCACTCCCTCAGAATCAGTCAGCCGAATCTCTTCGCCCCCTTCCGCCGAAATCTTGTAGATATCGAGATTGCCATCGCGCTCGCCGGTGAAAAGTAGCCACTTTGCATCTGGCGACCAACTGTGAAAATACGAGGGACCGCGCTGCGTAATCTGCCGCGGCGTTCCGCCCTCGATGGGCAACGTGTAGACGATAGATTTCCCCCCAAGCTCAGGGCTATGATTGCTGATTCCGATTTGCTTGCCGTCGAACGAAAGCACGTGGTCGTTGTTATTCGCCGTAGCATGCCCAGTATCGATCGGCGAGGGCTTCTTCGTTTCTAGATCGAAGCGGAAGAGTCGACCACTGCCGTTGTAAATGAGCGACTTCCCGTCCGGAGTCCAATTGGGCGCTTGAATCGAGCCGCCCTCGTGATGAATCACCTCACGGCGTCCGGTCGCAAGATCTAAAATCTCGAGGTCGCTGCCAATGTAATCGCGATAGGGTGTGAAATCCGCCTTGGCGGGCACCGTGACCCGCACGTTATCAAACTCCGCGCGCTCGGTGACTTCCGCATTGTGTGAGCAAACGAACAGTCCCACATACACTTCACCGCCAAGATCAATATTGTCAAGCGATTCACTAGAGAATGGCTGGCCAAATCGAGCCACGGACATCACATACTTCCCACCTCGACGCTCCAACTGAATGATGTCGGCGCCGCGAATCGCGGACTTCTTTTCCTCTGTATCGCCCCCGGCGGCGCGACGAAATTGCATCGACGTCAGCCCCTCGCCATGGACAGCCACGTCCACGTAGGGTGCGTCCGGCTCTAGGCTCTGCCGGATCATCCAGCCCAATTTGCGGTGCGGATCACCGGCGTTGCCAAGAAAGCGGCCACGGGCTGAAAGGATAAAGTCGCCCTTCAGACGACTGTAAACAAAATGAAACTCGTCTCGATCGAACCAAATGTTCGTGCCGGATCCGGCTACTTCGTACTGTCCAGTCACCGGATCGTACGAGCAACTGCCAGCGTGCTTCACAGGCCCGACATCGACCTGACCATCAAAGTCTCCGATGCTTTGCTGCGAAAACGCACGCGTCATGAGCAAACTCGCGAGTAGAAACGCCAACCCGCTTCTCGTGAAGTTCATCTCGCCACCTTTTACGGAATGCTCAGTCGTTGTAACCCTTTGGATGTGCTTTGTGCCATTTCCATGCACTCTCGACAATCTCCCGGATCGAGTAGCGCGCTTGCCAGCCGAGTTCACGCTTCGCGGCCGACGGGTCCGCCACAAGAGCCGGCGGATCGCCTTCCCGCCGCGCAGTCTTTCGCACGGGAATCGCATGCCCCGTAACTTCGCGGCATAGCGTGACAACTTCCTCGACACTGGCGCCGTGCCCAGTCCCCAAATTCAGCTTCAACGCCATACCCGGCTTTAGTTTTTCGAGAGCCGCAACATGCGCCGTCGCCAAATCATCCACGTGAATGTAATCGCGAATACACGTGCCATCGGGCGTGGGATAATCGGTCCCAAAAACATCGACCGACTCACGCTGGCCTAACGCAACTTGCAGAAGCAGTGGAATGAGATGTGTTTCGGGATCGTGGTCCTCGCCGATCGTGCCATCGGCCGCGGCGCCCGAAGCGTTGAAGTACCGCAACGCGGCGTAGCCCATACCGTACGCGTGCGAGTAGTCGGCCAGCGCGTGCTCGATCACCAGCTTCGTAAAACCGTACGGGCTGATCGGATGCTGCGGATGGTCTTCGGTAATCGGCACTCGCTCCGGAATGCCGTAGGTCGCGCACGAACTCGAGAAGACGATGCGGTCTATGCCGGCCCCTCGCATCGCGTCGAGCAGCGCAAGCGAGCCGACAATATTGTTTTGATAATAGATAGCCGGATCTTTTACAGACACGCCAACGTAAGCAAATGCCGCGAAGTGCATGACCGCTTCGATCTTATGCTCACTCATTGCCGCGACAACTCGCTCTCGATCGAGCAAGCTAGCCGACACAAACGGCGTACTTCCCGCCGCCGGCCGATGGCCCTCCGCGAGGTTATCGAGGATGACGACCTGGTGGCCGCTCTTCGTTAGCTGTTTGGCCGCATGCGAGCCAACATATCCGGCCCCACCAGTAACTAACACGCGCATCGTTTCGTTCTCCTGATCCTTGGCGATAGATGTGGCTAGATTATTACTTCCGCGACGGGTGTGCCGTAAGCCCCTGGCGAAGAACCACCAAATATGTAAGCCGCTCGCCCTGTCGCAGCAGTATACTGTTGCGCGACACGCTCCACCGCTGGAAACGCGTCAGCACGACCCAAGATCGCGACCGTACCACCGCTGCCGCCACCCGTGATTTTCGCGCCGACGATCCCACTTTCTGGTCCGGCTTCTCGGACCAGTTTTACCAGTAGATCCGTTCCCTCCGAGCGCAATCCGCAAGCGGAATAACTTGCATGGGAAGCGGCCATAAGCTGCCCCATCTCGCCCATCGCGCTGGGTGATATTTCAGATTGCAGAAGCTCTCGAAATCGCGTCGACCGCGAATTTTCTTCGATTGGGTGGAGCGTCGGATGGTGCACAGCATAGGTTCGATTCGGATCAACCCGCGTCACCGGGTCGGTCGTACCTCCATAGCGATCGAGAAATTCGCGACCGGAAATCTGCGCCGGGACCGTCCGCGCATACTCCCTGTGAAATTCTTGAGGCGTTATGTTCGCCAGATATCCGTGCCATTGTGGATCATCGACGATCCACGCATCGGAAGCGTCCGCCCCCTTGGCTACAAATCCCGCAGACTCAGCGATAATCCGATACCCCATGAAAGCGCCGCAGCGAACCGAAGAATAATCCGAGCCGCTTACCGCATGGCGAATACCCGAGTCGATCCCCCAAAAGGCGAGCTCCCTGGGAATCTGGACGACGCCCTCCACGACCGCCGGTTGGCAGCGAATCGCTAACAGCGCGGACTCGCGGCCAAGCGCGCTCGTCATCTGATCCATGATTCCGCAGGGCGCACCAACAACAAGGTTTTCGGCCACTTGGCAAAGCCTCGCCAACTCATCGCCAGCTAATTTGATTTTGAGCAGCGCCGCCACTGCGCGCATTGTCGCGACTTCGATGGCCGCCGACGAGCTCACGCCCTTCCCTTCGGGCACTTGCGAATCGATCAGAATCCGCAATCCGCCGCGGAGCTCTGCACCAGTTTCCTTCAGCAAGACGAGAATCGGGCCAAGCACATAACTGGCCCACTCCGAAGTGCCACGCAGCTCGTTGCATACTGCATCTAAATCGCTCTTCAAAAAGCGCGTGAATCGCGTTGCTGAAATTGTGCACAATCGCGGCACGCCAAACTCATCTTGCGAGAGACTCGCAACGCGGATATCACCACTGTCGAGAGATTCCTGCACGGCCGCGAACGACGCTTCGGCGGCCGGCATTTCCAGCACCAGCGAACCGCTGTAATCGCCAATACCTCCCATGACATCGAGCCGACCGGGCGCGCGAGCAACGTAAATCGGCAAATGCTGCTCGAAGAGAGTTCCAAGATTCGGATCGTTGCACGTAGGAAGTTGGCGAAGCCGCTCGAGATGTTGTGCAAAGTCGTCATGCGTCGTCGACAACGATGGCTTGCGGATGTTCATTTCACCGCGTCCACAAATCCATGCTTATGTAGCAATTCAACAAGCACCGGAGCAATCTGAGCATGCAGCGTCGAGTTGGCAAAACCCACCCATGCAACATTCGACTCGGTGTCGAGCGGTGCCCGAATCGATGAACCGAGTGGATCGGTCACCACGACACCAACCTCTTCGGCAATCAGTTTGGTGCAGAGATCATACGGGTGGCAGCAGTGGCCAACCGCCGTACCGCGCGACTTGACCAGCGGCTGCACGAGCGGTCGCAGGTCGGCGACAAATCGATCCTGCCCGATCGCGAGGTTATAAATCTGCCCGCCCGTGCATGCATATTGATCCTCGAAAACCGCCACCTCCCCCTCGTACCGCGGCACGAGCCGTTCGCACAACTCCTCGTCGAGCGCCGCCAATAAATCGCGGCCTCCGGGGAAAAAACGACAAACGGTGGCGAAGCCATGTCGCAACTCGGTCGCCGCGGATGGCCGAATCATGAGCGGCTTCGATTCTCGCGTCAATCGATTGTGACGAACTCCACGCACGCCCGTACCCCGTGCGGCCCACACTTGGTCGCTCAAATGCTGCTTGACGAGCGGAATCTCGGTTTGAACCGCGACTTCGATATCTGCCAGCGAAGTTTCCTCGCCGCGGTTCGCAGCAACTCCCGTAAGGATCCAGCCCGGCCTTTTCTGATACATGAGGCCGCGCGTCCCATCGATCGGATCGACAATGATCCGCCAGCGCGCGTCGCCATCACGTGCGCCGTTAGGAAGCGTCATCCGGCCGTTCGGCAAACCTTCGCCGATGAGCACGATCGGTTCGTCGGTGGCGATTTCGCGCTCGAACCACTCGACGAGTGCCGTTTCGCTAATGCGATCGATCGCGTAGATGACGTCGCCAGACCCCGCGTGGGCCACTCGCGCCAGCTCGTCCGCCCCCCGCTCTTCGCACGCCGCAACGACGAGTCCACGAACCCAATCGTGCAGTTGGCGAAGCGGTTCGACGAAGTCGGCGGCCGTCGTCATTTGTTCCTCGCGGCCGCTGCTATTTTGTAGTGAATGGTTGGTTGAGCTTGCAGTTCGGCCGCCTTTTGCTCGGGCGACGTGTCGCTCAAAAAACTGCCGCCGCCAACTTCCGGACCGGCCAAATGTTTGAGCAGGTTCGGGGTGCGCAGCGGCGGATGGATTTCGATATGAAAATGGAACCCGCTCGCGACTTTGCCGTTCGTGGGAGCTTGGTGGAGCACCAGCACATAGGGAAACGAAAGCTGCCACAAGTTGTCGAACTTTACCAGAACTTCTTTCAACACCCCCGCTAAATCCACAAGCTCCTGGACCGATAGTTCCGCAATACTTTGGTGCATTTGCTTTGGGGAAAGATAGGTTTCGTAAGCGTATCGCGCAAAATACGGAATGAACGCGACCGCCGAATCGTTTTCAGCAATGATCCGTCGGCCATCCGACTTTTCGCTGGCGATGATATCCTCGAACAGAGCGCGATGATTTGATTGCCAGTGCCGCGCGCACGCCTCAACCTCGATTGCAATCGTTTTGAAAACAAAATTCGTGGCATAAATCTGGCAATGCGGATGGGGATTCGAAACCCCCACCACCTTGCCCTTGTTCTCGAATATCAGGACATGGTTCACTTCCGCCCGCGCGCCGAACTCGCGATACTCCGTCTGCCAACAGCGAAGCACTTCGCAAATTTGCTCTGGCGGCAATTCGGCCAGGGTGATGTTATGCAGCGGGCTATAGCAAACGACGCGAGCCTTCCCCTCAGCCGCCCGATTTCGATAGATGCCTGGTGGAGGCTGCAACTCGCGAGGCGCATCGAGCGATACGCACGGCAGGTCGTTGTCGAACGTGAATATCGTGCGGTAGTCCGGGTTTCGCGCGCCGCTCACCCTGGAATTACCGGGACACAAATAGCAATCAGCGGCATACGACGGCGCCTCGTCCGCCGCAGAATGAACCACCGTGTCGCCAGTCCACGGCCGCTGATTCCGATGGGCCGCAATGATTACCCACTCTTCGCGCAATGGGTGCCACCGCTCTTCCCACTGGCCCGAGGCTACGCCGGTTTGGTTTGCAATTGACGGCACGATGCCGATTGTAACAAGCGTTACATCGCGCTTCGACCTTCTTTCGCAAACGCACTAGCCAACACCCCCAATTTCGGATTGAATGGTGGCACCTTCAGGGCCGTTCGGTCCATCGCGCCCTGTGTTATAGGGCGGCGATCGGTTGGCATTCTCTTCGGAAGGTTCAAGGCATGAATCTCACAGCCATCGACTGGGTCATCATGGCGGTGTACCTGGTCTTCGTATTGGGGATCGGGTTCTGGCTACGCCGATCGATCCGCACCAGTACCGATTTCTTCCTTTCCGGCCGTTCCATTCCCGCATGGGTCTGCGGCCTTGCATTCATCTCCGCCAATTTGGGCGCTCAGGAAGTGATCGGCATGGGCGCGTCGGGAGCCCAATACGGCATCGCGACGAGCCACTTTTATTGGATTGGCGCGATCCCGGCGATGGTTTTCGTTGGCATCTTTATGATGCCGTTTTACTACGGCTCACGTGCCCGTTCCGTCCCCGAGTATTTGAAGCTGCGGTTCGATGAGAAAACGCGCGGCTTCAATGCGATCACATTTGCGGTGATGACGGTGTTCTCGTCGGGGATTTCGATGTACGCAATGGCGAAGATCATTAAATCGCTTCACCTGTTCGATGAAGCCTTCGCCTGGGCCCATGTCGCGCCAGAGCGAATCTTTGACGCTTCGATTCTCATCTCTTCGTTGATCGTGCTGATCTACATATTCCTGGGCGGCTTGACGAGCGCAATTTACAATGAGGTGCTTCAGTTTTTCTTGATCGTGGCAGGCTTTTTGCCGCTGGTGTGGCTGGGACTGCGAAACGTCGGAGGTCTTTCGGGACTTGCTGAAAAAGCGCCGGCCGGGTTTATGCATTCCTGGAAAGGAATGTCGAACACCGCAGAAAACCCGCTGGGCATCGAATGGTTCGGCCTGGCGATGGGGTTAGGATTTGTGCTTTCATTTGGCTACTGGTGCACCGATTTTCTTGTTGTGCAGCGCGCCATGGCGGCGGAATCGATGAGCGCGGCGCGGCGCACGCCGCTCATTGCAGCGGTACCCAAGATGTTTTTTCCATTCCTGGTTATCGTGCCAGGAATCATCGCAGTTTCATTGCCCTCCACAGTTCCGATGCCGAATACCGTTGCAAGTGATGGCTCGACGAACGCACTTGCGCGAAAGGGCATCATTCCTCAAAAAGTTGACGAAAAAACAGGGAAACCGGAATTTGATACGGCGGGCAACCCAGTGCTCGATTACACACTGGCAATCCCAAATATGTTGATGTTTTACTTTCCGACAGGCATCCTCGGATTGGGGCTTACGGCCTTGTTGGCAAGCTTCATGTCCGGCATGGCGGGAAACGTAACGGCGTTTAACACCGTGTTTACTTACGACATCTACCAAAGCTACATACATCCTGGCGCGACCGACCGCCACTATCTGTGGATTGGTCGCATTGCCACAGTGGGAGGTATCGCCTTATCTATCGCAGCGGCTTATGCGGCAATGCAATCTGAAAACATTATGAACATGCTGCAGCTGGTGTTCGGATTTGTGAATGCTCCCCTGCTTGCCACATTTCTTCTGGGCATGTTTTGGAAGCGGGCCAGCGCGAATGGAGCATTTTTTGGACTGCTTGCCGGCACGGCGGCAGCAGCGATCCACCACGGGCTGACCTTGCCGGAAGGCGCGGCCTGGGGCATCAAAGGAGGTTGGTTGACGGGCGGCAGTTGGATCGCTCACACGTACCACAGAGAGATGGCCGCAAACTTCTGGACGGCGATTTGGGCATGGGCCATCTGTTTCATAGTGACCGTCGTCGTGAGCTTGTTTACCGCTCCGCGCGATGAGCGGGAACTCGTTGGTTTGGTCTACTCGCTGACGGAGCGCCCCAAGGATGAAGGCGGTAGCTGGTACAATCGACCGATTACACTGGGCGTTGCCGTACTGTTGATGACCGTCGCGCTGAACTTCTTCTTCTGGTAATAGCGTTCCATTCTGGTGAGGGCTTCAAATATGCGACTCGATATTCGCTTGCCAATAGGCCTGATGTTCGCAGTGATCGGTGCGCTCCTCACCGTCTATGGCATCGCGTTTTCCGACAACGCAATCTACGAACGATCGCTCGGAATTAACATCAACTTATGGTGGGGAGCGATACTATTGGCGTTCGGTGTGGTGATGTTTTGGTTGGGCCGGCGCGGAACGTCATCCGTCCAGCCGGCAGATGACACCGCCGAAGGCCGCAACCTGGAACAGCGCGAGGCGAACGTCGAATCGGCCGGCCGAAAACGAGGCGGTCATTAATCCTGTTCGTCCGACCGGACGAAGCCTCGCCGACTACCTCGAATCTGGTCACACGCCGGCAGCCCCCGGCTCCGCCGGGGTTTGGATCACACGATGTGCGCACCGCGGGCAGGTCGAGTGGTGATAACCGTCGGCTCGACCCCGGTTTTCTTCTCGTAACCCGCCACGATCGAATCCGCGACCTTATTCGCTAGGCTCGTTTCCACCAGCGAGACGGTGCAGCCGCCGAATCCGCCGCCCGTCATTCGTGATCCGATCACGCCGCCAGCAGGCCCAATTTCTCCAGCAATTTCAACAAGCGAATCGAGCTCGTCGCAGCTAACTTCAAAATCATCTCGCAAAGATTCGTGGCTGGCGTACATCAATTGGCCAACTTTGCTCCACTCGCCGGCTTTGATCGCGGTCGCCGCAGTCATTATGCGGGCAATCTCCGTAACGGCGTGGCGAGCTCGCCGAAATTCCACCGCTTCGAGTCTCGGTTGGGCACCCATCAACTGTTCGAGCGACACATCCCTCAACGATTTCACGCCGAGTTTTTTAGCAGCCGATTCGCACTTTGAGCGCCGCTCCGCATACTCGCCACCCGAGAGTTCATGCTTTACGTTCGAATTAATAATCAGCACCGTAATATTCGGATCGATGAACGGAATTTGCTCAATTTGTTGGGAGCGACAATCGAGCAGCATCAAATGGTCCGCCTGGCACATCGTGGAAGCGAACTGGTCCATGATGCCGCATGGCACGCCCGCGAACTTATGCTCCGCTTTCTGGCAAAGTAGCGCCTTCGTTGCCAGGTCGAGCGTCGTGCCAGTCATCGACTCGATGAGAGTTGCCGTGGCAACTTCAAACGCGGCACTGCTCGAAATCCCGCCGCCGACCGGGACGCTCGACTCTACCACCGCGTCGAAGGAAGTTAATCGCACATCGCGTTCCAGGAACCCCGACACGACGCCGGCAAAATAATTCGACCAATGGCCTCGCTTTTCATGCGGCCGCGGCGAGGCCAGCGAGACGGTTACTTCGTCGTTCGTCGCTACGCTAAAAACGGCAGCGGTGCCGTCGTTCGTCGGCTTGGCGTCTGCTGCAACGACACAGTAGCGTTCAATCGCCATCGGCAGTACGAAGCCGTCGTTGTAGTCGATGTGCTCCCCAATCAGATTCACCCGACCCGGCGCCGCGGCAATCCACTTTGGCCTTCGGCCAAACCGCGCGGTAAACGTTCCCGAAGCGTTCTCGACGAGTTGTTCCAAACCGCGTTTTGTCATGCGGGATATTGTAACTTCTACGTGGCGTTGAGCCACTGCGTCAGCAAGTACGTGGGGATTAAAAATGAAAGCACCACGAATCCCCAATACGTTCCGTACTCTCCCGCGTATCCCACGCACAGCGCGGCGTCCAGCACGATCAGCGATTGCACGCAGTGCCGCACCGCGGCCTGAACCCGTGAGGGAGACGGCTCAAAGATCGCCAAAATGCATCGCCGCACAATGATCAGCCCAATCGCCGCCCACAACAAATACCATTTGCTGAATGAAATCTCGAGCGGCGGCCGGTTGTAGGTCAGCGGCGGCAGAAACGTGAGCAGAAGAACGCCACAGACAAGCGTCGAAAAACCAATCAACAACCGGCTCCGCGCACTTCGCCGCGCGTCGGTCCTTGCAAAAATCGTAACACCCAAAATGTATGTGCCGACTCCCCCCGCAATCAAAAGTTCCGAGCTGCCCCACGGAATCAGAAACAGACTCATACCCAGCAGCACATTCAAAAACCGACACTCTCCCATTAGGAGCGGCGCCAACCGCGTGCGCTTGAGTGCACCGTCGTACAGCAATAGAACGATCGCCAGCAGCGAGGCGACAACGCCTGGCCGCCAATCGTTTGCATGAAGTGTGACGAACCACCCCAGTGCAACGCCAGCAGTTAACATCGACCAGCCGACAACCGTCGCACTCCGCAGTGAAATCCGCCCAGATGGAATCGGCCGTCCCGGCCGCTCAACGGCATCCACGTTGGCGTCAAATACGTCGTTCAGCACCATCCCGCTTAAGTAAAGCAGACAGGAAGCCGCGACGAGCATACCAAAGTCTCGCTCCTGCTCCGGCTCGATGCCCCGTTGCGTGACCACGAAGCCCATCGTGACGTCCGCCGCTGCCGTAAAGACGTTCGGCAACCGCAGAAGCTGAAGCCAGGCAGTAACGCGTCGCATCATGCTAATTGCCGGCCAATTGCTGCGTCAGAAATTGCTTGGCTTCCCGCGCCGCAGCATCGGGATCATCGAGATAGGGATACAGTTCCACCGTAAGCCAGCCGTCGTATCCAGTTTTGTCGATCTCCGCGAGCGTCGCCGCAAAATCGATTGCCCCGCGCCCCGGCACCAAATGTTGGTGAACCCGCGTCGCGGCGATGTCCTCCAGGTGATAATGCACCGTGTACTCCGCCATTTTCGCAATCCAATCCTGCGGATCTTCACCAACGCAGTAGGCATGGCCCACGTCGAAATTCAATTGCACCATCGATGAGTCGACACGCTCATGAAATTCGAGAAACTGATCGAAGCGTTCGATGAGCAACTCCGGTTCCGGTTCGATCAAGATCGGCACGTCGTAGTGATCGGCCCATTCGACGCACGGCATGAACTCTTCGTAAAAGATGTCGAACGCCTCTTTACGAGTCTGCCCCTCGGCGAGCGGTCCACCCGGTTCGGTCGTAATGTGCGGCGCGCCAAGATCGACGGCCAGCTTAAGCGCCCGCTTGGTGTGCTCACGGCGAATTGCACGATAGTGCGGATCGGGGTCAATCCAACTCGGATGCCAATACGGTTGCCGTAAATCTGCGATCGCGTTCATCATGAACGCATTGATGTTCGAGATCGTCAGCTTATGTTTCGCCAGTGCATCACGAATCGCCCGCTTCTGCACTTCAAGCAGCCCCGCCGGCCAGGCATGCGGCACATCCGCCAGCAATTCGATCCCCGTGTAGCCCAGCGCCGCCACGCGCGCGATCGCTTCCTCAATCGGGTAACGCAAGTAGGCGTTTGAGCTGAAAGCAAGCTTCATCAGAAAGGACCAATGACCAATTCTCAATGACCAATACGAGCGACGACCTGGTTGGTCATTGGTGCTTGGTCATTGGTAATTCCTATTTCCGGCTCTCTCGCCACACAGGATCAAGATGCGAGTCATCCGACTTGGGCCACCGCGTGAGCGTCACCTTCTGCCGGGTGTAGAATTGAATACTCTCGGAGCCTTGAATATGCAGATCGCCGAAGAACGAGCGGTTCCACCCTGTAAACGGAAACCAAGCCATGGGGGCGGGCACACCCACATTGATACCGATCATGCCCGCGTTGAAATGCTGCTTAAACTGGCGGGCAGCGTAACCACTGCGCGTAAATATCACCGCACCGTTGCCGTACTCGCACTCATCGCCGACAGCCAGCGCCTCGTCCAGGTCGCCAGCGCGAACTACCGAAAGTACCGGGCCAAAGATTTCTTCTTTCCACACCCGCATCGAAGGTTTTACGCGATCAACGACGCTGGGCCCCAGCAAAAAGCCTTCGGATTTGAAATCCCGCCGACCATCGAGCGCCACGTTCGCGCCATCGCTCTTAGCGATGTCTAAATAACTCGCCACCTTATCGCGGTGCTCCGCACGGATAACAGGGCCCATGTCGACGCCTTCATTGCCGTCCGTAGGCCCAACGCGCATCTTACCCGCATAATCGACTAAACCTTGCACGACGGGATCGCCCGCCTTACCGACCGCGACCGCCACACTGCCCGCCATGCATCGTTGGCCCGCACATCCGTAGGCGCTTGCCGCGAGTTGCTTCACAGTTTGGTCCATGTCGGCATCCGGCATGATAATGAGGTGATTCTTCGCACCGCCCGCCGATTGCACACGTTTGCCGTTCGCCGTGCCGCGCTCGTAGATGTACTTCGCAATGGGTGTCGAGCCAACAAACGAAATCGCCGCGACTTTCGGGTGATCGAGCAACGCATCGACACACTCTTTGTCGCCATGAACGATGTTGAACACGCCGTCCGGCAAGCCAGCCTCAGTGAGTAGCTCGCCCGTTCGAACCGCCGATAGCGGCACCTTTTCGGATGGCTTCAGCACAAACGTGTTGCCGCAGGTGAGCGCAATCGGAAACATCCACAGCGGCACCATGAACGGGAAGTTGTACGGTGTAATTCCCACGCATACCCCAACCGGATGGCGAATCGCGTCCGCGTCCACATCGGTCGCAATGTTCGGCAGCACCTCGCCCATAATCAGGCTCGGAATTCCGCACGCGAATTCGACCACTTCGATGCCGCGATTAACCTCCGCCCGCGCTTCCGCAAGTGTCTTCCCGTGTTCACGGGTGACGATTGCCGCGAGCTCTTCGAAGTTTTGCTCGAGCAGGGCCCGAAAGCGAAACATCACCCGTGCCCGCTCGACGACAGGCGTGTTGCTCCAAGCCGGTAGCGCTGCCGCCGCCGCCTCAACAACGCGGCCAGTCTCCTCGGCCGTCGCGTAACCCACGCGGCCAATCACTTTGCCGGTGGAAGGGTTGTAAACATCGCCCGATCGCTTCGCCTTGAGCTCTGTCCACTTGCCATTGGAGAGCATAGGAACTGCTTCGAGCGACGGCGCGGTTGTGGTTGCCATAATTTTCGCCTTCCAATCGTTGGCGAGCCTGCGCTCGCCATTGAGACTTCAAAAACTCGTGGGCCCGGCCCACTCTACCACGTTCGTTTCGACCTGTTATATTAGCAGTTTCCCCACAGGCAGTCAGCCGGCAAGCTTCGGCTCGCCGTTCCGAACACTTTTCGCCCTCGAGGTTTCCCATGGCCCGCATCGTTCGTGGTGGTTTGATTCAGGCGACACTTTGCGAACCCGCCACGTCGCCGGTCGAAAAAATCAAAAAGGCGATGATCGACAAGCACGTCGCCATGATCGACGACGCCGCCAAAAAGGGCATCGAAGTCATCTGCCTGCAGGAGCTCTTCTACGGCCCCTACTTCTGCGCCGAACAAGAGATCAAGTGGTACAACCTCACGGAAAAGGTGCCTGATGGTCCAACCACCAAGTTAATGATGGACCTCGCCAAGAAGCACAAAATGGTCATCGTCGTACCGATGTACGAGGAAGACCTTCCTGGCGTGTACTACAACACCGCCTCGGTGATCGACGCCACCGGCGAGTATCTCGGCAAGTTCCGCAAGATCCACATCCCGCATTGTAACCCAGGCTTCTGGGAAAAGTTCTACTTCCGCCCCGGCAACCTCGGCTACCCCGTGTTCGAAACAAAGGTCGGCAAGGTCGGCGTCTACATCTGCTACGACCGCCACTTTCCCGACGGTGCCCGCTGCCTCGGCCTCAACGGAGCCGAGATCGTCTTCAACCCTTCGGCAACAGTCGCCGGCCTTAGCGAATACCTATGGAAGCTCGAACAACCGGCCCACGCCGTCGCCAACCAATACTTCGTCGGCGCGATCAATCGCCCCGGCTGGGAAGAACCCTGGCGCATCGGCGAGTTCTACGGCCAAAGCTACTTCGTCGACCCGCGCGGCCAGTTCATCGCCCAGAGCGACAAGCGCGATAAAGACGATCTAGTCATCGCCGACATGGACTTCGACATGATCCGCGACGTCCGCAACGTCTGGCAATTTTTCCGCGACCGCCGCCCGGAAACCTACGGCGCGATCACTGCACTTTAAGAGATAACCGAGCCATCTTGGCTCGGCCGTAATATCGCGATCGCCCAAACACCCACGATCGATCCAAGAATCGCACCTGCGATCACGTCGCCGACGAAGTGGTAATCCATCGCCACGAGCGCAACGAGCATTGGCACGGCCAGGATCGCGTAAAGCCAACGTCCGCGCGGCAGCGTCAACCAAAACACTGCTGCAAACGCCGAAATCCTCGTTGCGTGCCCTGACGGAAAACTCCCGATATCATCGCCAACCTGAAACGGATGAAACCCGTACGCGCCGGTGCCAATCAGCGACGGATTATTATCCCGCCACGTCTCGGGCCAGTACCTCCCGCACAAATCCCCCAGCGACTCGCGAAACTGATCGGCCACGATCAGACTCACGCACGCCAGAAACAACACGTGCTGCCATCGTCGCCACGGCCCAAACGCACGCCGCACCGCCAGGCCGATTAAAACGAGCGGCGACCAACTCTGCACGAGCGGCGGCGGCTCAGTCAGCCAGCGAAACTCTTCGACTTTAGCGATTTCATGGTTGTGCACGAAATACGCGACCGGACGGTCGACGAAGTAGTAACAAACTACCACCAAAGCAACACAAACCAGAATCGCAAGAATCGATTGCCTTAGAAGGCGATTAAACGGTTCGACTTGGTCGGACGCCAGGCTTTTAGTCATCGACGCGACCGAGCTGCCTAGGACCACCGATACGCATCAGCAACAGGTAGCTGACGAATGACAGGCCGAAGCTGGCGAACCAAGCGAACGTGTAAATATGCCCGAAGAAATCTGGCACTCGGATTAAGTCGGGAGCTGCCGTCGCATCACCGCGGAGCGCGACAACACCAATCACGGCAAAAAAGCCGGGTAAGCAAATCGAAATCCCCAACAGCAACGCGATTATTGCCATCCAATTGAAACCGCCCGAGTACCAGTAAGGCCCGTGCTTTTTGTACAAGCCGGCCTGATCGAGATGTGTCCGCCGAACGAAGATATAGTCAGCAATAAGCACTCCACCGACTGCGCCGAGCAGCAACGAATACCCAACTAGCCATTTGTCGATGTACACCGAAGCGTTTTCCAAAATCCGCCACGGCTGAATCAAAATGCCGATGATCCCCGTAATCAATCCGCCAACGCGAAATGAAATCACCTTCGGCCAAAGGTGAGCAAAATCGTTCGCCGGACTAACCACGTTCGCCGCAATATTCGTGGCCAGCGTCGCAACCACAAGTGACACCATCGCCACGATCAAAACCGCCGGATTTTTGAATTGAGCCAGCAGAAAGATCGGATCCCACAGATTCTTCTTCGCATCCGCCGGCAGATCTTTATAGATAACGAAGGCAGCCGAAGTAACAGCTACACCGATGAACGAGTACAACCCCATCGTCGTCGGTAATCCCAACACTTGGCCGCCGATCTGATCGCGCTGCGAACGCGCGTATCGGCTGAAGTCCGGGATATTAAGCGCGAGCGTCGCCCAAAAACTCACGTTCCCCGTCAGCGCAAGCAAAAAGTAATTCCAAAATTGCCCGGCCTTCGGTTGCCCCGCCTCAAACTGCGAGGGGTGAGACAGCATGTCCCCGAACCCACCCGCCGCTAAATAGGCCCAAGCCAACAACAGCAACCCCAGCGCGATCAACAACGGCGCTTTGATGTTCAGCAACACGCGAATCGATTCGATTCCCTTGAAGATCACGAACATATTGATCAACCAAAAGAACAGAAAGCATCCGAGTTGCGCGGCGTTAATTCCCAAGTGCTCGATCGGAGCGAGGTCCTTCCACCCGGGAAAGAAAACGCCGCCAATCGCGTAAATCGCCGCGCCCCCAATCCACGTCTGGATTCCGAACCACCCGCACGCGACGAGCGCACGTAACAACGCTGGAATATTCGCGCCACGTATTCCAAACGACGCCCGGCAATAAACAGGGAACGGAATGCCGTACTTCGTCCCCGCATGCGCGTTGAGCACCATCGGCAACAGCACGATCACGTTGCCCAAGAAAATGGTGAGCACCGCCTGCCACCAATTCATCCCCTCGTTAATCAGCCCCGCGGCTAACATGTACGTGGGGATGCAAGCCGACATGCTGATCCACAGCACCGCGATGTCCTTCATCCCCCAACGTCGCCCCGCACGCGGCACCGGAGCCATGTCGTGGCTGTAGTACGGCGAACCGGAAACATCTTCATTCAGTTCGACGATCCCATCGCTAGCGGTCGTCGATGGCGCAGGGCGATTCATGTGGGGCCTTTGAAAAAGTGACGCTTGGAAAAGCGACTCCAGTTAATCCTGCCGGGCGAAAAGAATCAACGCCAAGCCGCGTCGATCTGACCTTTTGGTTAGGCCGCCCCGCCGTAGCGATTTCTGGCCGTCCGAGTTAAAATCACGGTTTGCTATCCATTTAACCGATTCGCCCGGGAGCCTTGCCGTGGCCATTGATTTGAAGCATTCCCTGCCGATCTGCGATCACTCCCCCGCCCCGTACGACGGACCGTCGAAGGACGAGGTCCTGGCCCTCCGCCATCAGTATCTGTCGCCCGGCATCATCACGTACTACCGCGACCCGCTGATGATCGTCGAAGGCCACATGCAATACGTGTGGGACGAATCCGGCAAGCAGTATTTGGATTGCTTCGCCGGCATCGTGACGGTTAGCGTCGGTCATTGCCATCCCAAAGTAATCGAACGCGTCAAAGAGCAGACGGGCAAACTGCAGCACACGACGACGATCTATCTCCACCCAACAATCGTTCAGTTCGCCGAAAAGCTCGCCGAGAAAATGCCGCCGGGCCTCACGCGCTCGTACTTCACGAACAGCGGAAGCGAAGCGAACGAAGTCGCGATCCTCTCGGCCCGCGAGTACACCGGCAACCAGGACGTCATCGCCCTCCGCAACGGCTACCACGGCGGCACGTCCGTCCCGATGAGCCTCACCGCCCACGGCAACTGGAAGTTCCCAAGCAACAATGGCACGAACGTCCACCACACGCTCGCCGGCTATTGCTACCGCTGCCCGTTCGGCCTCGAGTACCCATCATGCGGCGTTAAGTGCGCCCAAGACATCAAAAACGTCATCCAATACGAAACGCCCGGCGAAATCGCTTGCTTCATCGGCGAACCGATCCAAGGCGTCGGCGGTACCGTCACGCCACCCAAAGAGTTCTTCAAAATCATCTACGACATCGTCCGACAACACGGCGGCATCTGCATCGCCGACGAAGTCCAAGGCGGCTTCGGCCGCACCGGCCACCACTACTGGTCGCACCAGAACTACGACGTCGTGCCCGACATGATCACGATGGCCAAAGGCATCGGCAACGGCATCCCGCTCGGCGGTATGACGACCACGGTCGGCATCTCCGAAGTTATGAAGAAGCGCGTCCACTTCAACACGTTTGGCGGCAACCCGATCAGCATGACCCAGGGCCTCGCCACGCTTGAAATCATCGACGAAGAAAACATCCAACAGAACGCGCTCGAAGTCGGCACGCACCTCAAAGACGCGCTCAACGAGCTGCAAGAAAAGCACAAGATAATCGGCGAAGTCCGCGGCATGGGCCTCATGCTCGGCGTCGAGCTCGTCCGCGACCGAAAATCCAAAGAGCCCGCCAACACCGAAGCCGCCGACGTCATGGAACGCATGAAGGAACGCAACGTCCTCATCGGCAAAGGCGGCCTCTTCGGAAACACACTCCGCATCAAACCGCCAATGTGCATCACCATAGACGACGCAGACTACATGGTGGCGATGCTCGACGAAGTCCTATCTGAACTAGGCGCGAAAAAGAAATCTTAGACAGGATTTACGGGATCGACAGGTAGCAGGGAGATTTGTTGAGCACATAAATGCAATACGAGGCGCTTACCAAAGACATCATTGGGGCGGCATACGCCGTATACAATGAAATGGGATTTGGGTTCCTCGAATCCGTCTATGAGTCGTGTCTGGTCATCGAATTGATCGATCGCGGTTTGATTGCTGAAGTTCAAAAGCCAATAGAAGTTTGTTATCGCGGACAGGTCGTTGGATATTTTGATGCCGACGTACTGGTCAACGACTTAATAATTGTCGAACTAAAATCGGTACGACAACTCATCGAAGCGCATGAAGTTCAGCTAGTAAACTATCTTACTGCAACCGGCAAGCCGGTAGGTCTCCTCATCAACTTCGGCCCGGACGGAGTCAACGTCAAACGCAAAGTCCGCGAACTGCCAACTCCAATCGTAACAGTGAAGTAATCCTGTCTATCCTGTAAATCCTGTCTAAAAAGAATCTCGTCAAAAGTTGCGCCCATGCCAACGCTACAAACTACGGTAAACGGCCTAAAACTCCCCAACCCCTTCGTCATCGGTTCCGGTCCCCCGGGAACCAACGCCAACGTCATTGGCAAAGCGCTCGACGAAGGCTGGGGCGCCGTCATCTGCAAAACGGTCAGCCTCGACGCCAGCAAGGTAATCAACGTCCAGCCGCGCTACGCCCGTCTCCGTAGCCGCGAATCCGGCGAAATCTACGGTTGGGAAAACATCGAGCTCATTTCCGATCGCAGCTTCGAAACCTGGATCGAGGAGTTCAAACAGGTTAAGGACAAATACCCCGAAGGCATTCTGATTGCCTCGATCATGGAGGAATACAATCACGACGCCTGGCACGAAATCGTCGAGCGCTGTCAGGACGCCGGCTGCGACGCCTTCGAACTCAACATGTCCTGCCCCCACGGCCTGCCCGAGCGCAAGATGGGCGCCGCCATGGGTGAGAACCCCGATATCTTGTCCGAAGTCTGCGGCTGGGTAATGGAAGTCGCGAAGATCCCTGTCTGGGCCAAAATGACGCCCAACGTTACGCACATCGAAGACCCAACCCGAGCCTCACTCAAAGCAGGTTGCGACGGCATCGCCGCCATCAACACCATCCGCAGCGTCCTCGGCGTCGATCTCGAAACTCTCAGGCCAGAACCTAGCGTCGAAGGCTACACCACGCCCGGCGGCTACTCCTGCCAGGCCGTCATGCCCATCGCACTTCGTATGTGTATGGAAATCGCGAAGGTCATCAAAACCGAATTCCCAGGTCGCACCCTTAGCGGCATCGGCGGCATCGAAACCGGCACCGACGCCGCCCAGTTCATTCTCTTAGGCTGCGACACTGTCCAGGTTTGCACCGGCGTCATGAAGTTCGGCTACCCAATGATCAAAGAAATGAACGAGCAGCTGCTGGCCTTCATGGAGAAGCATAAGTTCGAACGGCTCGAAGATTTCAAGGGCCACAGCCTTCAATACTTCACCACGCACGCCGACCTCGTAAAACGCCAAGCCGAGGCCCGCGCCGCCAAAAAAGCCGAACACGCCAAGAAAATGATCAAGTCCGACGAAGAGTGGCAGGGCGACGACTTCGTCAAACAGACAGACGCCCTCGCCCGCGGCTAGGCGCAAAAAAATCGTCGGCCGCTCGCGTTAGACCGAGCGGCCGACGATGACAACGCGGAAATAAACGTGTTACTTACCGCACGTTTCTCACGCTGTTGTCCAATTCTTGAAATGCCATCCTGACGTGGTCTTGGTGGTTCTTCCACGTAGGAAGGTCAGCCTTCTTGAGTTCGCTGAGCGCTGTATTCGCACGATCGCGGGCGGCCTTCACCAACTCGAGTTGCCGATTGACGGCATCTCGATCGGCGCCTTGGGCTTTCGATGACTGGGCTTTCAGATCGTCAATTCGCTTATCGTAATCCGAAAGCTTCAATTCAGCTTCGCGCACGAAAGTGTCCCGATCCTGCGTGTCCTTGAACTGCTGCTCCGTGGTCTTTAAGTTAGCGACCGCCGCGGCCTCTTTGTCCTTCGCATCTGCGATTTTCTTAGTCGCATCGACTTGCGCGTCGGCAACCTTTTCGTTGGCACGAATGTCACGAACATCAACTCGCGTATCGACAGGCTGATCCGTTATAACGGGCTTGGCGGCTGTATACTCTTGCGCATTGCGCTGGGCATCCGCCACATCGTTCTTTGCCCCTTGAACCGCCTCTTGCGTATTCGCATGGGCCTTGTCCAACTTCTCCTGAGCGCTGGCCACATCTTTTCGTGATGTGGTGTCACTGCAGCCGACCATCATCGCCGACACCAGCCCCAAAATCACCAATGAAAGTAGATAGGTTCTCATCTCATGTCTCCGAAAAACTTGTCTCTGAACTCCGCGAAAACTGCGCTCACCCATGCGAGGCACGGACTTAGAACGCAATTGGCGTGCCGCGACAAGATATCCGGTCGAAAGGCGTCCAAGCTCACATTTAGCAGGTAGAAATCGCCTCCCAGGCCGAATCGCAACCCGGCAACGGACGCTACGATGCCAACCTGAATACTTGGCAATCAATCGCCGCGGGGTCAGAAATGGGTCGGCTTCCGATCAAGCAGTTTGCCATGTCCCAACTTGCCGACGAACTTGCCGTCGCGCACCATTACGGTCCCGCGAACTGTAACCGCCGTCGGCCGGCCTTCGACTTCCCACCCTTCGAAGGCGCTGTAGTCGACGTTCATCTGCTGCGTCTTCTGGCTGATCTTACCGCGGTAGTTCGGATCGTAAACCACGAGGTCAGCATCGCTACCCAGCGCGATCGTTCCCTTCCGTGGGAAAAGACCGAACAGTTTCGCCGCCTGCGTGCTGCACGCGTCCACAAACGTGCCGAGATCAATCCGGCCTCGTTTCACACCGTACGTGTAAACCAAATTCACTCGGTCCTCGACGCTCGGAATTCCGTTCGGGATTTTCGTGAAGTCCTCACGCCCCATTTCCTTCTGTTTGTTGAAGTCGAACGGCGCATGATCCGTCGCGATCGTGCTCACCATCCGCGAAGCAAGCGCATTCCAAATGGCATCCTGATGCCGCTTCGCCCGCAGCGGCGGCGACATCACAAACTTCGAGCCTTCAAAGTCTGGCTTCTGAGCGTAGGTTTCATCCAGCACCAAATACGGTGCAACCGTCTCGATCCAAACGTGCACACCCCGTTGCCGAGCCGCAACTGCATTCCAAATCGCGTCGCTATTACTCGTATGCACCACGTACACATGCGCCCCCGTCGCCTCGGCGAACGTCATCAGGTGATGCACGCCTTCCGCTTCCACCCGCACCGGCCGCGAAGGCTCATGCCATTCCGGCCCCGTTTTTCCTTCACCAATTAGCTTCTGCTGCATTTCACTCACGAGCTCGGCGTTCTCGCAGTGGGCGGTGACGATAACTCCCAACTCCTTCGCCAGCCGCAATGTTTTGTACAGCTCGTTGTCGTCGATCCCGAACGCGCCTTTGTACGCCAAGAAGATTTTGAACGACGCGATCCCGCGCTTCACAATCTCCCGCAATTGCTGCTCCGCCGACGCATCAAACCGCGACACCGCCATGTGAAAGGTGAAATCGCATGCCGAAATCCCCTCGGCCTTCGAAAGCCACAAGTTGAACCCGTCCATCGGCTCTTCCGCACGACTGGGGCAGCACATCTCAATGAGCGTCGTCGTCCCGCCAACGAGCGCCGCCCGGCTACCCGAATCGTAATCATCCTTCGAAAACGTCCCCATGAACGGCAGATAAATGTGCACGTGAGGGTCGATAAATCCTGGGAACACATACTTACCGCTGGCGTCGATCACTTTGGCATCTTTCGGAGCGATCAAATTGCGGCCGATCGCCGTAATCGTCTCCCCTTCGCACAAAATATCGGCCACGTACTGGTCCGTGGCAGTCGTAATCTGGCCGTTCTTAACAAGCAGCGACATGCACTCACCCTCGCGAAGTGTCGTTAAACGCCGAAATAGTTTGGCACTCAGTTATACATTCTCCGCCCAACGATCGCACCACTCCACTGCCCCACACTTCCACCCGCCTAACAGCCGGCGAGCTACGCCTCGCCGGGCCGCCCCACGCACAACATTCCTTGCCGCCCCCCCACCGCCGAAGTAGCATTCATCTGCACCCCGGCAAGTGCCCTTTGAAGAAAACCCCAGCAATCATGCCACGCGCACAACCGCAAGAACCGCCGCTACTGATCGATACGCACATCCACACCAACTATTCGGATGCGATCTCGAGCGTCGCGCGCATCGAGCGATTCTGTGTTCGCCGCGGCATCGGCGTCGCCGTCACCGACCACAACGAGATCCGCGGCTCGACCAGCATGTTCGAGCGGGAACGCGTGCCCGTGATACCGGCAATCGAAGTCGGCACCGAGGAAGGCCTCGACCTGCTGGTCTACTTCTCCGACCCCGACCTTCTCGAAGATTTCTTCCGCATCGCGATCGAACCGAACCTCCGCAGCCGGTTCATGGTCCGCTCCTGGGTTCAAGCAACCGACTGTCTCCGCATCGCCCACGAAATGGACGCCTACGTTTCGCTCGCGCACCCCTTCGCCCTTGGACGCAAATCGCTCGACTATCAGCACGGCCGCCGCGGCCAGCCGTTCGTCAAAACCATCATGGAGGCCGTCGACGCCATCGAACTCCACAATGGCGGCGTCCCCCGTCAGGCGAATCTCAAAGCCAGCAAGTACGCCGAGACCGCCGGAAAACGGCTCACCGTCGGCAGCGATTCCCACCGCGTCGGCACCATCGGCTCCTGCGGCACCTATCTAAACGCTGCCGGCCATTCTTCGGCTGCCTTGTTCCAAGCATTGCGCGCCTCGCGCGATTTGCAATTCAAGGTAAGAAACAACGCCTCGGCCGCCACGCTTCCCCTGCTCGGCATCATCGCGTTCAAACACACGCACCACTTCATGCGCCCTGGCCGCCGGCGGCACTAATCGCCCGCCGCTGATCCATCCGATTTCGGCCATCCGGCCCGCCTTTGCCAAGCGTCCCGTTCCCGCGGTAAGATAGACTCTGGCGTTCCATCCCACCTCTTTCCGACTCTCCGGAATTTCGCATGTTCGCACCATCAGTCAAAGCCCTGTCGTTGTCTGCCGTCGCATTGCTAGTCGCAACTCTCCCGTCCGCAATTCACGCCGCTACCCTAACGCCAGAGCAAACGGCCGAGTGCACAAAGCTAGGCCTCGATGAAAAACAAATCACCGAGCTCATCGACAAGCCGCTTTACAAATGCAACGAGTCGGAAGTTGACACCTACCTCAAGTTCTTGAGCGCTACAGAGCCGGACCTGCGAAAAAGAATCCTCACGATCGCCCGCAAAAACATCAACCAGCCGTACGAGCTCTATCTTTTGGGTGAAATGCCCTTCGAGCCATACGATCCCCAGCCCATCTACTGCCTCGGCAAAAGCGATTGCCTCGTTTTCACCGAGCACACGTACGCGATGGCCCTCTCCCACAACTGGCCCAGCTTCATGATGATGCTTCAACGCATCCGCTACCGCGACGGCCACATGGGTGTCGCCACCCGCAACCATTACACCGAAGCCGATTGGAACATTTCCAATAACTGGCTTGTGGAAGACATCACCAAAGAGCTCGCCGGCGACAGCGCCCAGAAATTCAGCGAAAAGATCGACCGCTCGAAGTTCTTGAAAAACCGCTACGGACTCACCGTCAGCGTGCCCGTCGAAAATCACGAGGATGAATACATCCCCTACGAAAAAATCGACCTCGCCCGCAGCCAACTCCAAGACGGCGACTTCGTGAACATCGTGCGAGCGACGAGCAAACCACATAGCTCCGTGCAAAACGAGGTGTACGGCGGCAGCGCGTTCGTCGGCCACGTCGGCCTCATCGGACACGGCCCCGACGGCGTCGTCCACCTCATCCACTCCACCGAACCGAAAGTCCGCGAAGAACCGATCGACGATTACATCAAACGGGCCACGAAAGACCTGGCCCAAAAAGATAAAGAAGGCAAACCCCGCTTGGTCGGCTTCAAGTTCTTGCGACTCCGCGAGGAACCGCTCAAGAACCTGCAAAAAGTCGACGGTGCCGATGCCCCCAAAGTCACGCTCCCGAACGGCCAAGGCGCGGCCTTCGACGGCGCGATCACGACCCCCGAATCAAAACGCTAACCTCGTTCGCAAACAGGCAGCCCCCGGTCTTGGATCCGCCGTGGCGGGCTCTGCCGAGGGTTTGCGTTGGCAACAGCGTTAGGCGTCACACGTTACGTCGCCTAACGCGGTTTCTTGTAACCCGCCGGCGGACTCACCACTTCGAAATCCGACCCCTTAATCTTCCGCAATTCCTCGTGCAACGCAGGAATCCGCGGATCGGGCGTCACCGAAATAGCCCAATCGATCCCATTGTCCGCCACGAACATCCCATACTCTTGCAGCGCGACCAGAATCGTTTCCACCTCGGGCGAATAATTGCTTGTGTCGAAATCTTTTCGCAGCCGCAAGCGTTCGCCCATTCGCGGCACGTTCACGTCATCCGTTTTGCCCGCATCGTGCGTTGCTGGGTAAACGTGCGCTTTGCGCGAGTTTTCGATCGTGACACGCAGCGCGTGCTCGATCTTTCCACGCTGCAATTCGTCATACCGCACCATCGCCGGAAACATTGGTAAGCCCGCCGCGTCAGCGGAAGTCCAATTGGCCGGCCGAAGCTTGTTGCTCGTGAGGTCGAAAATCGCGGCCCCGTCCGCCTTCCATTTACCGTCGACCTTGCCGATCTTGAAGAACTCGTAGAGCTTTTTATTCACTGGATCAACCACGATCGCATGGTGGTCGCCGCCGTCCTCCATATCGCGTTGTTGCAGTTGGTCGAGCGTGATTTTCTTTTCCTCTCGCTCGTACAGCACCGGCCAACCCTCAATCGGCATATTGTCCGGCACTGGGTACGGGCCTTTGTCTGATTCTTCCGCCATTTCGAGAAGTTCCACCTCGACCTTCGGCTGACTCGGCGGCACAAGAATAAACGCCATGTCAGGGTTGTACCGCATCGGCTTGTCTCCGCCGATCGAATCAATGAGCGCCTGCGAATTCTTGGCGACCGGCCAATCGGAAATCTTCGTATTCCAAGCGTTCTCAGCCGGAAAAACTTTCAGCTCAGCCAAAATCGCGTCTGCTTCCGGCGTGTTGAACTCCACCGGCTTCGTGATTTTGATTTTTTCAGGCGTAATTTCGACAGCGGATGCCGTAACACAAAGCATGGGCAACGAAAGAACACAAAGTCCGCGCAGAAAAATTCGCATCGATGTCCCCTCCAGAAAAGAATTGTCAGACGAGCGACGCCCAACCTAACCCGATCGCTGCATCACGTCCAGCATTCCCCCCGAAAGCCGTGAGGGGAATTTGCAGCGCAGCGACAATGTGTCTGCGTAGCGCAATCGAGTGAGAGCGCCGCTTATCGCATCGAAAAGATTTCGCCATGAAGGCGCGACAACTGCGATGCCTTAAGCGTTTTGCACGATCGATCGCAAGCAATCGTGAAACCGCCGCAACCCCTGCTCCATCGGCATCTGGTAAGGGCCTTGCAAGTTCTCTCCGCGATTCCAGAGAGTTTGACGTCCCGCCTGCAGCTTCACCGCAGCCCAATGATCCTCGCTCGTCACTTCATCGAGCACCGCGAGCCCCGCCTCCACATAATCGCGCCGCGTTTCCGCAATCTCGCGATCGAAGTAATACTCGCTCCGCAAACGCGTACTCGTTGGCGAAATTGGCGTGTACGTCGTCGTCACCATCGTGAACGGGTAGTACTCCACCAGCTGCCCCGGAAAAAGGCAAATCCAAATCGCCGCAAACGGCGGCCGATGTCCCGCCAGTACATCCAAAAGCACTTTCTGATACTCCGCAAACTTCGGCGTCGCCGCCGGCGGGATCGGCCAACGGACATTCATCTGCTCGCAAAAGAATCGATCGCCGCCTACGGCCTGAAAAGCGTTCCGCACGTCCGCCGCGTCAACAAACACGCGGAAGCCTGGATGCACCGCACCGATGTGATAATCTTCCAGATAAACTTCTAAGAAGTTTTTCCAGTTGAGATCGTGCTCCTCTTCATCCACGCGCTCGAGCACATAGTTCGACGTATCGAGCTCCGTCCAGCTCGCGAGCGGAGCCGCTTCGTGGTGAATCACACGCGGCCCAGCATACAACAGCCCATTCCACTCGGTAAGCTCGCTCTTCTCCAAATCCAAACATGGGTTTTCGTCGAAATGAGGCGCCGCAACCTGCCGGCCATCCAGGTCATACGCCCAGTTGTGCATCGGGCACACAATCTTCTTCGCATGCCCCGAGCCGCACATCATCTCTGCTTGCCGGTGCCGGCACGTATTCGAGACGAGCTGCGGCCGCCCATTATGACGCACCAACAGCTTGCCGACCTGCTGACCGCCCAGCGTGAAGTAATCGCCATCATTGGGAACCAGCGAAGTATGCCCTGAGTACTTCGGCCCAACAGCAAACAAGTGCTGCCGCTCGATTTCCAAGATCTCCGGATCGAAATACCACGAAATCGGCAATCCGACTTGCGAGTCGACTCGCGATTCGCGACCTTGAAAAGTTTGAGACATGCACCTATCCCACTACTTCACAACACAAATCATTTCGAACGTCGGATCGCTGGCGTACGGATTCGCCCCCGCCGCGAGCAACTTCTGACAAACTTCCAACGTCTCACGCGTAACTACTTCGCCCGGCATCAATAACGGAATTCCCGGTGGATAAAACATAACCATTTCCGCACACGTTCGGCCAGCCGCGTCTTCCCGCCGGACCATAGTTTGTTTCGCAAGTGCCGCATCTCGCGGGGCCATCGCCAAAGGCGGAATCGGCGGCTGCAACAAATGCGAATCCACATTTCCCGCGAGCGTAGCCTTTCCAACTCCAAATTTCGGCGAATTGCTGACCGCCTTCAGCCCTTCCACCAACCGTCGCGTCGCGGCTTCATCATCATTCGGGCTCAAGATGTAAACCACACTAAATTGGTCCGCCATCTCGTCTTCGACCTTGAATTCGGTCCGCAGGAACCGCTCAACTTCGTACCCATCCCACCCAGTTTCAGTGACATTCACTACGAGGCGCAATGGATCGATGGAATGCCCAGCCAACCGAGCGTCCCCCTCGACTCCGAACACACGCATTCCGTTGATGGCGGCAATTTCCTCTCGCAACTTCTGAGCAGCGATGCCAGCTTCTGCGAACAACGCCCGCCCCTCCCGCGCAAGCCACCGCCGTTGAACATCCAGCGACGCCAACAGCAGCAAGCTCGGACTGGTAGTCTGCAAGAAGTTCAGCGAGTGCTGAACCTCGTCAGCCGGCACGAGCGAATTCTTGCTCACATGAAGCTGGGCCGATCCGACGAGCGACCCCAACGTCTTGTGGCAACTCTGAACCGCCAAATCCGCGCCCGATTCCAGCGCCGACTTTGGCGCAAACCCCGGCATGAAACAGAAGTGCCCACCATGCGCTTCGTCGACAATCACCGGCGCGTTGCGAGCGTGGCAAACCGCGGCGACTTCTTCCAACTCGCGCGCCAGCCCATAGTAACTCGGCCGCGTCAACAAAACCGCCGACGGCGTCGGGTCCTTCTCCAGTGCGCTCTTAAGCGACGAAGCCGAAACACCCAGCGCGCCACACTCGGCAAGTACATCGTGCTTCACAAACCGCGGCAACGCGCCCGAAAGCACCAGCCCTGCAACGACCGACCGATGCACGTTGCGCGGAATCACCACCGTTCCGCCCGGCGGCACCGCGGCAAGCAGCGCAGTCGATATGCCGAGCGATGAACCGGCCGTGAGATAGAACGTCGATCCCGCGCCGAAGAGATCGGCCGCAAGTGTCTGCGCGTCGCGCACGCAGTGCGTGGGATGAAACGTATTATCGGTCGCGGTCATCGAAGGCAGGTCGAGCGCAAGGCCCGACCTGCCGACGAGTTCCGTAAGCTCAGGAGCGGCAAACCGCCCCCACTTGTGACCTGGAGTGTGGAATCCGTAAATGCCGGAGGCTACGTAGTTCGTGAGCGTCTCGTAGATCGGAGCCGGCTCATGATCGAGCCGTCCGTTCACTTACCGTTCACCTCAACCAAGATTTCCGAACCGTTGGTCGTGTCGACCACGGTCGTCTTCGTACGGCGAGTCTTGCCGTTCGTGTGGCCATTGGTCGTGTGACCGTTCTTATGACCATTCGCATGGCCATTGGTCTCGACGGTCGCCGAAACGCGTTCGATACGCATCGGTTGCATCGGCCGAGCGATGGTAGCCGGAGCAACGCCCGCCTTCATCGCCGACAGAATACCCGCCGCTTCGTAGTAGTTCGAAGCGTAGTGCAGCTGACCAGCCCGGAACGGCAGGCTCTTGAGGTCGTTCCGCATCAGGTTCGTATTGCTGCGAACCGCAACGACCGGAATGCCCTGCTCCACCGCGGCCAGCGTCGGCAAACCAATGCAGCCGTCTGGAATCACGAGGGCCGACACGTCTTCCGCCGTAATGACCGACGGATCGTACACGCCACTTGGGCTCAGCTGCACTTGCGGAGCCTTGTTCAGGCCCTTCAGTACGCAGAACAGGTAGGTCGACGAAATCACTTCGGCCGCCTTCCGTGGATCGACCACACCCCAGCTTTCACCACGGATAGCTTCGCTGCTCATCGTCGGAGCGTGAGCCGCCGGCACGTCGAGCACGCTCGAAACCAGGTGCGTGAGCACAGCTTCGACGCCACCCCACGGGTTCGGGCCGCCTTCGCCAAAATAGGCGCGGTGCAGCTCGACCGTGTCGATGTGCGGCGTGATCCGAGTCGCCAGGGCGACCGCATCGTACGAGCCGCGACGATCGCGGAGGATATCGAGCAAATGGCTAAGCCGCTCAACACGGCCAGTTACGCGGCCGGAATCAGAAACGCCGGTCAGCATGTGCAGCTCTTGCTCGAGCACGAGGACGTCGCTGATGTCCATGCCCAACGTAGCCCGGGCGCCTTCGGCACAGTTGATCGTTTGATCGACCACCTTGTCCGAGTCCTTGCGATGCTCGGTCACAAGCAGCACGCGGTTCTGGCGAACCTTCCGCAAACCGGCCGTGCCCATGAGCAGACGACAGATAATGCTGCCTTCCACATACAGGCTGTTCTCGGTCTGCTCGTTCACGTCCGAAGCGTTCACCACGTTCGGGTGCAGAATCAACTGATCGCACACGTTGGCGAGCAAACGAGCAGCCGGCGTGGCATCGCCCGCGTGGCCACCGATCGCACAATCAACGCCCGTCGGGATCAACATCACCGCGTTGAATGCGTTGGTGCGAGCGAGCCGACGTTGCCGATATTCGAACACGTTCGCTTCGGTGTCGTCCGAACCATAAACCTTCGGCTCAACCGCTTCGATTTCGCAGGAGTGGCCCGAGCGGCCCTTGCCCGTCACTGCCACGCGAATCGGCGTCGCCTCGGCGCCGAACGCAGCATCCGCGGCGTCCTTGAGCGTCGAAATCGGCGAACGGCCATTGAACAGTTGACGAACGTTAAGTTGTTGCGAGGAAACTTTCATCCTGTGCAGAGCTCCTAAAAGTAAATTGTCCTAATTGATGCCCGCCCAAGCTCTTATTGAGCTCAACGGCGGACATGGAGCGTCTCGGCTAGAAATCGGCGCTTGGCCTTTTGGTCGGTCGCTACGCGCGACCATCCGGCTTCCTGCTGGAATTCGATTCTGCTTTGACCAAAGAGCGAACAGATGGCCACCGGCAAACGCACGGCAACCCCAAGGTCAGAGAGAGCCGTCACACACAAAATGACAGGCTCGGTGAGATACTCAACGACGGATATGGTCGCGCCAGCCACTAAGGCACGGGGCAACCGGGATGTGGAGCACTTCCCACGTCAACGTCGGACGGCGAAACGGGCGGGTCGACCGCAACCGCCGCCGCAGCTTCAACATTCCAATGGTCAGTGCAAAGTTCAAGCTTTTTGCTTCCCTTAGATCAGGCTTTCCAGCCCGACTCTTCCAAGCACGTCGGGCTAAAGCCCGACGTACACAATCGGCGAATTCTCCTCGACACTTTCGAGAATACTTCGCGCTGGCAAATTCTACAATGCGGTGCTAGCGAGTAAAGATCGATTTTCCCCAGAAACTGAATTTCCTCTGATAAATTTTTCCGGCGCGCCGCTTGATGCACGCCGCGCGATGCCGCATGCTCTCGGTTGTCGTCCGTCCCTGTCCCCTGCATCCCGCATCCTGTCCCCGTCACCATGAAACTCGTCCGCTTCGGCTCGCCTGGCCGCGAACAACCCGGCATTCTCGACTCCGCTGGCAACGTCCGCGGCCTCGCTGGCATCATCAACGACCTCGCCGGCGACGCCCTCGCGCCAGCATCACTCGACAAGCTTCGCTCGCTCGACCTCAACAAACTCCCACTCGTCGACAAATCCACCCGCCTCGGCCCACCCATCGCGGGTACTGGCAAAATGATGTGCATCGGCCTCAATTACTCCGAACACGCCGCGGAAACTGGCGCCGCCATCCCCAAAGAGCCCATCCTCTTCATGAAGGCCACGAGTGCCATCGTCGGCCCGAACGACGACATCCGCATCCCCCGTGGCAGCACCCAAACCGACTGGGAAGCCGAGCTCGGCGTCATCATCGGCACGAAAGCCAAGTACGTCAGCGAGTCCGACGCCCTCAACTTTGTCGCCGGCTACTGCGTCTCGCACGACGTCTCCGAACGCTCCTTCCAAAAAGACCGCGGCGGCCAGTGGACCAAAGGCAAAAGCTGCGACACCTTCGGCCCCCTCGGCCCCTGGCTCGTCACCAAAGACGAAATCCCCGACCCCCAAAACCTCAAAATCTGGTGCGAGGTCGACGGCCAGCGCCGCCAGAACGGCAGCACTGCCACCATGATCTTCAGCGTCGAAAAGCTCGTCAGCTATCTCAGCGAGTTCTTCACGCTCTACCCCGGCGACGTCATCTCCACCGGCACCCCCAGCGGCGTCGGCATGGGAATGAAGCCCCCCACGTTCCTCCGCCCCGGCCAAACCGTCCGCCTCGGCGTCGAAGGCCTCGGCGAACAGCAGCAACGCACTGTCGCCGACTAACTAATCACTATGGAATGGAACCGAGATGAGCGTTCACCCCTGGCACGACGTCCCGCTGCCCGCCGATATCACCGACTGGTTCCCCGCCTACATCGAGATCCCCAAAGGCTCGAACATCAAGTACGAGCTGGATAAACCGACCGGCCTGCTAATCGTCGACCGCGTCCTCTACAGCACGGTCTACTATCCCGCGAACTACGGCTTCGTCCCCCGCACCTGGTGCGACGATGGCGACCCCCTCGACGTCCTCGTCCTCGGCGATGAGCCCGTCGTCCCCCAAGCCCTCATGCGAGCCCGCGCGATCGGCGTCATGCGGATGCGCGACGACAAAGGCCAGGACGACAAAATCATCGCCGTCCACGTCGACGATGCCGAGTATTCACACTACCGCGACGTCTCCGAGCTCCCGCCACACCGCATGAGACAACTGCCGCGGTTCTTTAAGGACTACAAAATCCTCGAAGACAAAATGGTAATGGTCGACGACCCGCTCGGTGCCGACGCCGCGATTCCCATTTTGAAAGAAGCAATCGAAGTCTATGCCGCCAATCGCGACGCCCTGATCGCCGGCCATCATCCATGACACGCTTCGGCGAGCCCGCTTCAGCGGGCGGGCGGTCTTAAGCCAGGCGATCGCGCCTCTGGCACGCCTCAACCGTCTTTTCAATCCGGCGATCCGGCACCAACCAAAGCAGCGCCACCAACACGTACAACCCGTTCGCAATCCATGGGCTCACGTAACTAAGCGGGATCGCCAGCACATACAGAATCGGCGAAATCTTCCCCTTCCAATCGTTGCCAATCGCGTCGGCCAGTACCTGGTTACCTCCCGGCGCCGCCAAAATCGTGCACTGCAAAATGTAGTACGCGATCGCGGCCATCAGCAAAACCACGCCATACATCGCCGTCGGCGTCGGGGCAAAATGATTGGCACCCATCCAGCCCGTCACAAACGGGATCAGCGACAACCAAAACAGCAGATGCAAATTCGCCCACAGAACCGCGCCCGTCACGCGTTCCGTCACCTGAAACATGTGATGGTGGTTGTTCCAATAAACACCGACGTACACAAAGCTCAAAATGTAGCTCAAGAGCGTTGGCACCACCGGCCCCAAGTCGGCCAGCGTCGGCGCATCGTACGGCACCTTCAGCGTCAGCAACATCACCGTGATGATGATCGCGAGCACACCGTCGCTAAAAGCCTCAAGTCGCCCCGTCTGCATCCGCGTTGCCTCTACCGTCTTCTTCCGATACGCCACAACGCTGGACTTTACTCTTTCCCAACCGCGTCTCGCAACTTTACCAAAGGCTTTAACTCACTGAAATCACCACCTTCTTCCAGCGACCGCCGCTGCACGCGATCCACCATATCCGCCAACCGGCCTTCCGCGAAAGCCAGCGGCATAATCGAGAGCGTCACCGATCCACCCTTCGGATCTGAAAACTTGACGGCCATCGATTCACTCCCCACCGGCTTCTTGTCGTTGGGCGTCACCAGCGACCATCGCCACCGGAGCCCGCCCGAAGTCGTTTCGTACAGCCGATGTTCCGTGCAAGCCCGATCTTTGCCCGCCTGCAAAACGATTTGCGGCTCATCATGAAACCACGCCTTTTGTTCTTTCGCGTCGTTCCATTGCGACCAGCACAATAGCACCGCGTTGTCGTCTAACCTCAGGGCCGCCCAAGTCGCCGCATTCTGGCTACCCGCACCGCCACTGCAATAATCGTCGATCGCAGGGTGCGCAGCCGGCTCTTTCACTTCCGTCAGCTTGTACCCGTCCGGCACATGGAACGCAAACAGCTCGGCCGGCGGCTCACTATTCGCGCGAATCACCGTGTATTCGTACGCCAGCACGTCTTCGCCGGACGACTTTCGATGCATCCCGACAACTCGGACCGGCAAACCATTTCGCGGGTCGACCCACACCCGTCGCAAAAAATCGTCGTGAGCGATCGGCTTCGATTCGTAGATATCCCGCATCACCCCATCCAGCCGTTCCGCGCCGACCCGCTCGAAATCTTTGGGAACCCCGTTGAGTAGCTGCTGCGCTTCATCCACCTGCAGTCCATTTTCGACTCGAAGCTCCGCATCGAGCGAATCACCGCCAGGCCCGATAACCGCCTCCTTCGCATCCGCCGACAACAGCAGGTTGCGACTTCCATCATTAGCAACCGTCACCCGCGACACGCGATTCAAATGATCGCTATTGGCGCCCAAGCTGAATCCGTAGGAAACCGTGTAATACTTCGCCGGCCGCTCGTAGTACCGTTCGACCGGAAAGCGAACCGTGGCCGTGCCAAATTCGGTTTGCATCCGTTGATAGATCCACCCCTTCACGTACAAGCTGTGCAATGCCTGCAGACGCTCGCGCAATCCATCAAGGCCATAAGCCGGCGTCGGCCTAAACATCTCGAGCCCCGCGATCCCGAGCCCCACGACCACCACCGCCGCCACCGCAGTGAACGTCGTCAGCAATCTCCCACGCCGTTTCGCCGGTGCCGGCGCCGCAAGCGGCAGCGCCGCCAACATTGCTTCCCGTCGAGCCGCATGCTCCCGATCAAACGCAGCGTACACATCCCGAAACATTTCTTCCGTCGGCGCATTCATCGAATCGACTCCTGATTTCGGCGCAAAATCGCGCCCGCGTGATTCCGAGCCCGCTCGAGCAACTTGTAAAACCCCGACTGCGACAACCCCAACAACTCTCTCGCAACCACCACCGGCTGCTCCTCCAAATAAAACAAATGCAATGCCATCCGCTCATCCTCCGGCAACTGCCGAATCGTTTCGCGCAGCTCCCCGATTTGTGGCTCCTCTCTCCGTGCTGCCGGCTCGACGCCCGACCACTCATCCGGCAACTCAACTTCACGTCGCGGTTGCCGCCGCCAATCGTGACCAGCTCGTCGCGCAATTTCGCATAGCCATGGCAGAAACCGATCGGTCTCGCGCAGTTGATGCAACCGCTGGTAAGCCTTCAGAAACACATCCTGCGCGAGATCTTCCGCCGACGCCAAATGGGCGGTCGCGTCATAACAAATCGCCCGCACCAGCCGCGCGTGCCGGTCATACAAAAGACCGAACGCCGACTGATCGCCATCTCGTGCCCGCACGACCAGCTCCGCCGTATCGCTCATCGGACCTCGCATTTCCTAAATCTCAATTCCCGCCCTGTCGGCTTCCCACAAGATAAGACGGGGCCAACGGCAAAACTCTACTAGGAAATCGTCGCCGGCAGTGCATTCGCACGCGCCCCAAGCCGCGGTCGCACTACGCGATCACATTCAGAACGCAAAGCACATCGAAATCCGTCACGCTTCGCGGCGTGAACGGAAAGTATCCCGGATTGCTTCCAACCGACCGCGTCGGCATCGCCGCTAGTTCCACCGCCGGTAGTCCCGCGCCTAGATGCGTCGGCACAAATCGACCCGACCCCGGCCCCGCCGCCAACCGCGCTTCAAGCGACCCCGCCTCCGGCTGTCCGATGCCATGGCTTTCGCTCACGGCAACCCCCATACCGATCACCGCATACCGCCGCCCCAACATCTGCCCAACGTGCGCCCCCGCCGGCCACCACGCAACTCGCTGCGGCCCAAACTGCCACTCAGCTTCGCCATACTTCAAGTGAAAGTTATGCGCAAACACCAACACCTTCCCTCTCCCGCGCTCGCGCTCGCGCTCAGCGATATACGCCAGGTTATCCGCCATCATCACGTCGCGCAGTCCAAGCAACTCCGCAATCCGATTGTCGCTCGCCCGCGCCATTCCCGCGTGATATCCCAACATCTGCCGACCAAGCGCCGCGTACCTCGCCGCCTCTTCAAAGCGATCAGCGCCACTCTTCGAAACAAGTTCCGGCCGCCGCATAGTAAGCTCAGTAATCAATTCCTCCGTTTCGATTCGCAGCGCGATGGCCTCAGACGACGAGCCAATCCCCTTCGTCGGATCAAACGCCACCGCAGGATCTTCCCACTGTTTGTCCTCACCCCACAACGGCTCCATCCGCTTACGCCGCTCTTCTCCACTCGCCGTGTCGATACCGCTCAAATAGTCGAGCACAAACTCCAGCAGCCTCCGCGGACTATCGGCCACGGTCATCTCGGTCGGGCTATCAAACCCATAAAATCGCAACTTCGCTACATGCGACGCATCGCCGTTGTACCCCCGCATCCATTCGATCAACTCACGATTCGCCGCCAACCGCCCAAATCCGTGGCTGAACCCAAGCTCCCACAATTCCTCATCCGAAATCGGCTCGCCCGAATTGAGATCCCCGCCCCCCACATATTCATTCACCACTCGCCCCCGCGGAAAACTGCTCTCAATCGCAATCGCACAATATCCATGCGCCTTCACCAATCGTCGAAACAACCGATTGCGAAACTGCAAAAACGCTTCAACGCCGTGCGTCGGCTCGCCCAGCCCAAGCAGCTGCACCTCGTCCCCCAGGTCCGCGACAACGCGGTCGACCGCAGATTCCAACGTCCCTTTCGATTCCAGTGAGAACGAAATCGCCTCGCGTACAATCCACTCATCAAGCGAGTCATATTGGCAGTCGCTCGACGCCATAAGGTCCATTCTTCCTCTAGTAAGCCGACAATAACCGGTGCGACAGCATTCAGCCAAGCGGCTCCCGGAACCAGGAAAAATTAATTTGGCCGCCCCGTCGAATTCGAATGCCGCCAAACGACTAACCACGTAAGCCCCAAACAAAACCAAGGAGCAGAGCCATGCAATTCCTGATGCTGATGATCCCCGGCGTCTACCGCGGCAACCCAAAGCTAGCCGACTTCAAACCCGAGCCAAAGAAAATGGAACCGATGGGCCGCTTCAACGAGGAAATGGGCAAGTCCCTCAAAATCCTCTCCCTCAACGGCCTTCACCCCCTCCAAGCCGGCGCTCGCGTCTCCTTCGGCAAAGGCAAACCCAAGGTCACGGACGGCCCCTTCATCGAAACGAACGAAGTCCTCGGCGGCTACTGGATGATCGAAGCCGACTCCAAAGATGAACTCGTAAAATGGGCCGAGCGCTGCCCCGCCGAAGAAGGCGACATCATCGAGATCCGCCAAATCTTCGACCTCGCGGATCTACTCACCGATAAATAGAACGACGCCAAAATAGGCATAAAATTAAGAGTCCAGCCCGGCATGGTCCAACGCCAACGGCGGCAAAATGACCTGCTGGCGTATGGAAAACCCGATTGAATGCGTTTCTCCCGGAATGTTATGATCCCGTACTCTGTTGCTACGATATTTCGCGGTTCGATGCCAGCGTCGTCATCGATATCATGCGAACGCACCCGATGGTCGTCATCGGCGGCATCTTGCAAGAACATCCCTTCTACGTGCCGCCCGAGGAAATGCTGAAAGAATTGCACGAGCGCAAAGCGGAGAGAATGGCCGGCTAATCCAGCGATCGCTCGCGCCGACGTTCCTATAGATCGCTCATGGAATCAGCAAATGACGCCGACGTTGAGAATCGACGACTGCGGCGCACTATGCGCGACTTGGTCGCGCTCTCGGCGTTGCCCGCCACTTGGACTGGCCTTAGCGAAGAAGAAATTGCCCGCAGCCTAGCCGACGCGCTCCTCGGAATGCTGTCGCTCGACTTCGTGTACGTCCGCTTCGCCGGTCCAGCCGATCAGAGTGAGTTCGAAGCCATCCGCACGAAGCATGCTGCAGACGACGCGCATGCAGCTGCCATCCGAGCAGCGATCGCTCCCCTTCTCCATCGCGACGACGCCGAGTCGCCCACCAGTATTCCCGATCCACTCGGAAGCGGCAGACTACACGTCGCCATCACGCGTTTTGGCATCGGCGAAGACACCGGCCTACTGATCACCGCTTCACCCAACGCAGAATTTCCGATCGAAAGCGATCGACACTTGCTCGATATCGGCGCCAACCAGACCACCATCGTCCTGGGCCGCAAAAACACCGAAGCAGCTCTAAAGGCGCGCGAGGAACGCTACCGCGTTCTGGTCACTGCCACTTCGGACGTCGTTTACCTCATGAACGCCGATTGGTCGGAAATGCAGCCACTAGATGGACGTGATCTGGTCGCGAGCAATAGCGAGCCAATTCGCGACTGGTTGCAAAAGAACATCCCCGCCTCGGAACACGACCTTGTTCGCGAGACATTTAAGAAAGCTTTTGCGGGCCGCAAGACATTTGAATTGGAACACCGCGTAAATCGTCCCGACGGCAGCATCGGGTGGACGTTCTCCCGCGCCGTCCCCATCCTCGATGCCGCGGGCCAGATCGTCGAATGGTTCGGAACCGCTCGCGACATTACCCATGAAAGACAGGGCAAAGGCGAACTCGCGCGAGTGATTGCAGATTCGGAGCGCCAACGACGCTTGTACGAAACAATCCTTTCGGGCACGCCGGATTTCGTTTACGTCTTCAGCCTCGATTACTTAGTTCTGTATGCGAATGAAGCGCTGCTCACCATGTGGGGCCGTTCCATCGCAGACTCGATCGGCAAGACCTTCTCGGAAATCGGCTACGAGCCCTGGCATGCGGACATGCACTGCCGCGAAATCGATCAGGTTCGAGAAACAAAGCAGCCAATCCGCGGCGAGGTCCCATTCAATGGCACCCACGGCCGCCGCATCTACGACTATATCTTCATACCCGTATTTGGCGCCGATGGTGAAGTCGAAGCCGTCGCGGGAACCACTCGCGATGTCACCGAACGCAAAAACATGGAGGACGAGCTTCGCCATCTGGCCGCAACGCTCTCCGACGCCGATCATCGCAAGGATGAATTCCTCGCGACACTCGCCCACGAACTGCGCAACCCATTAGCCCCAATCCGCAACGGCCTGCAACTCCTCAAGCTCACGAAGGACGATCCCGTATCGACCGAGGAGTCCCGCGCGATGATGGAGCGGCAAGTCGATCAAATGGTCCGCCTGGTCGACGACCTCATGGATATCAGCCGCATCAGTCGCGGAAAAATCGAGCTGCGTCGAGAACGTGTACCGCTCGTAGACGTCCTCGCGAGTGCCGTGGAAACAAGCCGGCCGCTAATCGAAGAAATGGGCCACGAACTAACCGTCACTCCGCCCAGCCGACCGGTCGTCGTGCATGCCGACCTGACTCGCCTCGCTCAAGTCTTTCTGAATCTGCTCAACAATGCCGCCAAGTACAGCGACCGCGGGGGCCGCATCTGGCTGAAAGCAGAGAGCCGCGCTAGCGAGGTCATCGTGTCGGTGAAGGATGCCGGCATTGGCATCGACCCAGCGCAGCTGCCAAGAATCTTCGAGATGTTCTCACAGGTCGACCACTCGCTCGAAAAATCCCAAGGCGGCCTCGGCATCGGTCTGACACTAGTTCGCCGGCTGGTCGAAATGCACGGCGGCAGCGTCGAAGCCCGCAGCGAAGGCCCCGGCCGTGGCAGCGAATTCATCGTCCGGCTACCAGTCGTTGAAGATAGCTCCCTGAAACAATCGGTTAAAAACGACGCCACGAAAAATTCGTCCCTACGCATCTTGGTCGTAGATGACAACCGAGACGGTGCGAATAGCCTGTCGTTGATGCTGAAACTCATGGGCAACGAAACTCGCACCGCCTACGACGGCGAAGAAGCCGTGTCAGCCGCCGCAATGTTTCGCCCAGAAGTTATCCTGATGGATATCGGCATGCCCAAGCTCAACGGCAACGAAGCCTGCCGCCGCATTCGAGAGCTGAACTGGGAACGCCAACCGTTCATGATCGCCCAAACCGGCTGGGGCCAAGACGGCGATCGCCAACGCACCCAAGATGCCGGCTTCGATCATCACTTGGTGAAGCCGGTCGAGATTGCCGCCCTGACGAAACTCCTCGCCGGCTTAAAGGCAGCCAAACCGATATAGTCCCTCACAATCGTAACTCGCAGCCGAAGCCGACTCAAAAGAAGAGCTCATAAGATGGGTCGAGCGCTGCCCCGCTGCAGAAAGCGACATCATCGAGATCCGCCAAATCTTCGACCTGACACACCTCGTCAGCAACGAATAGAATGCCGCCAGGAAGGCAACAATTCCCATGAAAGCCATCCGCCAACACGGCCGCGACGGTCCAGAGTCGCTCCACTACGACGACGCGCCCACGCCGTCACCGAAGCACGGCGAAGTGCTGATTCGAGTCCACGCCGCCGGCGTAACTCCTACCGAACTACTCTGGCAACCAAGCCGCACAACTCAATCCGGAACCCCACGCCCGCTACCGTTCATCCCAGGGCACGAGTTCTCAGGCGAGCTCGCCGCACTTGGCGAGGGAGTTACCACACTCCGCGCAGGCGAAGCAGTTTTTGGAATGAACGATTGGTACAGCGACGGCGCCCAGGCAGAGTACTGCCTCGCTCGCGTCGATGACATCGCCCGCAAGCCGTCATCCATCGATCATGCGCACGCGGCCGTCACACCCATCTCCGCCCTCACCGCGTGGCAAGGCCTATTCGAGCACGCTCACGTCGAGGCGGGCCAGCATGTTCTCGTCCACGGCGCAGCCGGCGGCGTCGGCAGCTTCGCCGTCCAGTTCGCACGCTGGCGCGGTGCCCATGTCACTGCAACAGTCTCGGCCGCAAATGTCGACTTCGCGCGCGAACTCGGAGCACACGAAGTGATCGACTACCGCGCCGAGCGTTTCGAGGACCGCGTCCGCGGTGTCGACGCCGTATTCGACACCGTCGGCGGCGACACTCTGCGCCGCTCATGGACCGTACTCAAGCCCGCCGGCCACCTCGTTACGATCGCCGCAACCGAAGAGGTTTCGCAGGACCAGCGCACCCGCGAAGCATTCTTCATCGTCGAGTCACGACGAGCAGAATTGGTAGAGATCGCTCGCCTGATCGACACCGGCCAAATTCAACCAATCGTGGCCGCGGAGTTCCCACTCGCAGACGCAATTCGAGCCTACCAAACAAAACCTACCCGCGGCAAAGTCGCATTGTGCATAACTTAAATGGAACTCGTTAGTGACGCGCCCGCTTTGCCAATCTTAGGATGGGTTCGCCGCGCAGCGGAACCCATCCATCCGCTCGCGCCCCAAGCGCCAATGGCGTTCAATAGCACAATCCAAGATTGAGGCGCCGTGCCCCGGGCAGCCGCTTACTTCAATGTCACAAGCAGCGATTGTAGCGCCACGATATCTGCCGGTTTCACCAAGTGATGATCGAACCCGGCTTCGCGCGTGCGTCGGCGGTCGTCTTCTTGCCCCCAGCCCGTCAGGGCGATGAGCGTCACACCCTCAAACTCCCTCCGTTCGCGCACGCGTCGAGCGACCTCATAGCCATCCATTCCGGGCATGCCGATATCGAGCAGCACGACGCCCGGCTGGAATTTTCCGATGGCCTCGATCGCATCCACTCCGCTGTGCACGATTTGTACATCGGCCCCTAAATATTTCAAAAGTATCCCCAGTGTTTTTGCCGAATCGACATTGTCGTCCACTACTAGGATGCGGCGCGACTCAATTCCGGAGGCCGCCGCAGTCGGAGCCAATCCCGCCGGCGCGCGTTCCTCGGCGACCGCGGGCAGGCGCACGACGAATTCGCTCCCCATCCCCGGACCATCACTTCGCACATAAACGGAGCCACCGTGCAGCTCCACCAAGCTGCGAACAAGCGTGAGACCAATACCGAGGCCACCTTGCGATCGTTCGGTCGCTCCGTCGACCTGCATAAACATGTCGAACACTTTGGGAAGCAAATCCGCGGCGATTCCAATGCCCGTGTCGCGAATCGAAATAACCGCCTCACCATTTTCATGCCGGGCAGTAAACCAGATCTGGCCTCCCTCGTTCGTGTACTTGGCGGCGTTGTTCAGCAAGTTGGCCACCACTTGCGCCAACCGAACAGGATCACCGTGAACGTAAATCGGCTCTTGTGGTAACGAAATGGCAAGCTGTACTTTCGCCGCGTCAATTACGGGCCGGCTGGTTTCAATGGCGTTTCGGGCAATCGCGGCCAGCTCAACGTTTTCCTTTCGTAGCTCGATTTTTCCGCGCGTGATGCGAGAGACCTCCAATAAGTCGTCCACAAGCCGCACCAAGTGAGTGACTTGCCGCTCCATCGTCTCGCACAGTCGCGCGACCGCCGGGTCATCCGAAGCCGTCAGTTGCAAAATATGCACAGAGTTCCGTAGCGGCGCGAGCGGATTTCGTAGCTCGTGGGCAAGCGTCGCCAGGAATTCGTCTTTTCTCCGGTCCGCCTGCCGCAGCGATTCTTCCGCTCGTGTGCGGGCCAGCAACAAATCGCGCGCTTGAAATTGACGCCGCCGCGCTCGCAGGCCGGCTTTGGCCGCAGTGAGCAACGCATTCAATCGCGTCGGCCGCTCCAGCAGCGTGACGTTCCCGAGCAATTTCGCCGCCTCAGTAACCGAAGGTGAATCGGCCCCGTGACGAGTGACCATGATGATTGGCAAGTCAGACCAAGCCGCCTGCCGCTCCAAAAACTCCACCACCGGCCGAATATTGTCGCGAACAAAAGCTTCTTCTGCCAATATGACGACACCGACCCCGCGCTCCATCTCCTGCACCAGCGACTGCACGTCATCGCAGATCTCGCAATCCATTCCTTTTTCGCGCAGCACCTCGCAAGTCAATTCTGAATCTTTGCTCGTGGGCGCATGGACGAGGATGCGTCGTTCGAGTTCCGTCGGCATCGCCTCACCCCTCACGCCTATCTGCCCGCTGCTCGCTCGGCTCATTGTCGTACGTTGGAACACCGGTCAGCACCCCGCGGAAATTCGACAGCGGTTCGCCGACCTCAATGCGGCCCTGACTCAAACGAAACTCGCGAATCGTCCGCTCATGCGCTCCGCCCCGTTTCTTGACAATCGAAATCGCCTGTCGAACTTCGCCGCGCGCCTCGAAATAACGCATCAGAATCACCGCATCTGCCAGGTACGTCGCGTCGACCGGGCTGTGCATTTGCATGCCGATCAAACCCTGTTGGGCCGCAACCAGCAGCGTGGCCACGTTTTGCTGCCCCAAAAACATGAACAGCTCGTGCAGTTGAATCACCAGGTAGCGCTCCCCGGGCATCGCATTCAAATACCCGTTCAAGCTGTCGATGACCACAATGTCGGCTTTGTTCTTTTCGACTGCAGTCCGAATGTTCTGGCAAAACTCGCCCGGCGAAAGTTCGGCCGGATCAATGGGCTGAAGGGAGACCATTCCCGATTCCACATGTTCACGCAGCGACAATCCTAAGCCGGCGGCGCGAGTCATTAATGTCTCGACGCTTTCGTCGAAAATGAACATCGCGGTCCGCTGACCACGCTCCGCCGCCGAGGTCGCGAATAGGGCGGAAAGGCTCGACTTGCCCGTGCCTGGCGCGCCCATAATCAGCGTGCTCGTGCCGCTCTCAATCCCACCGCCTAACAGCGTGTCCAGCTGCGCAACACCGCTAGCAAATCGCGACTTCTCAATCTTTGTACGATGCTCCGCAGCGACAAGTCGCGGATAGACTATCAAACCTCCTCGCTCGATTTTGTAATCGTGGTAACCTCCCCGGAATTGTCGTCCGCGGTATTTGACGACGCGAAGCCGTCGTCGCTCGGAACCGTACTCTGGGTTCAACTGCTCCAGCAGCAGCACGCCGTGTGAAATACTTTGAACCTGCAGGTCGCGATCTGCCGACGTCATGTCGTCCAGCAGCAGCACCGTGCAATTGCGGCCCGCAAAGAATTGCTTGAACGCCAAAATCTGGCGACGATACCGCAAAGCGTTACCAGCCAGCAGTCGCAGCTCTGAGAGCGAATCGAACACCACGCGCCGCGGCTTAAGCCGTTCAACTTCGGCCAGAATCGCCATCGTCGTCTGGTTCAGTTCCACCTCCGATGGATGGAACATCGTGTACTGCTCGTCCCCTTGCAGCCCCGATTCTTGGGGCACAAGTTCGAAGATCGTAACGCCGTCGAGCGTCCAGCCGTGCGAAGCGGCCGTGGCCGTGAGTTCTTCCTTGGTCTCCGAGAGCGTCACGTACAGCACAGGCTCTTTCCGGCGCGCACCCTCCATCAGAAACTGCATGGCGAGCGTGGTTTTGCCCGACCCCGGAACACCTTCCACAGAATACAAGCGACGCGGCGTAAGCCCCCCGCCAAGAATGTCGTCCAGCCCTGTCACGCCGGAAGTATCAATCTGCTCACCATCCGACGCAGTTCCCATCCGCCACTCCCACTTTGGCCCAACTCACTCAATCTCAAAATTAGACACTTCATCCTAACTAAGCCCTCGCCACTGACCAGACCCACTTTACGCAATCAGAACGCGCAAAATTGCCGCACTTCTTCGCACCGCAGTTTCCCGCTCACGCCACCCAAACGCCATTAGGGGTTCGTAGTTCTTAGGATGGGTTCGCCGCGCAGCGGGAACCCATCAATCTCAACTTACACCACCCCAACGCCAACCGCGTTCAACGTCGTACCCGGGTCAAAGCCTTGCCGCGACCCAATCCCGCGCCGATCCATCCCCTCTCCGCTTCGGGAGAAGCTAGGCGACGGAAGCAACCGAGCCCGCCGAGCTGGCGAGCAAGAAGCCCGAAGGCGGTAGCTTTTGAATGTCCCTCTCCCTTTTAGGGAGAGGTTAGGTGAGGGTTCTCGATTCTTCTCCCATATCTTCTTTCTTCTCCGTGCCTTCAGTGTCTCCGTGGTTAACTCTTTCTCGTCCCCTTGGCCAACTCTCGCACCTGCTCCTGCAGCTCCAGCATCATCGCCGTGTGCAAATCGAACCGCGCTCGGTTCAACCCTGGCCGGTACCTAAACAAGTACAACACCACCATTCCCACCCCAATCACCATCGCCGCGAGCGCCGACACCACCATCGGCACGAACACGATTGTCCTCATCGTATTCGTCGCATCATCATGCACGGCCCCCTTCGAATAGCCCAATCCTAAGAGATACAACCCGCCCGCCACCAAATAAACCACAAGCGCCAAACCAATCCGCCGCCGCGCCCAACGCGCATTCGCTTCACTCGTCTCGACTGTCTGTTGCAGTTGCATACGAAACTCCTTCATTTGGTTGTCATTGATATGCGAATCCTGTGCGACCAGCCGCCGCACCCACTCGTCGTTCGCTTTACGTTCACTCATCGCGCCCCTCCTCAATCTCTCGCACAGCCCGCAGCATCGCCGCCTTCGCA
>Ga0206917_1006_pt1 | contig 75421 bp, 56 predicted proteins | sample Alteio_BWOrgHeat_68_FD_152931 | JGI IMG/M metagenome (GOLD analysis project Ga0206917, IMG submission 152931) | Enriched cells from forest soil in Barre Woods Harvard Forest LTER site, Petersham, Massachusetts, United States -... | ecosystem: Environmental > Terrestrial > Soil > Temperate forest >...
TGCTTGCTGGCCCGTCGGCTCATTGAGGGCGGCGTGCGCTTTATCACGATCAATACGTTTCTAACCGTGTTCGACGAAATCACCTGGGATATTCACGGAACGAAACCGTTCACTTCGATCGAAGGGATGAAGAATATCGTGGCGCCGATGTACGACAAAGCGTATAGCGCGCTCATCGAGGACCTCGATCAACGCGGGATGTTGGATTCGACGCTGGTTTGCAACTTGGCCGAATTTGGCCGAACGCCGCGAGTGAATCCGGCGGGCGGGCGGGATCACTGGCCGCAGTGCTTCACTTGCTATTTCGCGGGCGGTGGGGTGCAGGGTGGCCGTGTCGTGGGCAGCAGCGATCCAATCGCCGCGGTACCGGCTGATCGGCCTGTGGAGCCCGCGGACGTAGTTGCTACGATTTTTCACAGTATGGGGCTGAACTTGGACAAAACGCTTCCTGGGCCGGCCGGCCGGCCATTCCCGCTGGTGGACACAGGGCACCGCGAAATTCACGAGTTGTTTTGAGTAACGTCGGCGTGATGAATAACTTGCTGCGGAATTTGGTCGGGTCTCACTTTTGGTCTACTACCAGCGTTGTTGTTTCGGCGCTGTGTCTACTGATCGCTGGGCTACTTTCCGAAGACATTTTAGCCGCAGACAAATCGCTCACCCTACTACCAGGTACTTCCGAACTGGAAGGGACGGGTGCCGTTCAGCAACTAATCGTTGAGGAAACGGTCGAATCGCATTACGCGGGCGAGTGCGCCGAAAAGCCTACGTTTGCTACGAGCGATGAGCGTGTCGCGACGGTGGATGAGTCTGGCATCGTGCATCCCGTGGGCAACGGCAATGCGACGATTACGGCTTACGCCGGAGGCCGGACCGCGGCGTGCGACATTAAGGTCGTTGGCGCAGGGAATGACGCTGGAAGGAGTTTTCGAAATGATGTGCAACCCGTGCTCGCAAAAATGGGTTGTAGTATGGGCGCCTGCCACGGCGCGTTGGCGGGCAAAGGTGGATTCAAGCTTTCGCTGCGTGGTTACGATGCGGCGGCCGATTTTGAAGCGATAACCCGCGCTGCTGATGGGCGTCGTATCGAGCCTAGTGACCCGGGCCGAAGTCTGTTTCTGCTGAAACCTACCATGGCAGTGCCTCACAAAGGCGGCCTCCGCTTTGATACGGAATCACCAGCGTACGCAATTCTTTCGCAGTGGATCGCCGAAGGCTGCAAAGCGCCAGTAGAAGCGGATCGGCGGATCGAAAAGATCGAAGTGTTTCCCGACGCAGTGACGTTGCGACCCGCGGACAAGCAGCGAATTGTCGTGCGGGCAAGATTCTCCGACGGCCAAGCTCGCGATGTCACTCAATGGGCGAAATTCACTGCGACGAATGAGGCGGTGGCCGGGGTGGGCGACGACGGTCGCATCAGGTGCAACGGCCACGGCGGCGGCGCTGTTTCCGTGTGGTATTCAAGCAAGATTGCAAATGTGCGGATTACCTCGCCGTACGACAATGAAGTATCACCGTCTGTGTTTCGCGAAGCGGCACGCCGCAACTTTATCGATGAGGGAGTACTCAAAGAACTTGACGTATTGCATTTACCGCCTGCCCGACCGGCAAGCGACGCAACGTTCTTGCGGCGAGTGTTTTTGGATACGATCGGAAAGCTGCCGACTGCCGATGAAGTTCGGGCATTTTTGAACAATACCGCGCCCGACAAGCGTGATCGATTGATCGAAGAGTTGCTCGCGCGAGATGAGTTCGTCGATTATTGGACGTACCAATGGTCGGATTTGCTACTCGTGAACGGCACGCGTTTGCGACCAATGGCGGTGAAGGCGTTTTACACTTGGATACACGACCAGGTAAAAGCAAACGCGCCGTGGGATAAGTTCGCGCAGCAAATCGTTTTGGCGAAGGGAAGCAGCGTCGAGAACGGGTCGACCAATTTTTACGCTCTGCATCAAGATCCCGAGGACATGTCGGAGAATATCAGCCAAGCCTTTCTCGGGCTTTCGATCGGCTGCGCAAAATGTCACAACCACCCGCTCGAGAAATGGACGAACGATCAATACTACGCGATGGCAAACATGTTCGCCCGCGTTCACGCAAAGGGCTGGGGCGGCGAAGGTCGGAATGGGGATGGTGTTCGGACGGTATTTGTGTCGAGTCGCGGTGACTTGATTCAACCATCCAAGGGCGTGCCGCAGTCCCCTGCACCGCTTGATGGCGAGTCGTTGCCCATGGATAGCGACCAGGATCGGCGCGAAGTACTCGCGAAGTGGCTTACGGCGTCGGACAATCCTTATTTCGCACGTGCGATTACCAACCGCGTTTGGGCAAAGTATTTTGGCGTCGGCCTCGTCGATCCGGTGGATGATCTACGCCTCTCCAATCCTGCGAGCAATGAGGAACTTCTGAAGGAAGCCACAAAGTTTTTAGTCGACCACGGTTACGATCTGAAGTCTCTCATGCGAGCGATTCTGCAATCGAATGCGTATCAGGCGAGCAGCCAACCTGAAGAATCCAGTCAGGCGGATCTCCGTTACTATTCTCACTACTATCCGCGTCGTTTGAGTGCGGAAGTCGCCCTGGATGCAATCTCGCAGGTATCGTCGGAGCCAACAGAGTTCTCGCAGATTGAGTTTCCGGGTGCAGACGTTGAGAAGACCACGTTTTATCCGAAAGGGACGCGCGCGTTGCAGTTGTACGATTCGGCTGTGTCGTCGCGGTTCTTAAAGACTTTCGGGCGGAATCAGCGCGCGATCACTTGTGAATGCGAGCGATCGAACGAGCCGAGTCTGGTTCAAGCATTACATATCTCGAACGGCGAGACGATTCGCGCGAAATTGACGGCCAAAGACGGCAAAGTGGAGTCTCTCGCCAAGGGAATTGAGCCGCTTTATCGCGTGATTGAAGAGTTGTATCTCTCTGCCTTGTCGCGCTATCCAACGGATGAGGAGGTTGCGAAGCTGCTAGCTGCCACCAGCGAGAATCAGGCCGATAAACGGCGCGAGTGCATCGAGGACTTGTTTTGGGCCGTGCTAAGCAGTCGCGAGTTCATGTTTAATCACTAAGACTTTTCGCAGCGATGTGGCGGATCAAAGCTAATTATTTTGTTGTCGTGGCGGTCCTGCTGCCGGCGTGCGCGCTGGCTGCCGAGGAATCCGCGCCGAATTTCGAACGCGATGTGGCGCCGATACTCGCCAAATATTGCGTCGGCTGTCACAACGGGTCCGATCAGGCGGGGGAATTGTCGCTCGAAACTTACACGGATCTTCAGAAGGGCGGCAAAAAGGGGGCGGTGATTCTTCCGGGCCGCGCAGATGCGAGCCTCATGGTCCGGGCTCTTGCTGGCGAAATCGAGCCGGCAATGCCGCCGCCGGACAATCCGCATCCGAGCGAGCGCGAGGTCAGCATGCTGCGCGAATGGATTGATAGCGGCGCTGCCGGGCCGAGCGGATCATCAACGTCGCTACCAGACATTAAAGCGCCTGCGGTCGCCACGGCGCGCGGCGTCCATCCTTACCTCACAAGCCTTGCGCTGTCGCCGGACGGGTCACGGCTGGCGCTGGGTTCCTACAAACACGTTGAACTCGTTGATCCGACCACGAAGCAAATCGTGGCGACAACGGGCGATCTACCAGGCAAGGTAATGAGCGTGGCGTTTTCGCCTGACGGTTCGCAGTTTGTCGCCGGTTCCGGCCTGGCAGGGCTGTATGGCGTCGCCACCGTCTGCAGGACGAGCGACGGGGGAACGATATCACAGATCAAAGCGCATCGAGATGCCGTCTATGATGCGAAGTTTAGTTCTGACGGGCGGTTACTTGCAACTTGCAGTTACGATCGAGCCGTTGATTTATGGAATGTGGCGGACGGGAAGCTCGTTCGTACCATGACGGGACACAACGGCGCTGTCTACCATGTCGCTTTTTCGCCCGACGGCTCGGTGTTGGCGAGCGCAAGCGCGGATGACACCGTAAAACTCTGGAATGTGAAGACTGGCGAAAGGCTGGACACATTGGGTCAGCCGGAAGGGGAGCAATACGCCGCCGCGTTCACCCCGGATGGGAAATCGGTGCTGGCCGCCGGCGGAGATCGGCAACTGCGTCGCTGGGCATTTGTATCTCGTGATAAGCCGGCGATCAATCCGCTGATTTCTTCGCGCACTGCGCATAACGGCACCATTCTTAAGATGGCAGTTTCGCCAAACGGAAGATATGCCGTGACCGCCTCGGAATCGCGAGAGCTGGTTCTTTGGGACGCACGTATGCTCATTCCACTGAAGCGCTACGAAGCGCTGCCGGACGTTCCCACGGGTCTTGCATTTGCGCCGAATAGTGAGAGCTTTTATGTTGCAAGCATCAACGGCGACTGGCGGACGCGCGACGTACCTGCAGATGCTAGCAGCGATTCGATAGAAGTAGGCGAGACGAACACTGTGGCGGTCGATGAGGCGAGCCTCGACGACGCCGGAGTTGCGACAGAAACGACAGAACACGAGCCGAATAATGCATTTGTCGATGCGAATCCCATCGGGACGAATGACGTCGTCTCGGGCGTAATCAGCGCGAAGGGAAATGATCAGGTAGCGGATACCGATCTGTATCGCTTTCATGCCGCGAACGGACAACGCCTTATATTCGAAATCGACGCGGCCCGCAGCAAGTCGCCTCTGGATTCCAAATTGGAAATCTTGACTGCCGAAGGCAGTCCCGTGCCGCGGGTCGTTTTGCAAGCTGTTCGAAGTTCCTACTACACATTTCGCGGTCATGACTCGGTTGATCCGAACGATATTCGACTGCAGGGCGCCGCGGATATGGAAATCAATGACTATGTGTACTCGAACGGCGACGTGATGCGGTTATGGTTGTTGCCGCATGGACCGGACTCCGGCTTCATGGTTTATCCGGGTACGGGGCCGAGTCGGTTCGCATATTTCGGATCCACTGCGATTACGCACGCTCTGAACGAGCCGTGTTACATTGTCGAGCCACACGACCCGCGGGAAACACTCATTCCTAATGGCCTGCCGACATACACGCTTTATTATGAGAACGACGACGACGGTTGGCGGAAGCTCGGCACCGATTCGCGAATTGCTTTCACAGCGCCGGCAGCTGGCGATTACCTTGTTCGCGTTTCCGACGCGCGTGGAATGGGCGGCGAGAAATACGCTTACAAGCTTATGGTGCGCCCCGCGCGTCCAGGCTTTGAGATCACGGTCGGCGAAAAGAATTTCACGGTGAACGCTGGAAGTGGCAAGGAATTCAACATCGCTGCGGACCGAAAGGATGAGTTCGACGGCCCAATTACACTTGCGGTTTCGAAGCTTCCGCGTGGATTTCACGTATCCTCGCCACTGACGATCGAGGCGGGACAAGTTGCTGCATTCGGCGCGTTTACCGCAGATCCGGATGCACCGGATCCAGCTTCGGACGAAGCTCGGTTTGTTTCGATTACTGGAACGGCGGAGTCGAACGGCAAGCAAATCGCGCCGAGCACGATTAAACTTGGCGAGCTGAAGTTGGCTCCGAAACCGAAGTTCCTGGTGCAGGTGTTACCAAACCGTGGTGCAAGCGGCGCGCAGTCGGACAGTTCGTTATCTCGTACCCTGCCTGGAGAGTTGGTGATCGCCCCAGGCCAGACGATTTCGGCCACGCTAAAGGTCGAGCGCAATGGATACGACGGAGAAATCAAGTTCGGCGTCGAGCGAGCGGGTCGGAATTTGCCCCATGGCGTTTTTATCGATAACATCGGCTTGAACGGCGTGACATTGCTCAAAGGGGAAAATGAACGCACAATTTTCCTGACTGCTCGGAAGTGGGTCCCCGATCAAACCCGGCCGTTCCACCTGCAGGCCGAAGAGGAAGGCAAACAAACGAGTTGGCCGATTCTGATTACGGTGCGTAAGGCCGTCGATACGCAGAGTGTCGCGGCGACGCCGGCCGCGACTAACTAGCGATCAAATCGTTATGCAAACGCCGCAGAGGCTTTGGAGTCGGCCGCAGGAGCCGCAGTCGGCAAATCGTGCCATTCGAACGCTGGCAACGAGTTCGAAGACCCTTCCGCAATTCTGAAAGTGGCCGCGCGGGCACGCGTGGCGGCGGGGCCATCGATTCGCCACATATGGGCAGGATCGCGATGTAACCGCAAGTGATCGCGTTCGCGCCACCAGGCTGCCGTTTGACGCGGAAGGGTGTGCCACATCCCTTCCGTTTCTCGGGCCTTTTCCAGAAGGTCGCGATAGGCGTCCATCCGCGGACCTTGGTCGAGATAATCGGGATGGGTGATTAGGAGCGCCATTCCGCCCAGCTTAACGACGTGGTCGAGCTTGGCGTTCCATATGTTGCCATCGCGCTCCCCCAGCGCGATGAACAACGTGTGGTCCTGTGGGAGCGTGTACGGCATCTCAACAAAACGGCCGACGATAAATGGCCATACGCTGCCGACGCCGCCCGGCATCGCCTGGTAGGGGTCAATGTCGAAACAAGATGCGTCATATTCAATATCGAGCGCCTGCATCCATTTCAGGTTGCGATGCACCATCGGGGCGCGAAAACCAACAGCGTTAAATTCTTCCAAAGCGGTATTTATGGCCGGCACGCGATTGTTGAACAAAGCGCGGCTGGTGAAAAGTTTCCCGTCGTGATTGTAACCATGCACACCGATTTCAAATCCACGGGCCTGAAGGTCTCGCAGCAGCCCGCGGTCAACGGCGTACTTGTGCGGGACGATGTTCCACGACGAACGAAATCCCAAATCCTCTTCAAGATTGGCTAGCCGTTCGATGCGCCGCATCCCCTCAGCGGTTTCAACATCGTGCGTGGGAACGAACGCGAAGCGAGCCCCATCCGGCCAGGGATGAATTGTTGGGAAACCAGCCTCACCAGCCGCCATGTACGTGGCGGCCAGAGATCTCTCGAAGTGGCGCGGAATATACCAATCTGTTGTTCGCTCCACTTGGCGATAGCGTTGCAATAGTTGTCGCACGGGCAACGGGATCAACGATCGCAGACGATAATACGCGCGAAATGCCGACGACAATCGCGACGCAGCGACATCGTCAGCGAGCGCGGCTCGCAGAACTTGTTCCGCCGGCGTGCCATCGAAGAGAAATCGACAGGCGAGATCAAGTCTGCGGATGGTAGATTCGTCGCTCATGTGCGTTCATTCCACGTTGCCATATAACCGCCGATCAGTTAGCTACGGCACGCCGCATGCGCTTACCGTTGTGTTCGATATGACAAGTGCATGGAACCCGATAGAGGCCGACGTCGTGGAAGACTTGCTTGACGCGTTCCGATAGCAGGTCGACGACTATACCTTTCGCGTCATAGCTGATGTTGCTAACGCTAATCGATTTGTCGAGCGAGCGGACATGATGCCACCAACCGCGCGGAATGAACAACATTTCGCCCGGCTCGATAACGACGCGATACTCGGTCGCTTTGGCGAACAAGGGGAATCGGTCGGCGTCGAAGTTGTCGACATCCATTTCGCTCGACATCGTTCCTTGATCGAACCGCTTCGAAGCGTACATATACTTCGAATCCTCGGGCGCAACCAATCGCACCTCTTTGCGGCCGCAAATTTGAGCGAGGACGTTGTCGCCCCAGTCCACGTGGTACCCGGTCACGGTACCCGCAGGGCCGATCCAGCCCTTGGCCGTGTTTTTAATTTTGAATTGCGAAAGCAGAGAAAAGTCGACATCTTTTCTTAGCTCGGGAAATGCGTCGAAAACGCGGAATACGGAGAGGTAACCTTTTGGCGCACTTTGCCCGGGGCCACTGTCGGCGATGCGGCGAATGTAGTCGCCGTACTCCATGACTTCATACTGGCCGCCGCCTTGCAGGACGTTGTTCATTTCCAGAAACACTTGCTTCGGCAATTGTAGTCCGGCAAAGAACTCAAACGACCATTTTTTCATCGCCGCCCAATTTGCGGTGACGTTGCGCATCAACAGCGCGCGATTTTTGTCGATGTATTCGCGCTTGAACTCTTTCGAAGAAATCATATCGACAACGTCGATTTGTGCTTCTGTAGCAATCGTTGGGCTTGATTCGGTAGCTTGCATTGGAGGTCCTCGTCGCTTGTGCGTATGCAGTGTGTTATAGATAGTTGTTATCGGTTTGTTTTGTACTGAGCGGGCGTTCGGCTAATCGCTATTCGTTGCTTTGGTGAAATTACAGACCGCCCCAATTCGTAGGCGCGCTCGGCAATCGCCATTTTCCAACGGGAATATATTTTGCGATATCTTCCGTAACAGACGAGCTCACCGCCGAAACTGGCTTTGAAGTCGCGGACTCCATAGGGCACATCAGGCCAACCCGCGCCCCCGAAATCGTAGCATTCGATGCCGTTCTCGCAGCTCCATGCGATTTCGCGCCACTGCATGAATGCGGCGGGTGAGAGACCCGTCAAACGCTTCGACCCGCCGTACCACGCAAACGCCTTCTTGTTGAAAAGCAACAGTGTGTCGGCGGCGACCGGCTCGTCGCCGTTGTAGGCAACGACGAACGTGATCATTTTCTTGGGTTTGAGGATTTTGTATGCCGCTTCAAACAGGCTTTTGTCGGCGAGAGGCACTCCAGCGCGGCCGTAAGTCGCGCGGAGAAACTCATAGAGAATGTCCACGCATTCTGGATTCTCCAAGTGGCGAAGTTCAAAACCGCGTTTCTCGCATTTCCGAACATAGGACTTGGCGGAGTCATGCACGCGACTCCAGATCGATTTGATCGGCTCTGTGGTGTCAATGAGATAGTTGAGATAGTCGAGGTGCCGATAGCCGCTTCGCTCTAACGCCACGCGTTCGGGGCCGCTGGCACATAGCGGTCGGACCTCGGCAAATAAAGCGCGCCGTTTTAGGTATTGATCGTGAGTGGCAATCAACTCGCACAGGGAGTCGACGCCATCCGGCGAATCAACGCACAGCGGCTCGGCGTAGGATACGGAACGCGACGACACGGCGCCGAAAACGTTGGGAAGCGTCTGCACCCGCGTCGCGACCAGCATCGAGAGAATCTCGCCGGTATCGCTGACCGCTGCCAAGGGAATGACGCTATGGCCTTTCGCCGCCGCGAAGACTTGAATCATCGCAGAGGTATGGAAAACGCTTCCTTTGGGATGCCGCGCAACGAACTCATCCCAAGCAGGTTGGAACTCTTCCCAACCGCTCACCAGATTGATTGCTTTCCATCGAGTTGAGCTTGCAGTAAGCAAAGCAGTCACGTCTATCTCCCAATGCCGAGCGCTGGCTCTGCGCTCGGTGTCGTTCGATCCGTTTTTTAAACAGGCCCCTGTTTATTTAGATGAAAATACCGTGCGTTTAAAGTTGTAGACCTTCTCGGCCAACGCCAGGCGCCAAGGCGAAAACACCTTACGATAACGACCAAATTGCACGAGCTCCCCGCCGAACTTGCGCTTGAAGTCCCGAACGCCGTACGGAATATCCGGCCAGCCGGCACCGCCTGAATCGCACACTTCGTATCCTTGCTCATGCGCCCATTTCAATTCTTGCCAGCGGAGCAAACTGCAGGGCGACCCTTCGCACGAGCGCGACACGCCGCCATACCACAAGTAGACTTGCCGCTTGTAGGTCAGCAGCACATCCATCGCAACGGGTTGTTCCCCTTCGTACACGGCGAAAAACTTGACCATGTTGCGCGGGCCGCCCATACGCACAGTTTCATCGAACAAACTGCGGTCGACGAGCGGAACCCCGGAATGTCCGTAGCTCAGCTTGAGTAAGGGGTAAAGCTGGTTGACCGCGGTTTCGGCCGGCACTTCGCGGACGACGAGCCCGCGCTTTTCGCACTGCCGAATCGCGTATTGAGCCCCTTTATGCAGATTCGACCACATCGTTCCGATGGGCAGCGTCACGTCGTTGAGATAATTCAGATAATCCAGATAGGTGTAGCCGGCTCGCTCGAGTACGATTCGCTCACTGCCGGGCGCAAATAATGGGCGCACCTCGGCAAACAACACGGAACGAACCATTTCTTCGTCGTGTCGGGCGACCAGCTGAGATAGTGCCTTCATGCTATCCGGATGGTCGCTGCACAAAGGCTCGGCATAAAACACGGCGCGCGACGAGAGTCGGCCCATTGGAGCGGGAAGAGACTGCACACGAATACTGACGAGAATCGCCGTTACCGTTCCTTCTGAGTTCAACGAGGCCAGCGCGAGCGGACGTTGGCCACGAGTGTTTTGAAAGGTACGAACCATTTCTGAAGTGTGGAACGCGCTACCTTTGGGATGCTCGTCGACATAACGGTCCCAAAGTGGCTGAAGCCGCTCAAAGTCATCACACAGATTTACGATTGTATGATTCTGACCCGGCGGCGAATAACCTGCCGTGCGTTCGGCCAGCGGTTTGTAGGATGTCGTCTGCATATCAGAAGTGGTCAGTCAAAAAGTTACCAGTTACAAACGCCTGATATAGTTGGCTTCTGGAGGTATTAGAATTCGCGATCAATTGTTGGTGGCAACGAATTCACAATGTTCGGGCTGCTTATTTGGATACGCATGACCGCGAGGCTCCAAACTACGATACGCCGCCAACAAATGCTCTTCTTGATGTTCCCAGGTAAGTGATTGCACGACACGCTCGCGCCCGGCGCGTCCTAAACTTTGCCGAAGGGTCGGGTCATCCATCAGGCGTAACAATTGTCGCGCGAAATCGTGTTCGTCGTTCGCACGCGCGTACAAGGCGGTGTCTGCTGCGGTCACGCGGTGCTCGGGCAAATCGAACGCCACAACAGGTTTTGCTTGGGCCATGTATTCCATGACCTTGACGATTGTCGAATGATCGTTGTATTCGTTCGACGGATCGGGTACTACGCATATATCCGTGGCGGCGATGTACCGTGGGACCTGCTCGTAGTCGACCCAACCGGTGAATAAGACTTGCCCGGCGATATCGAGTCCCGCGGCCAATTGCTGAAGCTCTTCCATAGCCGGGCCTTTTCCGATGAGGACGCAGCGCCAATCGCTACGATTGTTTTCGGTTCGCAATATGGCCAATGAACGCAACAAATAATCTATGCCATCCTGCCGGCCCATCATTCCGACGTAACCGAAAACGATGGCTGCTCCCGCCCTCAAGGAATCGTCCGGCTCGAATTGATGCAAATGCCAAGGCTCCGGGCCATTTCGAACTACGGTGATGCGATCTGCCGGAATTCCGCTACGCTGAATCTGCTGTTGCTTGTACGAGTCATTCACAGCGATCACGTGGTTTGCACATCGACACGACATGCGTTCAAAGAACTCCAAGATCCCAAGCAGCATGCGGTTCGGCGGATGGGTGAAACGAGTCTGGTACATATCTGGAGCCAAGTCATGCTGATCGTAGACAAACTTCTTTCCGAACAGCCGCCAAAAGCCGCCGATGAGGACGAGAAAATCGGGCGGGTTGTGCGCGTGGATGACATCGAAACCGCGTCGTAGCGCGATCCACAGCGTCAGCGCAAACATAGTCGAGAGCGCGTAGGCGTATTCCACGAAATAGCCGATGAGCCCGTTCGCCATGGGCGGTGGTGGGAACTGGTAACCGGCCACGCCGCCGAATTGTTCGAACCAGCGCTCGCCATCTGCCGCTGGACCAATCACGGTAACGTCGAACCCAGCGGCGGCCAATGAATTGGCTTCGCAGCGGACGCGACCGTCTTCCGAGTAGGCCGCGTTTTCCAGTAGCATTAGTACCCGCGTCGGACGCTTAGCATGCGTGTTGGAGGGGTTTGTTGCCCTCATACGGCGTGCTCCAGCTGCGAGTGCGATTCTTCGCGCGGGGCTTCTGTGTCCCCGTCGTCGCACTCCAAAGTTTTTGGTGAGCTTTTGAGTTTCGGCTCAATCATACTCGCCAAGAGTTCGGCGGTGTGGCCAACGTTGCGGAGCGAGAAATGCTCCTCCGCCAGCTCGCGATTCCTCTGGCCGAGTTCGCGCCTCAACGATGGCGACTGGTAAACTCGCTCCAACGCCTCGGCCAATCCGTGAACGTCGTTTTCATCGACGAGGATTTGCTCAACGATCCGCGGTATTTCAACGTGGCGCGTGGTTACGACTGGCTTGCCGCAGGCCATGGCTTCAATAATTACATTGGGAAACCCTTCGGAGTCTCCATTCCGGTCCACGCGACTGGGTAAGCAGAACACATCGCACGCATGATAAACGGCCTTCAGCGCAATTCCGCTCAGCTTTCCGAAGAACGCGACCTGCGACTGCATACCCATCTTTTTGACCATCGCCTCAACGTCCACAACGCTGGATGAACCTCCCGTTCCGCCGACGACCCACACTTCGACATCCTCACGCCCCATTTCCTTAACCGCCTGCAGCAGAATCTCGTGTCCTTTCTTTTCCACGAAGAAGGCGACGATCAACACGACAAATTTTGTGGCTGGTTGGTAGTCGCAAAGATCGATCGAATAGCGGACGACGTCGATGCGCGATTCGGACACTCCGAACCTATCAGTCAGCACGGAGCGATTGTGTTCGGTGGCCGCGATGATTCGATCGCACGCACCGAGCGCTACCGGGAAGAGTTTTGAGTTTGGGTTTTGATAAAGTTCGTATGCGTGTATTTCGACGGCCAAGGGGATGTTCAAAAGCTGCTTGCAGAAGTAGCCGACGAACAGTTTGCGGTCGCCAAACGTGGCGTAAATCGCGTCAATATCCTTCATCGCTGAGGCAAAATAAGCAGCTAACAGGAAGTCGCCGACCGCGCCATATCGAATCGCTTGAATCAGTACGACGAGATAGCGAATCGGCATCGAAATCAAACGCAGCGGCTGGCTTGCCAGTACCTTCCACCATTGCCAGCGCTGGCAGTCCCACTCAGGTCGCGGATCGTAGAGGCCACGCCGATGCTTGGTCGGAAATAGGCGAACTGCGATCCCTCGATTCGCCAATTCATCTATCTCACGATAGATGAACTGCTCGAGTCCGCTTTTCATGGATGCTATGACGGCAAGACGCATCGGGGCCAGTTACCTATTTCACGATGACCGCGTCGGTCGGGTACGCTTCGACCGGCAGTGGCCGTGCTGTGACAAAAGACAAAAACGTGCAGTAGGTCACCATGGTTCGCTTCAATAAACTGATGCCTACTTGCCTAAGATTGCGGACTTTGAAGGCTACGCAGACCACGGCAAGTAAAACGGTGCCCGCGAGCAGCCAAACGGTGTGCGTAAGGATGGCAGTCGCGACTGCACCGAGCGCGGCCGCGATGAACGCCACGAATACGTAAACAAACGACATTTGCTCGATGGAGAAGCGAAGCCCGCATCCATTCTTCAAACAATACCGCAGCGTCGTGCCGTAATCGTAAAGCTTGCTGCGCGACCGCCGCATGATTTCGCCGACGGTCTCTCGCGGAGAGGAATAGGTCACACACATCGGTTCGTAAATGCGCGCCAGCGAATACCCTGCGTCTTGAATTCGCAATGCGAGCTCGCACTCTTCGCCGGTTGTTAGAAACGGATTGAACGTGCCGGCTTTTTCCATGGCTTCCCGACGGTACATGGCGATCCCGCTTAACGACACGGCCGCCCGAACCGATTCTGTCGACGTTTGCGAAAAGTAGTTCTTTGCAACCGCGATACAATTGCCTTTGCGCGACAAATAAGCCTGGTGCATGATTCCAGCGACGCCGCCGCAAGCCGGATTATTATCCAAAAATTCGCAGGCTTTATTCATCCAGCGCTTAAACAGCAGCGAGTCGCCATCAACGAACAACAGATACTTGCCGCGAGCGTGTTGATAGCCGATATACCGGCCCGCCGAAGGAGATAGCTTCCACGACTTCCGTAACTGCAGGATGCGAATTGGGAAGCGGCTGGCGATGGCGACGGTGTCATCTTCGGACGCAGAATCGACGTAAATCACTTCGCACTCTTCGTGCGACGGCAACGAAGCGAACACCGAGCGCAGGCACCTTTCAATCCGCTGCGCTTCATTGCGGCCAATCACGATGATGGAAATAATACACATTATGTATTTGGTTGGCTGGGCCGCAGACGCGCTACACGCGCCGCCGGCGCACATTAACTCTGTCCAACACTGGCCTCTTGGAGGGGAAATAAAAACCGTTCGCGCAATCCGTTTGCGCCCCGGCATCTCCAGAACATTAATCCCACCAACACGGCCGCGTAGAGCAATACTGCGACAATGCATGCGACAATAAAATTCACCTCGCCAGAAACGCTCTCCGTGGCGGCCATCGCGCCACAGGCAGCGATAATGTACAGCACGAGGGAACTACGCCACGGCGAAGTGTGGCCGGGCTCCATCGCGAACACATGGCGAATTGCCCAAAAGTGCAGCAACGTATTCAGCACATTGACGACTACAACGGACACGGCCGCGCCGGTTAACCCATAGCCATAGATCAGCGGCACCCCAATCACGATGTTTAATGCTACATCGATCGCGACAATTTGGAGCGTGACATGCTCGCGATGCTTTGAGTACACAACCTGGCCGAACGTGCCTGCGATCGCCTGCAACAAAAGCGCCGGCAAGATGATGCGGAGCACGGGGGCGGCGTTGGAGAAATCTTTGTGCGCATATAAAAATGAGATAACCTGCTCCGCGTTGAAATACAACAAGATCGAGCTCGGGGCGGCAATCAACAACACAACTTCAATCATCATTACGGTGAACTGTTGAAGTCTTTCGTTATTCTCGTCTGCGCGTCGGCACATCATGGGGAACATGCTGTTGATGATCGCAAGCAGCACGAGTCGCACGGGCATTAACAACTGCCAGGCCGCTCCGAACAAACCGACTGCCACCTCGCTGGAGTACCAAGACAATAAAACGGTGCTCGTGCAGGCCAACACAGCGCCAAGGCTGTCAATTCCCAGGAATTTCCACGTCCGTCGGAGCAAGCTGGCGCATTCGGTCCAGGTAAAACAGATATCGCGAAGCGGCACTTCTCGAAGCAGGATCACAGCCTCGCAGATCATGGCCGCCATTTGACACGCCAAGAGAACATAAGCGATATCGATCACCGTCCCACCGCGGCGTAAGACATAATACGAAACGCCGACTCGGCAAATGTTGATCGGAATTGCCACGGACGCAAGCAAATGTATCTGCTCGCGAGCGCGGAAAATGGCCTCGATGTTTGTCGCTAAAGACCAAGGGAGTATGCCTAACCCCAAGATTAAGATCACTTCCGCCGTATCACGCGGGTATTGTGAAACGAGCACCAGCAGGATCAGTATCACGAAATTAACGAGGAAGGCTCCGAAGACGATGACGCCCGCATTCGCGCAGTAGGAGCCCGCAAGTTTTGGAAGCTTGGCGACATCGCGGGTGATTAACGTTGGCAAGCCCGCGCTGGCGAACACTTGAAACGTGTAGAGCAGTGTCAGGCCCAATGACAATTGTCCGAACGCGCCTGGGCCGCAATAGCGCCCGACAAGTGCATAGACAACGAATGTCGCCGCCTTGTTGAGGACGTCGGTGGTCAGCAACGACATTGTGTTGAGAACCACGCGCCACACAAGCGTTACCGCGCCCGGCTGTTCGGGCAAAGGCCAAGTTTGTTCACTTTCCGTCATGGTTTGCGACACAAATACACGGCTTCCTTGGGGTCCAATCCACACTGCGTGGCGATTGTCGCTCCCATTTCCTCAGCAAATGGATGCGTTTCTACGACAAATCCGGCGTCCGCGAGGCGAGTGGCGTAATCCGGACCGTAGCGGCGAACGTGGTCGAATTGTCCGAACAGACGCTCCCGCTCCTTAGGGTCCGTAACCGACGGGTCTTCGTAGGTTACGTCGGCCGTGATCGGCACGTGAAGAATTGCCCACCGCCCCGGCTTCAACACTCGCAAGAATTCACGCATCGCCTTCCGATCATCGGGCACGTGCTCGAGAACGTGACTGCAGTAAATCACGTCAAATGTATTAGCCGGATATTGGATTTCGGTGATATCCATCTTCTCCATGGCACTGACATCGGACAGATCGGCCGATAGGTAGTCGATATAGTCGCCACTTTGAAATAAAGCGCGCATGCTCAATTCGGGCGCGATATGCAGCAGCTTCTTCCGCCGTCCGTCGAGCAGATCCGTCTTCTGGTTGATAAACAGATGCATCAACCGATCTCGCTCAACGCTTCCGCACACGCCGCACATTGCCTCGGGGCGGACAACAATCTCGCCGTAAGGCTTGAATCGCCGCAGGTAGCTCTTACAGCACGGACAATACCTCGCGTCTCCGCGTTCGATCATTCGCAGTACCGGGTGCAGCGATCGGCGAGTTCTCGAAAGAACCATCTTTGCAGTTGAACGAACTTTTTTTGTCGTAATCATCATTCGTCCGCTAACCACGCGCGGTCAAAGAGTGTGAGCGATGAAGGGAATTTGGCTGCCGTGGGCCGAACGCATGGGGTGCTACATGCCGAGCGAACATGGCGGGCTTCCTGTATCTGGCATTGGCGGTAACGGCGCCGCCGTAGAACACGACCACGGAGATGGTGAGAACCGCCACAAATGATTCGAACCCGTCTCGCGCGAAACTCCCGTCGAGAAATCCATGAACCAAAGCGAATATCAGGAGCGCCGATGCGAAATGGAACGCCTGATCGCCGCTTACTCGAAACGCGCGCGAAGCCGATACGATCGCAACAAGAACAACAGATAAACCTAGCACCAGACCGACAACACCCACGCCTAACAATATTTCGAGGTACGCGGAGTGAGAGTGCATAAACGTCCAATCGAACATCGAGGAGAATTGCTCGACTCGACGCGCAGTCCAGAACCCCCCGTATCCGTAGCCAAAGAGAGGCCGCTCGGCGACAGCGCCCAACACGGCCCCCCAAATCGGAATCCGTCCTGTGAGTGTCGTGATATCAGCCGTTTCCTGCTCGCGCCCCATTTTGACGGCGCTCAGGAAGCCATCTTGAGAATCCGACATGAACCACAGCACGCCAACAACTGCTGCCAATTGCAACAGCACGCCGCAATACAGAACCTTCTTGTTGAGCGACGCACCCTGAAACATGAATACCGCGAGGGCCACGCCGAACGCCACCGTAGCGCTTCGGGAACGTGTTAAGAGTAAAAAGACGATTCCGACCGCTGCCAAAGCGAGCCACAAGAGGCTCGCCTGGTAGTTACGATTCTGTCGCGAATCCAAATAGAGTGCCAACGACGCTAGCGAAAGAAGCGCGCAATTGACACCCGTTGTGTTCGGGTGCTGCGTGCCGGCAAATCGATGTATGTTGCTGATCGAAAACGAGCCCTGAGCAATCTCGGCACCAAGCCCGAGCAATAGAAAACCGGCCGTCGTGACTGCGACGAACATCAATAGCTCCGGCCCACGCCAGTGCTTGGCGATTCCCAGAGTTGCGAGCAGCATCAGCAGCGGCACGAGCGATCGCTTGAACGATTGGAAGCTGTCCTCTGCCCAAACACAGCTCGCCAACATCAACGCACACATCAGCAAGCAGCCGACGAGCAGCGCAGTGTTCGTTTGCAACTTTTCGGGACGCCATCTAATCAACAGCGCTACGCCTAACCCGCTAATGGCTAAGAAGCTGAGCTCTCGCAGCAAGCTGCTACTTCCGGCTTCCGAGACCAGATCGGACACCTGGTCGTAGTCGACCGACTCGCCAGCGGCGTACAACAGGTTGTGCTGCGTCACATATGCCAACGCGATGATGATAGTCGGGATCCAGAACATCAACCCGCGCACTCGCCCTTCGGTCCATACGACAGGCTCGCTGGATAGTTGGGTTCCAAAGGTTGAGTGGTAGGAAGCGTCCATCGCGACGTGGATTATCCGGCAATTGCAACGGGCGAACTCTGATCGATTACGTTTGCAACTTGGTCGATCGAAGCATCGCTTAAGCCTGGGTACATCGGCAACGACAGGATGCGGCCCGCGAGGCGCGTGGCGACGGGAGCCCCATCCGGCACGGTTCGGCACGATTGGAACGGCGCAATCTCATGAATCGGCGTTGGATAATGAATGCCGCATTGCACCCCTTCGGCCTGCAATCGAGCCGCAAGTTCGTCTCTTTTCGGATGCTGCACCACGTACAAATGGTACACATGTGTCACTCCGGGACGCTCATATGGCAAAACTAGATCTGCTTGGTCCGAAAGTACTTCCCTGTAGTGCTCGGCCGCGGCGCGCCGCTGCTCGTTTCCTTCGGCCAGATAACGAAGCTTCACGGAAAGAATTGCTGCCTGAAGCGTGTCGAGCCGGCTGTTGAAGCCCAGCATCTCGTACTTATTCTTCGCGCGCTGACCGTAATTGCGAAGCATTCGAATTCGTTCTGCGAGCGTGTCGCAATTGGTGACGACCATTCCGCCGTCGCCATAAGCGCCTAAGTTTTTGCTTGGGTAAAAACTGTAGCAAGCCGCTGTGCCGAAGGACGCGATCGGCCTATCGCCAATCATTGCGCCGTGAGCCTGACAGGCATCTTGCACCACGGGCAAATCGTACTTGGCGGCGATCTCAAGAATCGACACCATATCCGCGGGTTGGCCGTACAGGTGGACTGGGACGATCGCCTTAGTCTTCGGCGTAATGGCCTGCTCGATTAGGTCGACATTGATCAGATAGTCTGACGGGCCGCAATCGACCAATACGGGCTTCGCGCCGCAATACGCGATCGCGAGCGCCGTGGCCACAAACGTGTTGGCGGCCGTAATCACTTCATCGCCGGGACCGATACCGAGACCGCGCAGTGCCAAATGGAGCGCCTCGGTGCCGTTTCCCATGCCGACGCCGTGCCTGCCGCCGCAAAAACCGGCGAACGCCTGCTCGAACGCAGCGACTTGGTCGCCCAAAATGTATTGACCGTCGTCGATCGCTTGCTGGACGGCAGAGGAGATCTCCTGACGAACTTCGGGCGAATTTGCTTTCAAATCAACAAAGGGGATTGTCATAAGGTGATTGCTTCCAGTTCCGATTGATGGCATCGCATCTGCGGTGTTTCTCCGCAGGCGTCGCACGTCGCCGCGCGATAGTCTCCAAATAGTTTTTGTCCACAGCGGCACACGTGGCCGACAATTCGAGCCGGGGCGCCGACCATGAGTGCGAACGGCGGCACGTCGGCCGTAATGATCGCGCCCGCGGCAATCATGCTGTAACGGCCGAGTCGCAAACCCGGCACGACCGTGACGTTGGCACCGATCGATACACCGCGCTCCACCACGGTTAAGGCGAGCCAGCTGTCGGTCGTCGCGTAACGGCCGGCCGCTTCGCGCATGCGGGGCGACCGCGGATAGCGGTCGTTGGTGAATGTCGCATTCGGTCCGACGAACACGTCATCTTCAAGTGTGATACCCGCCCATACGCATACGTTGTTTTTCAGCGTCACGTTATTGCCGACGATCGCGCCAGACTCGACGAACGCATGATCGCCGACATTGCAATTGCTCCCTACGCGCGCGCCGCGCATGACGTGAGCATACGCCCACACGCGTGTGCCTGTGCCGACTGCGTCTGACTCTACCAGGGCGGCAGGATGAAAGTAGCTGTCTGCCATCTCAGTTCCCGGCTCCCGCCACGATTAGTGGTTCACGCTCCACTCCGTTGATGTCAGCGGTGCTGGGGCGGCGCGGCATGATTCGGTGAATCGGCACGTGGCCGCCACTATCGCGAAGCGATTTGTCCGCCGCTTCGATCACTTCGACGACTCGCAGCCCATTCCAGCCATCCGTCTTTGGCTTCTTTCCATGGGCCACTGCGTCGATGAAGCTGCGAATTTCTGCTTTGAGCGGCTCGCCTTCATTGATGCGCGGACTGTAAATATCGCCGTAGCGGTAGCTGTATAAGAACTCGCCAAACGAGCTAGCGTCCGTCGCGGCGTGAACACCGGTGTCATAAATACGGATTTTTTCGATCGGCTCGATATCGTCGTATACCGCCATCTTCTTACTGCCGACGACGGTCATCACTCTCCGCTTGCGAGGATCCAGCCAGCTGACGTGAACAATACCGATCCGGTTATCCGGAAATTGCATCGTCATGTTGCAGACGTCGTGAATACGCCGATCGAGGTAGGCGAGACCCGAGCAGCACACGCTGATAGGCGAACGGCCCATCAGGTCGAGAATGATCGACGTGTCGTGCGGCGCAAGATCCCACAACGCGTTGACGTCGTGCCGCACGGGCCCGAGGTTGAGACGCGTCGAGCTGATGTAGTAAATCTCTCCGAGCTCGCCGCTCGAAACGACTTCTTTGAGCTTGGCAACAGCTGCCGAATACAGGAATACGTGGCCAACAAACAAGACACGATCGTTCGCCTCGGCGCACGCGATCAGGTCTGCGCATTCTTCGCTTCGCGTGCAGAGCGGCTTTTCGACAAACGTATGCAGCCCAGCTTCCAGAGCGCGTTTGGCAAGCCGATAGTGTGTCTTCGTTGGCGTTGCAATAACAACGGCGTCGATTCGGTCGCGCCTTAATACTTCGGCATCATCTGTCGTTCCAATAACCTGCGGGAAGCGCTCACAGATTTGCTTCAGCTTTTTCTCGTCGCGGTCGCAAATGCAGACGACTTCGCACTCGGCGGACTCTTGAAAGCAACGAATTAAGTTTGGGCCCCAATATCCAGCCCCGATAATACCGACACGAATCATCTTGTTTCCTCAAATCGCCTGCTTGACCACGTTAAATGAATTACCCACTTGCTCGCATTGAGCCAGTGTTGGCGGCTTACGCAAAGCCACCTTCTCAATCCCACGCGAGTGCCGGAATCGTCAAAAGTATGATCCGCACATCGAGCCAGAAACTGCGGCGTCGAACGTATGCCGCGTCCAGGCACATCATTTCGGTGAATGTTGTTTGATTTTTGCCGCATACTTGCCAGAGCCCGGTAATCCCTGGCAGCACGTCAAATCGCCGGCGATGCCAGCCATCATATTGGCCGTAGGGAACTACATCCGGCCGGGGACCAACCAGACTCATTTCGCCGATTAATACGTTGATCAGCTGTGGCAATTCGTCGACTCCGAAGTTGCGGAACAACGCTCCGCCCGGAATGACTTCGAGCTCGTGGTCGCGCTTTTGAAGCGGCCGATTGCTCGCCATTAAATCTGCAACGTGCGATTGATGTTGGTCCAACCCATCGTTCACTTCGATCGTGCGGAACTTCCACACTCTGAAAGGCTTGCCATCGAGTCCGTAACGCAATTGCCGAAATAGAACGGGGCCCCGCGATACACATTTGATATAGACAGCGACCGCACACAGAAAAGGCGCGAGCACTAACAGCCCGGCGATTGAGCCAACAATGTCGATCGAGCGCTTCCACATGGGGCACGGCGACCCGGCACTGACATTGCGCGAAGCACTTGCGTGACCTACATGTCCGTTTGCCTGTATCTCCCGCGAGCGTTCTTGCTCTTGAATATTGTCGTCCGACGACAGTGCGGCACTTAGCAGCACGTCATCCGCATTGGACGGCTTGGATTTCCAGGATTGCACTAAGGTAGCGCTATCCGTTGCAACTTGCGACATTACGTAAACCCTGAATACGAAGTGCCGTTGCCCGTGAAACGCACTTCGGCCCGTGTCTATTTCGACACTTGTCTTACAATCGATCGTCTAACCACCGAGGGACATACCGGCGTTGATTCGCCAAGACGACCCCCGTCACTCGAATTCCCGCTCGTTCGAGTAGTGCTTTGGCCCGCTGTGCAGTCTGAATTCGCGTCTGATCCGCTTCGACGACAAGCAACGACTCATCCGGCCATCCGGCGGCTGCCCGCGTCTCTGTGAGACTCGTCGACGGCAAGTCGATAACGACTAATCCGTATTTTTGTTTTAACTCATTGAGTTGATGATCACTGCCGACGCCCTGACTTTGGGACGAAGCGGACGACGCTTGCCCCGCCGTCATTACCGAAAGCCGTCCCTCGCTCGCAGGGTGGACACAGGCTTGTGCCTCTGCAGTTCCTGCTAAGACGTCCCTCCAGCCTGGCGAGCCGTTCAGGCCGAATCGCTCCGCAACATTCCGAGAGCGTTCGTCCGCGTCAATCAAGAGGACGGGAGCGGTACCACACTCAGCCGCTTGAATTGCAAGTTCCGCGGCAACTCGGCTGCGCGACGCACCGGCTTCGCACCCCACTATGCCGACGGATCGGGCCAGGTGATGTCCGTTGCCATTGCCGTTCTCCGACAACAATTGGTGCGCGAGCGGTCGAAGACCGCTCTCCGTGGATGCCATGGCGACCCGGTCGCGTTTTGCTGCCGCGTGTCCATTCGTATTCTGATGTTTGCGGTATGGGAGGGAGAGCAGCACCGGCACTCCCAATTCGGCCTCCACCTCATCCGACGACCGCAGCGTTCCGTCAAACATTTCCGCCAAGACAGGCGTAGCGAACGCCACCCCGAGCGCGATGACAAAGCCTAGTGCGAGCAGCAACGGCTTCTTGGGAGAAGTTGGTTTGCCGACAAGCGTTGCGGCTTGGGCAACTTTGACATTTTGAATCCCATCTCGACCAAGCGCATCGTTCAAGCGGGCTTGTTCGAGCTTCTCAACGTGCATCCGATATTTGCCATCCAGGATCTGGACGTTTCGCTCGAGATCTCCGATCTGCACTTCGTCCTCGTTAAGTGCTTTCAGCTCGCTGTTCAAGTCATCACGCTGCTTTTGTGCCGCCACAAGGCGAGCCTGTTGAGCTTCTTTCTTCGCCTTGGCTTGAAGCAGGTCTAGCTCCAGCTGGCGTTGATTAGGGTTTAACGCTGCTGTCGTTTGCGTGCGATCATTCGGCATATCCTTCAGAAGCGCTTCGGCTTCTTTTCGCTGCTGCTGAATCTGCTCGAGCAGCGGGTGCCCATCGCTATAACGCGCGCGAAGTTTGCTCTCTTCGATTTCCAACTCGTAGAGTTTTGCCCGCATCAGGTCTTTGCCCTCATTGGCAAAGCCGTCCACGCGATTGGTCACCAACTCGGGCTGCAGCGAGGCGATGGCTCGCGTCAAATTCTCGATTTCCGCCTCGGAATACGCCAGTTCTCGACCGGCCGAAAGCAATTGCAGCTCGATATCCTTCAGCTGCTCCGCAAATACGGTCCGCCGGCTTTCGATTGTTGAGATGCCGAATTTGTTTTTGCGGTCGCGCAGCGCATCTTGGGCGCTGGTGAGTTGCTTCTGTAGCGAATCTGCTTGCTCGGCGAAGAATGCCAGCGACCCTTCCGTGTGGTTGACACGCAGATGCTCATTTAAAAAGACGCTCGTGACGGCTTCGACGATGTCGTGTGCTAACTGTGGCGACGCGGCAGAATAGGTCACCGTAAGGACCGTGGAATCCTTCGTCGCGAACGCCTTCAGGCCACTCTCTAGTTTGCGAATGGCCGATTCTTCGGGTGTCGCCGGGTCGGAAAGATGAAGCGCGGCCATCGCTTGAGCGGCCCGCTCTGTGAACTGCGAAACCGTGGAACTTAAAGAGTCGCTCCAAGTGCTCAACTTGGTTTCGCTCGAACCGCTGCTGGGTGCAGGAGTCTTGGCATCTTTGACGATTCGGTCTGCGCCGACCTTTTCCACGGCATGTTGCATTACTTCGCGCGACAGCATTAACTGCAGCGCCGAATTGACCTCATCCACCTGCGTCTTCTGCAGCATGATGGTCTGGCCAGTCGTGGCCGTCGGGTCTAGCGCGACGCTTTCGCGACCTACACGAATAAACAGTTTTGCTTCGGATGTGTAGGAGCGCGGATAAAGCGCGATCGCTGCGAGCGTCAGCAGCATGACGCTGAGGAATAGAAACACCATTCGGCGTCGATAGCGGAATATATTCCGCACGATGCCGCGAGGCGTAATCTGGCGAGGATTGGTCGCAGACATGGAAGTGGAGAGTCCGGCGATGACGAAACAAAACGCTCTCGCGACTCCATCCGACTTGAGCAATCCGCGCCGGACCGATCCAAGTTCAGGCGGCGCTTAATTGCGCAGGTGAACCCAGAAAACCGACCAGGCGGTCGCCACAACCCATATCCCTTAATCGTTAGTGTTGCGGCAACCGCTTTACTTTACTCAGATATCTTAAAATCGCCAACGTGCCGCAGTCCTATTTGCCCATTTACAGCGGCTCGATAACCGAAAAATGGCTTGGAATTTATGGAAATCGGGGGCCGAAATCAGCGCCTAAAACGATATGGGCGAAAGAGTTGTGGACCAACTATTATTCACCTACGCTAGCGAAAATGCGAAATGTGGTAGGAACTTCCTTATGTGATCGAGTCGAATACAGGGCGGGGGTATACGACAAAACGTCGTCAATGGCAGGGACCTACACTCGGTTTTACGTCAATTCGAACGCTTGCTAGCATTTGCATCAGAGTGTGTTGATTTCGCGAGGGCCGCCAACAGACCCGCCCCCAATGTCGGCTAGTAAAGCCACGTCAAAATCCTTTAATTCGAAGCGTTCTCTGGCTGCGCGAGGACCCGACAAGGGCGGAATGGTCAACAGCCGCTCCGCTTTGTCTCGAACTTCAGTTTCAACGTCCGCCAACCAACGAATTTCGCCCCCATCGCGAATGCCAATGGGTTGACCATTCCTGAAGGCAAGTCGATTGCCGCGCACCGCCGGCACTTTTGCGCCCTTCGTAAGCACACCAATAAGATTCAGCGGGTCCACCGCCGAAACAACAGCCCACTCGACCTCGCGCGGTTGGTCCCGAAATTTTCTCAGCTGTTCGACCGCCTCAGGCAAAGCAAACTGCTCGCCACCAACCCCGGCGACAAATCGGCCGCCCCGAATTTCGCCGCGCATTTCCAAGCGTCGATACGCGCGTGCCAGAACTCCCCACGGCGGCGCCAACGACTCACGCCCGACCAAGTCCCGAAACATCACGCCGTAACGTCGTAACAAAAGCCAGGCCCACTTCTCCGTCCTCGCATCAGCATCCACGGCTTGAACGAATGGCGGAAATAGTGACCATCGACCACTATGAGAATAATTTCCTCGTTGTCCGGTTCGTACTGTCCGGCGTTTTCGACCGGCCGCGTGTTTTGACTTCACACCGATGCTGCGAATCGCCGCAAATCCATCTGCCGTGACCATTCCTAACGCTGCAAGTTCGCGTAGCGCATCATCGAGTTGACTCGGCATTAAATTCGTCAGCGAAAGTAAGTCGCCAAAGAAAAGGGCCCCATGGCTCTTCAAAGCCTCATAGACGGCTTGAGCATCCCATCGCGCGATGCCAACTGAAATTTCACGCTCGGTGGGCAACAGCCAATTTAAATCGTTGCGAAGAACGAGTGAGATCGGCGTAGAACGCGTCAGTCGTACGCCGCGTGACTCGTCACGCATTTGCGGCGGTTCAAGTCTTCCCCAAGCAACTTCGCCTTTTGCAAACAAGCAATCAAGTTCGTCCGGATCGTAGGCCAAACGTGCTGGTAGTAGATCGTGTTCCCAAGCGCCAAGAGGCGCCTCAAAGCCCTGGAGTCGGCCAATTACGTTTTTCGCAGCATGCTCGCCCGCCGGGTGATCGCCAACAACGCCTTGATATTCCAGCAGAAACCGCATAAAAGCGATTTCGTCGACCGGCGCAATTTGCCGTCGCAAGCGGTCCATAGTCTGACGATGAATTCGCGCTAGCAATCGCCGCTCGCACCACTCCACCTCTTTTGCACCCGGCGTGAAATGCCCGCGTAGGACGAAGCCAGCCAACTCCAGGTGTTCCAGTGCGATTTGGGCATTCTCAGTACTCAAACCAAGATCCGATGCGATCCGCTCGGCCCTCACCGGCCCTACTATTTCCAATCTCCCACGCACTAGAAAGCTGCAAGCTTCGTCTTTCGAAACGCCCGCTTGCAACGATTCAGGCAACGCGGCCGGCGTTTCACCGTTTGCCAGGCCCACCGCCGCATTCACAATCGGCCAACGTTCGGTCGCAATCCACAGGACAGGTCCGTCCGTGACTTCGCGACGTATTGCACGCTGTCGGGTTTCTAACTCACTAAAGAATTCAAGCCAGTCTCCGCATTCGGTTTCCGGCATCGCTCCAGTTGAAAGTAGGACATCGTGCAATTCGTCTGCATCGCGAACGATCGGCCATGCGTCCGACCGCACCTGGTCGATGGCCGCCGGATCGAGCTGACCCAAATCGCGAACGTCATCGGCACGGAAAGTTCGGCGCACCGCCACTGCGCGGGCTCGCCGTTCTTCGATCGGGGCGTCATCCAAAAACGTGTAAACATTCGAATTCACTAGTTGATGGCTGAACGGCGATGGCTCACGAGTGTCTCGCCCTATCAATTGAATTTTGCCGGATTCGATATCGCGCAGAATGTCCATCCATCGCGAATAATCCATCACTTCGTTCAGGCAATCATGTACGGTTTGCCGAACCAGTGGGTGATTGGGCGGCTCGAGGTCGCCGGTGCGATGCTCAAAGCACGCCGTCTGCATCGGGAAGACCGACGTCAGCAAATCTTCGGCGCGAAATCGCTGCAGATAAGGTGGAACTTTTTTGCCGCCGCGAAGCCGGAGCACGGCCAGTGCGCGAGTCACGTTCCACCGCCAGCGAACGCCGAACATCGGCGCCGCCAACAATGCTTGGGTTAGTACCGACTCGGCAATGGACGGTTCGAGCAACGAAAGCATCTGCTCCAACGGAAAGCTCTGCTGCGGCCCCATGGCCAGCACGATTCCGTTGTCATCGGCGATTGCTTGCAGCTCAAAATCAAAGTTTCGGCAGAAGCACTTTCGAAGCGCCAAGCCCCAAGCACGATTGATCCGTGCTCCGAATGGCGCGTGAATAACGAGCTGCATGCCGCCGGATTCATCGAAAAATCGCTCAAATACCACGCGGCGCTGGCTTGGAATAACGCCAATCGCCCCTCCCTGCGCGGCAACGTATGCGACGGCTTGCTGTGCAGCCCATTCATTCGCGCCCGTTTCCTTCTGAAGCCAAGAAACTGCTCGGTCGTTTGAGCCTTCGGCTTGCTCCCATATTTCCTCTCGGAGCTCCGAGAACTCTTGAGACAACTCGGGCGTGCGTCCAGGCGCTTCGCCGAGCCAAAACGGAACGGTCGCCGGTGCCCCATGCGCATCACGGACAGTCACCTCGCCACCGCGAACATACAGGATTCGCCACGACGTGTTTCCCAATTGGAAGACGTTGCCGGTTTGACTTTCCATCGCGAAGTCTTCGTTGAGCGTGCCAACGAACGTGCGATCGCCCTCGGTGACAACGCGATAATCGGCCATCTCCGGAATGGCGCCGCCCGAGGTGAGCGCCGAAATACGCGAATTCCGCCGACCGCGCAATCGATGATGAATTTGATCGCGGTGAAGGTACGCTCCGGTGCGATTACCGGCGGCGATCCCCTCGCTTAACATCGCAACGACTTCATCAAAATTGCGGCGATCAAGATTGCAATATGGCCACGCTTCGCGACACATGGCATAGAGGTCATCCTCCTGCCACTCGTCGCATGCCACAGCTGCTACAATTTGCTGTGCTAAAATATCTAGCGGCGCGGTTGGAATCTCTACGCGATCCAATCGTCCTCGCTTTACGGCTCGAACAAGTGCGAGCGATTCGAGCAGCTCATCGCGGGTTAAGGCAAATAGTCGCCCCTTAGGCACTCGGCCCAGGGCATGCCCGGCGCGTCCCACACGCTGCAAAAAAGTGGCGATCGAGCGTGGCGACCCGATTTGGCAGACCAAGTCGATGTAGCCAATATCAATTCCCAGTTCGAGCGATGCCGTCGCCACGATCGCTTTCAGTTGGCCCGCTTTGAGCTGCTCCTCCGCTCTCAATCGCGTCTCGCGCGAGAGACTGCCGTGGTGACTCGCGATCGACCCCTTCCCGAGCTTCTCCTCAAGGAAATGCGTTACGCGCTCGGCCAGTCGCCGCGTGTTTACAAATACGAGCGTGCTTCGATGACTGTTGATCAGCTCGCACAATCGTGCGTAAATCTCCTGCCAGGTTTCCACCGAACACACCGCCGATAGCTCGCTTGGCGGCACTTCCACGGCTAAATCCAGCTCGCGCACGTGACCGATGTCGATCACACGGCAATTCGAAGAACCATCGGCTCCGATATTAGCCGAACCGACGAGGAATCGAGCGATATCTTCAATCGGCCGTTGAGTGGCTGACAGCCCGATTCGCGTCGGCCGCTTGCTACATAAATGATCCAACCTGGCCAGCGAGAGCGTTAAATGCGATCCTCGCTTATCGCGCGCAAGCGCGTGGATTTCGTCGACAATTACGGTGCGGACATTGCGCAAAATCTCCCGACTTTTAGCGCTCGTGAGCAACAGATAGAACGATTCGGGCGTTGTTACCAGGATATGCGGCGCTTTTCGGAGCATCGCCTGCCGGTCTTTGGCCGGCGTATCGCCTGTCCTGACTGCGACGCGAATTGGCAGCGGGTCTGCCCCGGCCGCGATGGCGATTTGATGAATCTCCGCCAGTGGCTCCTGCAGATTTCGATGGATGTCGTTGCTTAGCGCCTTCAGTGGCGAAACGTAAACTACCTGCGTCTCATCCGGCAACGTTCGGTCGAGCGATTGGCGAAGCAATTGATCGATCGATGCAAGAAACGCGGCCAGCGTCTTGCCTGAACCGGTCGGAGCGGCCAGCAGCGTGTGGTTTCCGCCAACAATGGCCGGCCAGCTCTGCGCCTGCGCTTCGCTCGGCGCAGAGAATCGGCTCGCAAACCATTCACGTATAAAGGGATGGAAATACTCGAGCGGCATTCCAACATTATAGGCGCGTCCACGCGCCGGGGCAGCCGCCCAGCACTCGCAAGGCTATCCTTTCATCACCTCGAATTTGCCCGGAACCGGTACAGGATAAAATCCGTCCTTGTCCGGCACGACGGAGGGCATCGCCGCGAAGTCATAAGATTGCGGCGAAAGATCGATACCCTTCTTAAGCGCATCTTCCCACTTAACTGCCTTGCCGGAATATGTTGCCATCCGGCCTAAGATCGCCGTCATTGTGGATTCAGCGCCGTATTGCACTTCGTTATAGATTTGCCCGTCGCGTAACGCGGCAAATAAGTCGTGGTGCTCCTGATGGTGGTTGTCGAGCTTCGGTCCAGGGCTCTTCCACTTGCCGTCCTTCGTAATGATCAAACCACCGGCGGTGTCGTCGATATCGAGCGTTCCCTTCGAGCCGTGTGCGTGCTCGCGAACTTCGGAATCGCAATCCGGCATGTGTCGGCATTGGCTGAACATCTTCGTCCCGTCGGCAAAAGTGTATTCCACGGCGTGATGGTCGAAGATTTGACCGTACTCTTTGCCTGTCCGCACTTGCCGCCCGCCCATGCCTTGTGCCATGACCGGATGAGCGCCGTGAATCCAGGTACCGACGTCCAAATTGTGAATATGCTGCTCGACGATATGATCGCCGCAAAGCCACGTGAAGTAATACCAATTGCGCATTTGGTATTCCATTTCCGTCTGCTCGGGCTTGCGCGGGCGAACCCAGAGCCCATGATCGTTCCAATACACGCGTGTGCAAATCAAGTCGCCGATCGCGCCGTCGTGAATTCGCTTGATGGTTTCCACGTAGCGCGGATCATGCCGGCGTTGCAAACCAACGGCTACCATCAGGTTCTTTTCTTTGGCCTTTTCGTTGGTCGCAAGGACACGACGGATTCCAGGCGCATCGGTCGCCAGTGGCTTTTCCATGAATATGTGCTTGCCGGCCTCGACAGCCGCATCGAAATGGATCGGCCGAAAATGCGGCGGCGTAGCGATCACCATCAGGTCAACACCGCTGTCGATCGCTTGGTGATAGGCATCGAAGCCCGAAAACTGTCGCTCCGCCGGTACGTTGACCGTGGAATCTTTGAACAGAGGATCCCCATCGCGCCGACCACGTTCCACCGCTTTGTTGACGTTATCTAAACAAGCCTGCACGTTATCGGGGAACGCGTCCGCCATCGCCCACAGCGTGACTTTTCCTTTGGTGGCGAGTGCCTGAGTAGCCGCTCCAGTGCCACGTCCACCGCAGCCGATCAGCGCGATTTTGATTTCGTCGCTGCCGCCTGGGTGTGCGCCCCGCGCAATCCGGGCGCTAACGCCCGTTAGTACGACCCCCCCCACCAATGCCGATGACGTCTTCAAAAAAGTGCGACGTGAAGAATCGGCACCGATTTGATCGCTATTCTCGAACATATTGAACTCCGCTTGTGAATTGGGGGCGGTGGGACACCAGAGCGGTGAATCGCCAACCGAAGGTGGGATGCGTTCAATATACCTGCCGATTAAACGGATGCGAAGAGTTGAACAAGTTCTGCGATAATGCCTGGCTGTGTTTTGTTTCCCTATCGAAAATCCCGGGCCTTTACATCGAATTCTTTGAGCGCATCGCCCAACGGCTCGATCCGGTTTACGACCACATGAATCACCTTCGTGACGTCAGCATCCACAGTTTGGATGCGCCCGTGTGCGATCCACGCCCGGGCACGGCGGGCAACTCGATAGAAGCGATCCCACGTTTGACGATGGACGACCAAATTCACCGTACCCGTTTCGTCCTCCAAGGTCACAAACGTGATGCCCTTCGCCGTGCCCGGCCTTTGACGCAGCAATACTATGCCGGCGACGACTACTGGCGACTCGTTCGAGAGTTCGCCCAAACGCTGTGCCGGTGTGATCCCTAATCGCTGTAACTGCTTGCGATAAAACGAAATCGGATGCGCCCGCAACGACAAACCCGCCGTACGATAATCGGCAACTACCTGTTCATATAATTGCATCGGAGGCAACGTCTCCAGAATTGGTTCTTCGCTCGTTTGCTCGTCATCCCACTTATTAGCTCCAATAGCCGATGACCTACGGTCACCGGAGCCCGGACGGCGTGGCCGTCCGGCTATCGATTCTTTACCCCCACTATCAAACAACGGCATCGCGCGTCGTTTCTTGTCCTGGCCGAGCGCCTGCCACAATGCTTGCCGTCGTTCAGCACCAAGCGAGACAAAAGCATCTGCTTCCGCCAAGCGTTTTATTTTTGCTTGCCCCAATCCAGTGCGGCGTGCGAAGTCATCGAGCGATAAAAACGGCCCTGCCTCTCGAGCATTTTCGATCGCCTTGCTAGCCGCTTCACCCAAGCCATTGAGTATCCGAAATCCCAACCGCAGTTGTGGGTCATTTTTCTCCGTCGCCGCTTCCTCTTTTTCCAAAATACAGTCCCAGCGACTCCAATTCACATCGACTGGCCGCACCACGACACCGTGTTCTCGCGCATCGCGTATGAGTTGGGCAGGTTGATAAAAACCCATCGGCTGACTGTTAATCATCGCCGCCGCGAACGCTGCTGGGTAATGGTGCTTCAACCACGCCGAGACATACACCAGCAGCGCGAAGCTCGCTGCGTGCGATTCCGGAAAACCATATTCGCCAAATCCCTCGATTTGCTGATACACCCGATCAGCAAACTCTCGTGGCAAATGGTTCGCTTTCATACCGGCACGAAGCTTCTCCTGAAATTGGCTGATCAAGCCGGGCCTGCGCCAGGCGGCCATCGCTCGCCGGAGTTGATCGGCTTCCCCAGCCGAAAACCCAGCGGCAACGATTACGAGCCGCATAGCCTGCTCTTGAAAAATGGGTATGCCGAGCGTTTTTTTTAACACTTCGCGAATTGCGTCGTTGGGGTAGGTGACTTCCTCCTTTTCTGCTCGTCGCAACAGATACGGATGCACCATATTTCCCTGAATCGGCCCCGGCCGCACGATCGCTACTTCGATCACTAAATCGTAGAACGTTCGCGGCTTCAACCGCGGCAACATCGACATCTGTGCTCGGCTCTCGATCTGAAACACGCCAATCGTATCGGCACGGCAGATCATGTCGTACACACCTTTGTCATTTGGCGAGATGGTCGCCAGCGTTAACGCGCGGCCATAGTGCGATTGCACCAAGCCGAAACACTTTTGAATTGCTGTTAGCATTCCGAGGCATAGACAATCGACCTTCAAAATACCGAGCTCATCGAGGTCGTCTTTGTCCCATTCGATGACCGTGCGGTCCTCCATCGCCGCGTTTTCAATTGGCACCATTTCGCACAGCGGCCCCTGTGTCATCACCATTCCACCGACATGCTGCGATAAATGCCGCGGAAAACCGATGATTTCATTAACACAATAAATCAGCCGCTGGCCCAAGTCGGATGCCGGATCGATTCCCACATCCTGGCAGCGACGCACGAATTTCGGATCTTGTGTGTGCCCTTCGATGTTCTTAGCTAGCGCATCAACTCGATCGAGCGATAGCCCTAACGCCTTCCCGACATCGCGAATCGCCGAACGCGTGCAATACGTGATCACTGTCGCGGCGAGCCCGGCCCGCTCGCGGCCGTATTTTTCATATAGATACTGCAGCACTTCCTCGCGTCGCTCGTGTTCGAAGTCGACGTCGATGTCCGGCACCTCATTCCGCTCGCGGCTAATAAATCGCTCAAAAAGCAGATCGATCTCCGTGGGATTGACGGAGGTCACGCCCAAGCAATAGCACACCACCGAATTCGCCGCCGATCCCCTACCCTGACACAAAATCTTTCGCGATCGAGCAAACCGTACCAAGTCTTGGACGGTGAGAAAGTACGCTTCGTAATGCAGTTCGCCGATCAGCTGCAATTCCGATTCAATTTGCTGCTGCACTGTTTCCGGCACTCCGTCCGGATACCGTTCGGTCGCGCCTTTCCATGTGAGCTGCTTCAAATACTCGAGCGGCGTTTGCCCCGCAGGCGCAAGCTCAGCCGGATACTCGTACTTCAACTGATCGAGGGAGAAGCGGCACCGTTCGGCAATTTCCACAGTCCGCGCGATCGCATCTGGCGCTGTGGCGAAGAGCTCGCGAATAACATTGAGCGGTCGCAAGTGCCGCTCAGCGTTTGGAAAAAGCAGCGTCCCTTCGGCCGCGGCGACTGTAGTGCCATGCCGAATCGCGGTCAGCACATCGTGCAGCACCATTCTCCGGGACAGATGGTAATGAACGTCCCCCGCGGCCACGAGTGGCAGATCGGCCTTACGTGAAAACTCCTGCAACCAAGCTAATCGCGCGCGATCATCCGCCCCGCGCACGAGTTCTGCTAATAAATAACACCGATCCCCAAATATCTCGCGGTAGATCGCAGCCTCCGGCTCTGCCGGGGGTTTATCACGTACGATTCGCAACCCGGAATCTGACTCAGGGTCGCTAACTATTGCGTCCTCGTAAATCTCCGGCAGAGCCGAGGGCTGAACGCCGGCGATCAGCCCTTCGTTGAATTCCGTGATGTCGTTTAATACCAGCGCGCACTCACCTTTCGGCGCCTGCCGCCGGCCGCGCGTTAGTAGCCGACATAACCGTCCGTAGCTGGCTCGATCGGTCGCCCATAACACCACCGGCAACGCATCGCTCGGCGTAATTTCCGCCCCGATAATGAGCGGCAATCCCACGTCTTTGGCCGCCATGTGCGCTCGCACCACGCCCGCCAAACTGTTTCGATCCGTCACTGCGAGGGCGCTGTACCCAAGCTCCTTCGCTCCCTCGACCAACTCATTGGCATGCGATGCGCCTTCCAAAAACGAAAAGTTCGTTTTGCAATGTAGCTCTGCGTATTGCATCGGAAGTCAATCGTTCCTCTTGACCCACTCATTCAAAAATCCCATGGAGAAACCACCGCTGGTCCACAAGTCGCTCAAATATCCAAAAGTGGCGGCTCGATTCGGTGGTCACACGGTAATAATCTCGCCGTACTGTCGGCCCGCGCCACCATAATGTTTCGATCCGCTCTGGTCCCACACACCGGATAACTTGCTCGCGACGCTTTTCCAGCCACACAAACTGCGGAGGACCATCGGGCGCAACACCTTCCACTTCTATCGCTTGAGGCTTTGAGCACAACACCAACGGGCGCGCGGGAATGCTAACAGACGATGACTGCGGAGATGAATGGCCTCTTTTGGTTACTTGTTTCAGTGCCTGCTTGTTTTTTCCCAATACCGCTGTCCATTTCACCGCCCGCTCGGGAACTGGGCTCGCACGCGGCTCCGCCCGCAACACGCTTTCGTAGCCCAACCGGCTTCCAAGCCGATTTACCAACACAGCGAGTTGATGCGGATCGGTCGGCCAGCAATCTGCGAACAATTCGCCCTGCCGCTCGCCGAGCCGCCCCACCACCGCAGCTCGAAGTTCAATCCGATCCACTTCGCTTCTTAGTTGCACGCGCTCCAAGTGCAGTTCGATAAGCTCCAGTAATTGCCGCGCATTCGCCGAAGGTTGCAACAATCCAACCTCGAACTGCTGAGGCGTGCAGCCCGCGGAACAAAATGACCCTATCAGCAGCACTGCTCCCTGATCTCGCGAGGTTAACTGCCCTGCTAACTGTTCCACTAATTGCTCGAAAACGTACAACAGCACAGTTCGATCAGCCGTTGGCTCTTCCAGCACGTGACTGGCTTCCAACGCTGCCGACGGGCGCCGCGGTTCGATCAACTCCCGTCCCGCGCCTGTCAATTGATCGAGCCGCAGCAACAACTTCTCGCCAAATCGGGATACCAACCCCTCACGCGGAAGCGCCTTCAATTGGTCCACGGTTTCGATGCCCAATTCTTGCAGCAGCCCGGCCGCCTCCTCAGAAATCCGCAATGATTCCACGGGCAGGATAAATGACGAATGCTTGGATGACTCACCCGCCCCTTCCATGTTGTTAGTCAAAGCTTCATCGAAGTGTGTTGCCGCCCAAGCGGCTCCCACCGTATCCGCGACTCCTAGGCGCACCAAATACCCACGCCGCGTGAAAAACTTTTTCACCTGCCCAACTAGCCGCGCCTCGCTCCCCCATAAATGCTCAAGGTTGCCAACGTCCAACAACAAACTCTCCGGCTCCGCCACCTCTTCAATCGCCACCCGCGGGCTGAATCGTTCGCAAGCCTCGGCGCATTTCACCAGCGCGCGGCGATCACCTTCGGGATCGTATTTCGCAACCGACAACCCTCTTGCGAGCGCTTGCGCCTCCACAAGCGGCATGCCCGGCCGCACACCTTCCGCAGCCGCCTTCTGGCAACACACCGCGACCTCGCTGCCGCGTGGGGCACTACGCACCAGCACCATGGGCCGCCCTTTAAGCTCCGGCCGAGCGCGAACGGCTCGCTGAATCGGCCAAGTCGGTAACCACACGCAAAGGATGCGGGTCATACGTAAAATCACTCTGCACAGTGTGAGCTACATCATCGATTTCCAACGTCACGGAGCCGCCTTCACGCCCACCACGACAATGCACCAGCCCAACTTGAGCCAAACGTCCCTGGTTCGCAGTCCGTTGGCCGTTCTTCTCGTGCAACGGACTACAGACAGCCGACCACGGACTAACTTCCAATCTCACATTCGCCCACGTCGGCTGGCCGCGAGCAGCAGCGGGTCGCAACAGCACGCCCAAAGTCCGTCCAGCTTCGGCCGCTAACTGCAACCGGCGAAACGCTCGACTCTCAAGCCGCTCGAACTTCCCCCACATCGCCGCCACCACCGGTGAATGCAGCGCTTGTACCGCCGCCCACAGTTCATCCCTCACCGTCTTAGGACGCACCACGATCAGCCGCTCCAAATCAACTCCCCACGTCGCGGCCGCCGGCGGATAAAAAGTTTGCGATCGGTCGACGACTACCAACACGCCCCCCTCTCGGCAAGCTTCGCGCGCACACAATAGCCCCAACGTTGCCGCCCCACTTCCGCTCAAACTGCTCAGCCATTCGATCATCATCCCCGGCCGCAATCCGCCCTCGGGTAATAGCCGATCGAGCGCCATCACTCCGCAAGAAAAAATGGTGGCTTCGTCGTCCTCCTTCGTAGCTCCCCACCGGCCTAATTGTTGACGTAATCCATCAACTAGCTGATCGCGCCCGTCCCGCGGCACCGGCTGTTTTGGCCACGACAAATCAGCGGATTCCGATCGAAAAACACTACTCATCGCGAGCCTCGGTGGATGCTAGCACCCCTTGCCGATATAACTGTACAAATGTATCGTAATACGTCAAGCGAGCTTTTTAGAAAAAGCAAAAACCTGACATAAAATAGGCGCAGAAATCGCCCGGCGAAGCAGAAAGCTTCCAAGAAAAATTACTACGAAACCGCTTGCGACAAACCTGCGGAACCGATCATTGAACGCCAGGAACGCTCGCGCTCAAAAGCCCCTCTTCTCGCATCGATGCCCAAAAGTTGGCCGGCACTTCGACGAACGCCGAGCGAATGTTCTCCGCCACCCGGTCGGAATACGAAGAGTCAATCTGCACCGCCACCACCCCCGGCAGCAACAACGCAAATTGTATGCACGCATGAGCTGGCGTAATGCCATGGCCATCGCATAGCGCGACAAAAGCCTTCCGCCAGGCAATGAAAGTGCGCTGTGCCTCGTCATCGGCACGAACCGCATGCCCATCTAATCGATTGCCACCTACCAAAAACCCGCCTTCGAACACACCCGACAAAACAATCGGAATTTGCCGAGTCACCAATTCACCCATCGTTGCAAGGCACTCGGGCACTTGACGCATCACGGTGCATCCGCCGACGAACGTAACCCAATCCGGTTCAATTTCCCCAAGCCGGCGAGACGCTGACGGCCAGTCTCGCACCACGACACCCACCCCTTGCACGGCCTTCGCTGACTTGAGATCCATCGCCGCCGACCATGTCACTACGTCCGGATTCTTGACCGAAATTAACCTCGGCCGATACTCAGTCCCCAGCAACCAACTGCTTTTTTTCCAACTCTCTTCGACCTCGCTTGCTTTGCCATCGATCTCCAGTTCTATAACAATCTCTTGACCAGGGGTTTCGAACCGTCGCAATGTCCGGCCCAATACTTCAAGCGCGATCCCATCGCCAAACTGGTAATTCACATGGCACACGATCGGCGGCCTGACCTGCCGAAACCACTCACCGCAAATAGCCGACTTCGCTTGCTCCGTAATGACGCGCTTCACATTGCCCAGCGAAGCGGTACAGAAGACGATCGGCGGCGTGTCTACTCCAGTGAAAGCAAGCGGGAGGTGCCGAGCGTATAAAAACCCCATAGTCCTCACATCGGACAGGTCGCCATGCGCAGTCGAGTTGCAGCAAATCAAACGGGAAGCGATCAATTAGAAGCTGGGGAACTAGGATTTGAACCTAGACTAAAGGAGTCAGAATCCTTCGTGCTACCGTTACACCATTCCCCAAAAACAAGCGGTTCACAACGCCCCTCGTGGGCGTTGATATCCGCGACGCATTTAAGAACGGTCGCCGAACAACCGAACGTTACGGTATACGGCATCTTCCCGCCGGTCAATGTCGAGGTAACCCCTACCAAAGTCCTGTTTTTAATGCTGTGGACGGTGCCTCAGCCATTGCTTTCTAACGCGAGTTCTCTTCACCGGGGTGCTCGGCGCAGTCAGAAAAAAGTCGAATTGCACGCCGAAGAGCGGGCGGCCAAGACGCTTCCCATCGGCAGGACCCGGCCGGAGCCGACGCTTCGGCTGTAGTTTGACCGACCGTGGAGTAGCGCCGCGCTAAATCGCTCAATAGATTTGCGTTATTGTCGAGCGAAACCCGCAATTTCGCACAAAATCATGCTGGGCTGGTGCAATACGAAATGGTTGACGCTGCAACCAGCCCGATTCTAAAATGAGGGGCTGCTGTTCTTTTTCCGCATGGATTCGATCGAATCAATTGGTGCGATTCGCGCGCTGCTTTCCACCGGTGCGCTAAAGAGAATCGCTTACCTCGATCGGCGGTGAGCTTGCATGGCCATCCTTGAATTAGTTAAGGGGACGATCCCCGGCACGCGATTTGAGTTCGACAGCGACCGCGCGGTGATCGGTCGCAGTGCCGATTGCGAGGTCCCACTCGATGTGCCCGCCGTCAGCCGGCGGCACGCCGTAATCCTAAAGGAAAGCGGCCGCTATTTCATTGAAGATTTGCAAAGCCGCAACGGCACCTTTCTCAATGACAATCGCATAACGGAACGCGAGTCACTCGGCGAAGGAGACCGACTCCTAATTTGCGATCAGGAGTTTCGCTTCTACTCCGGACAGAGTCCGACGCTGCTGAATCCGCTTCGCAATCTCGAGGAGTCGTCCCTCTCCGACTTGGTAGATGACCGCGCGACGCCTGGCCGTGGCAGCGTCATGGCCACGCTCGATGTGAGCGGAGGTTCAGCGAGTTGGGGCCTTTCTGCCAAGCCTGAAGTCAAACTCGCCGCCCTCATGGAAATCTCGAACGGGCTTGCGCACGCGGTTTCGGTCGAAGACATTCTGCCCAAGTTGCTCGATAGCTTGTTCAAAATCTTCACGCAGGCCGACCGGGGCTTCGTCGTCATGAACCCGAAGGCAGACGGCCCACCCGTCGTCGTGGCTGATAAGAGCCGTCGGCCCGGCGGCGAAGAGCGAATGCGGATTAGCCGCACGATCGTCGAAGAAGCGATGAAAAACAAAAAGGCCATACTCTCCGCCGACGCGGCCAGCGATGAGCGCTTCGGAATGGCCCAGAGTATCGCCGATTTTTCCATCCGTTCGATGATCTGCGCTCCGATGATCGGCCTCGACGGCCAGCCGCTCGGCGTCATTCAAATCGATACGCTGAATCAGCGGGCACGCTTTACCGATCAGGACCTCGAGGTCCTCGCGACTGTTGCCAGCCAAGCGGCCGTGTCGATCGATAACGCGAAGATGCACGAACAGGTAATGGCCCAGCGGGCCATGCAGCGTGATCTCGAGCTCGCCCGCCGGATGCAGCGCAGCCTCCTACCCAGTGCCCCACCGCAGGTGCCCGGCTACTTTTTCTTCGATTATTATCAGGCTGCTCGGCAGGTCGGCGGCGATTACTACGACTACGTCCAGCTGCCCGGGGGCCGCTATGGAGTCATCGTTGGCGATGTCGCAGGCAAAGGCGTGCCGGCAGCGCTGCTTATGGCCCGGCTTTCCGCCGACGTCCGCTTCGCCCTGGCGAGCGAGCCAGACCCAGCGAAAGCAATTCAACGAATTAACGACGGCTTTGCCAAGCAAGATTGGCAAGATCGTTTCGTCACCATGCTCGCCGCGGTTCTGAACCCCAACACAAGCGAGCTCACAATCGTGAACGCGGGCCACATGGCCCCATTGTTACGCCGACACGACGGCATCGTGACCGAAATTGGCGACGACGCCGCGGGGCTGCCGCTTGGCGTTTCGGAAGGCTTCGAATACGAGTCCTTCACTCACAAAGTCGAACCGGGCGACGTCCTCACCATCTTTACCGATGGCTTCAGCGAAGCTATGAACAACGAGCGCGAGCTCTATGGCCTCGAGCGATTAAAGCAGCAGCTGAGTTGCCCTGCCGTGAGCCTCGTCGATTTCGGGCAGCATATCTTGGACGACGTCCACAAATTCGTCGACGGCTACGACCAAAGCGACGACATGTGCCTCGTCTGCTTCGGCCGCGTCGACGCTTAAGTCCAATTCACTTGCAACAAATTCTCGATCTGCTGCACGCCATCAACCCGTCGCACCGCTTCCTGGGCCATTTGCTTCTGGAAGAACGTTTTCACGCTTCCTGTGAGCACTACCCGGCCGTCCGCGGCTTCAACACGCACGTCTTGAAATGGCACGTGCGGGTTCGACGTCAACGCGGTGCAAATCTGGTCGAACAACGGGCGGGTGAGAGTGGCGGTGCTCATGTGCTGGCTAACGCGGGTTGGGGAGCGAAGCGGTTAAGTAAAGGCTGCCGACTCTCAAAAATAGCACGCATTGTTTGCGCAGGACGCTTCGTCCATAACATTTTGTATATCACCAAGCCGCGCTCTTCGTGTCCCACTAACATCGGCCGTTTGCCCCGCCCGGCGCCACGCAAAGCAATCGAAGCCTGATAAGATGTGTGGGCGTTGCCGCGCGCAGCCATTACATTCGCGCTCGAAATCGCCGGCACCGCGCAGCAAATTCCGCCTATGACGCCTTTGACGGCTGGCGACTTGAATTGCAGCCTCAAAACTGCCCGCTGAAAAGATTCGAGTTACCCCTGAAGCCAGCTCGGCAATTGGCCGGCGGGCGGCAGACGAACCACGATCGCCGACGTTATTGCCGGCAGTTTCCGAACGTCCGCAAGCGCCTCCGGCGACGGCTCGGTATCTAAATTTAACACGCCTACGGCCTCGCCACCCGGCGCATCGCGCCCCACCGCCATTTGAGCGATGTTGATTCCATGCTTACCAAAAATCGTACCCACAGCACCAATGATGCCGGGCACATCGTGATGGCGAAACACCAAGATCCGCCCGTCCAGGTAAGCTTCCAACCGTCGATCATCGAGCGACACCAGCCGCGGCATGTGCTGACCAAAAATGGTCGCCGCCGCTTTGTGCTGGGCATGATCGTAAACCACTTCCGCCGTCATCGAAGAGCGGAACGAACCCATCTCGCTCCGCGATTCCTCGGTCAACTTGATACCACGCTGCTTGAGCACAACTTCCGCATTTACCAGGTTCACTTCCTGATCGAGCGCGCCCTGCAGCAATCCGGCGGCAAAGACCGCAGTGAGAATCTTTGTTTCCTTCTCGGCAATCTCACCTTTGTACAGAATTCGGCACGACTTCAGCGCGCCCGTCTCCATACCGGCCAGCAGAATACCCAACCGATGAGCGACGTCTAAATACCCGCGTAGCGATTCTAACGTCTGCGGATCGAGCGACGCCACATTTACTGCATGGCGTATCGCGCCGGTCGTCAGATACGCAACAACCAGCTCGACGGCTTCCACCGCAACTTGCGTCTGCGCTTCCTCGGTGCTCGCCCCCAAATGCGGCGTGCAAACAACGCCGGACAGGCCAAACAGCGGGCTATCGGTGCAAGGTTCGGTCGCATAAACATCGAGCGCAACACCGGCAATCTTGCCGCTCTTCAACCCTTCGGCCAATGCCGCTTCTTCGTAGATTCCGCCGCGCGCCGCATTGATGAGCCGCACGCCCGGCTTCAACTTTTCGAGCTGTGCCATTCCGACGAGACCGCGTGTCTCGTCTGTCAGCGGCGTGTGGACTGTAAGATAGTCGACTTTGGGCAACATCGCCTCGACCGTATCGACCGGTTCGATGCCCAGTTCTTTCGCCCGCTCCTTGGACATAAACGGATCGTAACCAAGCACATTCATCTCCAGTGCCCGGGCCCGCTTCGCCACCGCAACGCCGATCCGACCCAGCCCTACGATGCCAAGCGTCTTGCCGGCGACCTGGGTACCCATGTATTTATTGCGGTCCCATTTGCCTTCACGCAAGCTCTGGTGAGCAGGAGCGATATTCCGCGACAGCGCTAACATCAACGCAATCGTGTGCTCCGCCGTGCTCAGCGTATTACCGCTCGGCGTATTCATCACGACGATGCCCTGCTTCGTCGCGGCTTCTTTATCGATGTTGTCTGTTCCAACGCCCGCGCGAACCACCGCCTTCAAGCGACGATTCCCTTCGAGCGCCTCGGCCGTGATTTTCACACCGCTGCGGCAAATCGCGCCATCGAATTCCGCGAGCGCTTGGCGAAGTGCGTCACCCTTCAGCCCAGTCCGCACCTCGAATTCTATACCCGGCGCGGCCTCAAGCATTGCGAGGCCTTCCGGAGCGAGCGTATCGAGAACGATTATGCGGGCCATCTTGGTAGAGTTGCTGTTCGAAGACTTGGATTGCGGCGCTTTCGATGATGCGTTCGCTCGTGGCGACTTTTCAGTGACTGCCATTCTTGAGACCTATCCCTAATCCCTTTGTTGCCCTGCGACCGCGACGCCCGCATTTTGTTCGCAGAATTCGACCATGAAATCGCGGAGCCTTTCGACTCCTTCTACCGGCATGGCGTTGTAAAGCGAAGCCCGGATACCGCCGACCGAGCGATGACCCTTCAAATCAGTCATCCCCTGCTTCTCCGCTTTTTCCACGAACGTCTTCGTGAGCTCTTCACTCGGCAGGCGGAACGACACGTTCATCATCGAACGCCACTTTGGTTGCGAGTGGCCAACGTAGAAACCATCGCTGCTATCAATTACGTCGTAGAGCAGTTTGGACTTGCTCCGGTTGATCGATTCCATCTTTGCCAGGCCGCCGACGTCGTCGACTAACCACTTCGTAACCAGCCCCAAAATATAAATCGGGAAGGTCGGCGCCGTGTTCCATAGCGACTGCGCCTCGGCATGCGTATGGAAATTCAAATAGCCGGGCAACGCTTCGCTGCTCCGCGGCAACAAATCTTTGCGGATGATCACGACCGTCACACCGGCCGGCCCCGCGTTCTTTTGAGCGCAAGCGTAATAAATGCCATACTTCTTAATTTCGACCGGGCGACTCAAGAAGTCGCTGGACGAATCGCATACCAGCGGCACGTCGCCAGTGTCAGGCTCATCTCGGAACTGCACGCCCTGTATCGTCTCGTTCGAGGCGTAATACAAGAACGCAGCTTTCGGATCGACTTTCAGGTCTGAAGACTCCGGCAAGCGATCGTAGTTCGTCGCCTTCCCGTCCCAAATGACTTTCGTCTCGCCAAACTTCACCGCTTCCTGAGCAGCATATTTGCTCCAAGACCCGGTTACGAGGTAATTGCACAACCGCCGGCCGCCACCCATGAGATTCATGGGGATCATTGAAAACTGCAGCCGCGCGCCGCCTTGAAGAAACAAAACGGCATAGTCGTCGGGCACGCCCAACAACTGCCGCAAGTTCGCTTCAGCGTCGGCAATGATTTTCTCGAACGTCCGGCTACGGTGGCTGATCTCGAGAATCGAAGCCCCAACGCCTGGCAAAGCCAACAAATCGCGCTGCGCTTCCAACAACACGGGCTCAGGCAATACCGCGGGGCCCGCCGAAAAATTGAATACTCGGTCTTTCATGTGTCTGGCTCGTCGTCCCTGAAATTGTGCACGAATTTCCCGCACATTGTACCGTTATTGGTCTGTGCTGACGATGGCTGTTTAGTCATGCCATTCGAGTGCGAGATTCACTCATGCCGTGGAGTTTCCACGGCCTTCCGCCTTCCAGACACGCGCCTCACCGTGCCGGTTCAAATTCGTAAAAGTTACAAGCCGCACGCCGTCTCCAGCACGATGCCCAGCCGTTTATCCGCGATATTTTCTCCGCTACAATTCATTGCCGAGGCCGCCGGAGCTGGGTCGGCCGACCGTTTTCACCAAGGACCCCAACATGGGCACGCCCACCGTATTTGACCCCTTCCAAGCCCGCGACACATTCAACACCGGCAGCGGTCAGGCTGGCATTTATCGCCTCTCGAAACTCGAAGACGCCGGCCTCGGCAAAATCGCCGCCCTGCCCTACTCGATCCGTGTCCTGCTCGAATCGCTTCTCCGAAATTGCGACGACTACGAAGTCACGCAAAACGATGTAAAAGCCCTCGCCGATTGGAAGGCCGCCGCCCCAGCCCAAGTCGAAATTCCGTTCAAACCCGCCCGGGTCGTTCTGCAAGATTTCACCGGCGTGCCGTGCGTCGTCGATCTCGCTGCCATGCGATCTGCGATGAAACGCCTCGGCGGCGATCCCAAAAAGATTAATCCGCTCGTCCCCGTCGACCTCGTGATCGACCACTCCGTTCAAGTCGATTACTTCAACTCCGCCGATGCGCTCGACCTAAACATCGACATGGAATTCTCGCGCAACCGCGAGCGCTACGAATTCCTCCGCTGGGGCCAAAAGGCGTTCAACAACTTCCGCGTCGTCCCGCCGGGCACCGGCATCGTGCACCAGGTGAATCTCGAATACCTGGCCAAAGTCGTGTTCATGGGTAAAGACGCAAAGGGCGCTGTCGCTTTCCCCGATTCCTGCGTGGGCACCGATAGCCACACGACGATGATCGACGGCCTTGGCGTCGTCGGCTGGGGCGTCGGCGGCATCGAGGCCGAAGGCGTCATGCTCGGCCAATCGATTTACATGCTGCTGCCCGAAGTCGTCGGCATGGAGCTCACCGGAAAACTTCCACCGGGCGCGACCGCGACCGATTTGGTCCTCACAGTCACCGAAATCCTCCGCAAAGAAAAAGTCGTCGGCAAGTTCGTCGAGTTCTTCGGCCCCGGCGTCAGCACCATGGCCGTCGCCGACCGCGCCACCATCGGCAACATGTCGCCTGAGTACGGCGCCACGATGGGCTTCTTCCCCGTCGACGACCAAACACTCCGCTACTTACAGCAAACCGGCCGCACCAAGGCGGAAGTCGACCTCGTCGAACGCTACTCGAAGGAGCAAGGCCTATTCCGCACCGATAGCGCCGCAGTCCCAACGTTCACGAAAGTGGTGAAGCTCGACCTCGGCACGGTCCAGCCTTGCCTGGCCGGCCCTAAGCGCCCGCAAGACCGCATCCCTCTCTCAAAGATGAAACCCGCGTGGCGTGATGCGCTTACCACCGTCTACGGCAAGCGCGACCTCACGAACGGCTCGCCCGAAGGCCGCTGGGAAGGCGAAGGCGGCCACAAAATCGAGCCCAAACACGCCGCCCACGCGACCCCCGCGGCACCCGATCCCGGCTTCAGCGGCATCCCCGTGAAGTGGAACGAAAAATTGTTCGACGTCAAACACGGCGACGTCGTCATCGCCGCCATTACCAGCTGCACGAACACCAGCAACCCCAGCGTAATGGTCGCCGCCGGCCTCCTCGCCAAGAAAGCGGTCGAGAAGGGTCTCACCGTCCCGCCGCACGTTAAGACCAGCCTCGCCCCCGGCTCGCGCGTTGTCACCGACTACTTCCAAAAAGCAGGTCTCGAAACTTACCTCGAAAAAGTCGGCTTCTACACCGTCGGCTACGGCTGCACCACCTGCATCGGCAACAGCGGCCCGCTCCCCGATCCAATCTCCGAAGCCGTCAAGAAAAACGACCTGGTCGTCGCCGGCGTGCTCTCCGGCAACCGCAACTTCGAAGGCCGCATCAACCCCGATGTGAAGGCAAACTATCTCGCCAGCCCACCGCTCGTCGTCGCCTACGCCCTCGCCGGCACCACCGACATCGACTTCGAACGGGAGCCGATCGGCGCAGGCACAAACGGCTCGCCCGTCTATCTGCGCGATATCTGGCCCACCCACAGCGAGGTCCAATCCGTCGTCGAGCAATCCGTGCTCCCAGGAATGTTCGAAAAACAATACGGCGACGTCTGGAACAAAAACCCCAAGTGGAACGCCATCAAAACCAGCGAAGGCCAGCTCTACGAATGGGATAAAGACAGCACCTATATCCAAGAACCCCCGTTCCTCGAAAACCTCGCTCCTCAGCCCGGCCCGATCCAACCGATCAAAGGTGCCCGCTGCCTGGCAGCCTTCGGCGACTCCGTAACCACCGACCACATCTCTCCCGCAGGGTCGATCGCCAAAGACGGCCCCGCCGGCAAGTACCTGATTTCACTCGGCGTCGAACCTCGCGATTTCAACAGCTACGGGGCTCGCCGCGGCAACGACCGCGTCATGAGCCGCGGCACGTTCGCGAACATCCGCATCCGCAACCTGCTCGCCCCCGGCACCGAAGGCGGCGTCACCCGCCACCTTCCCGATGGCGCCCCAATGTCTATCTACGACGCCGCGATGAAATACAAATCGGAAGGCACGCCGACTGTCATCCTCGCCGGCGCCGAATACGGCAGCGGCTCCAGCCGCGATTGGGCGGCAAAAGGCCCCTTCCTGCAAGGCGTCCGCGCCGCCATCGCCGCGAGCTTCGAACGCATCCACCGTAGCAACCTCGTCATGATGGGCATCCTGCCGCTCGAACTCCCCGCCGGCAGCACCTGGGAATCGATCGGCCTCAACGGCGAAGAAGTCTTCGACTTTCCCACGCTTGGTGATGACCTTAAACCGCGTCAAAAACTGAAAGTCGTCGCCACCTCGCCAGACGGCAAGAAAAAAGAGTTCGAAGCGACCGTTCGCATCGACACGCCCGTCGAACTCGACTACTACCGCAACGGCGGCATTCTGCAAACGGTGCTGCGGAAACTGCTAAAGACGTAGCGGCGCGGCGCCTTCAATTGAAAATTGAAATCGCAGCCTGCGACCCAAGCAAGGGCCTAGGAGGTCTTTCTGCGCACTATCGGCAGCTCCGGCAGCAGGAGCGCCGAGGCCGCGCCTAGCAAAAACAGAAAGCTCGCGTAAAACAGCGCCACACGGTAGTCACCTGCTTCGCCGAACCGCCCAGAGAACACCGTCCCAAACGCAGCGGCAATTCGACCAATGTTGAAGCAGAATCCAGCACCAGTCGTCCTCAACAGCGCTGGAAACAGCGGCGGCAAATACATCGTGAAGAGGGCGAACACTCCTTGGCATACGCCGATCGCCAGCAGCCACACATACATGTCCGCGTGACTACGGGGGACGCTGTACGCCAACGCCATGCATGCGAAATACGCCAGGCACATCGTCGACACGGCCACGCGATACCCAATTCGACTCGCAATCGCCGACGCCAGAAAATTACCGCCAATCGATGCGAACATCACGAGCGTAATCCCCACGATCACGAGCCGATTCTTTTCCACGTCCGACCAGTCGGCCACATCTGCAAGATTACGAAGTTGCTGCGGAAACCAAAACATAAACGCCCAATGAGCTGTCAGCGCCGAAGCGCAAACCAGCAGCGCCGGCATCGTAATCTTCCGCAGAGGCGACTGAAACAACTCAATAAATCGCGGCTGGTCGTGGTCGGCCCGCGCCATCGCCAATTTCCACTCGCTCGGCTCCGGTACCGCACTGCGAATCCAAAGCACCAACAACGCCGGCAGCACGCCCACCAGAAACACCGAACGATCCGGCAATTGCAGTAGCGTCAGCAGTACATACCCGGCCAGCATCGCCAGCATCACGCCCAAGTTCACGCCGCTCTGCAACACTGCTGCCAGCCAATGCCGCCAGCTCGTTGGCCATGTCTCGGTCAAAATCGAGGCGCCAACGGCCCATTCACCACCGACGCCCAACGCCGCCAAAAACCGAAACACCATGAGGTGCCACCACTTGGTCGCGAAAAACGATAGTCCGGTGAACATCGCATACGTGAGAATCGTAAGCATGAGCGCCCGACTACGCCCCAACCGATCTCCCACTCGCCCGAAGAGTCCCCCGCCCAGGGCCCATCCCACCAGAAACGACGCTTGAATCCACGAACTCCGTTCGCGAACCACGTCCGATTTGAAATCCATCGCCAGCAACTGCGCCACAAACGGCGTTGCGACGATCGTGTACAGATGCAGGTCGAGCCCGTCAAAGAACCATCCGAGCCACGCCGCTAAACCCGATTTCCATTGCGTCGCGGAGATATCGCGCAAAGAAACCGCTTCGCCATCCGCCAATTTTTCAACCGCGACGTTCGACACCCAAACCCCGCCATAATATCAACGCATCCGAGTCCGAACCGACAGTATGCTCGCCCTTAGCGGCGACGGCAACGTCGCACTTCCATCAAAACCACAACCATAGCCCAACCAGCCGATTCCTGAGTATGATCGATCCGGGGACCCACCCGCACGTTTGGAGTACACGATGATTCGCCCGACGCTCGCCGCCTCGCTTTTGCTCGCGTTTACCCTGATCCAAGCCCCCACACTCCACGCCGACGACCTCGTCATCGCGAGCTGGAATTGCGAAAACTTGTTCGACACCGAGGACGACCCGAACGTCAAAGGCGATGAAGAATACACGCCCGACTCGCCCAAAAAGTGGACCAAAGAAAAGCTCGATATAAAGCTCACGAACCTCGGCAGCATCATCAAGAAGATGGACGACGGCAAAGGCCCCGATGTCCTCGGTGTCTGCGAAGTCGAGAACCGCAAGGTCGTCGAAATGCTGGTTGAAAAACTCCAGCCGCTCGGCCGCAAGTACGAGATCATCCACAAGGATTCACCCAGCGAACGCGGCATCGACTGCGCGATCATCTTTGACAGCGCAGTCTTCACCCTTGCCGATTCGAAGTTCCACCACGTCGACGCCGGTGCCACGCGCGACATCGTCGAAGCCAAGCTCCATCGAAAAGACAACGATCTCTACGTCTTTATGGACCACTGGCCGTCGAAATTCCACGCAGAAGAAGCCCGCGATAAAGCCGGCGACACCGCCCGTAAACGCATCGACGAAATCCTCGCCACCGACCCAAAAGCCGACATAATCATGCTCGGGGATTTCAACGACGAATCGACCGACGAATCGATAAAAGATCACTTACGCACGGCAACGTCATCCGAAAATCTCCCCGCGGGCACAATGTTCGACACCACCGCCAAAATCAAAGAGTCTGGCTCCGGCACGTTCTTCTACAAAGGCCATTGGGACATGCTCGACCATATCCTCATCTCGCCCGGCCTTCTCGATCACGACGGCTTCCACTGGAAAGAAGGCAGCAGCGAACGCGTCGAATTCCCCGAGCTTTTCTATCAGCCGAAGTTCGAGGTCGCCCAGAAGATTCCGTCGTCCAGCTATACCAAGAATACTTTTCACGAAAACGGGTATTCCGACCACCTCCCTGTCGAGTGCGTCATCGAGCAGTAACGCTCGCCTGGCCAAATCGCCCTGTTTTGTAAACTCCTCCGGCAATGTAAACTGAGAGTTCGGGCGGGTTGCTCCATCACGTGTCGGAAATCGATCCTCCGACGAGATTGAATAAGCCGCGCTACGCGCTTCTGGCTTCACGCCAACCCGCGCTCTTCGGTGAATAATGCCTCTTCAGCTCGAATGCCCCGGTTGCAAAGCCACGCTCCACGTGCCCGATGAACTCGCGGGCAAACAGGGCAAATGCATCCACTGCGGCCACCGCATCGTCGTGCCGGGCCCTGGCGCGCCTGTCGGCCGATCGAGCGTCAGTGGCATCGGCGTCGGCCCACCTTCTTCCGCCAATCCAGCCGCCAACATGGGCAACATGCCCGCCCCGCCCAGTGCAGTCAACATGCCTGCCCCACCCACCGCAAGCAGCATGCCTGCGCCCCCGAGCGCGAGTGGCAGTTTTTCTTCGGGCCTATTCGAAGCGACGCCCGAATCGATGGTCCGCGAACTTTTTCGTCGCCAACAGAGCGCGATGCTCCTGATTTTCCCAACGCCTCCCAATGGCTCCTACGATCTCGCGAATTTTCCCGATTCCGATCTCAAGTGCATCGCCACAGAGGACATCAACCAAGCTCGCTTCATGCAGCTCGTCGCGAGCTTCGCCCAACGATACGGCCCGAGAAAAAAGGGCCCCGGTAGCAGCACTACAATGTCGGTCGACGAGATGCTCTACGAGCTCAAAGGCGACAAGCTCGGCATGACGCTCGAGGAGTTCAAACAAAAATACGAACGCAGCGGCGAAGGCGGCACCCGTCTCCCGCTCTGCTCGGATACCGCGTGGGGCGCAAACAAAGCGTCGCTCCGACCCCAACCCTGGCACCAACGCGCCGGAATCGTCCATGCCCGAATCGACCTGCCATCCGAAGACGATTCGCCAACCGTCGCAGGTGTAAAAACAGATTTACTGCTGTACGAATTCATCGACGGCAGGCTGTTCCGCATCGTCGCCTGGCTGCCGACAGATAAGTTCCACCTCATCAGCGACGCCGCGATCAGCAAATACGGCACCGTCTCGCGCGAAACACAAAAACCACGCCAGCTCGTCTGGGAAAACCCGATGGCCTGGGTCGCCCTCACCCGCGGCCTAGTCCACCCGCCAGAGCCCTCCGTCATCGAGCTCGTCCACCGCCAGCTCCATCAAGTGGCCGAGTCCCGCGTGCCGAGTGGCGCGACCGACATCTAACGCTACGTTTTGATCCACATCATTTAGCCGCCACGCGCAGCGGAGCGCTTCGATAGCCCCGCTCCTCATTCAAATCGCATCGATCGTATCCGCGTACCGCGTAATCACCTCGCGCGGCTCCAAGTTGAAGATGACACGCCCCTGCGTCGACCACTCCCGTTTACTGTACACAAACACCGCCGTCGCCGCCCGAAGGTTGCCCACCGCGGCCACGTCTTCCATCCCTCCCCCCTCAATGGCTTCGAACGAAATGGTAACGCCCACCAACCCCACCAAATCGCCGTTGCCTCGGTCGCGCGCCAGAACTACACCCTGCTGAAAAGAGCACTGTTTCCACGCCAGCCCGCGCGGTTTGCCACTGGTGGAAGCCGCTTTAAAGAATGCCGCTTCGAGCTCATCGCGCCGGCGAACAAACTGCTTCAGCGCGATCTCGGTGCGACGGGCCGCAAGCGTTGGCCGCACGCTCATCCACACGAAGAACGCCGCCACGCAAAATAGAAAAGCGAAAAACCAAATCACGGTTTGAGCGCAGGCCCTGGGGTGGCGAATCACTGCCGCTGGGTGATGGTCCCGCGTCGCGGCTCGCCCAATCTACCAGGAACCGCGCTAGTATTGAACCGGCGCGTTAAAGATCAGCGAACTTCGATTCGCCTCGGGATTCGCAGCTGGCTGCACCATCTCTGGCTGCGGCTGCGATGGCATGGAACGCACCGTTGGAGCCCCACCATTGCAGCCACAGTTGCCGTACGGCGAACATGCGTAAGGATTCGGCGCCTGCGGCATCCGAATCTCGTTCGGCCCCTCCCAACATTCGTGGGTCAGCGGACCCAAAACGAGCGGCGCATGATACCCGCCGCCAAACCCGCAGCCCCACCATTGGCAGAAAGTTCCTGGCATATTCCAGTAGCCGGTCGCCTGGGCAGCCTGCGCATTTACCAAACCAGCAACGGCAACTATCACAGCGGCCAGCAGACGACGTATCACCATGGGCGCAATCCTTTCGGCGCAGGAGTCTACGATCCCTTCCTCTACAGAATCGATCCCGGCCGGTCAGATTAACCAGCCAAATTTCCGTCGCCCACACCACCGGCAAACGCCGCAAGGTTTCACACCGCAGTCGGCGTGCTTCCGCCGAATCTCTCGCTGGCCGCGCTACTCATTGTAGTGATGCCGCTCTACGTATTCCGTCAAGAAGTGACGAGAAATCAGCCGGTCCACATCGAATACGTGGGCCAGCAGCGCCGCCCGAATCCACATCCCGTTGCGAGCCTGCCGAAAGTACATCGCCCGCGGATCGTTATCAATTTCCGGCGGAATCTCTCCAAAATGCTGATCGCGCGGAAACGGATGAAGAATAGGAGCATACTCCTTCATCCGGCTCACCAGCTCGGGCGTCAAACAATACTTCGAAAAGTCGATCGTCGCCAACGAGTCTGTGTCCGCAGCGTTGTTATGCTCTTTCTGGATGCGCGTCATGTAAAGCGCATCGAGCTGTTCGATGACCGGCCGACCGTCGAGCGAATCCTCGAACGAATCCATCTCATAAAACCGCACATTGCGATCGACTAGCCGCTCACGCATGTCTTCTCGCATCGCGAGCGTGGGATGATCCGGCCCGACAAACACCAGCCGTACGTCTTCATACAACGCCAAGAGCATCGCTAGCGAACGCACCGTCCGCCCGCGGCCGATGTCTCCGCAGAAACCAATCGTTTTGTGCGCAAGCCCTTTCGTAAGCCCGTCGTAGCCTTTCCGCTCGCGCAGTTCGTCGAGCTTGTTCGAACTCGGCGAATCCTTGGGATTCGCAAACTGAAACGACCGCTGCAGCGTGTAGATATCGAGCAGCGCCTGCGTCGGATGCTCGTCCGCGCCCGAGCCCGCATTAACAATCGGCACGCTCCGACTCCCCGACGAATCCAAGTCGTTCATCAGGTAAGCGCATGACTCCGCCAATCGCGCGATCGGACTCCGCATGATCACGACGTCAAAATAGCTGCTGAACATGCGGATCGAATCGAACCGCGTTTCGCCTTTCGTCTCGCTTGAAGTGCTCGGATCTCGCACCTCGTTGCATGACATCCCCAACACCTGGCACGCCGCCATGAACGATAGAAAGGTTCGCGTCGAAGGCTGCGTGAAATACAGCATCGCCCGCTTATGCGGCAGCAGATTAATGAGAAAATCCTGCCCCGCGCGGCTCTTCGACATTAGCCGGATCATATCCGCTATGCCGGCCAACTCCTCCAAAAACGGAACTGTGAACTGCCCGGAAAAGATAGCATGACGAATTCGCCCGTCACGCTCGAGCTCCGGAGTTTTCATCCGGATCGGCCGCTGCAAACGCGAATCATACAGGAGCAGGTCGCGTTCGTCCTGGGTCTTCGGACGCTTCATAGTGGAGGCGGTAGACATATTGCACGAATCCTTGCGTGCTTGATCGAATCTTCCTCCGTTATCCCACACCCTGCAATCGCCGGTCAAGAACCGTATCAGCTCTTAGCGGTTAGCCATTAGCTTTTAGCCAAATCATACGACCTCTTCACTGGCTAACGGCTAATAGCTAACGGCTAACAGCTTTTCTTCAATCCGCCACCCGCCACCGCACCTGAAACAACCGCATCATCATCAACACCAGCACCGTGTTGTAAACAATCGACCACCCAATATACCCAAAAAACACGCGCAGATCCGAATTCACCACCGGAGGAGTCGCCGATGGACGCGTCTCATCTTCCACATTAAGCGGCAACGAAAACGCCGCCGAAAACGGGCTCACCACGCCCACCTTGCTCGCCACCTCTGCTTGCGACGTCCCCTGATAAAACGTCTGCGCGAAATACTTCACCGCCACCGGCGCCATGAACATCACGACGATAATCATGTACGTCGAAATCAAACTCGTCGCCGTCTTTTGAAAGACCGACGAGCAGAATAGCGCCGTCGTCGCCGTCGTCGCGCACGACAACCCGACAATCAAAATGTAACCCGCCATCGTCGGCAGATTATGCCAAAACGGCAACGGCATGATGCACGCCAAAATCACCGGCCACAGCAAGAACGACGTTAGCACGCTCGACACACGCAGACCCGAGAGCAACTTCCCCCAAAGCATTTGCCACGGCGTGACCAGCGTCACCAGCAGCAAATCAAGCGTCTGCCGCTCGCGCTCGCTCGTCACACTCCCCGCCGAAAACACCGGCCCCACCAACACATTGAACAGAATCACATACGAAATGTACCAGGCCGCATACGCCGGCCAGATATACAAGCACCCCGCCATCACAAACAGCGCGAGCAACATGCTGATCTGGATCACCAGGCGCAGCATGAGCGTCCCCTGGCTGAAAATCTCGCTCCGCATCTCCTTGTCGTAGATCGGATTGACGCCCTCCTCCATGAACGACGTCCGCTTCGGAGGCGCAAACAGCTTATCTGGAAACTCATCGCGCTTGATGTATAGCCCGACCGCCTCGCGCGCCTCAGTCTCTAAATCGACGACCTCCTTGCCCTCACTCCCCAGATCCTTCGGATAAAGCAGCTTCTTGCACGCGTTCTGCCACATGAGTGCCGAAAGAGAAATGCAGGCCACCGGCACAACGGTCAGCACCACAAGTAGCCGCATCCCGCCCAACTGCTCCATCTGCTGCCAAATCAGCACGCAAATTACCGCCAGCGGCAATATCATCAGGTACGAAACTACCAGCGAAGCGCTCGTCCGGCTGAAATAACTACTCGCCCACAAACTGATCATGCCGAACAGCGCGACCGTCGAAATCATGCCGAAGTAAGCAACAAAAACTTCATATAGCGACACGCCCCCGAGCGGCAAACATAGCATCACGATCGGCAGCGAGCAGATCATGAGGATGCCGAGATGCGTAAGCGCCGCGAACAACTTGCCGAGCACAATCGCCCCTGGCCTTAGCGGAGTCGCGAGCAACATCTCGTAACTCATCCGCTCCTTTTCACCGGTGATAGCGCCCGCAGCAAAGCTCGGAGCCATCAGCGACGCCAGCATGTATTGCCCAAAGAAGAACAGCCCGACTAACCGTTTTGCCGCCTCCGGCTGAGCCAAATCCAATCGCTGCTGCTGCGGCCAAGCCAACCAGACCACTAATCCCAGCAGCGCAACGTAGGCAAACAAAAGAACAAACGCCCGCGTCATCCGCAGGTTCGTAAGAAGCTCGCGTTGAAGAACAGGATTTTCGCGAATGTACATCGCAGTTGATACTCTGTACTCTGTACTCCGTCCTAGTACTTACGCGGTCGCACCTGCCCTAATACTCTCCCTGGCAACCCTTGCAGTCGCAAGAAGCCTTCGGCATCCGTCTGATCGTAACTCCCACCGCCTTCCATGCTTGCCGTTGCCGCATCGTACAGGCTATTCGGACTCGTCCGTCCACGCACTAACACGTTGCCCTTGTAGAAACCAAGCGTTACGTCACCGTTCACCGCCTGCTGTATCTCGCGCGAGAACGCCATGAGCGCATCCATCTTCGGGATATACCAGAACCCGTAATAAACCATCTCGGCAACTTCCGGCGAAAGCCGATCGCGCAAATGCACCGTATCCCGATCAAGCGTGAGCTGCTCGATCGCCAAATGGGCCGCATAGAGCGCCGTCATGCCCGGCGCTTCATAAACGCCGCGGCTCTTCATCCCCACAAATCGATTCTCAACAATATCAATTCGCCCCACGCCGTTCCGTCCCGCGATCTTATTCATCTCCTCGACCATCGCGAGCGCGCCTAACCGCTTGCCGTTCAGCTCGACCGGCACACCCTTCTCAAACTTAACCTTCACCTCCTCGACCTTGTCGGGTGCCTCCTGCGGCGATACCGTCATCCCGAAATCAATGATCGAAACGCCATCCACCGCCGGGTCTTCCAAATCCCCAGCCTCATAACTAATGTGCAAACAATTCTCATCCGAGCTATAAGGCTTCGAAATCGACGCCTTCACAGGAATTTTCTTCGCGGCACAAAAGTCGATCATCTCCTTCCGCCCGGGAAACGTGTCGCGATACTTCTTAATTCGCCACGGCGCTACGACTTTAATCCCCGGATCCAGCGCTTCGGCCGCCAATTGAAACCGGCACTGATCGTTCCCCTTCCCCGTGGCCCCATGGGCAAACGCCTTCGCCCCCACCTCACGAGCCACTTGCAAACACGCTTTCGAAATCAGCGGCCGGGCGATCGACGTCCCCAACAAATAAATCCCCTCATACTTCGCCTGCCACTGCAGCACGGGGGAACGCAAAGTCGCGGCACAGCTCCTCCCGGGCATCCACAATCCGCGCCGACTTCGCCCCGCAATCGTGCGCCTTCTTCAGAATCGCTTCGCGGTCCTCGCACGGCTGCCCCAGGTCGACGTATGCACAATGCACCTCGTACCCTTCATCCTGCAACCACCCCAAAATGACCGAAGTATCAAGACCACCAGAATACGCAAGAACACAAGAAGTCATAGAAGGATTAAGAATTCGGAAAAAAGGAAGTTATCGACAATGCCATCTCGCGCCGGCAAAAACCCAACACGAATGCAGCAGCATCGCTTGCGGCTTAGCTCAACGCAAGACTTTTGAGACACACCCCGCCCATTGTGGTTCGCTGCGACCGCCGAGGCAAGCGCATCACTTCGCCGCAGGCTCGCGTTCATCCGCCGCCGTCTCTGCAGGCAACTCCGCCGCCCGAATCTTGCGAAACAAAAAGTCTGTCGTCTTATCATGCCCTTGCAGCGCGATCGCCCCGCCCGCATCGCGCCGCCCCTCCCTCGCATTCTCCATCTCCGGCCGCGTATCCGTCCAATCGCTCACCTGATACCCATTCACCCACACCGCCATGTGCGGCCCATCAGCCACGATCGTCTTCGTAAACCACTCATGATCATTCGGCACCACATGCCTCGCCGGCTGCCGACGATAAATTGCCCCCGTCCCAGCATCCTTGGGCTTCGTCCGATCGCCATCCTTAAACCCATTCTGAATCTGACTCTCATACCCAGCGCACCACCCTTCCCGCAGCGTGCGAAAGAAAACGCCAGAGTTCAGTCCATCGCCATTCGACTTGCAATCAATCTGCAGAACGAAATTCGTAAAATCCGCGGCGGTATCAATCTGCCCCGCCCCGTTCGACATGTGCAATTCGCCATTCTCGGTTACTTCGAATTTGCTTTTTCAGCGCGCGATCGATACTCCAACCCTTCAAGTCCTTGCCATTGAACAGCGACTTGAGCAACAGCGGCTTGAGTCGCAGATTTCGGAACGCAACCTTTCCTTCACGCGATTGCAGGCCAATGTGGCCTATTGCAGTTGGTTTCTCGTCCTTGTATTCGACGACCGCCTTTCCATCAAGCTGCACCCAAATTGCGGCCTTCTCGACTCGCACGTCGAAACTGTGCCACTGGCCGCCTGCCGGAAAATCCGCGGACGAAATCGATGCCTTTTGACGACCCACAATACTTCCGGTCGGAAACGGATTCTCCTCCGGCGCGATATTCACCTCGTAACAATCCTTCGCGGGATCGGTCGGCTTCAGCGGCGTTCGCAAGAACACGCCGCTATTCGTTTTGGGGTCCGCCTTGAACTCAGTATGTAGCTGAAAATTCGCCCAGCGAGTGGTCGTCATTAACCAACCGTCCTTCACGCCGTCCGTGCGAATATCACCATCGGCAATCTCCCACTTCGCGTCGCCACTCGGCTGCCAACCGAACTTCGTCTCGCCATCGAACAGGGAGATCCATCCGTCGTCAAGCAACGCCTGCTGCAAGAGCTTCGGCTCACCCGCCAACGCGCTGCACGCTACTATCAAACAGACTATTAATGCTACGCAATTCTTAAGTAACTTCCGCATTGCATACATATTTAATCAACCACGGAGGCACACAGGGCACGAAGAGGAATTGTCTAACAAAGATTTTCAATTTGTAAACCGCGCGGCCACTGATTAGGAAGTGGAGGATTTTAAATTCCTCGTTTTGAACGAGCCACCGTGGTTTATTCCTCGATTTCCAACCTCACTTCGCCCACCAATCCCCCAACACACTCCGGCACATCATGCTCTACCAAGATCTCTAAGCGCTCGTCCCCCCCCAACAAATCTGTAACGTCCACACGCATCGGCGCACGATCCATCCGCACTTCGCCCACTTGCTTGCCATTTAGCTCTACCGCCCCACGCGACCGCGGCGCTTCCACCACGAGAAACACGCGCTCCCCCAATTCGAGTCCCGTCGGCTTATGAAATGCCCGGGTATAGCGGACACGGCCAAGAAAATCGCCGCCCAGAATCGCCGACCAGTCCGCCGGCATGTTCACCCGGAATCCCGCCGCAAGCTCCTCAGCCGACTCCAGAATCGTCCCGTCGCCTTGAGGCACGAACCGCGCCAGCGGTTCGACATGCCACGGCCCGCGTAGTCGAATCACGTGCATGCGCGGTAGCAATTGCGGGAACGCGAGTGAAGAATCTGCTCCATCGAACCAACCCTAAGCCCCTAGCCCCCGGTCCCACATTACTCCGGCATAAAGTGCTGATTCACACGCACCTGTCGAATCGCTCGGCTATCGCGCTCGTAAGCACGGATCACGACTTGCACGCCTCGCAGCGGCTTGTCGTACGGCGGCGCGGTTTCGCGCTCGCCCGCATCATCTGGGCCGAAACGTCTGTCCCGATCAATCTTCTGGGTCACAGGATTATAATAACTCCCGGTGTCCTCTAGCCCATTCGTTCCGGCATCGACGACTGAGTTCGCGACCACCCACGCACCAGAAGAAAGCGCGAATTGGTTTTCTATAATACCGTTGTTTTCATAATGAAAAGACCAGGTATCGTACACCGCAAACCCTGGCGCGAGCGGCGTACCGTACACGTCGGTAATTGCCCGCGGCGTAAAAAACCAGGGGTCCGCCGATGCCTGGTAACCGCTCGCATACGCCGGAAGAGGAAAAAAGCCATTGCCCCCTGGCGGCGTGTTGATCGTAAACCACGGGTCGTACCCGTACCCCAAATCTACATATGCGCCTTGACCGACGTATGGGTACGTCGTGGTCTTCGTTCCGATTTGGCCGGCTGGTGATCCCATATTATCTGAGTGGAAATACGCCCCATTCGCTCCGTTCGGCGCCTGCCCCCGCCACCCCGGGTCGCTCGGCGTCAGCACCACATCATAGCCCTGCAACGTATCACTCGGGTTCTTCCACGTCGCAAATAGCGGGGCCCCCGGATCGAATACTCGCAAATCGAACGCCAACACGTCGGACAGCATCACGTCTTGGCCCCGTCGAGTCCCCCATAGCGGCACAGGCCCATGAAGCACCTGCACAACCTGTCCATCATCGTTTAGCATCGCCTGCGCCGTCGCCGGAACGCCTCCCTTAGGCAATTGGTTCACGTAAACAAACGGCCGAACCTTGTAGATACTCGCGCCCGCCGCGTAACTGACTGGATCGACCGAGTAGCTCAAAATGCAACTCTGGAAAACATTCGCCTTTGCGGTCGGTTGAGGGCTCGGCGGGGTCTGTATATCAGGATCGGGCATGAACGTCAGCGCTGGCGCGCCCGTGTATCCGCTGCCCCACGACTCGAGCGCAAACGGATATCGCCGTCCGCTGGTCGTAACACCCGGCCCCGTCACACCGCCCGTGGAAGGCAATGTGCCAGAAAGCCAATATCCGTAATGCCCAAATCGATTTTCACGCTTCGTCAAATCTCCCAGCGTGTTCGCCATGATTTTCCACTGCTGCACGCCATAATCCCATTCCAAACGGCATGAAATGTCATAGCGGTCTTGAAATGAAATCAAAGCCGCGATCGCTCGATCGACATCCGTCTGCTTGAAATTGCCCGCCGGCAATAACCGCAACAGCCCCGGAACCGGCTTGAACTTCGGCCCGCTCCCCTCCTGGACCATGCCGTCATTATCGCCGTCCAGCGCCTTATAGGGATTCAACCACGGCGCTATCAGAAGCGTGCGACGATAGATCGTCCGCATCCCTGGCTCGCCGAAGAAATGATTCGCCGTCGGATCATCGGCTAATGTTGCGGTCGTATACCCAGGATTTTCGATCGCGAACCACACCACCTCCGCCAACGGCGATTCGACCGATTCGTAAGTCCATTGATCGTAAGAATTGGTTCCCTTAACTGGAATTGATGGCCCCGGTCCCACGAACGGCTTATGCTCATTCCGCACCGTCAGCATCAACACGTCGTCATAATCACCGAGGCCGGCGCCGTCGGTCGCCCATGTCGGATCCGCAAACGGCGTCGTATTCGCGTCGCTCGAGGGAATCATCGACGTCGTATGATCGATTTCCGGGTCTAATGGCGATGGCGGCCAGTTCGGCGAGAGCGCCGTCGGGGCCTTCGACGTCGGAGTCGACGGATTCCCATCGATCAGCCTGCTCGCCTCCCCTTCGCGGCATGGCCCTTCGATAATCTCGATATAACCATGATTCGACTCCGGCCGCTGCCACGTCAGCCCCGGGCAAGTTGCCCCCTGCAAATCCTCCTGAAGCGTATTTCGAACCTGACGAATCTGCGCGTTGAGCTCCATCGTCGCCCGGCGATTCCGCACGCTGTTGCTCACGTTGGCGAACAATGTCACCACCGCCGCCATCATCACTAGCGTGATCGCCATCGCGACCAGCATCTCGATCAACGTGAAACCGGTCCGGCCCTCCGATGACCCCGGCAGCCCCCGGTCAATGATCCGCCGTCGCGGGCTCTGCCGGGGGTTCGCCTTGGACCGCAACGTTTCGCAGCGCAATAACCTGCAACAGAATCCGACGCTGGGCTGCGCAAGCGCCCGAGCCGTGTAGTTGCTTCGCGACATAGAAAAGTCCTCTCGCCGATTGCGCGGCCCCCGCCGCGGCCCTGTTCCACTACCATTATGGCCCGAGGCCGCGCACCAGTCGAGAGATTTAACTGCGCCGCGATTACGCCATATGCCGCGTCCATCGCCGCCGGAAGCCTCCCAAAGCGAAGGACCCGCTTACCACGAGAAGAAGCGTCCCAGGCTCGGGAATCGTCGCTACCGACAATTGAGCCATCGGATCCCAATTCCCGGCGACTTTCCAATTCGGATTCGTATACGCCGCCGGGTTACCAGGAATCGGGTAAATCTGCGATACCGTAGCGTTCGCCGTGTCGTTATTCGAGTTGCGGTCGCCCCAAAACGCCGGCCAACTGTAATTCGGATCCCCCGGAATCGCCGAACCCGTTCCCGGATTGTTCGCGTCTCCCGCCGCATAACCCAACCCATACCACGGATACTGCGCCTCGTACGAGAACAAATTCGGTACGGTGTAAGCCGCCGCCTGACTCGCAGTCAGCTGATGTGACCACGCCACGCGCGACGACACATCCAACGGGTTGCCACCCGCGTCCATGCTATTAAACTCCGCATACCGCGCATCCTTCAGCGGATTGCCATCCTGTTTCCCGTTCGCGGCATTCAATTCATTGGCGTTCCAATTCAAGTAACCCACCGCACGAACTGCCGCCGGCATTTTAGTGTTGATGAACACAGTACTTGCGTCGCCACCAACTTGCTGCCATCCCCACGGGCGACCCAAATACATGTTGTTGTTCGCGGGCCCGTTCGCATTCGCAGCGCCCTGCGGATCAATCACCGGATTGTTCTTCACACTGTTGGCGGTGATCGTGCTGTTGAGAAACACGATGCCGTTGGAAGTCTTCTTATCGGTGCTGGCCGCCGTAATCGTCCCTCCCGAATGATCGCCATCCATATTGATCGTCGAGTTGTCGAAAACGGTCGTCCCATCCGCAAAGATAAAATCGATATCCCCACTCACCGTCGAGTTTTTGAAATAAGATCGCCCACCCTTGGTATACAAAGTGTCCTGATACCCCAGGAACTTGCAGTTCAAAAACGCCTGCTCATCTCCTTGCAACAACAACGCCACCGCGGGCGCGTTTGACGTTTGCGCCGTCGTTCCATTGACGTAATCCCCCTGCGGCGTCACCGCCTTGTGACCCGCGTTCACGATGTACGGCGTATTCGTGCTGTTCGCGAACGTAATGCCGATCGCGCTCGTATTGTTCCCCTTCAGCTGCAGCGTCGAACTGCCTGTGGTGCCTAGCGCGCCGCTTCCCGGATTGTAAGACGAGTCCAGAAACGACGTGATCACAACGTCATCCGGGGTTCCCAGTCAGACCTACAAGCGCGATGTTGTTCCTGCTGTTCGAAAGCGACACGCCCGTCGTGATCGCCGTGTTGTAGACGCCGGGCGCGAATACCAATCGATTCGGATTACTCGCCGATGCTCCGGCCGGCATGCCGGTGCTTCCCAGCGCCGTCGTAATCGATTTGTACGCCGCGACATAGCTTCCGAACGGCGCACCCTCGACCCCCGCATAATTCGGATCAATGTAGTAGTTGCCCGCCAAAGACGGATTGCAAACAACCGCCAACAACCCCGCGGCAACAATTGAAAACCAGTGCCCCAACGCCTGCTTGAATGTGCCCTTCATTAGCGAATCTCCTACCGTGCGCGTTTCGGATTCAACCCGTCGCTCGGAGTTCGCAATTCAGGCAACGCTGGACAACGTAGATACCGATCGCGTGCGCGCCGACAACCACTCGCAAAGATTTCGCACTCGACCGAAGAGAAATTCCAACCGACTCGCCTGTTTACGTCTTCGAACGACGTCACTTTCGCTGATTCTAGCGCGCAAGATTGGTGCAACAACCGGAACTTTTTGCAATCCACTTCAGAATTCACGCAACGCCTAATGCGTTGCCGTGGTGGGCGGCGTCCCCGACGCCGACGCGGCCCCGTCGCGCTTCGCAGCAATCAGCGACGCCACGATCGACGTCCCCAACAAGCCAATAATCACTAACAGTGATTGCCAATTCGCCGGCTCCCAACCCGTCGCTTGCTTCACGATCATCTTCACCCCGATGAACCCCAGCACTGCCGAAAGCCCGTAGTTGAGATACCGAAACAGCCCAATGACCCCCGCGAGCAGAAAATACAGCGCTCGGAGCCCCATGACCGCGAAGATGTTCGACGTAAACACAATGAAAGGATCGCGCGTGATCCCGAAAATCGCCGGCACGCTGTCGATCGCAAACAGCACGTCCGTGAAGTCGATCACCAGCAGCACGAGGAACAGCGAGGTCACGAACAATTGCCCGTCGACTCGCACAAAAAACTTCTGCCCGTGCGAGCCAGGGGCCACGCGCAAGTACTTGTGCCCCAGCCGCACAAATATATTCTGATCAGGGTGAGTCTCCGACCCGTGCGACATGGCCAGCTTGATTGCCGTATACACCAGGAATGCACCGAAGAAATAAAACGCCCATTCGAAGTAATGCAGAATCCCCGCCGCCGCCACGATAAACAGCAATCGCAACGCGATCGCGCCGATGATTCCCCAAAACAACACCCGATACTGGTACTTCAACGGCACGCCGAAGTAAGCGAAGATCACCACGAACACAAACACGTTGTCCATCGACAACGACCATTCGACGATGTACCCCTGCAGGAAAGCCATCGCATGCGGCAAACCGGGCGGCGCGATCTGCTCGGCCCACCACCACAGCCACAAATTGAATACCAGTGCCAATAGGCACCAGAACGCCGTCCACAGCGCCGATTCGCGCAACGTCGGCTCGTGCGAATCTCGATGGAACACGAACATGTCGAGCGCGAGCAGCACGAACGTGCCGACACAGAACGCAACCCAGTGCACCCAGGTCACGGGCAAATTCGCCGCCGCCACAGCAGCGCCATTCGCAACTTCAGCAACGAGCACCGTCAAAACCCCCAGCGTTCAGGCCCAGTCCAAAAAACGCCCGGCCCAAATCCCCGCTGTTAAGCCGCGACGCGAAGCGGATCGCTCCCCCAACCCCGCGCTATCATAGGCCTCGATGCCCAACCCGGCAACCTTCGAAGCGCGGCCCTTCGCGCGTCCATCGCAACTACGCTGCTTCCGCAAGTCGCGGCGCCATCCAAGAAAACTGCTGATCCGAAACCTCACTCAGCAGTTGGTCATAGGGCCGATAGTGTTCGCGCAACAACGTCAACACGCGTGGATCGATCGACTCGTGGCTCACGTCGACGCGTTCGTCCGCTGGCAATCCGATCTCGATGCTCTCGAGCCCCATAAAGTTGAAGACGCGATCGCAAGCAGCATTCATGTTGGCTCGCAGGCTCGCGCGATCCATCACGAGAATCTTGTTTCTCGGATAGAGCTTTTGCAGCAGCTCGAGTTGCAACGCATAATAACCTTGCGACACATAACCAAGCATCGGCGCCGCCTTCGGCTCGAGCGCTTGACCCAACTGTGCCGGATGCGCATTCGAGCGGATCTCGTCGGCCACACATTCAGCGAAACTTCGTCGCTCTGCGCCTACAATCTGCCGCCGCCGGAAGTGGTCTTGAGCACGCGCAACCGGATCACTGAGCAACACAACGATCCGAATCTTGGTAAGCACCTGCCGCATCTGCCGCAGTGCACTCGGGATCGCCAAATACGAATTCGACGCGTCCAGCACGTGCGCTTGCTTCCGTGTCACGCGCATCGAAAGCGGAAAGGAGGCCCGATACCAACCGACCGACCGCGCCGCGTGGTGCGAGAAGTATTTACTTTCCCGCCGTGTCGCACGAAAGCAACGCGGATGGCTCGCCAAATAGGCCGCTAGCCGACTCGCTTCGTCCGCATGCCCGCCAAGAACGACCGTCGTCGGCAAATGGCGGAAATAACGCGTCGAATGCCGCCACAAGTCAGACAATGGGCGAAGTACAAACATCAATCGAAGTCGCGGCCTCGAAAAATGAGATCGCCACGACGACGCAACGAACACGGCGTAATCTAACTTGCGTTTTTCTTCCGTCGTGCTCGTTGTGCCGTCGTGGTTAATTGATAAGAACTATGCCGTGGCGCCAAACTCAGGCCGGCGCTTACCTAGCTGGCCCTGCAACCGCTGCACGATCGCACTGTGCATCTGGCTCACACGGCTTTCCGAGAGATCCAGCGTGTCGCCAATCTCCTTCATCGTGAGCTCTTCGTAATAATAAAGAATGATGATCAGACGCTCGTTACGATTTAGACCCTTCGTCACGAGCCGCATCAGGTCGGACTTCTGAATCCGCTTCGTCGGATCCTCGCCCTTCTTGTCTTCGAGAATATCAATCTCGCGGACATCCTTATAGCTGTCCGTTTCGTACCACTTCTTATTCAGGCTAATAAGATTCACCGCATTGGCATCGGTGATCATCTTTTCGAGGTCGGCCGCGGTCAGCTGCATATATTCCGCCAACTCGTTCTCGTTCGGCGTGCGGCCAAGCCGGGCCTCCATCGTCTTGAGCGCTTCGTTCAGCTTGCTCGCCTTGCTCCGTACGAGTCGCGGAACCCAGTCCATGGTCCGCAGCTCGTCGAGCATCGCCCCGCGAATACGCGGAACGCAGTAAGTTTCGAACTTAACACCGCGGTTCAAGTCGAATGCGTTGATCGCATCCATCAACCCGAACACGCCGGCCGAAATCAGGTCGTCGAGCTCTACGCCATCCGGCAGCCGCGACCAAATCCGTTCGCCGTTGTACTTCACGAGCGGCAAGTATTGCTCGATCAGCCGATTGCGAAGCGCCTTATTCTTCGGGTCCGCTTTCAGCTCTTTCCAAATCTCGGCAATTTCCTCGGGGGAAGCTTGCCGACGCGTTGCCATCATCATTGTCGCCATATGATCCTCCCTGATCACCGCCCGCCGCAGCGAACGCCATCGAGATCCATCTCGACTGTGTTTATGGTAATAACTTCGTTGATAATTCGTTTAGCCGCGACGCGGAGCGCTCAGTTAAATAAAAACGTTAGCCGACCGCCTTCTCAGCCTTCCCAGCCAATTGCTGTTCCAGCTTCGAGCGAACAGATTCGTCGATCGTCGTTTGGGCGAGATGCCCGATAAGTGCGCCGACTACGGAGAACACCACCAAGTAGATCGTGGCCAACCAGAGCGTGCCGTCCACGCCGCCCGAGCCCAGCCAGCCCCGGCAGATCACGACTGCCATCGCCAGTGAGCCCAGGATTCCGGCGTACACACGACTCATAAGCCTTCCTTGGCGTGCCGTTAAACTTGCCGCAGCTTGGCCAGTTTGAACCACATCGGCGCGCCGATGCGATATCGCACTTTATCGACAACTCTTCGCCCCGGACTTGAATCGTTTCCATAATCATCAAAAAAACCCACACCCACTCAGTCTCTAAACAAACGTCAACACTTGGCAGCCCCCGGCTCTGCCGGGGGTTCGCGTGACGCCACACGTCAAACCAAATCGCTAAGCGCTCGCCCGCCACCGAGTTTCGCCGCCGTGCTCTGCGCGTCCTTCCTTTATCACCAGTTCACCCACCGCACGTCCCAACCACAACGCCGCATGTCCAAACGGCGTGTTCGGCACCTCCCACACTCGGGGCGGCTTCCGAGTGCCTAGGTTGCCCGACTCATACCGCAGTAGCGCCGGCAGTGCCGGCACCGATCGCGACAAAAATCGCTGGCACGATTTATAAATTCGCCGATGCGCACGATCTGCCGCCGCCATGCTGTCTGCTTGATTCACTAGCAATCGCACCGGCCATTCATCGCCACTCGCTACCGACTGTTTGATGGTCGCATACGCATCCAGCACCGCGTCGTCGTCTGGCGTCGAAACCAATGCAATCAACTTACTCTGCGACCACAACCGCTGAGACCATTGCGCTTGCCCACGCCCGGCATCCACAACGATCAAATCAAACCGTCCCTTGAGCGACCGCAGTTCTCCCAAAAATCTCTCGTATGCCTGCCGCGTTGGATCCGTGGCACCGCGCGATCCCGACCGCTGCAAAAGCATTTTTAATCCGCCTGCTCCCGTGACGATGGCCTCTTCAATTCCACAAGTACCCGCCAACACATCACCGAGCCCGTGCTCAACGTCTCGTCTCGCGGCGATCGCGTCGCCCGACTCATGCCGCAGCGGAGCCGTCTCGACAAGCAGCACCTTCTGTCCCCGGTCCGCCAGCACCGCAGCCAGGTTCAATGCCACGGTCGTCGCGCCAACACCCGCACGCGCCCCGGTCACCACGACCAGTGGCAATTCGCCATCCGCACGTTCCACCGCACCCGCTCCTCGACCGGCCAGCGACCGCAACTTATCTGCTTGATCCGTCATACCTACCCGTTCCACCCGCCAAACCCAGCCGTCAGCCTTTAGCCAGAAATCCCCAACAACCGCTCCGCCATCTCGCCACGCGCCGCTACCTGAATGTCATCCGGCACGTTTTGCCCGTCAGTCAAATAACTCACCGGCAGTGGACAGTTCCGCACAAGCGAAACTAGGTGCCCCAAGCTGTGAGCTTCGTCGAGCTTCGTGAGCACAATCGCGGTCGTGCCCACGTCCGCAAATTTCTCCGCCGTGCTGACAAGATTTTTGGCACCTGCCGCACTGCTCAGCACCAGGTGCACTTCGTCCGGCTCAGCCTCGCCAAGCATCGACTTTAGTTCCTGAATTTTCACTTCATCGCGCGGGCTGCGCCCGGCTGTATCCATCAACACTAGATCCAAATGACTCATCCGCGCCACCGCATCACGCATCTCGCGCGGCGTGGCCACCACTTCCATCGGCAAGTCGATGATGTCTGCATACGTCCGCAACTGTTCCACAGCCGCCACACGGTACGTGTCCACCGTGATCAATCCAACTCGCCGCTTCTCGCGCAGCCGGTAATTCGCCGCCAGCTTCGCAATAGTCGTCGTCTTCCCAACTCCCGTTGGCCCAACGAGCGCCACCACGCGGCACTTTCCCGCCTCCGTAACAATCGGCCCGGCAACTTTGATCTCATTCTCCAACATCTCAACCACGCGCACCTTCACCAACGCCGGGTCTGCCAAAATTCGCCCTTCGCCATCCCGGCGAATCTCCTCGATCCATTCCCGCGCGATCGATTCATCCACCTCCGCCTCGATCAAGTCGGTAAATGCCCTAAACACCGCTTCCGGCAGGTCATGTGCCGGCGCCGAGGCGGCATGGTCGCACAACTTCTCGACCATTGCATGCAGCTCATCCAACTGCCCCGCCACCTGCCGCCGAAAGTCATCCCGATACCGCGCCCGATAGTCATCAATACCCTTAGCGTCGTCCGCAACGCCGAATCGATCACTCTCAAAGAATGTTTCAACCTCCCCGCCCAGCGAATAATCCAACACCGGCGCCGCTTCACGCACCACTTCCACCGGCAGCCGACTCGGCACATTCACGGTCGCGCTCGCCGCCACCTCATAGCGCCGCCCAAACACGAGCCGCCCAATCGGCCCGCCATTCACTTCGCGCGTATGCAGCACGGCCGCCGCCGGTCCCAGCTCGCGCCGCACGAGCTCTAGCGCGTCCCGCATCGTCTTCGCTTTAAACGTCTTGATTTCCATATCGCTCGTCCGTTGTCCGTTTGTCAGTCGTCCGCCGCAACTAACTAAACCTTATCCGTAACCATCCCCAAAGTGACTATCTTCGTATCCCGCGTCACTTCGTTGAAACTCATCACCACCAGTTGAGGCAAATGGTTTTCCGTGATTCGCTTCACCGCCGCGCGAATCTGCGGGCTCACCAGCACGATCGGCGTATGCCCGCGCGTCGCCAGCTTGCTCATTTCGCCGCTCACCGCGCGGCAAATCGATTCCACGCTCTGTGGCGAGAGTCGAACAAACAATCCCCGCTCCGAGTGCTCGAACCCCGCCCGAATCTTGTCTTCCAGCGCCGGATCGAACGCCGCCACGTGCAGTTCTCCGTCCGCATTCCGATAACGCGTGCAAATCTGCCGCGCCAGCCGGTGCCGGACATACTCCGTAAGCAAAATCGGATCCTTCGACCGCGGCGCATGATCGCCCAGGGTCTCCAAAATGACGCTCAACTGCCGCACCGAGACTTGCTCGCGCAGTAACAAATGCAGAATCGACTGAACCTCCGCCAGCGACATCACGCTCGGAATCAATTCGCTCACCACCGTCGGCGACGTCGTCTTCAATTCGTCGATAAGGTGCTTCGTCGAATCCCGCGTCAAAATCTCGTCCGCATGCCGCCGGCAAACTTCCGTCAAATGAGTTGCCAGCACCGCGCCTGATTCGACGACTGTATACCCATACAATTCCGCCTGATCGGAAAGCCCAGGATTGATCCACTTCGCATCCGTTCCGAACGCCGGATCTTTCGTGGTGACGCCGTCTACTTTCCCCGTCGTCATCCCCGAATCAATCGCCAGCAGCTGCGTCGGCTGCAACTCATCCTGCGCCACCGCGATATCCGCAATCTTGATCCGATACTGATTCGGATCGAGCCGCATGTTGTCCCGAATCCGCACCTTCGGCATCAAAATGCCGATCTCTCCCGCAATGTTTTGCCGCACCTTCTGCACGCGCTCGAGCAAATCGCCGCCGCGATTCGGATCCGCCAGCCGAATGAGTCCCACGCCAAGCTCAATCTCCATTGGGTCGACCGTGAGATAATCCTCGACGCGCTCCTCCGGCTGTTTACTCTTCTTCTCCTGCTCCGCTTTGTTGACTTCGTTCGCCGCGTCTTGCGTCTCGCGACGCGTCATCATCCGCGACAACCCAATGCAGGACCCGCCCAGTGCCAGCAGCGGCACCCGCGGCAAACTCGTGAAGACCAAGATCCCCAAAAACCCGCCCGTCACCGCCAGCGCCTGCGGCCGCATGAAAATCTGTTGCATGAACTCGCGCGGCAAATTCGCTTTCTGCGTGCTGCGCGTAACCAGCAAACCCGCCGCCAACGAAATCAAGAACGCCGGCACCTGGCTCACGAGCCCATCGCCAATCGTCAAATGCGTGTAAACCTTCGCCGCTTCGGCCAGCGACATGTGGAATTCCGCCATGCCAATGATGAGTCCGCCGACAATATTAATCAACGTGATGATGATGCCCGCAATCGCATCGCCGCGCACGAACTTTGAAGCACCGTCCATCGCTCCGTAGAAATCCGCCTGTCGCGTAATTTCACTGCGCCGCGATTGTGCTTCGCGCTCATCAATGATGCCAGCATTCAGATCCGCATCGATCGCCATCTGCTTGCCCGGCATGCCGTCCAACGCAAACCGCGCCGCCACTTCGCTGATGCGCGTAGCACCCTTCGTGATCACCATAAATTGGATGACCACGATAATCACAAAGATAATAATGCCGACAACAACATTCGCTCCCGCCACGAAATCGGCGAACGACGCCACCACATGCCCCGCCGCGTTCAGCCCATCCTGCCCGGCCCGCGTCAAAATCAACCGCGTCGTCGCCACGTTGAGCACCAAACGCGCGAGCGTAGTCGCCAACAGCATCGAGGGGAAAACGCTGAACTCCAGTGGCTGCCGCACGTAGATCGTCGTCAGCAGCACTAACACCGCCACGGTGATATTCGCCGCCAACAGCACGTCCATCAGCGCAGACGGCAACGGCACCATGATCACCAGCACGCTGGCGATAATGCCGATTGGCAAAATCAAATCTTGAATACGGCCAATCAGCCCGGCGCGCGAGTCGAGTGACCCCGCACCGATAGCCGCCGTTGCTGCACCCGACGCCAAAACGGTGTCTCCCAGCCATCAATCGCCATGCTCGCCGTAGCGTGGGCCGTGCCCACAAAATCACGATCCGAATTCGCCCGAATTCGATCCGCGCCGCTGAAATCTTGCGAATTCAGCGGGCCACTACAGCCGCACCGCGGCAATCAACGCTTCCGATGAGTTTTTGGTGAAAAGATTAAAGCAGATGAGGGGCGGAACATTAGCGTTCGGCCCCTCGATTGTCCAGAGCGGGAGATCGCGAAGGAAATGCCACGTCTTTCCCTCAAAAGCTCGATCGTTCGCTCGCCGCTCGCTTAACGCTGCTCCTATCCCAATTTAAAGTTTTGCCGCTTTTTAACGCGTTTTCGCGCTAGTACTGTATATCTCTGCTATCATGCAGGGCGAATCCGATTTATCGGTCGAAGTGGGCTAACTCGATTCACACCTGTAGGTCCCGCCGTGTTCCGCCAAGCAATCATTGTGGGCGTCGTGCTTCTCGGCGCATTGCCAGCATACGCCGTCAAATACTCGGTGACGTTGCTCCCCGCGCCAGCGTTCGCCAGCTCCGATGCCCTTGGCAACTCTACAACGAACCAAGTTGGCTACGGCACCACCGCCGGTTCGAATCACGCACTCTTATGGAATGGCGCCACCACGAGCGCCATTGATCTCACACCCACCGGCTACACAACGTCCGTCGCCAACGCGGTGTCGGGAACTCATCAAGTTGGCTCCGCGATAACTACTGGCGCAACGCTATCCCACGCCACCTTATGGACTGGTACGCCCGCCAGCATCGTCGATCTAAATCCAGCCGGGTATGCTTCCTCCACCGCCACCGGCGTGAACGGTTCGACTCAAGTTGGCTACGGCACTTCGAACAATAATCTCACGCACGCTCTCTTGTGGACTGGCTCCGCCGCTTCCGCTGTTGATTTGAATCCCGCCGGCTTCGTCGACTCTCGCGCCAACGGCGATTCCGCCACGAACCAAATTGGCCAAGCCACCACCGCAGGTGGCCAGGCCCACGCCACCCTCTGGAGCGGCACCGCCGCTTCTGCGGTCGACCTCGCGCCCGCATCTTTCGGCAATACCTATGGCATCGCCGTCTCGGGAACCAATCAGGTCGGCTACGGTACCCCGACAGCATCCAGCAGTGTTCACGCCTTGCTCTGGAAGGGCACCGCTGCCAGCGTCGTCGACCTACACCCTGCCGGCTGGCTATATTCTTACGCCAACTCCGTCTCCGGAAACACCGAAGTCGGGTCCGCATCCACAATTACAACATCCCTGACCACGCACGCTTTCTTGTGGACTGGCACCTCCGCCAGCGCCCTCGACCTGCAGCAATTCGTCACCGCCCAACTCGGCTCGGCCTTCGTTAATTCCGAAGCCAACAGCATCGCCGACAACGGCGCAATCGTCGGACGCGTCCAAGATGCAAGTCTCAATTCCTACGCCGTCATCTGGAAACCCGAAACCGGCGTCGCCGGCGACTACAACAACAACGGCGTCGTCGACATGGCCGACTACGTCCTCTGGCGAAACGGCGGCACGCTCTTCAATGAAGTCTCCACTCCCGGCGCCAATACGAGCGACGACTACACCGCCTGGCGCGCCCGCTTCGGCAACACTTCCGCCAGCGCCACCGCCACGCTTTCAGGCACCGCCATCCCCGAGCCGTCCCTAATCTCGATGGCCATTATCGCCACGCTCGCCGCCGCCAACATTCGATCTCGGCGCTAAATGCTGCTTGCGGTTTAGCTCAACCGCCTACCGCAATTCCCCGCCGCCACTCCGGTGCCACTGGATCAGCCAGTGCTTCTTTCCGAATCGAAGGCTTGCACGCCCCCGACCTCAATCGTGACGACTCCTCTCGCCCCTTTGCGCCTCCGCGCCTTTGCGTGAGAATATCAACCGTTCACACGCCACCCGCAGTAAGGAACCGCACCATGTCCTACGCCGAGAATGCCCTCCCCGAATTCGACAACGAAATGGCCAGCACGCGCAAAGTCCTCGAGCGCATCCCCGACGACAAGCTCGAGTGGCAAGCCCACCCCAAATCGCACACCATCGGCTGGAACGCCAACCACCTCGCTGACCTTCCCGGCTGGGCAATTTCCATCTTCACCCAGCCCGAATTCGATTTCATGCCTACGAACGGCCCTCGCTACCAAACCCCGAGCCTGAAGACCACAAAAGAAATCGTGGCTCTCTTTGATAAGAATGTAGCCGCGGCCCGCAAAGCGCTGGCCGAGGTGAAAGACTCATCCATGGGCGACCAATGGACTCTCCGGGGCGGCGATCGCGTCATCTTCACGATGCCTCGCGCGGCCGTCGCTCGTAGCTTTCTGATGAATCACATCATCCACCACCGCGCGATCCTCTGCGTCTACCTCCGCCTCAACGACATTCCCGTCCCCGGCATGTACGGCCCCAGCGGCGACGAGTAGTTCCAGCGGTCCCGCCCGATGCGGGTACCCCAGGTTCTCCGAACCTGGGCGGCGAAGCCGCAAGAGGCAAGCGCCGCGGTTCGCGCGCGTCTCACCCAATGCCCACAACCTGTCGCCCAATTTCCCAATGATGCCCAAACGGATCCACGATCCGCCCCAACTCCCAGCCATGCGCATGCGCCACGTGCACAACTTGCTTCGCGCCAGCCACCACCGCCTGCGCGCACACCGCCGTCGGATCATCCACAATCAATAACATGCGAACCGAACAACCACCGAGCGTCTCGGGGCTAAAGTTCAAGTTCTCCGGCGACTCCTCCGCAACCCAAAACCGCGCTCCCGCAACTTCGAGCTCCCCAACGCCACCACCAGGCACGCGATACGTTTCCTTCGCGCCGAACGCCGCCTTGTAAAACTGTATCGCCCGGTCCCAATTACGAACCGACAATGTTGCCGTCACGATAGCGTCACGTTCAATCATCAAAGCTCCTTGGCCGGGACGAAAGTGCTGTCATTCAGGCGCCCTTAGCAGATTGCACCAACGCCAACATCCACTCCTGAGCCGCCGCGTTCAGCGCCTCGCCGTGCGTGCATGCGACAAACACGTGATCGCCTACTTTAAACACGATCACGTCTGCCTTCCCCTCATCCCCATCATCCGCTTCCTCGCCCGAACCTTCCTGCCGCTTCGCCGGCGCACCCGACACGCTCAGGTCCGTGCTCTTCGTCTCCTTGAAATTCTTGAATTCATCCGTAATCTGCTCGCTCACTTTTGCCAGTGCTTCGTCTACAGATTTCGCATCCTTGACGATCCAGAACTCGACCGTCCGATTATTCGAATTCACCACCACCGAGCCATCGCTCGCCTTGCACGAAGCATCATTCGGTACGGTCAGCCGCAACACGTCGTGGCCGCCGGCCTGCATCGCACAAGTTTTCGTATCCGAGGCTTTCTCCGCCTGCTTTGCGGACTCATTATGCGTGGCCGCCCCACACCCCAACGTCACGAGCACCAAACTTGACAATAGACAATTACCAATAACGATACGCATCTGATTTCCTTCACGATAAACAATGCCCAGCAGCCAAATTAGAACGATTCGCTTCGCAATGTTCAACCAACGGTGTAGGTCAGCTCATACCTGACATCCCTCACACACACCGCCGTGCGCACGTCGCTTACGTTCGCGCCACCAAAAACTCCTCGCAATTCTTCGGCGGCCGCAACCCATCCGTACGCTGAGCAAAATAACGCTCCGTCAACTCCGCCGCCGACACGTGTTCAACCTCGCGAAATCCAGCCTCGCGCGCCATCGCCAATACTTCCCCCGGCGTGAACAAACTCAAAAACGGCGTCCCAGCGTCGCGCGCTCCCTTCACCGCTAACTCGAGAATCGGCTGCAGCGCCGGCTCCGCGCGTTCAGTTGGCAACAAGAACGTCATCGCAAATGTCGACCCCGCCGCCAGCGACGCAACCTGCCGTAACGTTGCCGCAATCGCCTCCTTCGTGAGATACATGCTGACCCCGGTCGACGCCACCACCGCTCGCCGCGTCGCATCGAATCCCGCCGCTAATAAAGCCTGCCACCAATCCTCACCCGCCTCAAAATCCACCGGCACCAGCCGCAGCCACTCCGGCACACCAAATCCAAGCTCAGCCAACCGCTGCCGTTTCCAACCTTGCGGTCCAGGCCGATCCACCTCAAACACGCGCATCTCCGCTTCCACGTCCGCCCGACGCTGCGCAAACGTATCCAAACCCGCGCCCAAAATCACATACTGATCGACGCCGCGCGCGACCTGCTCTACAACCAGATCCTCTACAAACCGCGCCCGCCCCACAATCGACGCGCGAAACAACCGCATCCGCTCCGCATTCATATCCGGCCGCGCACGCCAATTCTCATCCGCGGGCGCGAGCCGCAACCCCACCTCGTCCTCAAACACCAGCGGCCGCGCATCCACTTCCACATGCTGCGCCCGCCACAACGCCACCCGCACCGCCGTGCTATCCGGACCTTCGCTCGCCATATTTCCCATCACTAACTAAATGAGATCGCCGCCCGAACTTTCTCGCCTCCGTACCTTGTACCCTACGTCGGGCGGCTCGCTTCCAACCACTTCTCGGTTCAATCCGCGATTGTCAAATTCCCGCGCTTTCGCCATCATTCGGCGTCCCGTCTCAAGAGGCGCTCATGAACCAGACTAATCTCCGTATCCTCACGCTGATCACAGCCGCAGCCGCGCTCATCGAGAGCGCCACCGCACGATCCGCCGTAATCTCGATGGACTTCCATCAACCAGGCGACGCCTTGCTCACTTACGACACCATTAACCACCGCCAGTGGCTCGATCTCTCCCAGACCGGCGGCTGGTCGCTCGCCCAAACCAAACAGGCGCTTCTGCCCGGTGGAATATACTACGACTTCCACGTCGCCACGGTCAGCGATGTCGCCGAGTTTGTCGACTCCGCCGGCTACGACGCCGCTTCGACCGCAGGCGAAACAAACTTCACGATCGCAACCGAATTAATCGACCTCTTGAATCAAGATCTCTGGTACATCACCACTTATACAACGGTCGGCTCGCCCTTCGACAGGTTCTATCCTACGGGATCGTGGTCGCAGAAACTCCGCTTCGCCGACGCGTGGGCATCGAGCAATCCGGGTTTCGCTCCCTTCGACGATTTCACGATTTACACCGTGCAAACCGGATCTACGGACGCAACTCCCGATGACCCATCACCAATACGCTTCGACGATTCAACGGCAATCAGTTTCGCCGGAACGCAGCCCAACGATCCCAGCTCTTTCACCTATCCGGCTCGAGGCTTCTGGCTATTCCGCGATGTTCCCGTCCCCGAGCCAGCGCCGATCGCAATGCTTATAACATCGTGCACACCGCTCCTTCTCAACGGCCGATACCGGCGCAACGTAAGTCGCTAAAATCGGTCAGCGCGAATGCATCTCCGTCCTTCTCGTGCTTCCACCAGTGAGCATTCGGACGCGATTACACCTGAGTTCATCTGCGACATCTGCGGACAAGGCCACCCTTAGCTTCACTGCCACCAACCAACCAGCCTTCTGGCTCCCATTCAGTTTGCGCGACCACCTCAAAATGAGTTGTCCGTTTCTTCAAATGTGACGCCGGTCGCATTGTCGCACCGGAAAGCACTCAGCCCCTTCTATTTTGCCCGCTGCGCGGCCGAAGCTTATACTACCCCCAGTCGGCGTTTACGATTTATGATGCCGTGTGCGGTCAAAGGGGGGTTCACTGTGAAGTCGCGAATCATGAAGGACCGTCGCGTCCTCCGCTTCGAGAGTTTGGAAATCCGCTGCCTCCTCTCAGCCAACCCCGGCGACTTCAATGCCAATGGCGTCGTCGACACCGCCGACTTCGTCCTCTGGCGAAAAGCCGACCCCCGCGCCGACAGCAACGGCGACGCCCTCATCGACCAAACAGATTACAACGCCTGGCGAAATAACTTTGGCAACACCTATTCGTCGTCCACGATTTCAGTATCGGCGAAGGACGTGCCGAGCACGATTCCCGACGAGGGACTTGTCGATTCGCATGTCGCCATCACGGCCGCGGTCTCGATCAACAATCTAAAAGTTCAAATCAATATCAACCACCCCTACGATAGCGATGTGCAAGCCTATTTAATCAGCCCAGAAAATACGCGCGTTCAGCTGTTCAGCGGAGTCGGCGACGGCGGTGCGAATTTCCAAGGAACGATTCTAGATGACGACGCTTCGACCTCCA
>Ga0206917_1007_pt1 | contig 75196 bp, 86 predicted proteins | sample Alteio_BWOrgHeat_68_FD_152931 | JGI IMG/M metagenome (GOLD analysis project Ga0206917, IMG submission 152931) | Enriched cells from forest soil in Barre Woods Harvard Forest LTER site, Petersham, Massachusetts, United States -... | ecosystem: Environmental > Terrestrial > Soil > Temperate forest >...
AATACACAGTCAACGGCGCGTTCACGGCGGCGATGATGCTGCGGGCTTGGGAAGATTTTGAAGAGCAATTGAAGCCGCTCAAGTTCGATATTCCGGAATCGACCAACGCCACACCTGATTATCTCGACGAGGTGCGTTGGGAATTAGAGTGGCTGCTGAAAATGCAGGCCGAGGACGGCCGCGTTTATCACAAGGTATCGGCTCTCAACTTCTGCGGGTTCATTTTGCCCGATCGGGAGACCGCGAAGCGATATGTTAGTCCCTGGGGGTCGGCAGCGACCGCAGAGTTCGCAGCGATCATGGCGCAAGCGGCGCGCGTCTATCGACCGTTTGACTCCGCGTTCAGCGGGCGATGCCTGGCAGCCGCCCGGAAAAGTTATGACTTCTTGCTCTCTCACCCCGAAGATCATCATCCCGATTTGAGCGCGTTTTCGACGGGAGCTTACGTTTTTGCCGATACTGGAGACCGCTTGTGGATGGCGGCGGAGTTGTGGGAAACCACAGGAGAAGCCAAGTATCATCAAGACCTTGAGCGACGAATCGAGTCGTATCGCCACGACGGCAAAAGCACGTCGAGACTCGTCGACGGCAATTGGGATTGGAACAACGTCCGCAATCTTGGGTTCTTTACGTATCTGTTATCGAAACGCGGCGACCGGAATACGAAGCTTGTCGACGAGCTTCGCGGGGACGCTGTGCGAGTCGCCGACGATATTGTGGATTCAACAAAGCGAGATCCTTACGGACGCACGCTCGGCTCGACATACTTTTGGGGCTGCAACGGAACCGAACTGAGGCTCGCGATGAACTTGCACGTAGCGCAAGTGCTGACCGGCGAAAAAAAGTATGAGGCGGCAATCCTCGACGGCATCAACCACGTTTTCGGGCGCAATATTCACGGCCGCTCGTACGTAACAGGAGTTGGCAACCGTCCACCGATGTTTCCGCACGACCGCCGTAGCGGCGGCGATGGCATTTCGGCCCCGTGGCCTGGCTACTTGATTGGCGGCCCCTGGCCAAATGCCGGCGATTGGCGCGATGAGCGGGACGACTACAAAACCAACGAGATCGCCATCAATTGGAACGGGGCGTTGATCTACGCGCTATCTCCGTTTGTCGAGCCTCAAGAGTTCGACGCTTCGATTCGCGCCGCCAAAGGTACTGCCACGAAAGATGCCGGGCGATAGATGGCGCTGCATCCCCTCGATATCGCGATCATCGCCATCTATTTAGTCGGCATGATCGTTGTCGGCTTCGTCGTGGAGCGCCGTGCTCGGGGGGGGATTGCCAAGTACTTCCTCGGTGGCCACGAATTGCCGTGGTGGATTTTGAGTATGTCGAATGCTGCGTCGATGTTCGACGTTTCCGGCACGATGTGGTTGGTTTCTTTGCTCTATCTCTACGGGCTGAAGAGCGTTTTTATCCCTTGGCTGTGGCCGGTGTTTAACCAGGTGTTTTTGATGGTCTATCTGTCGTCGTGGCTGCGACGCTCCAAGGCGATGACCGGAGCGGAGTGGATCACCCTTCGATTCGGCAAGGACAGCGGCGCCGAGGCCTCTCGAATAAGCGTCGTAATTTTCGCGTTGGTGAGCGTGATCGCGTTCACCGCCTATGCATTTGTCGGCATCGCGAAATTCTCCGAGGGGTTCTTGCCGAGCGCATTATCTCCAAATACTTACGCCTTGATCATCGTCGGAATTACCACGCTGTACACAGTGATCGGCGGACTCTACAGCGTAGTGTTTACTGATCTCATCCAATTCGCAATTAAGTTCGTCTGCTGTTTGGTTCTCGGCGGGCTCGCCATGTGGAAGGTTTCGCCCGCAATGCTGCAGGCGGTGGTGCCGGCAGGGTGGACCGATATCTCTTTCAGCTGGGTGCTGAACGTCAACTGGTCCGATCTGTTGCCGGCCGCCCAGGCGCGCATTGAATCTGATGGGTACACTATGTTCGGCGCGTTTTTCATGATGGTGCTCGCCAAGGGCGTGTTAGTAAGCGCCGCCGGTCCGGCGCCGAACTACGATATGCAGCGAATCCTGGCAACCAAGAACCCGCGCGAGGCTGCCATGATGAGCGGGATGGTGACCGTGGTGCTGTTTGTTCCGCGGTATTTCATGATCGCTGGAATCACGGTCCTCGCCTTAGCGTTTATGCGCAGCGACGTTACTCAGAACGCCAAATTCGATTTCGAGCAGGTGCTGCCGATCGTCATTCGGGATTTTCTACCGGTAGGCTTGGCGGGGCTGATGATCTCCGGTTTGCTGGCCGCGTTCATGTCGAATTTCTCAGGAACGATCAATGCGGCCGCCGCGTATCTTGTGAACGATGTCTACAAGCGCTACATGCGGCCCGAGGCAAGCGATCGCGAATATATTTGGGCGAGCTACGCTGCGTCCGTTTTAGTGGTCATCGTCGGTTGCGCCGCCGGCTATTTCACCCCCTCGGTGCACAAGGCGACAGATTGGATTGTATCCGCGCTGTGGAGCGGCTATGCGGCCCCCAACATTTTGAAGTGGCACTGGTGGCGCTTTAACGGCTGGGGTTATTTCTATGGCATGATCGCCGGCATCGTCGGAGCGCTCGTTCTATTGGCTTTTCCCACGGTAAAGCCGCTCGAAGCGTTTCCATTTCTGATGCTTGTTTCAGCGATCGGCGCCGTCGCTGGCAGTCTCCTTTCGAAGCCAGAGGATTCGCGCGTCTTGGTCGATTTCTACGCGCGCACGCGCCCCTGGGGATGGTGGGGGCCTGTTCGCGACATCGCGATAGAGCGCGACCCGGCTTTCCAGCCGAACCGCGACTTCGGCTTCGATATGTTCAACGTGGTGGTCGGCATCGTATGGCAGACTTCGTTCGTCGCACTGCCGATTTATGCCGTGATCCACTATTGGTATGAAGCGGCAATATGTCTTGCGATCATTACCGTTACGTCGCTCATGCTCAAACGCACGTGGTATGACCGCCTTGCCCTCTCTTGAGCACGCGGTTCCTCAGGTACTATAGAAGTAGATTGCGTCCACATCGCATACTAGACTTAAGTTGAGTGCAAGACGGTTCACATCCTTATTCTGACCACAGAACTTCGGGCTGGGCGGCTTCCTGTCATCCGGAAAGTCTCATGAAAGATGCCGAAGTCATCTCAGCTAAACCGCCCGAGATTCAAGCGGATTTGGAGCGGTTTCGCAACTACCTCCGCTTCATGGCGGACGTGAAGCTCGACCGGCGGCTGCGGCGGCGGATCGACGCCTCGGATATCGTGCAAGAAACGCTGCTTCGGGCGTACGTTGCGTGGGATACCTTTCGCGGCGACGCATCGGCCCAGCGTGTAGCGTGGCTGCAGCAGATTCTGATGCGGACTATTCTCCATGCGTTGCGCGACGCGCGCTGCGCTAAACGCGACATAGCTCGCGAGCAACATCTCGATCAAATCCTCGACCAGTCGTCGCACAATATCGAGCAATGGTTGGCGGCGGATGAGCAGTCGCCGAGTCAAGCTGTTGAGCGCGCCGAGGAGTTATTGCAAGTTGCCGATGCCGTGTACCAATTGCCGGAAGCAGAACGCGAGGCTGTTATCGGGTTTTATTGGCAACGGGAGTCGTTGGCGGACATCAGTACGGAGCTAGGGCGCAGCGTGCCAGCCGTAGCAGGTTTGGTCCACCGAGGACTACGTCGCCTACGGGGAAACCTGGCTGCGGTAGATTGATATTTACTTCCTTTTGCTAGGCGGTTTCGTTCGTTTGCTGAAAGACCTGATATGGATCAGTCGAACGATCCGCCGCGCGCTGAGACCGAGCGGCGTTTCGAGAATGCAATCGCTGGTTATCTCGACGACGTGTCCGCAGGAACTCCCGATCCTGGAAAGTTGCTCGCGGCGCATCCAGATTTGGCCGACGACCTTCGAGATTTCCTCCAGGATCACCAGCGTCTCATGCGGATCGCTGATCTCTTGCAGGTCGGCGTTAGTGCAGATGAGCAGGCGGAAAACTCGACTCCTCACGATTCAATCCGCGATGAAACGGCGCGTTTGGAAAATATCGCGTTAGGTGCACCGGTTCCGCTGCAAAACAGCGACCAATCTTCGTCACCTAGTCTCGGGCGATTTGGCGACTACGACTTGCTTCATGAGATTGCGCGTGGGGGCATGGGCGTTGTCTACAAGGCTCATCAGGTGAGTCTGAATCGAACCGTGGCGATCAAAATGATTTTGCGCGGCACGCTCGCCGGTGGCGAGGATATCGAACGCTTCACGCTGGAAGCCAAAGCCGTTGCCAAGCTCAGTCATCCGCAAATTGTCGTGATTCACGATGTAGGCCAGTGCGACGATCAATATTTCTACTCGATGGAATATGTCGAAGGCAGAAGCCTGGCCGAAATGATTCGCAGCGGGCCGGTTAACAGTCGCAAAGCGGCAGAGTATGTCGAACAAGTCGCGAGGGCGATTGAGTTCGCTCATCAAAACAACATCGTGCACCGCGACATTAAACCTTCGAACGTATTGGTAGATGCCAGCGGCCGTGCGCGGGTCACTGATTTCGGTCTGGCAAAGCACGTCGATCGCGGTGAAGAGCTGACACTTACCGGGCAAATTATCGGCACCCCAGCCTACATGGCACCGGAGCAAATCACCAATCGCCGCGGCGAAATCGGTCCGGCGTGCGACGTGTATGGCATGGGGGCGCTCCTCTACGAATTGCTGACAGGGCGAACTCCGTTCAAGGGACGCGATCAATTTAACACCTTGCTGCAAGTATTGGATTGCGAACCGCAGTCACCGCGCGAGGTGAATCACGATGTGCCACGTGAGTTGGCGGCAATTTGTTTGAAGTGTTTGGAGAAGGATCCGCGGCGTCGCTACACCTCGGCCGCGGATCTCGCCGACGATTTGAATCGTTTTCTATCGGGTGATCCAATCAGTGTTCATGGTCACAAGATCGTCGATCGGGTTGTGAGGACTTTGGGCCGCAGTCAATACGACCGGGAGTTCCACACATGGTCGCGAATCTTTTTGTATGTCGGCGGCATCTCGCTTGCCACTCACATTCTTGTTTTCTTGAATCACAAGTTGCAGCCGCCACATCCGCTTGGGCAGCTGATTGTGGTTCGAATCGGCGAATTGATTGCGATGGGGGCCGTGCTATGGTGGTTGCGAAGCGAGTGGTATCCACCGCGCGGCGCCCCTACGAGGCAGTTGTTGTCGCTGTGGCTCGGCTACTTGGCCGGTTCGACGACTTTGATACTAGTCACTTATCTGCAAACGCCAGCGGGCCAGTCGTTCGACGATTTCCTCGCCTATCCGCCGATGGCGGTGCTCGCCAGTTTGCTGTTCATGATGCTCGGCAGCAGCTACTGGGGTTATTGCTACGTGATAGGTTCGATATTCCTCGCAATCGCAATATTGACGAGCCTTTGGCTAGCGGCGGCACCGCTTATTTTTGGGGCCGCATGGGCCACCAGCTTGCTGATTTTGAGCGTCCGGCTCGGTTGTTTGGCCGAGAATCAGTAGATTGTTGATTCTTTTCGTAATTGGCGCGCAAAACCGCGATCGCATTCGGCTCACTATATCTTATGGCCCTTGCTTGGCTGCCCATCGAACCAACGGCGGCCAATTGCCGAGCTGCATACGCTTATGCGCCGCACAAGGGCTTTGCGGGAGAACTTCGATGCCAATTACCGTGCGATGCCGTTCTTGTGGCCGACTTTTAAAGGCGATGGCCGACTCGACAGGTCACCTTGGCGACTGCCCATACTGCGGCCGGCCGCTGGATGCGGCGGCCGCTGCTTCAGCTGCGGACCATTCGACTCCTGGCGAAGCATCGGAGTCTGTCCTCGATAATCCTGCGACCGAAGTCGGCGCAGATGATTTTCCGAATCTCGAAGAAACGGCCTCGCCACATGTTTCGGACTCTTTCGAGCCCACAGCGCAGAAGAACGAGACGTGGCGACGGATGTTCGAGGCATTGATCGATCCGCGAAGTATCCAATGGATGTTAATGATCGGCGGCAGTCTGTGCGTCCTGGGGCTGGTGGTCTGGCTGACCAGCCTCGGAGTGTTCAAGAATCCGCACGTACTCGCGGCCGCTCTGGGAATCGGCACGCTTGCGATTGTCGGCTCCGGATGGTTCGTCACGCTTCGCACGCGCTTTCGCGTCGCGGGCCAGGCGCTTACGTTTCTCGGCTGCGTCGTAGCGCCGCTGAATTTGTGGTTCTACAACGCCCAAAACCTGGTGACAGTCGACGGCCACTTGTGGGTGGGAGGCGTCGTGTGTTGCGTGCTTTACGCTGCGACCGTCATGATACTTCGCGATCCTGTGTTCATGTATGCCTTCGAAGCTGGTGTAACGTTGACTACCCTGCTCCTCTTGGGCGACCTGGGCAAGATCACCGACATCACATGGCTCAGCCTGTTTTTTATGGCGCTAGGACTCATCTCCATTCATAGCGAACGCATGTTCTCGCCCGCCGAGGACAGCGACTTCCCGCGCCGGCGATTTGGACTGCCACTTTTCTGGTCGGGGCATGCACAAATCGCGGCTTCGCTGCTCACCCTGTTAGCGTCGCAGCTTCTCGGCTGGATGGAGGAACCGGTACGCACTTTATTTGGAACCGAATGGGTCGGCGGCCTACTGACGACGAACTATTTGTTGGCGACGGGCGTGTGGTTGGCAGGCATGTATGCCTATGTGTACTCCGATGTGGTAGTGCGCAAGATCGGCGTCTACCTGGCGTTGGCCGGTGTTTGCCTCGTGATGGCTCAAACCACCCTGCTGTTAGGATTCGACGTTCGTGCGGAGTGGATTCTCGCGGCTATGGCGATTACCTCCGTGGCGATCAACGTTGGTCGCCAACAACTGCCGGGCCTTTACCTGCGTATGGATCGCTTCATCCCGCCGGTAGGTTTGGCGTTGAGTGCGGCTCCTGCGATCTGGGGAGTGGTACTGCATGCACGTGCAACTACTGCGGCTGCCCAGGAACTTGGGTGGACCTACTCGATTGGCTGGCAATTCGTTGCGGTCATGCTGGTGGTCGCCGCGGCAAACTGCGTGAATGCGTTCCTATCCCGACGCACCGACTCCAAGTCGTCGTCCGCCTACTATTTTGTCGGAGCTGCCTCGTTGCTCGTTGCCGCCTCCGCATGGTTGCGCTTCATCGGAGTGACGCAGTGGCTTGAACAAGCGCCCTGGATGATGCTGATTCCCGTCAGCTATCTCATCGTCTCGCGGATGTTGCGAGGTCGCACTGAGGAAAATCCGCTGTACTGGGTTGCTCAAATTGCCGTCACCGTGATCCTGGTGCACGTCTTTGGCGCGATGGTGCAAGAACCGCATGGCATTCTGCCGGCGTCCGGAAGTCATGCGAGTTTCATCGCGGGAATTCTTCTGTTCGAAGCGGCTGCGTTCTACTTGCTGGCAGGACTATTTTTCCGCACCGCGATCAACATCTACCTGGCCGCCGCGACTGCTTGTGTCGCGCTGTGGCAGTTCCTTGGCTACTTTGGTGTCGACGAGCAGTATTATACGCTGCTGTACGCGACTCTCGGCCTCGTGAGCCTGGGAGTAAGTCGAGCGTTCGGCCTGAAGCAGCTTGCCAACGGTTTACAGAACGACGACTTAACAACGTCTCCCAGTCCCGGCCTCGTGCTGTTTCAATGCGGCAGTGGAATTCTGACGCTCGCTTGCTTGGCAGCTCTCATGCAGGGCCTTGCCGGGCTCGCGCGCCGGGGCAGCGATTGGTGGGACCTGCTGTCGATTTCTCTCACTGCTGTAATCGCGTTGCTTGCGGCGGCCATCGTACCGGCCGTTCAGTGGCGTCGAATCTATACGAGTGCCGCCTGTGCGTTGGGTGCCGTTGCCATGTTGCGATTCAATCTGCTGATTCATTTGAACGGCTGGCAGAAACTGGAAGTCTTCTGCGTGGCGATTGGGGCGTGCATGCTCGTCGCGAGCCATTTCGGTTTGTTTCGCGAAGAAACCGGCGCTCGCAATGAAAACGTCGGGCTTGGCCTGGCGCTCGGGACGATCCTCGTCATCTTGCCGCTAACGATTGCCGTCTTTTACCACCGTTGGATAGGTAGCCAACCATCGATCTACGATGAAATGGCGCTGCTAACGCTTGGCATTCCAATGTTGGTCACCGGCCTCGGCTGGAAGATTAAATCCACAACGCTGTGGAGCGGGTCGGCCCTGTCGCTCTACTTCATCGTGCTCATCGTGTCCCTGATTCATCATCCTCAGGTTGCGATCGGTGTATACATGGCCGTCGGTGGCGCCGTGGTGTTCGCGATCGGAATCATATTGAGTATCTATCGAGACAAGCTGAAGGACATTCCCGACCACATTGCCAATCGGAAGGGCGTGTTCGAAATCCTAAACTGGCGATAGAAGCACGCACGCGATTAGGCGATCAAAGTTACAGCTCAGACTTTTTGACTACGTCAGCTATCGAGCACCTTCGATTTCGCCGACCGAACGATTTCACCTTGAAGCAAAGCGGGTGCTTCGTCGACGTTATTCAACCCCGTCACGAAGCTCAGATCATGCATTGTTTTTTCGGTCTCAAGCATGCTGTTGGCAACTTGATCGACCTGGCCGGAGATGAAGTCCGGTTCCTGACGATTGACGGCCACTTCGCTCAGCGACTGGATCTTGTTCTCCAGCCGATCGATTTCGAGTTTGACCATGTCGTAATTGTCTTGGGCTCGCTGCAGGTTGCTTAATCGATCGCGGCTCGTTTGCAGGTTATCTTCCAATGCCTTCCGCACGCGATCATTTTGATTGTCCGCAGCGGCTGGTCCCAACTTCTTCAATCGATCGTCGAAACGCGAAATGTCCGCTTTGATCTGTTCCTGACTTGTTTGCTTAAGAAAGCGATACAGCGCAAATTGCGTGAATAACAATCGCAAATGCATCCATAACAATCGATCCAACCCGGCAATTTGAAAGTGCTCCAATGGTGCCGAGCTGTCGCCGTGACTCGTTTGTTTGAGCTCCTCGGCGATTTGTTGCAGGTTCTGGCAACGCGCTTTGAGCGCCAGGAATCGGTCGAGAAGTTCTTTCGGCAGCGACTGCGTAATGCGCTGCAGCGTTTCTTGAGTTGAAACCGTCGTTGCCGCGCGAGCCAGCTTGGCCTGCTGGGCATCGACATACGCTTGAAATTTCGGATGCGCGCCGATGAGGCCCAAGTAGGTGATTTCGACGGCCGCCGCCACGGCCAACAGCGCATCGGGAATCGGCGTGAGGAGCGCGAAGACACTTGCCGCTCCGAACCACAAGAGGTTCCAGCGGTTCAAGAACGCCGTTTTCAGATAGTTGCCGAATTTCACCGATCGCTCCGCAGCTACTTCGATTCAGCGTTGGCCTGCGCTTCAAGCTGAGCGATCAGGTCGCGAATATAGTATACCGTCTCCTGAAAGCGCGGGACGCGGGCCATCTCTAACGCCGGGCGGTCGGCCGGTTCGATTTCAAGCTCCTTCATCACGCGGCCAGGACCGGTGGACATGATGTACACACGGTCGCCCAAGAATACCGCTTCTTCGATGGAATGAGTGACGAAGAAGACGGTGGCCTCGACAGCACGCCACAGCTGGATTAACAAATCTTGCATGTTCATGCGCGTTTGCGGATCGAGCGCGCCGAACGGCTCGTCCATGAGAATGATGCGCGGCTGCAGAATGAGCGTGCGGGCGATCGCAACCCGCTGCCGCATTCCACCCGAAAGCTCGTGCGGGTACTTCTCCGCGTCCGTCGCCACGTTGAGCCCCACTTGGCCGATCCAGTGGCAAGCAAGCTCGTTTCGCTCGCGCCGATCGACCCCCTGACACTCCAACCCGAAGGCGATGTTTCCCAAGACCGAGCGGTGATCAAAGGATGTGTAATCTTGAAACACCATTCCGCGATCAGCAGCTGGGCCCGCGACCGGTTTGCCAAAGACCAGCACGTTTCCCCTGGTAGCCGGATGCTGTGGCTCGAGCCCTGCAATGAGCCGCAAGATCGTGCTCTTCCCACAGCCGCTAGGGCCGAGAATGCAAACGAACTCGCCCTTGTCAGGTATATCGGCAACGACAAAGTTCACATCGCGAATAGCCGTAAACTCATTCGCCAAACCGGCGTTGTATGTTTTCGTGACGTGCTGAAATTCAACGACGTGCGGGCGATCTTGCGCGCCGGCTTGCTGCACTCGGTCCAGAACGCGACCCATACCGACGTCTTGTGCGGCGGTCGCGGCAGCGGATTGGATGATTTGAGTTGCCATTAAACTCGGATAGAGAGTGCCAGCGGATATCGGAGCTAATCAAGGCCTTTCTTAGTCGGCATCCCAGTTTGGCGACCCCGAAGCGAGGCGAGCTGACTGGCCTGGAGTGGCACCGGCTTAACAATCAGGTGCTTTAGGTTTTCGCAAATATGCATCAATCCGCGCCATGCACTGTGCAGAACACCACCGCCGCCATATTGATGCGGGAAAAGGCTCCTTTGGATCAAATAAAGCAGCCGATCGATCGTGAGAGCTACGGCGGGAATGACAATCAGTAGCAGGTAAATGGGTTCTTGGTGGCCGCGACGTTGCGCAACATTGATGATGTGGCCGATGCCGCCTGCACTGTGCGCTTCAGTAACTAACTCGGTCAGCATGATATAGCCGAAAGCCAGTCCGAACAGCAGTCGCACCGAATTGAACAGCCGAGGCATCGCCAAGGGCACCAGCACCTTGAGGATGATTTGCAAGCGCGAAGCGCCAAGCGTGAAAGCCGTATCGATGTAACGGCCGCTGACGTCGGCGATTGCGGTGGCGGTGTCCATCATGATGAACGCGACGACAGCGATAAAAATGAACATGACTTTTTGGAATTCGCCGACTCCGAAGAGACTGAACGACAACGGAATCAGCGCGGCAATTGGAATGTTGCGTCCAAAGACATTGATTGGCGCAAAAAATGAATTGACCCAGGGAAAGCAGCCGCACAATACGCCGAGTGGAATGGCGACGGCCGCCGCCAGCATAAAGCCGAGTACCACGCGCCGCAGGGTAACAAGCAAATTTCTCGTGAGCGCATCGTCGAACCAAAGATCGTGCATTTGCTCCGTGCTAAACGTTTCGACGGGGCTGGGAAGCGAGCGATAGCCAAGCATCCGCTCTTCGTTTGAACCGCGCGTGAGAAACCACCATACGAGCAAGACGAGCGTGAGGCACGCGGCGCCAAGCAGCATGCTAGCCCACTGCGGAATTGGTCTGCGAAAAGCAAAAAGGCTGCCGCCACGCGGAGTTTCACCGTCTGAAGTTGCGTGTACGACTGTGTCCGCCGGCACCGACGGATTCGACTGTGCCGGCGGTATGCTCGCTGAAGCGTCGCTCATGCCACTCTCTATTGTTTTTCAGCCGAGTAGACTTTGATTTCGACGCGCCGGTTCTTGGCTTGATTGTCCGGGTCGTCCGGGTCGGCCGGCACATCCCAGCCCAGCCCAGCGGCGGCAAAGCGATTCGGATCCATCTTGAACTTGTTCACAAGGCCCTCCTTAACCGCATTCGCGCGATTGAGACTCAGCTCTTTGACAATGGAATCCGGAATTTGCCCGCGGCGCGAGCTATCGGTGTGACCTTCGACGATGATTCGCGCCGCTCCGAACTGACCGGCGAGCTTCGCGACTTCCTCCAGCACGTTATCCACGTTGGGATCGTAGAGCACTTCAACGACCTGGCCGTTTTGCTCTTTGTTGATCATTTTGTGGAGTTCCCAACTGTTCGGGAAGAATTGAATGACGATGGTATTCGTGAGGATTTCATCCGACTCGGCGTGGATTTGCGAAACAGCCTTCGGCGCCAAATGGACCTCGTACTCATCCTTTTGGGATCGATATTTCGGATCCTTACCGAGTGCCTCGATCACGGAGAAGTCCATCACCTTATCGAACGGTACAGGCTGGTGCGAAATCGCGCCGACACGACGGTACAGATAATACGACTGCGCCCAAACGCGCTCGAAGTTGGTCGGGTTGTTCTGGTTGAGGAAGAACTGAAAATTCTCCGCCCAATTCGTATTATGAGCATCGCCGAACATTTTGATCGTGTCGCTGGCAGGCATGTTGTAGCCGTCGGCCATCAGCTTCGCGCAGTGCGCCTTCTGGTCATCTTTTTTGAGCTCTTCCATGGCGTCAAAAATGCCGCGTGCAATGGCTTCGATTTTGTCAGCGTTATCTTTGGCAAAGTCGGCGCGGGCAAACCACACATCGGCGATGAGTTTGTTCGCCGTCTGTGTGTTCACCAGCATGCGGTTACCCTTCACGCCGGCGAGATTGTAAATATCTGGTGACCACGTGACGGCCGCCGCCGCATCTTTCTGGGCGTTGAACGCCGCCGCCGCTTGGAATGCGTCTTCCGTGAACACCATATTCACTTCGCTTGGTTGCACACCGCCGGATACGAGCATATTCAGCAGGAAGTAATGTGACGGGGAATTCTGCGCGAGCAGCACCTTCTTGCCGCGCAAGTCAGACACGGTTTTGATATTTTCCCGCGCGACGATGCCGTCGCCGCCGTTCGACCAGTCGATTTGCTGAAAGATGCGCGGCATGACACGGCTATCGCGAGGCTGCCCGGTCTTGTCGACAAAACCCTCCATGAACAGCGGCACCATATCGAGCGTGGCCCAACCGATGTGCACCTCGCCCGCCGCATAAGCGTCGCGCATCGCGACAGGATTATCGATCAGCACGAGCTCGACTTTGAACTCATCGCCCTTCGCGGTCTTCCAAACCTTGCCGGGCTTGAAACCGTCGTTGGCGAGAATGATCGGCCCCCAGCCGGCCCAAACATTGAGCGCGAACCGCACGGTTTTGTCTTGCAGCGGCTTGTACGCCGACGTTCCCTTCACATCCGGCAACCGTTCCGCCGGCTTGAATGAGTACTCTTTGACAGTCGTGACCGTGTTCGAATCTTTCGCTTCCGCGTTTTGGCCGATCGCGTTGGGGTCGATCGCGCCCGTGCCTTCATGGTTCGCGGCCTTCGGCGCGAAGATGTCGCTGCGAAATGCGGCGAACGCAAGCAAGCCGCCGACGACCACGAACAACGCCAAGTAGAAGGGTGCTTTGGGTTGACCGCTCATGTTTTATGCCTGGGTTTGAGGTCCGAAAGGAATGATTTGTTTGGCGTCCCCTGCCCTGCACATCCAAAGTTCCTGCAGGCTGTTTTTCATGAGGGGCACGCATTTGAGTTCCGAGGCTTGATCATCCGCGAAACTTTGACATCGGTCGCGCGCTTTGCATCATGTTGAGCGACTGCATCATATCGTAAGCAGTGATTTCCGCGAGCAATTGCGTTACGCGTTCGTGCAACTGCGCGTCGAGTTGTGGCTCGATCTCTTTCATCAGTTTTACGACGCGCTGCTCCTGTGTTTTGACTTCATCGTCCGTCACTTTGCCATCGGCCATGGTGTGGATGAATGACTTGAGCCGCTGGGCTTGATCTGCAATCAACGACGCGTTCGAGGTCTCGTCAAACCAGGTTGATTTAGTATTCGCGGCCATCTACCGTTCCTTTTGCTTTTTACAAAGATTCACGACCGAATAATTTGTTTTAACTATCGCCTTCCAGAAGTTGCCGAATGGCGACCATTCTTTCTTGCAACGCCGAACGTCCGCCGGATTGCGAGATCTTCTCCTGCCACTCGGCAGTCAAAAAACTGCGTTGCGTGCATTCGAGCACTGCAGCCAATTCCTGCAGCTCCTTCTCCAGCCCTTGGGCAGACGGAATGAATTCGGTGAGCGACTGTTCCAAATCGGCGCGCGACACGGCGTCGCGCTTGTCCGCAAGTGCTGTCCGACGGCCGCCGATGACAACACTCTCAAGATCGGCGCCGGAAAGTCGGCGCGATGGGTCGACAGTCGGGATCGCATCGTCCGTCAATTGCACCTTGTTCTTTTTCGCCATCATCCGCAGCATTTGCGAAATGTCGTTCGTGTTCGTCGGATAGAACAGCGGGATGTGAACCTCGGCGCGCCCTTGCCGCTTCAAATCGATTGGCAGCAGGTCCGGGCGGCTCGTGAGCAGCATCCAAATAATCTGTCCGCGGAACCGCGTGTCGCCCATCTGGCTCGCGATCATCGAAAACACGCGGGCTGAAGTACCCGAGTCTCCAGAAGCTTGCCGGTTGCCCAGTGAGGCGTCCGCTTCGTCCACGATCACAACAACCGGCCCTAAGGATCGCAACACGCCGAGCACGAGTTCGAGATTACCTTCGGTTTCGCCGACGTATTTCGAACGAAAATTCCGCAGCACGACGCATGGGATGCCGATCGAACCCGCATAACACTCCGCAAGGAAGGTTTTGCCTGTGCCGACAGGGCCGCAAATGAGGTACCCCATGGGAGCTGAATCAAGCCGGCCCTCGCTGATCCAGCCGGCGTCCTGCTGCAAACGCTCCTTTGCCGCATCAAGACCCACGACCAGTTCCAGCGTGTGCTTAGGCTCGATGATCTCGACCAGCCCCTGACACTGGCGTTCGATCATCGACTTCTTCAGTTGGCGGAATGACCCGCCATCGAGTCGCGTTTTATCCCGCGCCGCTTGCGATAGCACCACATTAAGATTCGTAAGCGTGAGCCCATTCGAAATCTGAGCCAGTTGCGAAGTTGTAAAATCGGCGACGCGCGCGACGTCGCCGCCGGCCGCAATCGGCAAATACTGCTCTCGCTCGATCGCGTTCGGCAGCGGAATTTCGATCGTCGCCACATGCGGGCTCTGCAGCAACCGCTCGTTCAGCTCGATGAGCTTATCAACGATAAGTACGAAGGCCGTATTCACCCGCTTGATCAGCGGGTTCTGCGCCCACGCCAAAAACCGCACCAAGCGCGACGCTCGGCCTTGCGCCAAGCTATCCAGATCGCTGGTCGGTATCAAAAACTGCGCATAGTCAAAAATCGCGGCCACACTTTTGCGATTGGTGGGCTCTTCAAGCAGATTTCGTTCGATGAACGCATCGAGTCCCAAGAGTACCTTATCCGGATCGCGAGGCCACGTGACTGGCTCGCCCCAGCGGCTCACCAGAAACTGCGACATCGCACGCAGCCGTTCCGGATTATCGCCGGCGAGCGCTCGCAGCCCGCGGCTTAAATCGTACCCGAGCACGACATCCCAACGCCCGAACACTTGGCTAACGAGAAAATCGACCAGCCCGCAGTAGCAGTTCTCATCGCCATCAGGCAAGTGCACCAAGTCATGCACATTGCCATGCAGCACGAACACGCACGTGGTGCCGGAGAAGTAGAGATTGGCGAGCTTCTCGGCCCAATCCGGATACCAGTCGGGCAACGGGCCTAGCGGCTGCGCTAGCGCTGCCGGTTTGGCTTCGCTAATAGGTGTGCTCGAGGGAGCCATGGAGCCACGTGGCAAAGGTGGTGATCGGAAAATGCGATCGGTTCAAAAGTGTGTAGGCGACGACGATCCGCTGTTCGACGCTTCGCCTAGCTTTCTGCAACTTTCGTCTTCGCAGCCGGCCCGAGATCTTTGGCCGCTTCGGTCACTTTCTGCGTTTCGGGAGCGACCATCCCCATTTGTACTTCGAAGTCGCGCAGCGCCTGGTCGGCCAGTACTTTCTCCATCGATTGCTCGTGCTCGATATCCGCGAGACCTTCCGTCGACAAATCAGCGGCGACGCGCGCCTTCGCACGATTCAGGCCGATCTTATCTTGAATCACGTCTTCGATCTGACCGAAATCGGTCGTTACGTTGAAATCGAAACTCGTCGCGAGCTTTGCCATCTCGGCTTCGGCTCGGCTCATTTTCAGCTCGGCATCGTATTTGGTAATCTTCTGCTTGACGTCCCCGAGCTTCTGTGTGGCGTGCTTGATCTTGGTGACGTTGTTGTTGTAAGCCGTTTCATGCATCTTGAGCTGACCTTCGTTTTCGCTCAGCTGCTGCTTGGCCTTCTGCAGATCTAACGCAAACTTGGCCGCGTATTCGCGATCGCCCGCTTGCAGGTAGCTTTTGATTTTGGCCTCCAGCATCGAAATCTGCTGCTGGTTGCCAGAAACCTGCCTGCTCACGCGCTCGACCAGCCCGCGATATTGCTCCAATCCCTCACGGCCCGTTTTCAACTGCTCGACCGCGCTGTCGTATTCGTACTGCATTTGCGCGATGGGATCGGCAGTCCAAAAGAAATTGGCGATCTTGTTCACTTGCGCTCGAAAAGCGCGCCAAAACTTGCCCACGATCATGGCACGATCCTTATGGTGAAATGAGCCGCTAGAACATCGCGACGTGGATGAATCTAGAGAGTGCCGTTGCCCCAAAACCCCCGCCAAATGGGGAGCTTTGGTATACCTTGCCGCGCCGCGCATTGTCAAATCGCGGCAGTGTCTTAAGGTGTCGTTACCGTTAAGGTGTATTCGCTCGCGGGTAGTGAATCTTGGGCAGTGCGTATCTGATCGAGCGCACTTACTTTACGTCGATTTGGAGAAGAATTCTCGGCCGCAGCTAACTCAAAATGCGTATCGGACTTCTACCTGCTTGTGCTCGATCGGAGGAATTGCAAGCGGCTCGACAATCGGCTGATTGTGCGCAATGCATTCATGCCAAGGCGGAATAATGTCGGTCTCGTAGTAGCGTTCAACATACCGCCAATCCGAACCTACGAAATCGCTGTACCACTGATCGAGGTCACTTATGCCCACCTCGCGCATCAACTGCATGCCGAACCGTGCTGCTTGATATTCGTAGTCGTGCAGCACACGCATGAAGGCCTGTTTATCGCTCGTGTCTTTCAAGGCCGCGAGTTGAGTTTCGAGCGATGGCGCCGTCCATTGAACGCTATGACCGAAAAGATGCAGCAGAATAAAGCACTGCATCTCGAAATCCACGTCTGGGTCGATCGAGATCTTGAGCCCGTCGAAAATGCCCGTGCGTGGCGGCTCAAGATCGCGATACTCAATCGCGAAGCCGTACTTTACGATCGCCGAGCTGGCCCGAAGCCAAAGATTTACCAAAGAACCGGGCGTTGCCCGTCGCTGCCCGACCAGCTCATGCCCCGCCAATTGTGACGCCATCTCAAACCTTCACGCGCCTACACCCAAAACGTTGGCGAGCCAAAATTGGCGAAATTCGAAGCGCGCTCGGCATGATTCGAACCTGCAACCCCTGGTTCCGAAGGTCAACGCTCGAATTGCCATCTTACCCTGCGCAACGTCTTACTAATAAGTACTTTGCAATGAGAATCGAAGCCCAAGGACTCGCTCATCGATGTCCATATTTTACTGAGTTTTACAGAAAATGAAACCAGTTCTCTGACGTAACTCTGCCAATTGCGGTTGCAGCTCAGCAGCGAACATCGTGCGTCGAAAGTCTGCATCGAAACCACCAACTATTGCCAATTGTTGCTTTACTTGGGCTGAGTGTCGCCACAAAATCTCGTCACGGTTGCTGCGGGCGAGGGCGAGTATAGCTTTGGGAAAGACGATCGGCGATCCTGCGTGATATAGCAGCAGAGCTTCCGAAGTCTAATAAGGAAAAGGATGTGTTTTCGGCTGCGGAACGCAGTTTGTCGAAAGCGCAGCTTGATTTTCCATTCACACTTACCTACTTATTCGTTGGCGACGGGACCGAAGCAGCGATCGCTTCTCATTCGGGTATCGAAAGGGGAACTTCCTATTCGCCACATGTGATCGAAATTGCGCACCCAGGCGCAACTTGGCCGCTCACTGAGCTAATTGAGCAGGCGGTCCCGTTGTCGTTGAGAACTGTGAGCGAAGTGATTTTGCGACTGGAAGGAAGTGCAATCAACGACGACGGCACTGTCACGCCAGCAAATCCTCGATTCGTACCGGCAGCTCGCGCACACGTACGCCCGTTGCATGGTGAACCGCCGCTGTAATAGCCGCCGCAATGCCTGCCAGCCCAATTTCGCCAATCCCGCGGGCACCCACTTCGTTGAGCTCTTTGTCGGGGTAGTCCAAGAAGTGCACATCGATCTGCGGTGCGTCGGCATTTACGGTTACTATATAGTCAGCCAGGCTGGCATTGATCGGCGCACCGTTTTGCGGATCGTACGCAGTTTGCTCGAACAGCGCCATTCCGAGTCCCATCACCACGGCACCTTCGATTTGATTGCGGCCCGCGAGCGGATTGATGATACGCCCTGCATCAATAACGGTTACGACGCGGCTCACGCGTAGCCGGGCGATTTCGGGTTGCCATGTGACCTCCACAAAATGGCAACCATAGGAGTGCATCGAGAATTTGGGCTTCGGATCGCCAAACGTCGCTTCCCCTTTTCCATTACCGGTGACGAGACGCACGTTGGCGCGCTTCAACAAATCCGCGAATGGCACTCCCGCCGCTGAGTCTTTTTCTTTCAGAAAAACTTTACCATCACGAAGCGTAAGCTCATCGGACTTACGCTTTTCGAACGGCGACCCCGGCGTTTTGGTGGCGATGCCCATTAACGCGGCGATTGCGTGGTCGGCCGCCGAAAAGACGGCCGGTACGACCGATCCTGTCGCCATCGAACCACCAGAGAGCGGACCCGCGGGCAGCAACGTATCGCCCAGCACGGCCTCGACTTTGTCGAGCGGCACACCGGTCTTCTCTGCGGCGAGCTGGGCAAGAATTGTGTACGTTCCCGTGCCAATATCCTGTGTGGCGCAGGCGACGCGGACGGTGCCGTCGTCGCGCAACTGCACATTGGCCTCGGCGGGAAAGCGTGCCGCAATCCATGCGCAGCTGGCCATACCCCAACCCAGCGTCAAGCCGTCGCGTTTCATCGAGCCGGTTTCGGGCTTTCGCCTCGACCAGCCGAACTTTTCCGTGCCAAGTTCCAAGCACTCCAACAAGTGTCGCGACGAAAAAGGCACGCCCAGTGATTCATCAATCTTCGGTTCGTTGAGGACGCGAAACTTGACCGGATCGAGCTTCAGCAAATCGGCCATTTCGTTCATGGCTGCTTCCGTCGCATACATGCCCGGCACGGCGCCTGGCCCGCGCATGTCGGCCGTGGCCCCGATGTTTCGCTTCGCGCGGCCAAACTCCACGTGCAGATTGGGAACACTGTAATGGAACGCCGTAGTCTCGCCGCAATCTTCATGGTGAATGTCGAGCATCGACGTGGTGTACACATAGTCGTGCTGCAGAGAGACGAGCTTGCCGTCATCTGTAGCCCCGAGCCGTACACGCTGTTGGGTGCGCGGACGATGGCCGACAGTCTGAAACATCATTTTGCGGCTTACGACAAGCTTGACTGGCTTGCCAAGCTTGCGCGCCGCTGCCGCGGCGAGCGGGCAGTGAGTCCATGGAAACAGCTTGCTGCCGAAGCCCGAGCCGACAAACTTCGTGATGACGCGGACATTCTCCTTCGGCAGACCGAACATTTGCGCGAGGACGGTCTGGAGATTGACGACTCCCTGTGACGACTCATACAGCGTCAACGTTGTTCCGTCCCAAATTGCTGTGGTCGAATGCAACTCAAGAGGGTTCTGTGTCTCGGCGGGCGTCACATAAGTTTCGTCAAGCTTTACAGGCGCCTTCTGAAACGCCTCGTCCGCATCACCACGCTCGCTCTGCACTCTCTTTAGCGTAGCGAACGTCGTGGCGACGGTTTGCGGTTCGTCGTCCGCTTTAAGATGCGTGTCGACGTTCGGTTTCTCTTTTGAATACTCGACGCGCACCGCATCAGCCGCAGCTTTGGCTGTCTCAAACGTACTAGCCACGGCGAGCGCCACATATTGGCCGTAATAGCGGATCACGTCGTCTTCAAACGGCGGGCGGCGCTCATCCGTGATGCCCTCGAAACCTTCGCCCAGAACTGCCCGCGAAATTTTGCCAATATTCTCGCGGTGGAAGATCGCGCTCACTCCAGGCATCTTCTCAGCCCGTGCCGTGTCGAGCTTGATGATGCGGCCATTTGCAATCGTCGCCTCGACCGGCACTGCGTACAGCAAACCTGGGAAATGAAAGTCCGACGTGTATTTGGCCTTCCCCGTAACTTTCAGTGGGCCATCGACGCGCGGCGTGCGCTTGCCAATCGGCGAGTTCGTCGAGCTCTCTTGAATGGCTGCCATCAACAGTTCCTCAACTTTTTGCGGCCGTTTCCAGCGCGTGAGTCAAACAACGCCTGGCCAACTCGACCTTGAATCCGTTTTCGCTCCGAGGTTTTGCGTCGCGCATAGCCGCCTCGGCCGCTTTGCGAAAGTTGGACGCATTGGCAGGTTGGCCGACGAGCGCGGACTCGGCCTCGGGCGACCGCCATGGCTTCGTACCAACGCCGCCCAGCGCGATTCGCGCACTCGTCACACTACCGTTAGCGATTTCGAGAACGACCGCAGCCGAAGCCAGCGCGAATTCGTACGAAGCTCTGTCGCGGAGCTTCAAATACAATTGCTTGCTTCCCACTTTCGGCGATGGCAATTCGACATGCGTAATGAGGTCCCCAGGTTCCAGCACTGTCTCGCGGTGCGGCGTAGCGCCGGGTAGGAGATGAAAATCGGCGATCGGTATGGCACGCGAGCCGTTTGGTCCTTGAATGTGGATCGTCGCCTCGAGCGCCGCCATCGCGACACACATATCGGATGGGTTCGTGGCGATACACTGTTCGCTCGTCCCCAGCACCGCGAGCATTCGATTGTGGCCCGTGATCGCGGGACAACCGCTACCCGGCTCGCGCTTGTTGCAGGGCATTGCCGGGTCACGAAAGTAAACACACCGCGTGCGCTGTAGCAAATTCCCCGCCGTCGTTGCCATATTGCGAAGTTGCGCTGATGCACCCTGCAAAATCGCTTGCGATAGAACTGAATAATCACGCTTAACAGTTGCGTCGTTGGCAAGATCGGCATTGCGAACCGTCGCGCCAATTTTAAGCCCACCGCCGCGCGTCGGTTCAATTTTGTCGAGCGCCAACCGGTTAATGTCAATCAATTGCCCCGGCGTTTCTACACTCAGCTTCATGAGGTCGACCAACGTCGTGCCGCCGGCAATAAAGCGAATGTTCGCGCCCTGCTGCGCGGTTTTCTCTTTGGCGGCAATCGTGACTGCGCCGGCTGCATCATCGGCCCGAGTAAACTCAAACGATTTCATCGTGATAACTCCTTCGCCGACTAGCCGTTTTTGCGAACTTGCTGAACGGCCGACACAATGTTGGCGTACGCGCCGCAGCGACAGATGTTGCCGCTCATGAGTTCCTTGACTGACGCGTCGTCGGGCCCGCAAGGCTCTTTGAGCAGCGCGACCGCCGACATGATTTGGCCCGAGGTGCAATAGCCGCACTGATAGCCGTCGCAGCTCACGAACGCCGCTTGCATCGGGTGTAGTGCATCAGGCGTCCCCAGACCTTCGATCGTAGTGATCTCCCTGCCGTCGTGCAGAAGGGCCAGGCTCAAGCAAGAATTCACGCGGCGACCGTTCACATGCACGGTGCAGGCGCCACATTGGCCATGGTCGCAACCTTTTTTCGTGCCGGTCAAAGCGACCGTTTCGCGAAGGCAATCCAAGAGAGTCGTCCGCGGATCGATGCGTAGCGCATGCGCTTCGCCATTGATCCTAAGCGTGATCGGAACGGCGCCAGCAATTTCAAACCTGTCGGCCGGCTCGACCGCAGCGCCGCTTAACTCGGCAACCTCTACAGCGTGGGCCATTACAGTCTGGCCCAGCACCGCCACGGCCGCGGAGCCACTGGTCGCCTTGAGGAACGACCGACGCGTCGGAATCGAAGGGCTCGTTACTGGATCGTCTGCCATAAAGCCTCCGTAAGACCTGATCCGCCTGCCGGCACGAATTATATCAGATATCGAATCGGTGGTGATGCCTCAACATTCGCAGTAAAGTTGCGACGGTTTGACGGTGCCGTGTTCCGCACTTGACGGCGTCGCTGCAGGAGAGGAGCAAGGACATTTCTGCCCGCATAGGCGGCGATCTGCACGTGCCGATACCATAGTCGCGAAGGGTCCGCCCCAAGCCGGCACAAATTTACACGCAGCCGAGGTACAACATTCTGAATTGCCGTAAACTATTCGTAGCGTCCACGTTTGTACTGTCGAATGAGCTTCTCGGCCTGGTCCTCCGACAAACGATGATCTTGATGGAAGACGAGTTTCACCGTCGGCTTCACGAACTCCGTTACGTCGCCAGAGGTGATAGTGAGCCCTACTTCTTCGAGTCCTTTCAAAGTTGCTCTTAGGCGTCCTGGCGTCGTTTTGAATTCGTCGGCAAAGTCCTCGACCGTACAGCAGTCTTCATTTTGGAGGGCAATTGAGTTCGTAAGTCGCATTACGATGTCTTGGGCGCGCCCCTTCAGCGCTTCGAATTTTAATTTTGGCTTTTTCTTTGCCATGTCAGACGAATCCAGCAAAGCCTCACTGCAATTGAGTGGAAAATACACATAGAATTCTCCGAAGGAAACGGATGCGACAGCGGGAAGACGAATATGAATGTAAAGGTACTGTCCCGATTAACCCACAGACGCGAATTGGACATATTCACCTGAAAGTAGCCGATCTCGAACGAGCACTCGCGTTTTTGAACGCTGGCGTTTCTCTTGATGGAGCTTCGGACCATGGCGTTGCCGAAGCGTTGTATCTTCGCGACCCGGATGGTAGCAGCCTTGAACTCTATCGTGACCGGCCGCCAAAAGACTGGCCGCGAAACGCCGACGGACAACTCGCCATGATCAACCAGCCGCTCGATCTCGATGACTTGCTGAAGGAGGCTCCCTCCGCAATCTAATTTTTTTAGCAACAGCTGGACTTCGGCGACGATGCGAATGATCGCAAACCGGCCAGCCAGGGCTTTCATTTTGTCTCCTAGCTATGCACACCTCTCAACTATTTTCGGCCAGAGATTTGCTGCGAGTGGCTACACCCCGACGAAAATCTTTCATGGGGGGCGAGTCGCGAGCAATGTGCATGTCGTCATCAGACCAATTCCGTTGGTCAAACAATTGTGCGGAGGTCCGTGCAAGATAGGCTCTCGCAACTAAAAGAGAAATTCAATGGCTCGCTCCACTACCACAACGACCGTCTGGGCGGCGGTCACAGGTAACTTACTTGTTGCGATCACGAAGATTGTGGCTGCTACATTCTCTGGCTCGTCGGCCATGGTGTCGGAGGCCTTTCACAGTTTCGTCGATACGGGCAACGAAGCATTATTGCTGTACGGAATGCGACGATCGCGGCGGCGTCCCGACGCCGAGCACCCCTTTGGATATGGACGCGAGCTCTATTTTTGGAGCTTTATTGTTGCGCTCCTACTTTTCGGCCTGGGATGTGTCGCGTCGGTGGTCGAAGGCATTAACCACATTCGACAGCCCCATCCAGTCGAGCATCCACTTGTTGTCTACATTGTCCTGTCTCTCACCTTACTATTCGAAGGCAGCTCGTGGCTGATCGCGTTGAGAGGGTTTCAGCCGTCGGTCGACAATGATGGCTACTTCGCGGCAATCAGGAAAAGCAAGGATCCGCCTCAGTTCGTCGTTCTTCTTGAAGATACCGCGGCCCTCATCGGTATTGCTATTGCCTTTGTTGGGACTTGGGCCTCAGTCCATTGGCACGAGCCAAGGATTGACGGAATTGCCTCAATCGCGATAGGGCTATTGCTCGGGGCAGTTGCCGGATTGCTCGCACATGAGAGCAAAGGCTTGCTGATTGGTGAGCGCGCGGACCTGAAACTCCAGGAGAAGGTCTTTGCAATTGCCCGAGCAACCGCAGGGGTCGTCTGCCCAAATGGCCTTCTCTCAGTTCAGCTCGCACCGGACCAAGTGGTTGTTGGGCTGAGCGTGAAGTTCGAGGAACAGCTGACCGCGCCCGAAATCGAGAAAATCGTAGTGGAGATGGAGAAAAAGATCCGGCAGGCTTACCCTCAGGTCTTTGTGCTGTACGTTAAACCCCAGTCTCCTGATGCATTCGCCGCGGCAATGAGCCGAATTGGCGGGGAATCATTCAGAGGATTTAATGCTCGAACAACAGTACCGCGTTTGGAAGTTGGCGGCACGGTCAAAGAACAAGGTGTGGACGGGGATACTCCGGAATTAATTGCGCGGAAGGGAACGTGAAAGAGCGCAACTCAAACAGAATCACTTTGAGAACTACCAAAGGACAATATTATGCAAAAGCGTAAACTTGGAAAAAGTGGTCTGGAAGTATCGCCGATTGGATTAGGATGCATGGGACTAAGCTTCGGATACGGACCACGCGTTGAGAAGGAACATGAGATGCGTCGAGAAACGACCAATTTAATGACACATAATTAGGGTGTCGGCAACTAAAGCGTTTTGTGAGAACGATGGCAGTTGGCCGTTCAGTCCCCGGGCTGCCCCATCAACCCAACGTTTTTTGCACTACCACTGCCGCCATCCGGTTTCGTAACTAATGATCTTTTTTTTACGACGGTCTGCGGCGAAACGGCTCAACCCGTCGCGTTCGGGGCATGCGTGCGATTCCCAGCTGCGTGCAGCGTATGTTGGAATGCCCTCAAATACGGCGCGGTGCGGCTTTTCACGTTAACCGCCAATTCCGCCGGAGTTCCTACGGCAACGATCTTCCCACCTTCGTCGCCAGCACCAGGCCCTACATCTATTACCCAATCACTCCTAGCGATCACGCTCATGTCATGTTCTACGACGATGACCGTGTTGCCTGCATCGACCAGCCCGTCCAGTTGATCAACCAATCGCTCGACGTCGGCCGGGTGCAAGCCTGTCGTCGGTTCGTCGAGAATGTACAACGAGTTCCCTCGCTGCGTCCGCTGTAACTCGGTGGCCAACTTGATCCGCTGTGCTTCGCCCCCTGAAAGCTCCGTCGCTGGCTGGCCGAGCCGAAGATAACCGAGCCCGACCTGCTGCAGCATATCGAGCGATCGATGCAACGGCGGCTCATCCGCGAAGAACTCCCAAGCCGCATCCACTGTCATTCCGAGCACATCGGCGATCGATTTCCCTCGATATTTTATCTCAAGCGTCTTCGCGTTGTAGCGAGATCCATGGCACGTCGAGCACGGTGCGTAGACGCTCGCCAGGAACAACAGTTCGACACTCACAAAACCTTCACCTTCACAAGTCTCACACCTACCCTTGGCAACATTGAACGAGAATCGGCCTGCGTCGTACCGCCGCGCACGAGCCCCTTTAGTCGCCGCGAACAACTTCCGCACGTGATCAAACAGCCCTGTATAAGTCGCCAGGTTCGACCGCGGCGTGCGTCCTATCGGCTTTTGATCCACGCGTACCAGTCGCTTGACTTGTTCAATCCCGCATACGATTTGTCCCTTCGTCGTAACAACCGGGTCCTCGTTGAGCGGGTCCGCCTCCTCTTCCTCTGCCGTCACTTCATTTCCCAGATGCTCGGCGACAAGTTCTACGAGCGCCTGACTGACAAGGCTCGACTTACCCGAGCCAGAAACCCCAGTCACAGTTGTCAACAACCCAATTGGGAAGGCGGCATCGAGACTGTGCAAGTTGTTGCGCGACACGCCGGCCAACTTGATCCAGTCCTTGGGCTTACGTGGGGTATGCGCCACTGGAGTTCGTCCGTCGAACACAAAGCGGGCAGTCAGGGAATTGGCAATGTTCAATAGCCCTTCCGGCGGACCGCTGTAAAGCACTACGCCGCCATGCTCGCCAGCTGCGGGCCCGATATCTACGATCCAATCTGCATGACGAACGACATCAGGATCGTGCTCGACGACGAACAACGAGTTGCCGGCCGATTTCAATCGGTCTAGCGCTCTTAGCAGGGCCTTGGTATCGGCGGGATGCAGCCCGGCCGATGGTTCATCGAGAACATACGCTACACCAAACAAGTTTGACCGAACCTGCGTTGCCAGGCGTAGGCGTTGCAATTCGCCGGGCGAGAGTGTGGGTGTGGCCCGTTCCAATGTGAGATAACCCAAACCGAGCTCTAGCAAAACTTCTAGCCGTGCTTCAAGGTCCTGCGTAATTCGCTCGGTAACGAGTGCCTTCTCCGGATGCTCCCTCCCCAGCGTTTTGAGTGGCGACCCATTGCTATCAGTATACGGCCGCATCACCTCCGCCAACCGCTTGAGCGACAAACGAGACATCTCCGCAATGTCCATCCCCCCAAACTTTACCGACAAGGCGTCAGGTCGAAGCCGCTTGCCGTGACAAGCCGGGCATTCAGTACCCAGCATGTACTTCGACACTCGCTTCTTCATCAATGGGCTTTGCGTCGTTGCAAACGTATGTAGCACATAGCGCTTAGCGCTCGTGAAGGTTCCCTGGTAACTTGGCTCCTCCTTCTTCTTAATTGCCCGTCGTACCTCATCCGATTCATACCCCGCATAGACCGGCACGACCGGCTGCTCCTCGGTAAACAGAAGCCAGTTGCGATCTTTCTTAGATAGCTCGCGCCAGGGACGATCAATATCGAAACCTAGCGTCACGACGATGTCCCGCAGGTTCTGCCCGTGCCAAGCAGGTGGCCAGGCCGCGATCGCGCGCTCACGAATACTCAACGAATCGTCCGGCACCATCGACCGCTCGGTAACTTCATACACGCGGCCCAATCCGTGACACTCGGGACAAGCGCCTTCCGGAGTGTTCGGCGAAAACGCTTCCGCGTGAAGCATCGACAGCTTGTTCGGGTATTCGCCGGCCCGCGAATAAAGCATGCGAAGCAAGTTAGACAAGGTTGTTACGCTGCCGACGTAGGACCGCGTGGATGGCGAACCTCGCTGTTGCTGTAGCGCCACCGCAGGGGGCAAGCCGTCAATCTCGTCTACCTGCGGAACGCCCATCTGATGAAACAGCCGGCGCGCATAAGGTGCGACTGACTCCAGATATCGCCGCTGTGCCTCTGCATACAGTGTGCTGAACGCGAGCGACGATTTACCTGACCCAGACACACCCGTGAACACGACCAGTGCGTCGCGCGGTATTTCGACGTTTATGTTCTTAAGATTATGCTCGCGAGCACCCCGCACTCTAACGAACCCTTTAAATCCGTTCGTCAAACCTCCAGCATTCACATTAGTTCGCGTCCGTTGCATGCGTCTTTACGTCTGTGTTAGACGAATTCCCGTTAACTTACGTCAAAATGCGCCATCACATCGGTAACGAGTGCGGCGAAGCATAACGCAATTGGCATACCACTTGCCGAACCTTCTGGGGCCAGCACTCCTGGGCTGAGGTCGTAGTTCAGACCTCAGTTCAACTGTGAGTTATCGACATGACGTTTGCCAGCAGGTTGTACGAGCGAAGTCGCGCCGCGTGCTCGTAGATTGCCGAAACAACCATCAATTCGTCAACACCTGTCGACCTCACAAATGCCTGTAATCCTACCTGGACAGTTGTCACGGAACCGACAAACGCATACTTAAGCATGCTGGAAGCTTGCACGGCTTCCTCTGGGCTCCAGTAAGTGTCAATGTCATCGATCGGCGGTCGAAGACGGCCAGGTTTACTCCGGACTAGGTTCGTGAACTGTTGTTGGGCTGATGTGAATAGTCGACGTGCCTCTCGATCGCTTTCCGCCGCGATGACATTGACACCGGCCATGACATACGGTTGCTCCAGCTGTTTCGAAGGACGAAACTCGCTGCGATAGATTTCGATCGCCTGCAGCAACGCCGCGGGGGCGAAATGAGAGGCGAACGCGTATGGAAGCCCCAATAGTGCAGCAAGCCTAGCGCCAAAAAGGCTTGATCCCAAAATCCAGAGCGGCACGTTCAGGCCTGCCCCTGGCACTGCCTGTACTGCCTGATTCTCAGCGGCTGGTTCGAAGAAAGCTTGCAGTTCCAAAACATCATCTGGAAACCTGTCCGCGCTCATTGGGTTCCGCCGGAGCGCGTGAAGAGTGCGTTGGTCGGTACCTGGTGCACGTCCCAATCCAAGATCGATCCGCCCCGGATACAGAGACTCCAGCGTTCCGAACTGCTCCGCGATTATGAGCGGCGCATGATTCGGAAGCATAATTCCGCCTGCGCCAACTCGAATGGTTTTTGTCCCACCAGCCACATAACCGATAGCCACCGCCGTGGCAGCGCTTGCGATACCGATCATGTTATGGTGCTCGGCCAACCAGAATCGCTCAAATCCCCAGCGTTCCGCATGTTGAGCAAGATCAAGGCTATTGCGAAGCGCATCGCCCGGCGTCGAGCCTTCTGGAATAAAAGCTAAATCAAGAATGGAGTACCGCGGCGTCATCTAGCACACTGATCCGAAGTCGATTGGCGGGAACCACTCCTAGATTGTACGCGTTGCCGCTCACTTAACCGTCTGCGTACGCATTTTCAAGTCGCGAAAACTCCGTGGAACCGTCGACGATGGTGCCACCTCATTCGGGTCAATTGACTACTGACGTCAGGCTGGCCGGGCGCGGAATCAGTGTTTTATTCATAGCCGCCTTGCGTACTTGCGGCTTTGCTGTCTGAAGGTGCACTTTGTACGGAATTCGTTTCGTTTGAGCGCTTGCCCCACGCGGGATTTCCAATTCGAGCGCTTCAAAACCAAAACACGTACTTGCCACAGCCCAAACGAAAAAGGCAGCCTGATTTAAACACCTGAAGAAGTACGAAGAGCAGGATCGTAGCGCGCCCCACGTAGCAACCAGCAATACGTCTCACCGAGTCGTTGTTTAGGACACTTGGCCTTTTCAAGTTCCAACTAAGAAGATGGTGAGCTGTTCAGCCGAAATGTCTCAACAACTCGTCACGATACCGTCACGGCGAGACACAACAAGACTCGACCGTTTTTAGACCGCCGGGCGGTTAGTGTCATCTACTCCTGAGTTGGTCGGCACACGACAAGCGTTCCGAGACTGAGGCGTGATTGGTCCTTCGCGCTGAAATGCACCATCAACGGAAGAATGTTGGAACACTCTAATCAAGCTAAGGCCAATATATTGAGTACGTCAGACGACTTACGACCTAACGGGGGCGTCTGTCTACGTAGCCGGGGCTGGGCAGGTGGGCCGGTGCGCTGCAGCGAGCGCCATGAGCGACGCGAGCGCTGAGCAGGCGGTTAGTCATCTAGGCCGAACTAAACCGGAGAGGACTGAGATCGCGTCATGAAAGCTTACGAATTGCAAGGTAACTTCGGCGGTCGCATCAGTTTGATCGGTATCCTGTACGGGGGTGAACCTGTCGATCCGCTTCCGGTAACTCATGAACGGCGTGTGCGTTCAAGGCAAATGCGTCGGCAGCCGCGCGATGTTGGAGACCATGAACAGCGCCTTGGTTCTTCACAAACTCCGACCAATCGTGGACAAGGTGTTTTCGCTTGCACAACTCCCGAAGCTCTGCGCCCAATGGAAAGCGGTTCGCACTTTGGCAAGATCGTCCTACGTCATTGAACGAGTCCAGTGTTCCGCCGAACTCTTCATTGTAAGGAGCTCGGATGTTGATGCCGACATATTTGCTTCTCTTTTCGCTAACTCAAATGCGCCCCATGAGGAGCAGCACAACCAGCACAATTACAATCAGTCCCACGCCACCGCTCGGACCGTAGCCCCAATTTCGGCTATGACCCCAGGTGGGCAGCGCCCCGAGCAGCAAAAGTATCAAGAGCACAATCAGAATCGTAGAAATAGAAATCATTTCAGCTCCTCGTCAAAGAAAGTGTCGAACCCAAAACGTAGTCTTCAGTGTCGTAGATTGGAAACTACGTTTTCTGTTCATTACAAATTCATTCCGGTTTCACGTTTTTGTTTGCCTGACCGTCTGCTTTGGCGTCGCGAACCCCACCGGTCAGCTGCTTGGCCCTAGCCGATACTATCTTGGCATCCTGTTTCATTTTGTCCGGATCGGCGTCAAGGGTGATGCTAACCTTGTTGCTCCCCATGTCAGGGACTGAACGCGAGAACGCGAACCACCCTCGGTAAAAGCCGAGACCCAAAACTAGGATCGTCATCGCGACCAGGACCGCACTTAACCTCTTCATGCTTAACTCTTTTTCGATGTCGTATTCGTGTCGGAAAACACAACTTCAAGCAACTGCGGATGACCTCGCGACAATCATGTTGCTCATCCATGGCGGTCGTACCAGATTGCGCGAGGTCATCCATGCTGCGGTGGCTCCGCCTCTTCATTTCGATTCGATCCGCACTACGGATCGCGTTTAACTAAACAAACTCTGAGCAATGCTATATGGGTAAGTGCGAATCACCTGGAAGGGATTGGGATAGGACGTTGCCGTCCATTAAGAACACTTGCACTGTGGTGCCCGTCGTGAACATGTGGGTAACGCTTCCGCTGCCTGGATCGACTTCGGCGGCTGCTTCGCGGACTCTCCGACCCGTGATCCTTTCAATTTCTTGACGTAGCGAGGCGACCGAATTTCGAAATAACTGTTGGTGATACTCGCGCAAATTTGCGGCGCCCTCCGCGCTTTTGGCGAGCGTCTGCTCCGCCGGCGACAACACTTCGTGAAGCGTAAACACAAGGGTGTCTTCGCCGACTGCGACGGTCACATTCGAGGGTGCGCGGCCCGTCTGCTTGGTCTGAAAATCTCTTGCCGCGTCGGCCAGTTGTTGAGCTATGGTTAGTTCGATCTTGTCCATTTGGTTCGCTCAAAGGTAATCCGCTGCAATGCCGTGGCAAGAAACGAAAAAAGCCGATGCGGCGAAACACCCCGGGGGTATTCCACCGCATCGGCTTACTCATTAACGAGCCACCCGACCCAGCCGGGCTGCTCTTTAGATAGTCATCCGAGAACTTCTCGTAATCTCACACTGCAGCCGGCGGAAGTTCAACAACGACTGCATCTACCTCTAGTTCAACTATACGGTTCAGATTGTGGGTTACCAGCCCCATTCAGCGACCGTTTTGCATGGGTTAAGATACGGATGAGGCAGTTACGCAGCATTCACAGACAATTTTTCGCGCCGATCGGCCATTCGTTGGTTTTAGATTTTGTTCGAATTGCGCCACGTTATTGAGATGCTCTATGAAGACACGGGGAGAAATCGAAGCCGCTATATGCAAAGGGATTAGCCGCTTTGAGCAGGACTATATGGGTCGCGGACCCAAAGACATACATGCCTACCTTATCGATGATCTCCTGGTTGTCCGCTTAATAGGCGTTTTAACGGTGGCGGAGCAGCAATTGGTCGCCTCGCTCCCTGCTGAAAAGGGAAGGGATCTACTGAAGCAGGTTCGAGTTCATCTCATCGAAACAGCGCGCCCGATTATGGAGGCCATGGTCACCGATGTCACCGGCGTAAAGGTCGTCAGTCTGCACCACGACATTAGCACGACTACAGGTGAAGAGGTCGTATTATTTTCGCTAGCCGAGAACCCAGACGTTCGGGAAACTCGGTAGGATGCCAAAGCGATAGCAGCTGAGTGGGACGGGTGGGTGAAATGTCAGAAGTGCCGCGTTCATCGCCGGTAGCATCAAAGACTACAGATGGTTTCGGCGGCTGGCTGGTGTTTCTGAAGGCGCCGCCGCCCATAGAAAGTCCCATCAACTTATTGACGCGTGGGATGCACCGACAACCCACCGATCTAGAAGCGTTCGTGCGGTCGGCGTTACGGCAAGTTCTGTTGGTCCTGATGGATGCACCGACATCAAGTGTCCCAAAACTCATCATCGCGGCGATCTCTGGTACATATATATAGTGTCGGAAACTCATACGATACCTCGGAATGAGATCTCGGGCCGTTCGGCTCCAGGCACTCGGGACTTCAACCGGAGACTATATGGACCCCCTTAACCGATTCGCCTCTGTCTGTATACTTTAGAAATCAACGAAAACGCGGAGTTGACTCAAGAGGCAACTCCGCGTCCTAACCCGCCGTCACAATGCGTCAGCGTGAGCTGTCGTCGCGAGATCTACTCGCTTGGCGCGCGTCGGACTTTTCCATGAGGTCCTTCGCTTGCTTAAGGTGCTTTTCGACGACTGGCTTGGCTTCTTTAACCATGCTTTGGAGGTCGCCCGTGGTTTCGTCGCTCAGGACTTCCACTGCGGCGAGCATCTGCATGTGACCGCCGATTTGGGAACCAACGTAAGCCGCATCAAATTCGTGGCCCGTTTTACCTTCGAGTTCCTTGCGCATTGACTCGGCACAACGTTCGTTGATCTTGCGATCAATTTGCGAGCGACGGTCGTTAGTCTCGTGCGAACCGACGAATTGTTGCAACTTTTCGACCATCTTGGTGTGGTCTTTCACCATTTGTTCGGCGAACTGCTTCACTTGGTCGTTCTTGGCGTGATCAACAGCCATCTTTGACAGTTCGACTTCGGCCTTGTTGTGGTCGAGCAGGCAAGCGGCAATCGCGTAATTCAGTTGCTCGCCTTGTTGGCCGTTCGCTGATTGCTCGCCAGGCTGCCCGTTTCGCTCAGGATTCGATTGATTCTGATTATTGGGCTGCCCAGGTTGAAAGGCGCCTCGGTCGGTTCCCGGGTTCGATTGTTGGGCGAAGGCGGCAGCTGACAGGAGGCAGGATAGGCCTGCGGCATAGAATCCGGTTCTCAATAACATTCTCATACTTATCAACTCTCAATCCTCAAAGCGTTCAAACAGCTAGCAACAACACATCGCGAGCAATTCGCAACGTACGTTGCAAACGTGATACCGTCGCGCCGCGGGCCAGTGCGACAAACCAGGAAGGTGTTGCGGCGAGCAAGACACGCTCTGACTTTGACTCCCGCCCGCTAGCGGAAAAGTGCCTTTGCAGTCGATTCGAAGTAATTTCGAAATCTTGCAGTTTGTTTGTCGGGGATCTACAGAGCGCCGATTGATGGTGTTGCGACGCACATGGTGACGCTGCACGCTTCAGCGGTCGCGGCATTTGTGGCGAGTTATCATTGCGCGCGACATCGTTGGTCTCCAACGCCGCCGGCGACCGTCCAAAGTCCAATTCGTACCAACCGACAGCGCAAGCTATGCGTCCTGCCGGATTAAGACTGATTGGCACCAACCAGGTCGCAGTGGGCGAGCCTGCCTTTAGAATAGTTGGCAACAAAGTCAGGTGGGCTGTCGGTTCCGACGCTCAGATCGCTCTCGGACACGCCCACCTGTGTCACTTTGAAACCCGCCGCTTCGCTATTTCCGCCTTGCACGTGCTTTCGCCTTCTTCGTTAAAGAAATCCATGTCGGGGCATGATCGCTGCTTTTCTCCCATCCCCGGACGTCGCGTTCCACGCCTCCTTTGCTCAGGAGTCTAGCCGCGTGCGCATTCAGCAAAAAATGGTCGATCCGTATTCCTGCATTACGAGCGAAAGCATTTCGAAAGTAATCCCAGAACGTGTAGATCGTTTCGTCCGGGTGCAGAGTTCGGATAGCATCCGTCCAACCCTGCGAAAGAAGCTTTTGATAAGCGGCTCGCGACTCAGGGAAGAATAACGCATCGTCGACCCAGCGCTCTGGCTTATATGCGTCCAGATCAGTGGGAATAACGTTGTAGTCGCCGGCAAGTACAACAGGCTCGTCGCGAGCGAGCAGCGATTTCGCATACTTGTTAAGTCGCTTAAACCAAGCCAGCTTGTAGTCGAACTTCGGTCCCGGTGCGGGATTGCCATTCGGAAGATACAAGCAGCCAATTAATGTGCCGTCGATAACGGCTTCGATGTAGCGGCTATGTGTATCGTCGGGATCTCCCGGTAAACCTCTCCGCGTCTCTTCCGGTTCACGGCCGCGGGCCAGAATCGCAACACCATTCCAACTCTTCTGGCCATGCCAGATCGCTCCATAACCGGCTTTCTCAATCGCCGCAGCAGGGAACTTTTCATCTGGGGCTTTCAGTTCTTGCAAACAAACTACATCGGGTTCTGATTCGCCCAACCAACGAAGCAATACGGGCAGCCGTCCGTTGACACCGTTGACATTGTAAGTAGCGAGCTTCATTTTCTTTCCCCACAACGGCGCTCTGACTGCGATAACTTCACTTTCGCGGTTTACATAGCTTCCAAGCAGCCGCTTGCAAGATCTCCCGGTCAGATTCGCTGAGTCGATCGCCTCCGGCAACAATTCGGACGGGATTCATTTTCAGCAATACGGTCATGAAAATGCACGCGGCAAAGTACGAGCCAGCGAGCGACGGATGGCTCTGATCGCGATCATAGAGTAATGGTTCGTCGTGCTTAGAGATAAACTTCTGCCAAGCAGATCCGACGGGTATTACAAGCGCACCGACTTCCTTACCGATTACGTTGTAGGCGTCAGTGATTGCCTTCTGTGATTCGGGTGCGAATTGCCTTGCCCAAGTCATGTAAAGGACAATCTTGGCCTTCGCCTGCTCGGCTGCCTCAGCGAAGAGCCGCACGTTCTCTGCCATCCGCGAAGCATTCTTTATTGGTAAAGTGCTTTGTTCTTGCAGTACGACATAGTCATACTTACCGACACCGATTGCTTCACTTGCTTGTCCCGCGTTCCAGTGCGTTCGCAACGAAGCGCCGCCCGCGCTGATCAGCTTGTGCCGAACACTTATGTCGCGTTCGGCAGCCACTGCGGCAAGCATTCCCGGCAGATCGTTGCGCTGCGTAAAGCTATTGCCAATGAAGAGTATGTCGAGGGGTGTCTTCTGCATAAAAAGGGCCCGGTCACAATCGAGTATTTAATCATGATGCCGCAATCGGACCCTAGAGGGTAGAGAGGCATTATTCGCTCTGCTCACCCGCAGGCAACCGCGACAATCGCGACGCCGACCTGTTATGAGTCTCCGGCACTATCGCCCTCGAAACGCTGACGCATCCAGCTCGTGCTCACGCTGGAGAACTTTTCGAAAACCGTAGACGCGAGCACTTTTTACCATGGCCGAGTCGTAAGTGCGCCCAAAGACGGTATGAAACTTGCCCCTAAGCTTAGTGTGTCGCGGTATTACATGCGGCGAATTGGCCGCTCACCCACTACTCAATGAGGAAATCATGGCGAGCACCACTGAAGATAAATTTGCTGCTGCGGGGAAATCCGTTGCAAATGGCGTTGAACGGGCCGTGGAATTCGTAAAGGACAAAACTGGGGTAGGCACCCCGCCGGCGAACCGCGGCGTTGCCGGTATCAAAGACGGGATGGACGTGATCGCATCGTGCGGAAAGAAAGTTGGGGTGGTTGATCGCGTTGAAGGCAACGCGATCAAACTTACCCGTAAAGATAGCCCTGACGACCAGCACCACTTTGTTCCTACGGGCTGGATCGGGCGGGTCGACAGCCACATCCACCTTACTAAGAACTCCCAAGAGACGGAGCAGAATTGGAAGTCAGACGCAACTTCCTGTAACTGCGCTGGATAATGTCTGGGCGAACCTTCTCGCGTAAACGCAGCCCGAGCCGTTAGGTCGGGGCTGCGTTTTTTATTCGAGCGGAAGGGACGGGGCGGGTGCCGGGCCACAATTCAGCGTCCAAAGGCTATGTATTATTCCACTGAGACTAGTCTGCCGACGTAAATAGTTAAGCGTCTTCACGGCAAATCCGCCGGAAGATTACCCAAAATCCGTTTTGAGACGGTTGCCTCAATTGGCTTAACCATACCAAAGCAACTCTCGCGCAAGTTCACCGTGCTTTTAAAATCAGCGCGGCCTATTTGTTCGATGGAGGAGGTGCTTTCACAGGTTTTGGCTTTCTAACCGGCTTCCGCTTGATGGACTGAGAGGCGTGTGGACGCCGTTTTTTAGTTAAGGGCTCGATTTCGACGGTGCGATGTTTTGTATATGACGTTCGAAGGGCGTCTATGATCCGCACGTCCAGATATCCCTCGTGCCCAGAAGGTTCTGGTTTTTTATTATTTAATACGCAGTCGGAAAAATAAACCAATTCGGCAGCGACTTGGTCTCGATGCTCGAAGGTCGTTGTCTTTGCTTTCTCATTGCGAGAAATCGTCTGTTCAATATCTTCGTTCCACGTATAGGCAGGGTCCATCTTTAGAACGCCTTCGGTTCCGATAACGCGATACTCGGATACTTTCTCTTCTCCGAAGCCGCACAGAAATGTTGCCAGCCTGTTTCGCGGGAATCGCAATGTCGCGCTTACACCTTCGGGGACTTCTTTAAACCTGCGATCCTTGCCTCGAATCGCGAATGCGGTGACCTCAGTTGGCTCGGATTGGAACAGATATCGAGCCGCATTCAGACAATAGATACCAATGTCCTCAAGTGGCCCGCCACCAAGAGAAAGGTCCGTCCGAATATTGTCGGCATCCACTTGCATCGTGTGAACCGACGTAAACAGCCGCGCGTCTCCAATCTTGCCTGACTGAATTGCTGTGATTGCGGCCAAATTTCCTTCTTCGAAATGCAGGCGATACGCAGTCATTAAATGCACTTTCGCCTCGCGACAGGCTTCAACCATTGCTTCCGCATCTTCAACTGAATAAGCCAACGGTTTTTCGCATAGAACGTGTACGCCAGCTCGTGCAGCCGCCTCTGTGTATTTGCGATGCTCAGAATTGGGCACAGCGATGTACACCGCATCGATGTCGCCAGTCGCTAAGAGGCCTTCATACTGCTCGTAGTCGTAGGTCGGAGCGCTGTATTTTCGGCCGAGCTTTTTTGCCTTCTCCGGATCACCGGTGATAAGGGCGGCAAGTTCAGCTTTGTCTGTGGCATTCGCAAACGCCGGCAAGATCGCTGTCTGGGCAAAATTTCCGAGGCCCACGACTGCGAATCGTACGGTCTGGCGTTTAGAAGTCGACGTGAAAAGTTTGGTCAAGAGATTCATTGGAGGTCCTGCTTCAAACTCGTCATTCCTGTTTTACGGTTTCAATACAACCTTAATGCACCCGTCTTCTTTATCCCGAAACTTTTCGTACGCCTTCGGCGCATCAGCCAACCGAACTCGATGTGTGATCACGAACGATGGATCGATCTCGCCAGATTCAATCTTTTTCAAGAGCGGCTTCATGTACCGCTGCATATGTGTCTGCCCACTCTTCATGGTCAGGCCTTTATTCATGAAAGCCCCCATCGGGATTGCATCTGACGTCCCCGCGTAGGCACCCGGGACCGAGACAGTCCCACCTTTGCGACAGCACATGATTGCCTGAGCTAGGCTATACGTGTGATCCGCGTTTAGATGCACGGATGATTTAACTTTCTCCACCGCGTCCTTGAGCGCACTTGTGCCGTGCGATTCGCAACCTACCGCATCAATACAACGGTCAGGGCCTCGACCCTTGGTCATTTCCTGGAGCTGTTCGTAAACGTCCTGCTTCTCAAAATTGATCGTCTCGGCCTTGCCGTGTTTCGCCGCCATTTCGAGGCGCTCAGGAACGCAGTCGATGGCTATAACCCTGCCGGCACCAAGTAACCATGCACTTTGGATTGCAAACTGCGCGACTGGTCCACAGCCCCAAACCGCGACCGTGTCGCCTTTTTCAATGTCGCAGTTCTCCGCCGCCATATATCCGGTGGGGAAAATATCGGAGAGGAAGAGAACCTGTTCATCTGCCAGGTCAGATTCAATCTTCAGCGGTCCGACGTCTGCAAATGGGACACGCAAATACTCTGCTTGCCCGCCGGGAAACCCGCCCAGCATATGCGAGAATCCGAACAATCCGGAGGGCGAATGGCCCATTGCTTTGCGGGCCATCTCGGCGTTGGGATTCGATGTGTCGCAGCACGAATAAAGCTGTTTCTTGCAGAAGTAACAATCGCCACACGCGATCGTAAACGGTACCACAACCCGGTCGCCGCTTTTCAAGTTCTTCACGGCGGGACCGACTTCCACCACTTCGCCCATTGGTTCGTGGCCTAATATGTCGCCACTTTCCATCGTAGGCATGAAGCCGTTAAAGAGGTGGAGATCAGAACCGCAAATACCGCTGGACGTGATTTTGATAATCGCGTCTCGGGGTTGTTCAATCTTCGGATCAGGGACGCTATCTACTCGTACGTCACTTTTCCCGTGCCAACATAGAGCTTTCATCGAGAGTCCGTTTCGGGCCAAAAGACCCGTTGAATGAAGTGAAAAATCGGAGAGACGGAAGTAGCTTCAAATCGTGTCCTCGGCTCTACGAGCGTTCCCTCCGGCCGCGGAAGGTACGGCAACGCGGCCTTCGCTGGCTTACGACAGTCTACGACTCACTGACGCACCTGATACTTCGCTGTTGGCCACCGCCCGTCTCTCCGGTCCTGGTTAAATGAGGAAGGCAACTAATGCAAACCTTATACCTCGCGAGCAGAGCGGGTTCGGAATGCTTATTGAAACCAAGTCCAGACAAGAACGATGGCGGCTATCGCCATTAACACCGTCGTCGCCCAGCCCAGGATATTCAGTAGGCGACTGTTCGTATGATCGCCCATGATCTTGCGATCGTTCGAGACGAGCATGATTCCAACCAACAGCGGCGCAGAAAGAAATCCGTTGATCACAGCAGTAACAAAAAGTGCCTTCATCGGATTCACACCAAGATAGTCGATCGCGAGTGCGACAAGAGTGCAGGCGGCCATCACCAAGTAGAATTCTTTGGCTTGGCCGGGCTTTTCATCGAGTCCGCATTTCCAGCCGAAGGCTTCGGCTACGCTGAACGCAGCCGATGTGGTGAGAATCGGAACGGCCAAGACACCCGTTCCAATCAGCGCTACAGCCATCAGCACGTACGCGGCGTTACCAGCAACAGGCTTCAAAGCTTCAGCCGCCTGTGTTGCGGATTCGATTTCTTTCGTGCCGGATTGGTGCAGTGTCGCGGCCCCGGCCAAGATAATGAAATACATCACAACATTCGATAACAGCATTCCGGCATTCACATCCCACACTGCATGCCGGAGCTCTTTTGCTGATGGATTGCCGGGTTCAGCGCCTTCCTCAGCCTTCTTTTCTTCAACCTCGTGGTTCGATTGCCAGAAGAATAGGTAGGGCGAGATTGTCGTTCCGAGAATTGCCACGAGCGTGGAAAGGAATTCGCTGTCTAACTTAAGCGTGGGCACGAATGTGCCGTGAATGACTTCATTCCAGTCGGGCTTAGCCAAGACTGCTGCCGCAATGTACGCGAACAGCGACAGCGTCAGCCAACGAAATACCTTTTCGATTGTTTTATATGTGCCCCACACTTGAACAACGAGAATAATGAGGGCAATCGGCAGAATGAGGATTATGATCGGAACAGGAACCAACATATTGATTCCCGCAGCTATGGCCTGTAGATCGGCTGCTGCATTGATCGTATTGGCAATTAGCAGGGATATGATTGCCAAATAGACGAACTTCTTTGGAAAGCTTTTCCGCATCACGGCTGCGAGACCGCAACCGTAGACCAAGCCGATTCTGGCACAGATCAGCTGAACGCCCGCCATCAGCGGAAAGGTAATCAACGCCGTCCACAGGGTAGAATAGCCGAAAGCAGCGCCAGCAATTGAGTAGGTGACTATCCCGGAAGGATCATCGTCTGACGCGCCAGTAATCAAGCCGGGACCAAGTGACTTAACGATTTCCTTGAATGACGAGGATTCATTTTTTTCTTCCGACTCAGAACCACTCGTCATAGATCACTTTTTGGCGCTAGGCTTAACGGCGCCGTCCTCGGAGTAGGCTGGGGGCACATAGAAATTAATCGTTCGCAAGCGCTGGCGACCTGTGTTTCGGATCTGGTGAAGTTCGCCTTTTTCTATCGTCAGTAGCGAACCACGTTTCAACGTCACCGCAGTTTGAGTGCCACCCGAACGGATAATAGCCGTTCCAGTGCCGGCGAGCACGAACAACCCTTGCTCAGATCGGGGATGCTCATTGCTAATTTCATCGTCGCTGGTTGCTTTTGGTGCGAGCGTCATCATTGCTGCTTGTGCTGCGCGAGTGCTCGCAATCACATCAAATTCCCCGCGATATTTCGATGTTGGGTTGTGCTTCATAGTATTTACGGCCTCACCAGTTTTATCCGCTCGCCAACTAGCCAACTTCGGCTGTCGCTTTGACTTGCGGGAGGCTTTCCCCGCTGTGATTATGCCGATTTCGCCGTGGTAATTCTCTCTGCTTAAAATCCAGGTTCAATCACAACAGGCTGCTTGGCAAACGGTGTACCCTGCCTCCCAACCCAGTGAGTCGGAAGCGCATAGGGCAAGCCATTAAAGCTAGATATGGAGTGACGGAAGTAATTTGAATCGCTCGCGACCAGCTTGGCTGGGCCCGTTCCAAGCCTGGTCGGACAATTGTTCTGGCCGAGCAGCACCTAACTTATTAGCCTCGAACCTGGCGAAGCTCTAAACCGGTTGTTGGCTCTACCAGTTTGTCGGTACGACGTTTGCAATTGCGTCGCCCATTTAACGAAGTCACTTACTAGTAGGAGCCAGCGATGGAACTGTCATCTCTCGAAGATCTCTTTATTGACGAATTAAAGGACCTTTACAGTGCTGAGACCCAGCTGACGAAGGCTTTGCCAAAGATGGCCAAGGCGGCGACTTCAAAAGAGCTCAAGGCCGGTTTTGAGAAGCATCTCAAACAAACCGAAGGGCACGTCGAGCGATTAGAGCAGATCTTCGAAGAGTTGGAGGCCTCGCCACAAGGGAAAAAGTGCAAGGCGATGGAGGGCCTGATCAAGGAAGGGAAAGAAGTCATCGAAGAAGACGCGGAGCCGGAAGTAAAAGATGCAGCGCTGATCGCTGCGGCACAACGCGTTGAACACTATGAAATTGCCGGTTATGGCTGTGTCCGTACTTACGCGAAGTTGCTTGGCCACGACTCCGCCATGAAATTGCTCCAGCAAACATTAGACGAAGAGGGCGATACGGACAAAACGCTGACCAAATTGGCCGAAGCCATCAACGTCGAGGCAGAAGAGCCTGAGGATCAACAAGAACCACCCGCTAAGGCAACGAAAAAGAAGAAAGTGAAAAAGACTAAACGCAAAGTCGCACGCGTATAGTTTTCGAGCGCGTGAACATCGGACAATAACCGGCGAGGGGATAAAAATCGCAGCCAAGCCGTACTGGTCGAGATAATCAGGTTACGACGATAGGCCCAGCACTCATTTTTCCCTTCGCCGTTTTTTATTTCGCCTTGGGGCGTCTTCAATTGTTCGAAAAGAATATTGCAAGGAGGTGCATAGTTAATAGGTGACTTGATATGGAACTACTGAATTACCACCGCAAGCGAGATTTTGGCATCACGAGCGAACCTAAAGGTGGCAAAGCTAAACCCCATCGTTCGCTCGTCCTTCTCTCGATCCGGGGACGAAGCGCTTAGCAATGCACGTCGAGGATCATCCATTAGAATATGGAGATTTCGAACGCATCATACCCGAAGGCGAGTACGCGGGGGAACGGTGCTCCTTTGGGATAAAGGATCGTGGAAGCCAGTCGATGATGCCCGTAAGGGATATCGGGATGGGCGTCTCAAGTTCGACTGTTCTGTGAGAAGCTCAATGGACGTTGGATGCTCGTTCGAAGTGTTGAAATCTCTAGAAGGATTTCAGGAGCGATTGCAGAAGGAAAACTAGGTTGCCTGGCGGTCCTGTTACGGTCGCGTACGATTCTGCGCGGTAACCGGTCGTTGGCTCTTCCAATCCGGCTCCACAAGGCCAGAGCCGCCTTTCGACGTCTTGTCGCGCCCATGTCGAATCCTCCTTTGTTAGCGAGTTAGCGTTACTCAGGACACCCCCTCCTTGAGCAGTGGCGCGCGATGATGTTGGCAGCCTCGGAGTACGTCTCCGGTATTCAACTTGGCGGCGAAGGCGCGAACAGCTGAGTCAGAAACTACGTCTGATGGTACTTCATTGATCAGGATTTCGCGGCGGCCGGGCGACTCGAGCTCGGCAAGCGGATTGGAGTCGATGTAGCCCTGGCGCTGAGCCCACTTGATACTCCGTTTGACGGCGCGGAGGCAATTCCGCTGCGTTGTCGTGGCGATATCCTGGCCGTCGACCCATTCCTGCACATGGTACGGACGCAGCTCATCGATGGTGAGCTCTGGATAGCGTCGGCAAAAGCTCTGCAGCCGCCACCAATACCACTGATAGGTGCCCGCGGATCGATGCAGCTGCACCCACTCGAGAAACCGGTCGCAGAGAACCACCAGGAGCTGCGCCCTGAAGGTCCGCGCCGCCGGCGCCGACGACTTCGGGGCAGCCGTTAGATCACGGTAGAGCGCGAACGCGACGTCGCGGTCCGGCCCGAGATTAATCTGACGCCCATCGATCCGGACGTACCAGAGCTGACGGGATTTACGAAAAACGGTTTTGGATAATGAGGCATGGCGAACCCTCCGGCTTGAGGAACAGAACACACCGGAGCGGGCCGAAGGGCTCGCGCCCCCGCAGGGAAGCGGGGGTTTATTTCTCTGACAAAGTTCTCTGACAGGCATCTACCCGTCGTCGTAAGTCTAGCGCGCTCGGCAGGATTCGAACCTGCAACCCCTGGTTCCGAAGACGCGGTTAGTAGCTGTGGTAGTGGAGTCTCAACCTCAAATCATACTATAGTTTATGACTCGTATCTCAATTTGCAAGGACACGCAAACTGATGCGAAGAAATGCGGAATTAAGCAGTGTTACGGAACGGTTTTCCGTATGTGTCAGTATCGCATGACAGGGGAGCCGCAACCTTGGCAGGCCAGCCTATCGAAACGTAGTTGTCATGACGCGATGCGCGGGACGTGTATCACGAGACATGTGGCATGTTGTTAGTGGCAGATGGTCGAAGATTTACAGCTGTAGACAATCCGTTAAACTACGCGGATCGCTGCCGGCGGACGTACAATGGTTAGTTCGCATGAGGGGATGTATCGAGCCATTGTCTAATCGCTGGCCAGCGGTAGCTTCCGGACGTTGCAACTCGGCGGCAGCAAGGACGGTTCGTCATGAGCGCGATGCGCAGTGCAATGCGATCATTCCGATAAGTGGTCGGTAATGACCTATGCCGGCTGACGTAAATCTTTTGGACTTCGGAGCGAAGCCCACCGCAGCTGAGCACTGATATAAGCGAGCGCTAGCATCAGCAGCGCCAGGGTTGGCGGTTCAGGCAAGGGGGTATAGACACTCGCGCCCGCCCCGTTTGATGCGGTTCGACCGAAGTTCGCTCGCCAAACTTGGTAGTCAGCGTCGTTCACAATGCCGTCGCCGTTGCCGTCCGCGCCAAAGTAAGGAAGTACGGTGGTGTTGAGCGTATCGCGCCATGCGACGTAATCATTGGTGTTCACAAGCCCGTCACCGTTGTAGTCGCCCTGGACACCACTAATGGACTGCATGCTAAGAATGATATCGTTGCCACCGGCGCCCGCTGCGTAGTTGATGCCGAGCGTATAAATTAGCCCCTCGTAGGCTGTTCTCAGGGTCGAGCCGTTGGCGAAGGTACCAACGATGGGGTCGGTGCCGTCGTTTGTCAGAATGAGATAGGTAGCGCCAAAGCTTGGTTGATATCCGAACACCACACTCAGGACTCCGTCGTTATGCCCGTTCGCGCCCAGCAGGTCGACAACGCCGGTAACCGCGACCGTGTCGCGAGTTGTGAGGGTAGCGAGGTCAATTTCCAACTTGCCGGAATCCATGGTGTACCCGCCAGTGATGTTTGTTGTTCCCACGGTATTTCCCGGTGCCAGCGTGCCACCGGATTGGACGAATGTTGCTCCCAGGTTGATCGTACCGACTCCCTCGAGCCGGCCATCGGTAAAATTGACGCCAGCCGTTCCCGAGCCTTTCGACAGTGTTCCGCCATGCAAACGGAGCGTGCCACCAGCTAGGTTGACCGTTCCTTTGCTGCCGCTCGCGTTGCCGAGTGTCACGTTTCCGTTAATATCTGCAATTCCGCCATTCACTACGCTAAGCGTTCCAGTTCCTGAGTTGCCGATGGTCAGATTTTGAGCAATCGACCACTTCGATCCTGGGCCGTCGATAGTTGCAGTACCAACAGCGCTGGATGACGCCCCCATGATGGCGGCGGGCGACGTAACGCTGCCCCCCGCACTAACGTTCAAGTTTCCGGTTCCACCGTTGCCCACGAACATTCCGAAGGAGTCTTTCCACTGACTACCGACGCCGCTGACGAGTACATTGCCAACAGAACCGTTCAACGATCCGATGTTGCCATTCGTGTCGCTGGCAGTTGCGCCGCCGGTGACTTCGATATTTCCGGTGCCGGACGCGCCGACGATGAAATCTTGGTAAGTGGTCCAACTGGTACCCGGACCCGTTAGGTGCACCGTGCCATTGGAGCCAGCGAAGTGGCCAACATCGGTCGACGTGGAAATGACGGCCAGGCCTCCGGCGATCGTGAGCGACCCGACACCGTCGTAGCCTGCACCGAGCATCGCGAGTGAATCGCTGGTGAAATGAAACGTGACATCGTGATCGGTCTGGCCGGATACTTTAAACGGTTGCCACGTTCCGCCAGCCTTTGACAATACGACGTCGCCGTCGGTGACCAAACCGTTGGCGTAGATGTCGCCGGTTCCTTGCAGCTCGTCGGCGCCAGCGTAGAACGTACCCGTCGTCAAAACTCCGTGGTCGAAAATGATGCGGCCCGTTCCGTACAAATTTTTCCCGACTGACGTGCTTATCACTGAGGAAACGTGCGCGCCGTTCAAGATACTAAGGCTGCTGCTGAAAGCGAGTGTCAGGCTATCGGTCATGGTCCATGTGGAATCTGGACCATCGACGGTCACGTTACCGATGCCTCCGGAGCTATAACCAAGCGAGCCAGCGCGAGAGCTGACATGCGCTCCATTCGTAATTTGTAAGCCGCCCACGTATCCCGAAGCGCTGTTGCCGATCTGGAGATCACCCGTGGAGGTCCAAGCCGAGCCTGTCCCGTCCACGATCACCGTCCCACTCGATTCGAAGCCAACAACGCCGCTAGTGCTCGTGACAACAGCGCCGTTAGTGATTGACATGCTGCTTGGGGTGCCCTCGCCAATTCGCAACTCACCGCTGTTGTTCCAGGTTGACCCAACGCCATCGACTGTGACCGATGCTCCATTGCCAACCAAAACCTTTCCGACCGAAGCACCAGGCGATGTGACGTGCGCGCCGTTCAATATTTGCAACGAACCCTGGGTAATGTAGAAGGAGAAAGTGTTGTTCCAAGTCGAACCGGCGCCGCTTACGATCACCGTGCCCGGGTGACTACTCGATCCGTAGGCACTGCCAACTTGCCCTCGCACGTCGGTCACGTGCGCGCCGCCAGTGATGCTGAGAGAGCCTTGCCCCGAATAGCCGACATCCAGCTCGTTTGTAATATTCCAGCTCGTGCCGGCGCCATCGACCGTGCCGATTCCGTTGCCCATCTGCTCGTATCCGAGATAGCCATACGTTGAGGTCATGGCGCGGCCGCCGGCGATCGTAAGCGATCCGGCCGCGTCGTAACCAGCGCCGAGCACGCCGGTGCCATCTACATTCAAATTGATCGTGATGTTTTGGCCAGTGTCGCCGTTAACGACGAACTGGCGCTGCAGACCGTTCGCCTGGTCGAAGACGAAGTCACCATTGGTGACGAGACCATGAGCGCCAAACGTTGCAACCCCGCCGATCTCCTCGAGGTGCCCAATCACGTCGGTCGTCGAGAAGGTTGAATTCGTGAGAGTGACGTCGTATCCATTGCTATTTGCCGGCAGCGTGAGGCCTCCGACCGTGGCTTGCGAGTCGGTAATCGTTAGCGGCGAATTCGAGTCAGGAGCGATAGAGACACCACGTTGAACATTTAGCTGAGCGCCATTTGTAATGGCGGCACTGCTGCCGCCTACTCCGACCAAGAGTGTCGAGATACTCCAGCTAGAGCCGGGACCGTCGACCGTCGCGGTTGATTGTCGACCGATTGCTACGCCAAGACCGCTCGCACTTCCGCCGTTTGTTATCGCGAGCGATCCACTGCCGGACCCGCCGATCTCCAAGTCAGTACTACTCGTCCACTTCGACCCGGCGCCATCGATTGTCACTGCACCGATCCCACCTTGGGTGCCGATGCCAGAAGAATTCGAGCCCGTGTTTTTGAGTTGTCCGCCATTAGTAATTTTAAGCGTGCCATTACCTTGATAACCCACTTGTAGAAAGTTGGTCATCGTTAGGAGGGAACCGGCGCCATCGATGCTTACGCTACCCGATGATCCGGGTTGAGACCCGACGTACGGAATGTTGGCGGTGACGACGCCGCCCGAAGTGATGTTGAGCGTTCCGGTTCCCTGTTTGCCAACGAAGATAAGGCCGCCACCGGTCGTCCAAGTAGAGCCAGCGCCGTCGATCGTAGCCGTGCCGTTTGAACCGGGGAGGTAGCCGATGTAACCGAGGCCCGCCACAACATCACTGCCTGCATTGGCCAGCATCGTGCCTGTGCCGGATTGGCCAATGTACAACGTGCTGCTGAGCGTGGTCGTCGCTGGATCTGGCGTGACGTTGCCGGTCGTCGTGATGGAGGCGAAGGCTTTGTACGGGAATACAAGACAAAGGGCAAGCGCGCAGAAGCAGCAGTAGAGCCGGCTCACCTGCATACGATGTCCGTTTGGGAAGTTTGTGTTCAGCACCTACTAAGTGCCCAGTATAACACGGGAAGCGGAGAAATCGCGTCGAGTCTGGCAAATAGAGTCAGTGGAATTGCAGCTAATTTGCACATTAGTGACGCACTTTGAAGCCGTCCCCCGCTTCGCTTCTAGCTGCGTAAGGTGGGCGTGTCCTTTAGCTCCAAAATTCGGCTTCAACGTCAGGTAGTACTGAGCTCGCACGGTGCCTAAACCGTCGATATCGGTCGTACAGGTCGTACTGCTGCGCTTTTAGTAAGAAATTAATGCTAGGTTTGAGATGGCTTGGACATGGTCCGAATTCCGGTGAACTGAAGCCCGAGATTACGCAATGTCCGCTCGACGTATACTCGCCTCTTTTGCGTTGCTGTTTTTCGCCGCCGGCGCAACCTCGGCCCATCCGCTGCAGAGCAAAGATAGCAAGTTAGAAGTCGTTTTGCCGGACGGCTGGGAAGCGGCGACACTGCCAAACCCTTCCGCCAAGCTTCAGGCAAAATGCCTTGAGAAGGCTGCTTTTTGCATTGTGATCTCGGAATCGAAAGAAGACTTCGGTCATAATTCCCTAGAGGAATATGCCAAGATGATTTTGGAGCTCGAAGAGCATCGGTCGAAATTGGAAAATCGATCGGTCAGCGGCCCAAAACTGATCAAGCTAAACGGCGTTGACGCAATCCAGTACGAGATCCGTGGCACAACCAAGAATCTTAAGCTGCACTTTCTGAAAACCTTTATCGAATCTCCGACACGGTGGAACGACGTTATGTGTTGGACGACGCCGTCACATTGGGAAGAGTTGCAGGATGACTTCCAGCAAATAAACGAAACGTTCAAGGTCAACGACAAGGGAATGGGCAAGTAAATTGTGCCCGATTTGCGATGCTGTTCATCGGCGAAAAGAAAGCAGTTGCCCGGCGAAGTTTTGGTAAACAGCCGCTGCTAACACTTATACTGCTTCTGGCCGCGTGGGGGGGAAGCGCGCGCTATGAGCAATGCTCCGCGGCGGCAACGAGCACATCGACCTCAGCAAGCGGCACGGGTGCGTCTGCCTCGCACAATTCCGATATTGAAAAGCGGGTGCTTGATTTTCTTGCGGCTGGAAAACAGGCAGACGCCGAAATGCTGCTGCAGCACGAAATAGCTCAAGTGCCGGTAATACAGCAGGCGATCGGATTTCTAAACAATGGCGAGCCAACCCGCGGTTTGTCACTTGCCAAAGCGAACAGTGCCAAGTTCCAAGAAGCACAGCGCATACTCTTTTTGTACGGTGCCTGTTTGCGGAGTCGATTCGACGTGTATCAGGCTCGGCACGTGTTTCTAGTGACTTATGACCGCAATACCCCTACCGGAATATGCGCTCTGTTTGTACTGCACCTTGATTCACTTGACCGTGATCCGGCCAAACATGCGGAAGCCTTGGCGGTGCTTAAAGATCTAAACACGCTGGTCGAGCAAAATCCGGATGACGTCGTGATACGATGGATGCTGGCCGTCGAGTGCCGCACTTGGAAGCAAAATGCGGTTGGCGTAGAGAATTTCAAGCGTATCCTTGAGAGCTGGCAGCCTGGGCCAGTGCTCGTCCATCAGACATATGCCAATCTCCTTGACGACCTCGGAAGGTCTGACGAGGCGCTCATCGAAAGAAAAAAGGCCGTGGAGATGGAGCCGTCGGGCTGGAGCTACGATGGTCTTGCAAATACGCTCGCGAACTTAAAGCGCTATCCAGAGTCAAATGAAGCGCACGCAACTGCCGTAAAATTAAATCCAGTAAATTCTTCCCACTTGGCGAACTGGGCATCACATTTGAACGATCAAGGGAAGTTCCCTGAGGCAATCAATAAAGCCAAACAAGCAATTGAACTCGATAAGAAAAACACGAGGGCTTGGTGTACGTGGGGAAAGGTCCTTGAGGCGCTAGGAAATCGTGAAGACGCATTAGAAAAGTACAAGAGCGGTCTGGCGATTAATCCAAGTGACGCTTGGTTTCAAAAGAAGGTTGCCGAATTAGAATACGACAAATCGAAATAGTCGCGTATGGGCCACGCTACGCTTGGCACGAAAGAAAGGGTTTGCAGAGATCGAAACTGATCTTTCGCAATAGTTACGGAGGCAAAGGACTCAGTCATTTCCATGCACTTGGAGACAACTGTACGAAGGCCGCCTGCGAACCACACGGCGCAACGGACCGTTCGGGCTAAACGCCCTTCGACTCATTGATATGTGCGGGTACCCGTCCAGCCATTCAGTGAACTCTTCTATGGGGTAATGTCGTGTTGCGTAATGAGGGCGTGTCCGAGGGCGTCCTGAGCGTCGGCGACCTAGAAAGCACAGAGGTTAGTCGCCAACTATCCTGGAGGCAGACATGCCAGCCGCGGGCTGGCATGTCCTTCAACTCTTCCCAATTTGGCAGGACACACAGACTCCGCTGCCGGTTGGTACGGATCGAACAATGGAACAGTCGACGGCGGCGTTGGAGACTAACGATGCCGACGACACTCGAATCTCTCGTAACCAAGTACCGCCGCTCGGGCAGCCCAGCACAACGAACGCGCGAAGAATACGCCACAACGCTTCGCAAGTGGTCACGTTGGGGCGGAGCCATTCCATTGGAGCAGTTTAGCAGGAAAGAGATCCGGGAGTTCCTAGACTGGGTCCACGAAGATGCCACAGCTCGACATGCTCGGAATCCAGGCCGCACTTCGAATAAAGTGCGATCACATCTGCGCGCTGTGTTGTCGTGGGCTTGGGAGCAAGACCTGGTCGATGCTCTTCCGCGATTTCCACAGATGAAACCGCAACGCGATGTTGCAGGGAGGAACTATCTAACAAAGCCCGAACTCAACGCCCTCTACTTCGCGACCCATCAGTTGAAACGTCCGCGCGGTTGGAACCAAACGTTTTCGATCGGTGGTTACTGGCGCGCCGCCCTCGTTGTATTCTTCAATTATGGCGTTGATACCGGGACAGCATGGAAGACACTACCATTTCACGAGCCAATCCTCTGGCGGCACATCTCATGGGATCGACGATCACCTGATCGTGAAATCAAAGAGCTCTGTCCCTGGGGCTGGCTCTTCTATCGACGTGTGAAAACCGACAAAACGTACTGGCGGCCGATGAACCGCACAGTTCGATTGCACCTCAAGAGCATTATGCCCGCCAATCCGGATCTCGATGCTCCAGTGTACTTCGGCGGTGGGACTCGACCCAACAACCGATTCCGATTGTTGTGTAATCTTGCCGGGATACCCCCGAAGAGCAGCGTTGAATCTGGCGAGCAGGTGCAGTAACTTGGTGCGACGATTGGCACGTTTGGAGTCCATCCCTTCATTCTACCGCGCACGTGGTTAACGTGCCGTCCACACGATCAGCTCCAGCCCAACGGCAACGAGCGTCGTGGCGATTAGGAGTGTGCGGAGTCCAAAGTGGAATGGAACGAAGGGCAGGACTGCTACCGTAGTAATCCCAACCGTTAGTACCCAGAACGGCGCGGCGAGATATACGATTCCGTTTCGCATTTTCAATCCAGGGCGAATACCTGAGCCGCCCGCGTCCGTAGATTGTAGGAACCATCCTTTAGGTCCCATTCCTGGAGTGGGTGAAGTTGATAGCGGCGCATATATCAGAGCACTCGTAACACTGTCGGACTGAATTCCTAGCATCCACCCGCTTGCGTCAACGCGATGAAGCAGATCATTGGAAGCGTAGCTGCGCACCCACAACGCAACCAGCAACACGCAAGCGATTCCCCACACCACCGACCACGCAATTCGCAGCTTGCGGTATTTCACGGCGGCTGTTAATGCGCTGATGGAGAATAATCCTAGTTCCGCCAAAGCCACGTTGTAGACCAGCAAGTAAGGGCTACGAACGCCGTGAGCGCCATCATCATCGACAGGCTGAATCGGCCGCGCTTATCAAGTAGCACGAGAATCATGATTCCAATACCTAACGGCCCGGCGTTTACGCCGATGGCGGCGGCAAGCCCTAATACGAAACTGAATACGGCGCTGGACATCCCCTCATCCTAGTACCATGCCGATCGCGGCGACGCCCAGCGCTACAACTACGCCCCGAAGCCTTCTGTTGTTGCTGCTTTCTATAAGCTGCATTTGCGAGCGCTGGTTGTCCCGAATCTCGGTGAGCAACGGAACTATGGCTTCCTCGTTATTCATGGCACCAACCTACCGGGCGGGTTATTGAGTCTTAGTTTCCGCTTTCTCTGCGTAGCGTTTAAGTGTGCTGCGAAATGAATGTATTGCGGCAGGGAGGGCTGTCGCGAGGGCCACAAGAACAACTGGCGGGGCACTCGCCGTGAATATACCCAATGAGATCGCGATGGGCTTTTGGAGCTGCGGCACAAATAATGTCACGACAAACCCTATGAGGATTACCCCCACAAAAACGAACATCGCTCCGATGCTGGCTGTTATGTATCGCATCTAGCTCTCTCAACGCTTAATCGGAAGAACAGCAATTCTACCGCGCGCCAAAAAGCCCGCCACCGGGACGCCACACGGTCGAAAGTGCCGATATGAAGGCCGCCTAGTGTATCGCCCACACGAATCGCCCCAACACGAGGGCAGCGAGTGTCATTGCGAGCAGAAGAGCACGGAGACTGAAGCGACTCGACCACCAAGGAAGCCACACAATCGTCGCGACTGTGGCATTTATTAAAAGCGCCAACCAAAGTGAAAGCTCTACGACGATTCCTGCTGGGCTCGATGCGACCGCCAGCCCATTCGGAATAAGAACTCTTATATGGTTATTCTGCCACATCAGAAGATTGCGCGTCGCTCTCGGCATCTGATAGAAATAGACGTTCCAGTTTGCAAGATAATCGCTATACCCCGCACTTAACCTCATTCGCCCGGCTGCGTTGGAGATAGAGATATTCCTTCCGCCAATATTTCCCCTCAGTTCGACTTGCCACCAATGACTTAGCACCCACAACGCTACCAGCAGCACCGCCGCGATCCCCCCACGTCACCGACCACGCGATTCGCAGCTTGCGGTGTTTCATCGGTCCGAGTGACGCGCTAACGACGAACCGTTCGTTATCGGATTGCACCTGAGCGTGCCGGAGTAAAATCTCCGACGTTCGACGGCGGAGTCTTTGATGGGGGTGTAACTCGCTGTGTGCCGAATGACTCTATTCCTTCTACTAACGTAGCGCCATCCTTTAATGAGATGGAAAATCTTCTCGCTCGCGTAGTACTCTTATCTCCCTTCTCACTTTGTGTGGTAAACTCGACTGGCGAATTCTTCTCGCCATCTAGGACTATAATTTCGCGAGTTTGGTTGAGCGACACGCCCGACGCCCTACCTGAAAACGAGGAAGATTCAACAAGCACACGACTGGCACTCGCGGAAATCGTGATTGCATGCTGGTCGGTTTCGATCCCTGTTGCTGACGCTGCGCAAACAACTGCAAAATAGACGGTTGTCATCAGAATTCGGAACATGCTAAACCTCCTGCGTTAACCGGAGTCGAGACCGACACTCACAGCATTTTAGCTAAGCCACACGATCAGCCCCAGCCCAACGGCAACAAGCGTCGTGGCGATTAGGAGAGTGCGTAGGCTGTAATGCACTAGACCAGCGAACGACGGAAACGCGCCGCATACAACTACGCACAGCGTAACGATCCAAATTGGAACATAGAGTTCAGTCACGCCGGTGGTGAGGCGCGCATAGTAGGGAGTCAGCTGCGAATAGGATGCGTGGCTTGGCCCCAAGTGTTCGAAAGCGCAGTAGCGAACTTTTGAGATTGCCCCAAAGTTAGGATCTGCAATGACACCGAGAAAGCCAAAGTCTGAGCCAAAGTAAAATTTCGCTTGGGTATTCTTGAGATTCTGCATGCCGCACACTCGATCGGCAACGTAGTAACTGCGCACCGAGAGTGCAATCAGAAGGACGCAAGCGACTCCGCAGCCGGCCTGCCAGGCAAACCGCCAACCGGAGCGAATTCGGACATTCTTCAATTGACGCAATGCGGCGCGGAGGGTGGCAAGCAGCGCGCGGGCGTTGCGGCGCAACGGGATGTGTGGCGCTGCCGCGAAGAACGCCGACAGGAGTACAAAGTACACGTGCGGTCCAACGATACCTAGGCGACCGGCCAAGCGATAGAACTGGAAGAACGGCGGAGTGATCGGGAGCTGAGTCTCCTCAAATCGAGCCAGCCGGTCGGCTGTCGACTCGTGCACTAGCTGCCAATGGAACGTAGCGAAACCTGCCGGCGGCACATTGAACCCGAGGCGACCACGCCACGATTCAACGATGGTGTCCCCGGTGTTTGTGGTCAGCGCATCATGCTGCCAAAAACTGCGACTGAGGAGAAGCAGGATCGCGAAACCGATAACTCCCCATACAACCGACCACGCGATTCGCAGCTTGCGGTGTTTCATCGTGTTAGTGCGCTGATGGGAATTAATTTCTTGGAGGGTAGCCACGAAAACTTCGCCACAGAAAGGCCGCAGACAACGCGTAGCACGACAAGCCAGCAGCAGCCCCGAAATATTGGGCGAGCGGCCATTCGTGTAGCTGGACCGCAACTTCAATTATGGTCATGCCGGCTAAAAAGCAGAGCAGGACAAGCGGCTGCGGCGGAATCTTAAAACGGAATAAGAGCATCCCCTCATCCTACCGCGCACCGGGCAGCCTATCGGCTGAAGAATAACAGGCCGATCAAGCCTATGACAATGTAAATAACGGCACGGGCAACATCTAGCCACGCCAACTTCTCCAGCCACGCCGACGACTTCTCCCTCTCTTCGGGACTGAACAGACCCTTACGTTCCGTTTGTGGAATCGGCGGTATGTAGTCGCGGCGCTTGTCGCTCATGGCTTCGATTCTACCGCGCACAACAAAGACCGCCACGAGGGCGGGTGAGTTAGCGGGTCGGGAGAAAGAATTTAGAACTCAGGATTACCAACCCCAGTCCAGCCGCAAACAGCGTGATGGAAGTTAGAGCCATACGGATGCCAAATCTACGTTTTTGCAGTAACCAAGCTGATATTAATGCGACTGCGCTAAAAGTTGTAAAAATACTCTGGGGCCACAAATCGCCGTTTGGTTCAGCCGCCATTCCGATCAGAGCCCCAGCAAGTAACCAAGTCGTATAGCCTAGCGGCAATACGAGTCCGCCGCCCTCTCGCTCACTTCGCTTATCGCCCATACTTCAGCCGCCCTGACGTCTCTCAATCTCATCCAAGCGCTGTTCAACAGCAGCCTGCAAATCCACAATCGTTTCGCGTAGCTCTTCCGCCATCGCGTATCGGTCCTTGCAGATCGGCTAGTATATCGTCAGCTTGTGTTAGAAGCCGATCGAGCTTCGCCGACATTGATAAGAGCTTGGGTCGGAATTCAGTGGTCATCGCTAAATACAAGCGGATGCTGCCGAACTTTAACGTACCCATCGCCTTCCGGTTTCACCCCTACCAACGTTGCGAAGAAATCTTGCGTGCAAATTTCCTGATAGCGTTGCGGGGTAATATGTCCGCACATACTGACAGAAAACCTCACGCGGCATCTAACAAAATCTGACCAACTTCGCTCAGCGATGTTTTGTTCAAGACGTGCGGTGTCATCGCCCATCCCGTTAAAATACTTATCACCAAACGAATGAACGTTTGAAGAATTCAGAGTCCGAAAGAACGACCGAGCAATCGCAAGCGGTTTGTAATAGAAAATGTAGAGCAACATCGCAATAATTGCAGTGCTTACCAGCAATCGGCGTAGCGAAAATCTGACGATTCGCACGAAGTCACTTACCGTCGCGGTAACTTAGAGATAAACTCGCGTATCTCAATATACATAACCGGCTGACCGCGAACCGGATCAATGCAGGTATGCGCAATCCCGACACGGTTCAGCCCCAGTAATTCAAATTGCCGAACGAACCAAAGAAGCGGGTGGCTCCAAATCCGACAAGAACACTTTTCAATTCTTCTGACGGCGCACCGTAAACATCGAATTGCCGCCTACTGACCATGCTAGTGAATCTAGGCGCAAACCTTTCCACGAAGTTCTGCAAATGTGTCAGCGCAGAGTGTGAGTCAGCATATCGTTCGTAGACATGCACGGTTTGGCCATCGTGGCTGACGAACCGCTGGTAACTCAGAACGCCGCGTTCGGTTTTGGTGGATTCGACCATTTCGACCGTGAGCGACAGAAAATCAACTAACTGACCTTCGTTGACCGCAAGTTCTACTCGCCACGAGACCTCGGTGCTCATTGTCTTCTACCCTCGCGGCAACTCAGTAATAAACTCGCGTATCCCAATATACATGACCGGCTGACCCGGAACCGGATCAATGCAGATATGCCGGATTCCGGCTTTTGCTAAATCTGATTCCCCACTCTTCAGCCGATCAATCAGGCTGTCATAATCCGACACCGTATCCACGGCGACTTGAACATTCTTTGGCGGCCCGTGGTGCTGGGTATCCATCACCAGATGGAAGGCTCTGACCGCTTCGATCGACGTGAACAGGCAAAGGCACTCGTGGTTGCTCACGGTATTGCATTGCAGCGATTGACCATCATTACCGTAGAGAAAGTAGCACGGGTAGGTCATTCGGAATTCTTGATCGTCTTCTGGCATAATTGCCGTCGCATAAGGCGTGGTTGGGAAGACATCTCCGAGCGATTAGAATTAAACAGTCGTCAAGGGGTCTTAGTACACGCCTGGGGAACTATCAATGGTCGTTCTTCCGCTCATTTTCTTTCTCATTCATGTGATTGTATTCGCCATGTTAGGCGGCTGGGTTGCCGGGCAGAAGAACAGGGACAGGACGGAAGGACGTTTGCTTCGTGGGATTCTTGGAATAATTGGCGTCATTATCGAAGCTCTGTTGCCAAGCAAGGCGTGATTTCTGAGCAGCGGCCTTACAAACCCAGCCCCAAATCCGGCGCGTACCCGACCAGTGCCGGCCCGTCCGGTCGGTGATGTAGGATCGAACATGATCTCGGTAAGCAAACGCCAGCGATGGCCTCCCAGCTAACGGACCACGTATGGACGATCAAAGAACTGATCGAGAACGCAGCGGCATAACAAAAATGGCCGCTGCTGCCTGTCTTTTCATTGCGATACTACTCTCAATAGCAACTGTAGTCAGACCGGCACCGGTCAATTTTGCTATGGCTGGTCTTTTCTGGATATTTTGGGCAGCCCTATTCTATCGCGGGTCAGCCGTCCGTCCGTCGCGGTCACCGTCCTACCAACTAGGTTGCTTGATAGCGGTTATCGGGGGCTTTGCTTTCGGGGGCGCTACTTTGTTTGCATTCGCCCATTCTATGGACCCGATTGGACCAAAGGCCGATTGGTTCCCGCTAGTGTGTTTCGGAGGGCTAACGGCAATGATTATCGGGCTGATTTGCGTCCTATTCGCGCCGAGATAGGAGCGGAGAAACTAGTTTTCCCACACACTAACTTATCAATACCCGTCCGCTCACTCCGCGTAATCGGATCGGACATGATCCCGCGAAGTACATTTCACCGCAGCCACACAATCAGCCCCAGCATCACGGCAACGAGCGTCGTAGCGATTAGGAGCGTGCGAAGGGAGAATCGAGAGGATGGCCAGGGTATCCAGAAAAACGTAGCGATGATTGAGACGAACGGAAGCAAGTATCCGTAGGGCAAGTAGGTCAGGAAAGTTCCCGCGCTTAGCTCAAGGTTTATACCACGAGATGAAAGCCATTGCGGCATCCTTTCCACCAGAAGCCCAGTTCGCGAACTGAAGCCGTGAGTTGTTGTGTTGAAGTAATAGTCGGGCCTGTAATACAACAGTGAGAGCACTCCGTTTGATGATTGGAGCCTAAAATGAACGCTTCCGTCTCGTTCAAAAAGGATGCCTTCTCGTCCGTAGCTTCGCACCCACAGCACGATCAACAACACTGCGACCAGCCCCCAGGCCACTGACCACGCGATTCGCAGCTTGCGGTGTTTCATAAATCACCTAGCGAACCACGCGATCAGCCCCAGCCCAACGGCGAAGAGCGTCGTTGCGATTAGGAGTGTGCCGAGAGAGAAGTGCAGGCGCAGTTGGCCAATCCACGGGCAGAGGGCAAATAGGCCAAGAGCGAAAACGATTGGCCAAGCCGGAAGAGTTACTCCTCTCAAGTTGTCGTTCCAAGCCCACAACCAACGCGGTACATTCCCTAAACCGCGATTTTCATACGTGTGATATGACCACCCAAATGATTCACCAGGTCCGGCCCCCGAACGGCGCGTGTATTGAAAATCTTCTTGAGTTAAGCCTAGGCTTCCTACGTCAATTGCGAATACACTCCATCCCCAATTCCTACTTAGATAAGTTAATTGGGTGGCCGTCGAATAGCTTCGCATCCACAACACGACTGATACCGCCGCCACGATCCCCCACGCCACCGACCACGCGATTCGCAGCTTGCGGTGTTTCATGGTCCTACCTCGCGAGCCACACGATCAGCCCCAGCCCAACGGCGATGAGCATTGTCGCGATTAAGAGAGTGCGGAGGCCGAAACGTTGCGGTACAAACCGCGTTGCGCCGGCAAGGGCGACAGCGAAGAGCGAAACCGACCAGTATGGAATATCAACGCGCCAGCGGGATGAGCCTCGCGCGAAATAAAATCCCAAAGTCTCATCGGCATACTGTTTCTGGTATCCGGCCGGAGCCGGCCCCGGTCTTCTGATAACTATGACGGAGTCGGAACTTGCGGGCATTCTCGGCGCAATGGCAACCACAACGTGCCCGGAGTCAGAACTAAACTCGGTTCTCAGTTGTACCTGTGGCCGTCCGGGCCAATAGCCGCGGTCCCAAATGCGATAGCTCCGCACCCACAGCACAACCAGCAGCGCAGCCACGACTCCCCACACCATCGACCACGCGATTCGCAGCTTGCGGTGTTTCATTTCGCTTTCCTACTTCAGCCACACGGTCAGCCCCAGTCCAACGGCAACGAGCGTCGTGGCGATTAGGAGCGTGCGGAGAGAGAAACGGTTGCATGAAGCAATCCAGGGAATCGTCGCTATTACGGCAAAAATACCCGTTGGACACCATGTGGGAATTTTAATTTCGGTCGCATCCCATCTGAACCAAGTGAACCAATGCGTCGGACTAGTTGAAAAGAACGTCTGATTTATCCGTACCAATCCTGCATTTCGAGACCACCAGTAAAGATCAGTGTTCTGGAAAATGTTTATATAAATGCTACCTCCCGCCGACGTAACGACGAAGTCGTTAGTGCTGCGCTTGTAGCCGATGATTTCTTGGTACCAATAACTCCGCACCCACAACGCGATCATCGCTACTGCGGCGACTCCCGACGCCACTGACCACGCGATTCGCAGCTTGCGGTGTTTCATCTATTTATTCGCAAGCCACACAATCAGCCCCAGCCCGATGGCAACTAGCGTGGTGGCGACTAGGAGAGTGCGAAGGGTGAAGCGATTGGACCAGCGTACCGGAGGGGCAGCGGAAAACGCCGTCGCCGCAAAAATCAAAAACCAGTCAGGGATGAGAACTGCTGCGCCGCCTGCATCGTTAATGTATGCGAATCGACCCCAGTTTCCAATAAAATACTTCGCGTGCGGTGTACGCGATGGCAGCCTCATTAGCTCCGTTTCCTCGGTCTCCCATTCCGAACCACCACTGTACGTTTTGTCGATTCCGACGCAAATTTCGCCAGGCGCGGAAGCGATTATCGCCGAAGGTGGGCTTGAAATCGGAATGAATACAATATCGCTGATCCGAGAACTCCGCACCCACAACCCAACCAACAACGCCACGATCCCCCACGCCAGCGACCACGCGATTCGCAGTTTGCGGTGTTTCATGGGGCGGCTAATGCGCTGACGGGGGATTGTCTGGCTGCGGCTTAGCCATCCATCGTCCGCCATCTATCTTTTGCACTGAATCAGTAAGGTATTCCGACAATACTTTGTTGACGCTACCCAGGTTGTTAGCGTGAGTGACGCCGCGTCTAGTTGCTTCTCTAGCGATGTCCTTGGCTCGCAGGGGTCCGCAATCTTGAAGGATTGCCAATATCTCCGGGGCTAAAACACGGAGTGAGTCGTACTCGATAGCCATTCGCTCATCCTACCTCGCAAAAAACAGCCCGCCACAAGGGCGGGTCTCCAGACCCGCAAATGCGAGTGCGCAAACTAGAATACAAACAATTAGGTTTCACGTCGCCCGGCTTGCGCTGCTGCCCGCTCAATCGGTTCGTTGATCGTCCCCGCGCGGATCGTGGCAGCGGACGGTCGAAGTATCGAGCGGCATTCATCGCAGCCACACGATCAGCCCCAGCCCAACGGCAACGAGCGTGGTTGCGATCAGGAGCGTGCGAAGAGAGAATCTCCAACGCAGTTGGCGAAGCCAAGGGGCGGCAGACATTGTTGCGGCCAGAAGAATAAAGAACCAATGAGGTGCGGCGACAATGAAGTATTGCGACTGACTCAAACAATGAAAATCAAGCCACTTACTCTTCGCTGGGTAAATGAAAGTGGGAAACTTGTCGCCAGAATAGCTGACAATGTCCAGCGGGAATTGGTTGTCACGATGTAAGTACCAGTCGTACCACTCGACTCGGCCCCACAGTGAATAAAGCTCAAACCCTCGGTCGATACTTGTTCGACCTTGTAACTCATCCCTGCTTGAATAACTCCGCACCCACAGCCCAATAAGCAACACCGCCACGATTCCCCACGCCACCGACCACGCGATTCGCAGCTTGTGGTGTTTCATTTGCACCAGCGCTCTAATAGCCATCCCAAATCCGGCGGCTTTGGCGGATCATAGAAAAGCAACAGTGCGATTACGGCGAATATCACTATGTGAGTAAGGGTTGATAATTCTCATGCCCACTAGCCTACCGCGCACAATGCCCGGGAACTCAGCGAGCCAATAAATAGGCTAATAAAGGTAGATAGCCCACGAGCCATAGCCAGCCGACGACTTCGACCATAAATGCTGGCGTCTCGCTGGTAAATCTCGTGTTAGCACGACCGATGCGGTCGTGCACGAAATCAGGAAACCAAATGAAACACTGCGGCAGCAACAACATGAGGCATACTATTGCTATACCCTCGGTATCCCAGCCTCCCAGAACAATTGAAGTCGCCAAGTAAACTAGCGCAATGGCAAGTGCAAAGACCTTACTGGGTGTGATTTCCATTGTCGGCGATTTATCGGAGATGCTTGGGCAACCCCAATTCTACCGCGCACTAAAAAGCCCGCCACGAGGGCGGCTAGGCCAGTGTGTGGGAAAAATAAATTGATAGATCGAAGCGCCGAGCGCAAGCGTTCCGAAAACAGCGCTCGCAACTAGCATGTACCAATACAGATACGGATTCTTACTGCGATCTGCGTACACTGATTCAAAAACCCAACCGAAGTATATTTTTCCTTCGACAGCGCTATAGCCACCTTTGACAACATCAAGACGCCTACGGCTAGGAAAAACAGCGGAAGCAACTTTGTCACACCTCGCTCACTTCGCTTATCGTCCATACGCCAACCGCCCTGATGCCTCGCCCCATCTCAATATACTCGGTCGGCTGAGCCGTGATGCGGGATTAGTCGCCACGACCACGCGATTCCCAGCTTGCGGTGTTTCATGTCATCGACTTCCACAGCCACACTATCGCCCCCAGCCCTACGGCGACGAGCGTCGTGGCGATGAGGAGAGGCAACGTCGTCACGGAATGCGAACTCAAGTAACCTACCAACGAGGGATGCACGCGACTAGCGAAAGGATAACTCCGATCAGTGTCATAGCTGTTAACAATGTCCGAAGACTGAACCGCCATCGCGCCCAGGAGGCACTGTGATGCGAACACCAAGCGCAACACACGGAATCAAAAAGGCAACGATAAATGCTATTGGACGCATGCGCTGCATTATAACCCGCCAATAGTCATTCTGACTGCGTCCATGGAAGAGAGTGACTGCTATAGCGGCAACTCAGAAATAAACTCGCGTATCCCAATATACATACCCATGCCTCCGCGTGTGGCAGTCTTACGGTCTGTCACTCGGCGCGCGAGCCTCGATAATCTGTTCTGGAGTGGCGCTCTCGCTGTGCGACGGTTCGACGCCACCGCACAGTAAACCTAAGTCCGAGTCGACAGCATCCCGCAGCCCGTGATGCCAGCTTTCAAGCAACGCTTCTTTGATCGCTGCATTGCAAGGTTCATTCGGCGTACTTTTGCGCACCATGACAAGTCTTTGAAGAGGATCCTGCCAACAGTCAGGGAAACAAGTGATCAATTGTCGGCTCTCATCGTCAGGCATTTTTCCCAACGCTTCTGCCGTGTCCCGACAAAGCGCAGAAAGTCCACTTTCTTCGCTCGCGACAACACTCACATCTTTTTCGAAAGCAGCATCCGAAAGATCATTGCGTGCCATATTTCCAACTTGAGCGGCAAACCCGCTGCCGCCGACGCGTGGAAAGGCGGTTTGCAAACCCTTTATAAATAGGTAAGTACCGAGCGGCCCCATCTGCCCGTCGCTTACATTCCGGTCTACCTCACGGGCTCCGTGTGCCATATTGGCATTCATTGAACTCTCAGAGTTGCTAAACAGATATGTGAATGCCGCCTCGCGGGATAACGTCCAGGGCCAGCTTCCTCGCGGAAAGGTTTTGTCAGCTGCGAACGGCACAAACTGAATTACATTCGTGACGAATTTTGCGAAGTCGTCCTTCGGCTCAGGAAGCGAGCTGGGTATGGTGAACGATATGTCGTTCGGCTCAATCGGTCTTGTCTTGTTAGTTACCGCTGTGGAGAACTTCACATCGCATTTCTGCAGCAACTGGCGGCAGCTAGGAAGCCCGGCTGCGAACGATGCGAGTTTGTACATCCGGCATAAAGTCAGATCGTTCTGCATTGCTGGTTGCTTAGCGAGTTGATGAAGGAGAAAGTCTGCCCCGGATGAAAGGACGTGCTCACTATCGCAGTGGTTGGTAATGCCGACGCTTCGCTTATGGATGTCGCTTACGGTGTTTTCGAATGCGCGCTGCTCAAAATGCAAGTCAAACTTGGTTGTTGGCATCCCTTGGGTTGTAGTACCGTGCGAACTTATGAATCTGCCGCTCGGCGCGTCGAAATCCATTTGAGTTCCCACACCCGTGATCGTTAGTACCCCATCATGGATATGAGACTGGTATTCGGGCCGATGGGCCGTATGCACAATCTCCGCCGGGTCCACCTGAACTTTCCACATCCGAGGCTTTTCACCGTCCGCGGCGTTCTTGTCTCCAAAGGTCCATCCAAACATCATGCATCCCGCTGGTTCACCATTGTCGTTTGTGCTTCTCCTAATGGTTAGATGAAATTCCCCTGGTGTCATTAGCCTACTTTGGAATTGTTCGCGCGCTTGCCAGTCAATCGCCGCAAACTCGCCGGATCCAAAGATAAAAGAATGCTCAAGGTGCCAGGTCGATGTAGATCTCGTCTTAATTTCGAATGCGATTCCATGGTCGATGTTGAACACAGACCGGATGTGTAAAGCGCTGTCAGAGTTTTGAACATTCACGAAGTCGACTTCAAGCACCGCATCGCCCCAGGAGGCACTCGGAGTCGTTTCATTCAGGGCCTCACTCGTTTTTCGTAGCACCTCATCGACTTCGTCGAGTGGTTTATCTAATGGCGGCATTGGTGCGAATTCGATAACAGCTATTTTAAGTTTTGCGCCCGCGGGAAGAGTTTCATGTCCATCCTTCTGCAAAGTTGGGAATTCCACGGTGATCTTTTCCGACCAATAGCGGCAGGAATGAGTCAGCTTCGCACAAAGCGAGTCGAAGGCTTGTCCATCCGCGCGAGTACCTTCCTTGATTCCGAGATATTGCAAAAAAAGATCTCGCGAGTCGCGTTTGAGCCCATCGACCTCGATGGCTGTGATTGGGCAAGTAGATAAGTCGCCGCCAATGTCCACCTGCAAATCGGCAGTGCCAGAACTATCGCTCGACAGAACGACCGTGCGGACTGTGGCAAACGGAAATCCGTGGTCGATTAGGGCTAACCGAATCGCGGCATCTAGATCTTCGCGAGCTTTCTGCGTATAGCTAAGGCTCTCGCCCTGCTTCCACAAAGTCACAGACTCTTCGAGGGCCGGAAGCTCTTTCTGGCCATAAAATACCTGCCACTGCCGAGTACGTTGTCGGGTCGTGAGTGACGTAACAAACCTTTTCTCATCGAGTGACGGTGGAGCTTTTACTATTACTCGGCCTTTGCGAACGCGTTTTCCTTCGTCAATGTGTAAGACGACCACATTCTGCTCGTTATCGCGACCCGCTCGCACTTTTGCGTTTGGGCAGCCGGAGTTACGGTATCCGTCCGTCAACCGGTTTTCCAGCGTTGCGAGGAAATCACTAATGTCGTTCGAGGGCCGGGCGGCCGCTTGATAGATTGAATCGCAAGACAGTGCCGTTCGAAGCTGTTCTTCCGGAAATAGCGAGACTCCCTCAATCTTAATTCTCTCTGGGTCGCCGAGGTCGTTTGTCGTCAACCTCTTGTCGGTGACTTTTGGATTACCTTGATTTGCTTGATCAAGATTTGGCCGCGCTTGGCCATTTGAATCAGCGGCGGGCGCGGCAGCCCGCTTCGAGAGATCAAACGGCTGCAATTCACCAAACGGCTCTGACGATGAGCTATCGTTCGAGGGTGGCTCAGCCTCTACTGCTCGAATGCCAACCCCTGGCACGATCGCCAATACCATCAACAACAAAATCATTCGATACGGCATGGCGCATTCCTTAACACCGCATTCTGTGGGATATCCATCGTCACTCCATTTTAGGCCGGTGCAACCCACCCTCCCAATGCCGGTTTACCGCTGAAGTCTCAGTACTGGTAAAAGAGCCTCCAGTAGATGCATGCTTTTGCTGCCGCGTATCTTAGCTGGGATTATTCGAGCAGCGAATTTCCCCAGCATTCAGTGTGTGTTCGATTGGTGTGATTTTGTGATTCATCTGTGTCGAATCCAAAATCAGCGGCGACGACAAATACACGGGCAAAGCGCTATTACGATTGCCAGCAGGTAGAACGCGGAAGGCTCGGGAACCGTTACCTCCGCGTTGGCAGCTAGGGTCGGGATCGAAGTTCGGCCGAAGTTGCTGCGCCACTGGTTGTAGTCGTTTTGCGTGTATCGCGTCCCCAACCCGTTTCGCAACACAACGTAGTCGGCCATGTCGACGACGCCGTCGCCATTGAAATCGCCATATAAGATGGATGTCACAGTAACTAGCGCACTGCTGGACGTAAATTCCGGGATATACGTAAACGGAGTGCCGTCAGCGAGAAACCCGCTCAAAAATTCAGAACCGAAAGCGATGGCAATTGGCTGACCAGCCACAAGATTCGCGATCGGTGTTCCATTGAGTTCGAACCCAGTACCAAAGAAATCGACTTCACTTCCGCCTTCAGCTGTCCCCCCAATGAAAGCACCTTTGTTGGTTCCAGGTGGATCAGGGTCTGTGCTACTGCCCGAGATTTTGACTACGCTGCCGGACTTTGCATTCAGAATATTCACTAACCCGCCGGTCATATTTACGATGCTTCCGGCGTTCGCATTCAAAGAATAGATTGCTCCGCCCTGAATATTAACGGTAGTTCCACACAGCGCATTGAAATTACTGCCGACCGACCCGCCGGTAATCGTCACCTGAGAACCGACGGCTTCTAGATTGTCGCCAATCTTACCGCCGGTCATTGTCAGCGCGCTTCCCCATCCCATCCTGAACCCCTCTCCAATCACGCCGCCGTCTGTGAGCAGCACGGATTGGCCAGACCGAACACTAACCGGCGCGGGCTGCGCCGGCACCTGAATCACAGCAGGCACTGTTGGTAGCGGCGTATAAGAAAGCTGCACGCTCAAAGATCCATTGACAAAATAGTCGTTCAGCTGACCGGAAAACGTAAACGACGTTCCATCTTCTAACGTTCCGCTGAGAACATCATTCGATAAGTTGATTGGCTTTTGCTGACCATCGTAATCGAAGGTGATGGGGTTTCCGTTAAGGCGAAGGTCAGTGCCCGTCACTGTTATTCTTCCGCCGCCTGACAAATTGTGACCGATGGTCCCGCCGGAAAAGTTAAGGACGCTTCCGAAGCCAAAATTGCTTCCTTGCCCAATCGACCCGCCGGTCATGTTCACTGTCCCGCCCGTAGCCTGCACGTACTGCCCGAGGGATCCGCCGGACAAGTTGACGTTGCCGCCGTAGATAGTTGTCCCGTCACCGATCGTTCCACCTGCGATATTAACGGCGCTGCCATCGTTGAGCACGAAATTGCTGTTGAGCGCCCCGCCCGAAATATTTACGACGCTCCCCTTTTCCGCAAAGACGTAGCCGTTGAAGGATCCCCCGGAGATATTGGTTAAGCTGCCGTACGACGCACGATACTTGCCGATAAACGTACCGTCCGAAACATTGACCATGGCGCCGAACGCTTTGAAGCCATCGCCAATTTGTCCGCCGGTAATCGTGGCCGAGCTGCCCCAACCCGCCGTGAATTTGTCGCCTATAACGCCATCTGAAACGAACATCGACTGACCAGTCCGCAATCCTTTCGGCGCAGGATCCTGCGGCAATTGGATCATTGCCAATGACGCAGTGGGCAAGGAAGTCGTGTTCAGCGTGAGTGTTCCTGCCGAAATGTAATCGCCTTCTTGTTCGGTGAAGGCGAATGGCGTCCCATCACTCAGCGTGCCACTTAACGCGGCACCATTTGGAACGTCAATCGCCCGAATGCTACCCGCCGTTTGCAGACCACTGATCGGAATGCCATTTAGCCGAAATTCCCCGCCAGAGATTTTTAGCTGACTGCCGGTGTAAGTTAGAAAGCCGTCCCCGAGAAATCCCCCAGAAATATTTGCAACAGCGCCGGAACGCGCCTCAAACCCATCGCCGATATCGCCCCCAGTAATCGTCACGGCGCTTCCTTTCGCCGCAGAAAAATCGAGTCCGATGTAACCGCCCGATACGTCAACCACCGACCCCTGATACGCTGCCGCTGAATCGCCGACTATTCCGGCAGAGATTTTGACGACCGAACCTACCGCTTTAAAACTATCTCCTACCCGCCCACCTGTGATTTTAACTGCGCTACCCCAACTGGCGGTGAATCCGTCTCCAAGCTTTCCACCAATGCCAACAACGACCGACTGCCCAGCATGAAGCCCGCTTGGTACAGAATCACCTGGCAAATGAGATACGTTCGGTATAACTGCAGGAATTGCCGTTGTGCGTAGAGTCAATATGCCATCGGGAAGCGTATCGCCATTTTCAGAAACATTGGCTCCCGTAATTGCGAAGGGCGTGCCGTCAGTTAACGTTCCAGTCAGAAGGCTACCTGCCGGAATATTAAATCCCATTGAGCTTCCCACGCTCGCCAATCCCGCGACCGGAACCCCATCGAGTCGATAGTCTCCCCCAGAGATATTCAGCTGACCTGCAGAAAAGCTCTCGAACGACGTGATAGTTCCACCAGTAACGTTGACGGTCCCGTTTTCGACAAACACGCCCGGAACAATTCCACCGGAGACGTTCATCACGCCAGTTACAAAGGCTTCATAGTTAATTTTGCCACCCGAAATGTTCGCAACACTTCCTTGGTTAACGTTGAGAAAACTATCGATCACTCCGCCGGACATATTCAGCGTCTTGGCTCCCCCAAACCCCTGTCCGACGTAGCCACCACTCAAATTGAATACCCCTCCCCCGACGCCCGAAAAGCTCCCCATCGAGCCGCCAGACATATTCACAACGATTGGGTTCCCACCAGTGGATGGTGTGCCGAGCGGTGGCAAGTAGCCCGCGCTGAATTCGTCGCCAATCGATCCGCCGTAGATATTGACCGTGGTACCGCCATCGGCGTGGAAGAACTCGCCGATTGATCCACCGAATAAATTGACAGTGATATCCGAATCGGTGCCCAGCGACGAACCAGCATGAAGGTCATAGTCCACGGTGCCGCCATACACGTTGAGCTCAATATGACTATTGGGGCTTACCGGCTGAGCTGGCCAGGTTGGAAGATAAGGCGTTCCAAGGGACGCGAAGGCCCCAATGCTGCCACCGTCGAATACGTTAACTTGCGTGTTTGAGGGGACCCCCGAAAAAGTGGATATGTCTGGGGGAACGTTAATGATGGTGTCAAAAGCTCCCCAACTCGAACGACCAAGAACTAATAAAAGCACTGCCGCGCCAAACTTTGATCGGACTCGACCGACTCGCGCGCGGCACGACTCCAACTCCACGCACTTCATCAGCGTTCCTCGTCCGAGCCGCGAACAGAAGTTCCATTCTTGCTCGCGGAAGCTCCTCGCATCTTCCATGATCAAATCTCCACCGGCACTTCGCGGCGCTCCCAGTGATCGTCCTAACCAAGAGCGGCGATTCTACTTAGTGCTATCGCTGAGGTCAGCGCTGATTTGCATCCCTGTAACGAGTGGTTTGAGCGAGGGGAACTAACGAAGATTCGCGTTCACAGAGGTTTAGTCGAATACGCGGGATATTGCGGCCATTCATTATGGGTACAAGTCGGACGACGACGATCGTTGCCACGGTTACGAGTGGCACGATTACGTTGCTGACTTTGCCGGGAGCCACATTTGATGCTCGCGGCGGCGCTGGTGGATTTACCGTCACGAATGCGAACATATACGAAGGATCGAAGTTCTTAGACCCGGCGCATCGTTGCACGATGAGTAACGCTTTTAAGGTCTACTTTGATCTAGCCGATTTGCAATTCGGCGCGAGCGCGGCTTCGTATTTGACGGTTCACAACTAATCGCTCTGTTAGCTTAGAAATAATAAGAGCCCTCGCCAGTTGAGTCTGGCGAGGGCTTTTTCGTTGCAGCGGAGTCGCTGATGATGTCATCTAAAAGGACAAACGATTGGCCACCTCTGAGTCTGTAACTGCATATCCCCAAGGTCCGGCCACGAGATTGATCGTCTGCGTAGCGTCTTCAGGTCGGTACGATTTAAAATTCCAGCGAGAATCTGGCGGCTGGGGTTCTGCGACTGCAATTAATGCTAGGCAGCCATATTCAGAGTCCACCTGCAAATAACCGGACCGGTGGAACCAACCGTAAAACAAGTCATGCGTCGAATAGCTCCGCACCCACAACACGCAGAGCAACACCACCACAATTCCCCACGCCACCGACCACGCGATTCGCAGCTTGCGGTGTTTCATGGGTTTATCGTTTACATCGGTTCACGCACAGAGAATTGCGGTTGCCGCTTCAACAAGTGTATCGGCACGCACATCGTCGCTAATAGCCTTTCCGGGAACGGGCAACCCATCGGCTAAACCGCCGTATTCTTTGGCATCAATCCATATGCTTAGCTGGCGTGAGGGATGTTGTAACGAAATCATCAGTTGGCCACGGCTCAAATACATTCCGGCCTCTGGGTTCGGTCCTCGCCCTTGCAGGTATTCGATCAGTTCCAGGAGCATCCGGCTGCTGGTGGAGACAAGGCGGTCTGAGGATGCTGCTTGCTCTCTCAGTTTGGGGTTCAGGGCGAATTGTTAGCAAGCAAAGAAAATAAAATCCCACTGCTTAGCCGACCAGTGCACGGGTTTGCAGCAAACGTATGGGGTCCATTTTGGTAGAATTGGCGGTATGCGGTTCAGTCTATGGTCACTGGTGGTCGTTGTAGCACTGATGGCCACGTATTTCGCATACCTGCGATCGGCTACGCACGATCAGCGTGGGGCGGCTTTAGTTACGCTAGCGCTTTTCACAGCGGTGCTGGTCTACTGCGTTCGCAGGAATCTGCTGGACGATGGCTGATCGCTATAATTGCGGGCGGGAATCAGCGGCGGAAGTGGACAGAAAGAATCCCACATGGAGACTTACCAGTGCCCGCCCGTCCGGTCGGTGATTTAGGATCGAACATGATTGGGGCAAACAATCGCCAGCGATGGCCAGCAAGCTAACCGACCACGTATGGACGATCAAAGAACTGGTCGAGAGGGCGGCGAGAAGAGATTGTGCAAGCTTCGAGTCAAAACTGCGTTTCTGTTGCTGATTTCTGCTACGGTTGCCGGCTGCTTTGGAGACCGCGCCGCGGACCACACTCTATTAATCCATCAGCTTCAAACCACAAACTCTCCCAGCGGGCAGTTCCAACTCGACACGAGCCAACTACCAACTGGCGCAATCGTAAGTCGCAAAGAAATTGGCAGCAAAGGAACTCCTGTTACGTCGTTGGAGATTGACCAAAAGTATCGAGTTCGCGTCGTGCTTGTCCCTGAAAAATGACGCCAAGTAAGACAGAAATATTTCCACTCCCACACACTAACTTACCAATGCCCACCCAGTCACTCTGCTGCATGGGGTCGAACATGATCCCTGTACTATGAAGCAACTACGCGATTCGCAGCTAAGTGGTGAGCCACACGATCAGCCCCAACAACACGGCGATAAGTGTCATTGCGATTAAGAGAGTGCGGAGGCTGAACTTCGAGGGCGGGAAGAAGCCAACTATGATAAAAGAAATGGTTGGAATGATGATGCACCAGAATGGTGCCTGGACCGCCAGACTATTGGAAGACGAGGTCCAAACAAAGCTTGGAGAATCGTAGCTCGCGGCGCAACTCCAGAATTCCCAGCCGTGCCGGTATGTCGGCTTGTTTTGGAAGGGGTCGAATGTTGCATGATCGAACTTAGCCTCGGCCATGACGGGATACGCACGGTTGATGAAAATCTCGCCCGCGTTTGAGCCGACGCTGGTGAGAACAAACGCATTATCAACACGATCAAGCCAATCTTCACACCAATAGCTTCGTACCCACAACGCAACAAGCAGCACCGCCGCGAATCCCCATGCCATCGACCACGCGATTCGTAGCTTGCGGTATTTCATCTTCTATCTCGCGAGCCACACGATCAGCCCCAGACGACCAGCCATCGACGCCTTTTCGCCGATCGTTACGCGTTGCGTGATTTGCAACGGCTTCCATTAATTTACGAGTCTCTTAAAACCATTCCATGATCTTGAGGAATGAAACCGATTGGAAAAATAGTCTTAGAATTAAATGTGGCGCTAACTAAATTGCAGCCGTGGAATTTCGCGTCCGATAATTTAGCGTCATTAAATATCGCGCCGGAAACTCCCATGTTCCCTACCCCCAAATCGCAATCCTTAAAGCAAGTCCCTACACAAGTCGCATCTCTAAAGGACGCTCCGCGAAGATCGTTCGCGTCGAAAACAGCTGAAGAAAGATCCGTACAGGTGAAGCAACTCCAATATAAATCGCATTTCCGAATTAGGGCATGCTTCAGCGAAGCGCCGACGAAAATTGCACCCTCAATAATTAAATCCTCAAACAGTGCGTCGTCCATTATTTGATCCGAAAAATCGAACGAACGCTCGAATTCATTGAACTCTAATATGGTTGCTCCTAATGTTGATCGAATAATCATGCAGTATCCCCAGTTAACCGACTCTCCCGCCGACCGCGCTGAGCGAGAGCTAACGTAAACACCCGTCGAGCCATGGTCGATCAAGTTTAGCCATTGTGATGCGTCAACGCAGCCACACGATCAGCCCCAGCCCAACGGCAACGAGCGTCGTGGCGATTAGAAGAGTGCGGAGGCTGAAGCGGTAGCTAAGTGTGTACATCCACGGCACTACGGCAAGCACCGTGGATGCTCCGAGTACAGCCCATTGTGGAACGATGAGGATGCTCGTCCATCCGTTATAGAATGTAACGGAACCTGCCGACCCGATTAGCGGCATTTTGAGCATGCTGTTTTTGTCAGTTCTAACGGCGGCAAAGCTGCCACTTTTCCATTGGACAGGGTTAGGTGAATAAAAGGCGACTACGTAGCCCCTAGCAGATTGAACATGCACCGACTTTTTGAAAAGTGCGAATTGACAAGCGTCTACTGTCGAATACCTGCGGCGATGCGCAACTCGCCCGATCCGACATCGAGCATTTGGACGGAACCACCCGGGGTTTCGATGAAAATGTCGCCAGCCCGTGTTAGTAAACAGACCCGATAGAATTGCGGTAGTAGCCAATTCCATTCCCGTATTGATGGCCAATCAAGTTTGGCGTGATCGATCAAGTAGTTCTGCAAATCCATAACTAATTTACCTGCCATTCACGAGGAGACGCTCAAGCAACGACGCCACCGAACACGCGATTCGCAGCTTGCAGTGTCTCATATCATGGACTGCTTAGCGACGCGATCAGCCCCAGCCCAACGGCAACGAGCGTCGTGGCGATTAGAAGAGTGCGGCGGCTGAAGCGATTGGTCCAACGCAGCCAAGGAGCACCTGAAAGAACGACTGCCACACCGATCAAAAACCAATCGGGAAGTATGACGCCCGGGCCTCGTTCGTAAACGTAGGCGAATCGTCCCCAAATACCGGAAGAAAGACTAGATTCTGATTGTGGTATGTGCCGCCGCGCCTCGTCTGACGTTTCCGTACCCCATCCGAAACCCACGCCGTAACGTTTGTAGAGTTCGCCACCGCACACACCGGGAAGTGAACCGATCATCACATTCCAAGAGTTTAGAAGCGGAACATTTACCTTGTCCACTGTCCAACAACTCCGCACCCACAACGCAACAAGCAGCACGGCCGCGATTCCGCATGCCACCGACCACGCGATTCGCAGCTTGCGGTGTTTCATCCCTACCTCATGGCCCACACGATCAGCCCCAGCCCAACGGCAACGAGCGTCGTGGCGACTAGAAGAGTGCGGAGGGAGAATCGCCAAGGGAGCCAAGGTCCAACTGCGGGTACCAGAGCTAACAACGCCAACGCCGACAGCGGCATTGTGAATCGAGAAGAGACGATTGGAGGCAAGATTGCACCAGCCCACGGACTCGTAGTGTCCTGCGAATTTAAGGTAGCCTCCATCGGGCGGTTGGCGTAGGTATGCTCGTCAACTAGAAATGCGCCGGGCACGAGCCTAACTGAATGCCCACGCCACCAAGTTGGAAAGTACGTTGCCCCGTAACTTCGCAGCCACAGCATGCATAGCAGCACCGCCACGATCCCCCATGGCACCGACCATGCGATTCGCAGATTGCCGTGTTTCATGGTTCTATCTCGTGAGCCACACGATCAGCCCCAGGCCAACGGCAACTAGCGTCGTGGCGATTAGGAGAGTGCGGAGGCTGAAGCGAAGCCACGGCAGTGCAGCCGCCGCCGATAATACAAGGACGCCAAAGCAGTGCGGGAAGTCTAGGCGACCCCGCCATTTATTTACGTGAAAGCCGAAGCCCCAAACTGTGGAATTTTCCGGGTCCTTCAACGGGAGCGGGACATCTCCAATCCTGTAGCTTGTAACGAGTGGAATCCCAGCCGGGGACCAACCGTCAAAACCGCATTCGATTTGACCACGAATCGAATTGCCTCCCACCAAATAAGTGTCGTGTACAACCTTGACGCCAGCCCCGTCTATCCACCAGTAGCTCCGCACCCATAACACTACCAACAGCACGCAAACAATTCCCCACGCGACCGACCACGCGATTCGCAGAGCACGTGTTAGTCGGGGGCGGTTCATAGGGCTATCTACACCTTGCGGTCAACGACCCAGAGACTAAGGCTACCCAGGTCCGGTAGCTGGTTCACGCCGCGGAGGTTCACCACGCCGCAGTTCAAAAATGCGAGGGTTATATGAACTAGTTGTCCAGTTGTCGTCACGTTTTCGCTCAAAGGATGCTGGGCGTTCCTCGCCATAAGCAAGCGTTAACTTATCGCCTTGAAGACGGTAGATGCCGTAATAGGTCTTATCTGACTTAAAAGGCTTTAGAGTAATGTAATTGAGACCGTCCGTTTATTTATCCACAGATGCGTCAAATTCATCGATATTCAGTCGGTTGCCGTCGTTGGTTGCGTCACAGATTACACCAGAACGAATAAAAAATACCCAGCCCGCGACTTCCCGTGAACGTCCGTAAAAGAAATCGCTGACGTACCAAGGACCATCCAGTTCCTTGTCCCAACTTCTGGCGAGTTCTTTTTGTTGTTGACCAGCGACGTTACATGCCATCCTGGACATCGTGAATGCGAGAATAATTTTTGTTGTAAGGCGTATCATACGTTTGATCCTTTCGGAATCAACTGGCGTTTCTTCGTGATAACGCACCAGTTTTTTATCGAGATATGTAGACGACTATTCCAAGTCCCAGGGCAACGAGCGTCGTGGCGATACGAACGCTCATTTTTTAAACGACTTACTGAGTAGATACGCTTCGACCTGCGTGTGTCCGTTCTCGCGCGCCAAGCGTGGATCTGAAAATAGGCGGCCATACCACTATTTACGCAGGCAATGCTTCAGTTCACTTCATTGATGCTGTTTCTTTCCCAGTTGACTCTATTGAATTCAGTGGGAACTTCACTAGGTTTGGGAGAACGAGACAATTCTCAATTTTCCCAGTGCTACCAACGGACGCTTTTTCACTCACTAAGCCGTTTGCAACGGTTCCGGTATTTGGTTCCAGCGTTACGCCGAGCAATTCGAGCAGCAATGACGGGACGTACGAGACCACCGTGCCCGCTGGGACGGTGGTGACCGCCGTGCCTGAGCCCATAACTTCTTATTTATTGATTTCGTGCCTAGCAGTTCTTCCGGTGACATGTCGACGGCGAAATTGCGCAATTCCCAAGTGCGCACGGCACTGATTCTTTTGGCCGAGCAGCGGGCAAATACGGTCGCGTTATGACCTGTCTCCGTCAAGATGAACGGCAACGAGTTGATGACGGTGCAGTTGCCAGCAGGCGACATCGATGGGAAATTGGGTGTTGGTTTATTCGAACAAATGCCACGCCCACCTTAGGCGCTGAGTGTTAGCGGCCTCCAGGCACGCCTCGGAATGCAACTCAGCCCCTCAGCACGTGTGTCAGAAACTACGTTTGATGGCACTTTGATTTCCGGCATGAGTTTTGAAACGTTGCCGTCCGAAGATTTCTCGGCGATGGGCCTTACGGCGACCAATACCGTCAAACGAACGTTTTCTGACTGACAAATTACCGGATTTAGCGCACCGTTTACTACACTACGACGGGTAGCCCAACAATTAACGGTGTAGGCTATTGCTCGTTCAAGCACGCGATCGGAGTGACTAATGAATCAGCCTTTTGATTCCAAAAGCACCGCCGAGTAACAGATCGCCATTTTCGAGAATGGTGGTGATTCCGCCGAGGGCGTTCCATAGTCGGCTGTCGTCGGGAAAAATCCAGCGCTCTTTCAGTTCGCCGGTTTTCCAATCCAGGCCGACGTACTGATAGTTGCCGTTATCCTTGTGAGCGCAATACATCAGGCCAGTCTTCGCTGAGACGACCGGCACCATGATGTCGGAGTTATCTACCTCGTGGTTGATCCAGGCCTTCTCGAACTTGTCGGTCTGCGGGTTCCACACGAATTTCTCGACACCAAGCGGTGCAGGACGCGTAACTCCAGCAGTGAAGGCGTTGGGAAAGCCAGGTTCCTTTACCGGCTTGGGATAGGACCCATTGATCACAGCCACACCGTAGCCGAGCACATTGGCGGACGGCTCGATCGTTAGCTGCGAGATTTCGATCCGGGCCTGGTCGGCTATTCGCCGTGACTTGGTGCCCGGCTTCTGCTGGAAGTCGGCCGGTATCTCGTCGCGCCAAAACGCCACGAGGTTTGTCCCGCCACGCGCCGCGTCGGCGATGACGACGAGCTTGTCGGGATCGTCGCCGAAGCCCATGAGCGAGGGTGTAGTGCCCGAACCGCGCGAAATTGAGCCAGCGGCCAGGGCCTCCTCGTCGGGAATCCACTCATAGGGCGACTCCCACGCGCCGTCCTTCTCGTTCGTAGAAAGTTTGGTTCCGGTCCAGACAATTTTGAGCATCCTTCGCGAAGTCACAACGTAGATGCCGTTCTGCTCGTCAATCGCGATGCTGTTGTCGACCGCTTCCCCGGTAAACGGAACGTAGGACTTCACATGGAGGTCGCGGTCTAGAAGCACGAGCGCGCCCGGTGCTGCGGCAGCAATGTAGCCGTCGTACGTCATGTTCAAGCCAATGATGCGCGTGACCGCCTTGGCCGCTTCGGGAGGCACGGCAGCGGCAACATCGACTGTCTTCACGACCCTGACTGGCCCGCGTACAACATTGTCGTCGGTGCTCTTGAGAACCTTCGTTCCGCCGTAGACGCAGTAATGATTGCCGTCCTTGTCGAACAAATTGTAGACGCCATTGATGCCGGTCTGAAAGTTAACGCCCATCTTGTCGATGCCGCCAATCGCCGTGAGGAGCTTTGCATCGTCGCGGGTGCGAGCCGCTGCATTCATGTCGGCCAGCACCCCGGCCACGGTCTTTTCATCCGCTTTTGCCGCAAGTTCTTCGAGGCCGGGATATGGCGTAAAGCTGATATTCTCCATCGCGTCGCCGGTGAGCAGAATCTTTCTGATGCCGAGCGTTCCGCTCGCGAACCCGACGGTGTCATCGCCGATTTTCTTGACCGTCGGATTTGAGACCATCACGTTGGTGACGACTTTCACGTCCTTTCCCGCTGTCAGCTTCTTGCCTTTTACTGGGCCCGCAAAAAGTACCGAGTCGGTTGCGCCTCCATTAAAGTGCGAGGTCGGATAGACGCTATCGGTAAGCCAGGGATTTTTCGCTGGCATATTCTGCCCGAAGATGATGATAGGCGAGTTGCCGATGACGATTCCGACGAGTACGAAGGCTGTCTGAAATCGGCTTATAGTTGCTGACACGACGCTGCCTCCTGTTGTCGAATGACGGCCAGAAATAGCAACTCAATGGGACGTTTGGGATTATATCGCTTTGTCCGAAGCCAGGCAGCCTTCGGAGAAATCGCTTAAGTGGGGACAGCGCAGCCAGTTATTCCGGCCCGACTGCGCTCCAATGAAAAATGTCATCAACTCGTCTCGCCAAAGTCAGCTTGACGCACGCCCAATAACGACCGT
>Ga0206917_1008_pt1 | contig 74160 bp, 73 predicted proteins | sample Alteio_BWOrgHeat_68_FD_152931 | JGI IMG/M metagenome (GOLD analysis project Ga0206917, IMG submission 152931) | Enriched cells from forest soil in Barre Woods Harvard Forest LTER site, Petersham, Massachusetts, United States -... | ecosystem: Environmental > Terrestrial > Soil > Temperate forest >...
TATCGCGCAATATTGATGATGGGAGCGGTACCTGGCGTACTACGCCCCGCGCACGCTTCTTCAGCGTTTCTAGACTGACAGTTCCTGCATCAAGGTCGACGGCCGCGGGAGTAATCGCCAAAGCTTCAGAAATTCGACACCCGCTCCATGCTAACAGTAGACAAAAGACGCGTACATTAGGATGCATCGTTCGCACCGCAACTATAAAACGACGACGCTCCGAAGCGTTGAGATACTTCCTACCACCCGATAAGGCATGAAGGGTCATCCCTCGTGCTTGATGATGCGGACGCTTAATTCGCTCCGAATTTTCACTGTGAGGGCGCAACATTTTGGCCAATAGAGATGCAACAAGTTTTGTGAGCCTTTGGCGGGCATTTGATCGACTACGAACAGATTTGTTGAACATCTTTCTCATATCATTTGTGCGGAATTCCTTAAGTATATCAGAGGCCTGAAACACAATTGGCCATTCTGTAGCATCCCCCTAAGTTGGACATGAATTTAGGGGGCGGGAATGCGCGTTTCTCTCAAGACGATGATTGCAGCTGGCTTGCTGCTTGGAAGTAGCGGCGCATTCGCCGCCGATTTGTCACCGACATATAAGGCGGCCGCCCCGCCCGCGATTTACAACTGGACCGGCCTCTATGCGGGGGTGAACGCCGGATACGGCTGGGCGCGTGTGAATGCGAATGTCGTCGGCGCGAGTAGCACGTCGGAGAATCTCAAGGGTTTCATCGGCGGAGGGCAGCTTGGATATAATTGGCAGTCCGGAAATTGGGTCTTGGGCCTCGAAACCGACCTTCAAGGTACTGCGCAAAGCATCACGACCGTTGCTTCTGCGGGCGGTATTACCCAGTCAGAGACGGACAAACTTCCATGGTTCGGCACCACGCGCGTGCGTGCAGGACTTGCGGCCGGTAGTTGGCTCTTCTACGGCACCGGCGGCGTCGGGTACGGGCAGTTTAAGTCTGACTTGGCACTCAGCGGTGCGGTGACCGGTACCGCGAGTGTAACTTCGACGAAGGCTGCCTGGGTCGCAGGAGGCGGCGTCGAAGCGGCGATCAACAATAGCAATTGGACCTGGAAAGTTGAGTATCTCCATTTGGAGAGCGGCACGGTGTCCAATACCGTGACGATTGCAGGCGCAACGATTGTCTCGAACGCAAAGATCACAGACGATTTTGTGCGCGCGGGTTTGAATTATCGATTCTAGACGAACACCACGTCGGACATAGAAAGCCCCGCTACGGCGGGGCTTTTCATTTTTTGAGGACCCATCGCACCCTAACCGTTAGTTGCCTCTCTCGACGATATATCTAAAAAGGAGTAATGCTAAAGAGGCAGCTTAACTTCTAACTTTGGGGGCGAACTATGGGGTGCCGTTGGTGCAAGTTCTGGGTTGGCGCGCTCGTCACAATTATTCTTGCCTCGATCGTTGCGCTCATCATGTCTTCTTTCGGGGGTGCCGCAGGTTTATTTACTGCTTGGACCGGCGCTATTTCAAAGCTTGCGGGCGTCCTCGGTATAGTGGGTAAAGAAGCGATTAGAACGCTTGGCTATGAAGTCTTTTCCCTAATCATCGGTGCCGGCGCGTACATAGTTTATTTGTTGGCCGACATAATCGATTGGCTGCTTTGCCTGATATGTTCGATGTGGGGTGACTGCGAAGATTGCAAGAAACCGTTCTAGTTGGGTTGATTTACGAAAATTGTCGTGCCGTGAAAGTCGCCGATAACATTCAACCTAAGCTGGCAGCAAAATTGCGCGCCAATAGTCGCGGGGGAGCGACAGCCACAATGCAAGCGGTCAATTCGACCGACAAAAATTGATGCGCCGATGCGCGAGATTGACCGCGCCTGTGCGGAGGTGCGCGGGTGATGCGGACAATGGGGATCATCGCGCTCGTTATTGGCTGCGGCCTGGCGTGGTGCAAACTGGCCTATCCGACCTACACCTACCACTATCGGATGACGGTGAACGTGGAGGCTGACGGCAATATTCATTCTGACTCAAGCGTCATCGAAGTGCGTCTGGTGAAGCAGGTTCAATTCATGCTGGAGGTGCCGCGCGTAGAAACAGAGATTTCCGGCGAAGCAGTCTTTGTCGATCTTGGGCAAGGCCGAAACGTGATTGAACTCCTTACTTCGGGCGACAATGTCGACTACCCAAAATATTTGGTCGCGAAACATTTCAACCTATCTTATTCCGACGAGAACCTTGCCAAATTTCCAAAATTAGACGGCCGGTGGGAATTGATGGGTGACGAACTGCCGACCTTTCTCACCTTCACCGATCTCAACGATCCGAAAACCGCACGCGTGGTGCGGCCGGACGAGTTGGAGACGGTGTTCGACCCCGGCGTGCGCTTCAAGCGCGCGTTCGTCGAGATGGTTCCCGCCGGCACGTGGCCGTTCAACGTGCTAGGCTGGCCGCGTGCTCTCGCGGGCGAACCAGTCACACGAGGAATCGAAAAACAAATACCAGAAATTATCCGCCAGCTTCGTGAACAGGCGAAAACAATGCAGCTCAGAAGGCCCAACGATCCGTACACTGCTAGGTTAGGTCACTTTTATATCAGGGGTTGAAATGCCGATTTCGAATGATCTTTTCATAGCTATCCTTGCGATGGATTCATACAATCGTGGTTACAACGCCGGCATAAACATAATCGGCTTGAACGTGCCGACGTGCAAGGCCGGCGACATATTGGCGGGATGAAAGACTAAACGAGGCGGCAACCTGATAGCTGAAGCACTCTTTTTTGTTCATAATCGTGTTCTCCTGGCTCGCTGCAGGAGCTTTCACGTTATTTCTCGGCTGTGTCCTATGTCATCTCATATTCCGCAATCTTGCTCGCGGTTACGCTGCGACGGTCTGCGCTTGTCTAATCGGAATAGCCTCAGGATCATTTTTCACAGTTTTGCTTTCGGGATGGCTTATGTTTGTCTTTAACCCCCGCATTGCCGCGGTAGGCCCTATTTATCTAACTGCCGAAATCCTTGGGGCTATTCTTGGCTGTTCGGCAGCCGTTTTCCTCATGCGTTTCATAGCTTCCGGGTTACCTACTCGCCACAATTCAAACTGACCCACTGCCGAGATTTGCGTGTCGCAAAAAAGATATTTGTGCGACCTATATTATGTGGCTCAACAGAGCCATTTTCAGCGGGAAAAATATCTGTTCTACGACGTATCTAGTGTTCAATAGAAGTTCAGGTCTACTTTCGAAGCGTCAAGACTAGACCATATTATCTTGCGCGGGACAATTTTGGCGCACCAAGCACTGGTGCTCCAGTGGTCCGGTTCGCCGTAAAAAATTATTGATATTGGGTTTGGCGCCCGAGCGGCCGGTGTCATTGCGACACGGCGGAGCGCTTGCTTGTCTTGCCAGCTCAGGTTTCCACTCAATCCGTCCGGATGCGAGTGCCAATCACCCAAGTATGTTTCGAGTCGTCCCGACCCATTATAATGTTTCGTTATCTGCGCGTGTTGCCACTCGTAATCCGGCTCAAATGAGTATCGGCGATGAGTGGCATTCGGACCAGCTTCAATGCTTGCTGTAATCACGACTTGGTTGTTTGCCCAGTAGCCCATAAACGCGCCCCCCGTTTCGACCGGAAACCGCGCATTCGCTTCTCGGCAATTTTGCTCGTATATCGCTTTGGGTATCCAAATTATTGTTGTCGAGAGCACGAGCAGGCTTCCATCTTCCCCAGAGTGTAAATCGACCACAAGGGAGGTTGAGCTTCATCGGGTAGCGCAAGATTATAAACCACAGTGCCGTCGGGCGGCGAAGCCAGGGCACGGACAATAACGCGCATGGCCTGAAGAGACAGCTCCGTAAGATCAAAGGACGCGCCTGTAAACGTAAGCTCTGCGCAGCCAGGCGGCTGCTGCAAGCCCTCTGTAGAACCGAAACCAGGAGCCCGCGGGATAAGATTATCCGCGTGCGCAAATTCAAGGCACGTAGGGCATCCAGAGGACGGGTGGAAATAAGCCACTGAACCCCCGGTGACAGGTGGAGAAGCGTAAAACGATATCAGTGCAAGATTTTTGGCGCGACAAAAATCGCTCAAAATCGTTGCCACACCGTACGTTGCACTAGCGTCAATGACCAGGCTAGCTCCTTCCAAGGCCTGATTTAAGACAGTTTCATCACCGCCGGCTTCATCAAAAGCGCCAATTCTATGCAGTGTTGGAATTGCCTTACACCATGGGTATTGACGGTTGATAAACTCTGCGAGCGCCGCGGCCTTTGCTCGGCCCCACGAAGTCACTCCTAAACTCCAACGGATGGAATTTCCAGGCTCGATATTATCCGGATCGATGAGTTCAAGTGTCGTGCAGCCATTTTTCGCCAAATCGACCGCAAGCGGTGCGCCAATTGCCCCCAGACCCACAATTACGATTTTTTTTGCCGTTCAAGAGGCCGGTGGCAGGAACGCGAGCGCCAATGTCTGTTGAGCCCGCGCGAAATGTCGGAATTATACTGAGATTCGGAGCGGTGACGCGTTTCCCGGGCTTCGGAGCTTTGAACACGCGGGGATGACCGCTTTCAAGTATAAAAATCCAGCCCATTCCAGTTTGACTAGGACCCAACTCGGTTTTGTGAATGACGACGAAAATCCTCCCTGACACGGAGCCGCTTAATTCGGAAGGCCTGGGCTTCCTAGTGAACATTGCCACGAGCTCATTGATTTTGTTCTGCGGATTTACCGGCAAAATTGTTTCATCGCGATAAATCCACGGGACCACCATTTCATTTTCTGGCACTATGTCTTTAAGTACTTTGCTGGTCCAGCTGGCGAGCACGGCGCCATCGGCACCGCGCACTTCAGTAACGATTGCGCGGATTGCAAACGGATTGGAATCTTTCGGATCGAAACCGAACCTGAGTGTTAGCCGTCCTGACGTCGCACCTCCGAGACCCCAACCGGAGTCGATTAAGCAATAAGAATTCTTCAGGGCTATTAAATTCCACCAGAATTCGGCCGGTTCACCTTGAGGGTCCTGTTGCCCCGTGTCGTTGAGTGCGTCCTGGAGTTTGCTTGTGAGCAGGTCCACGAGCGTCCAGTTTTCTGGCCACTGCCCCGTGTCACGACCTAAAAGGCAAACATTGCCGTCTAGCGGGCTGACGTGCCGTTCTGGATATTCTGCAGCCGCAGTTTGGAGATTTACGATTGGCCGAAGGCGCGGATAGCTATCGGGAAAGGTAGCGCGAAGGGAAATCGCCCGGTCACCGAGTGGCCAAGTGAAATCGACTGCAAGGCGGCCAGCCTGAAGTGCCTCGAGGTCAATTCGCAAGCTGTCGCCTACAACAGCCTCGAGCGCGTCGAGCTCATAGGTACACCGCCCAGGAGTTCGTAGCTCCCAGACTGGAACAAGTGGGGCCTGTATTTCAGACCGTCTCCGGATCTCAGCCTACCTTGCGCGGCGGTGGCTGCGGCGGAGGAACAGGACCGGGAGGCCCTTTACCCGGCGGCGGACCGGGAGGCACGCCGGGCGGACGATGATCATCGCCCTGGTGACCCGGGTCGTCAGGCTTGCCGCTGCCCGGATTGTCTGGTGGTTTAGCCATCTGAACACCTCTAACTGCTGTCAGTACGCGGCTAACGCCACATATACTGACTATTGTTTTCTTTTGACGCGGCGAAAGTGAAGCGCGCTTAGCGTGCCGAATCATCACACCGCAACCAAAAGATAGCAATTATTGACGTTGAACAATACCCCAAGGGATATAGGCTGATGGAGCAGGCAGCGGCGACCGTAACGGCGGTACCGCCGACGCTCGTGTCGAAATCCGCGAGCCAGAACAGGCCCACACCCAGAACAGGCCCACACTAAGCTTGCCGGCTTTTCTCTGCCGCGAACGTCTTCTCCATGACAGCTCGTGTCATCTGATCGCCCGTCTGCGAGTGGTGGCGCTACGGAGTTCGTCGGCGGAGGCGACAGCCGATTCTGATTCCCGGCTCTTCTTTTCGCAAGGGAATTCAACAACGGTTTCGCGACCGAGCTCGATCCACCCCAGGGGGCCCATTTTTAAGAAACACGTCATTCCGGTGAGTCGGTCGCAATATGCCGAAAAACCACCGGGCCCCGGCAGGCAATACCGAAATTCCATTCCTTCGGGCTCGGTTGGCAACGGCGGACGATGCCATGCTCGGGCTGCTCGCTCGGAGCTGGCAATTGCCGACGCGCGGGAGCTGACCAGGCGATTGTATTCCGCCCATTCGAGCGTGGAATCAGAGTGTGTTACACTAGTCATTGTCGCGCACTCCTTCGAAGTTCGCGGCCAGTCGAGAGGGCTGCCAGGCCGCTCTCGATAGGCTCCTCACAGGCTTCTGTGAGGGGTTTGTGTTACCAACACGCACCTGCACGTATTGCTAGGTTAGAATACGCGGGTTTGGCCGGTTTTCTACATCTCACCAGTAAAAAACCCACCAAAAACACGATGGTCTTTATTGAAATGCGAAGAGTGCTTGCAGATTATTTTGTGTACCGTGGCCTATACTTAAAAAGCGGCAGTCTTATATCGTTATATTTTTGTTCATCATCAAAATATGTGTCGGAACGGTCCCAGCGGTTATATTTTTTCTGCCCAAAAACTTTACATTTTTTGAGTGCAGTTCCGTAATATTCAATCCACTTTAGAATGGAGGCAGGGGCTAATGGCTTCGGGCGGTAATCAGTTCATCGATGAAATCGATTTTCTCTTTTCAACTACCCACAACTTCTCGACATCATTCGGCATCAAGCACGAGCGTATTAGAAACTGGCGGATGCTTGGCATCGTCGCGAACCGCGAAGAAGGCGGTCGTATCAAGGCAGGTACGCTAAGGAGAGCCATAAAACCTCTCATACCGAGAGGTCGCTCGACAGACAGTCTCCACTCATGGGTCAATAAATTTGTTGGTGAATTTCGAAACGATACCGGTTTATTTCTGGACCGAATATCCGATCCAGCAATAGGACGAACCGTCGGTCTGCATAGCGCCAAAGTTCGAAAGCGCGCTCCGAATACGACACACTATGCGCTTAACGCAAACTTCAATACTTGTGCGAAGTCTTACGTGAGCGGTTTGCTCAGCCACGCGGAATTTATACAGAAGTCAGCGCCTCAATTGACTGATGACATCGTTCGACAGGTTGTCCGCACACTCTTTAAATTCCAAAACAACGAATACTGGAAGCTCTGGCTCCAATTGTTGAAGGACATGTCGGAAGTCGCAAAAAGCAAGGGATATGGCACCGACATCAACGTAGACAAACTTCGCATCATCCATTGGATTGTTATGACAATCGTGTGGCGTTCAAGTTTGGCAGATCAGACTAAAAACTTGGACAGCATAGACCTAAATTCCGAGGCAATGAAAATACTGATCGTTGTAGACCCAGAAGAGTTATCGAAAGTGATTCATTTCTGGACAAGCGAGAGGGGCGGTAAAGTACTTTTAGAACACAAGAAGGATAAGACCGAGAGATATTCATTTAATCCAGAGTATGCTGGTGCGTTGCGTTCCTACATAACCGCCGCGATTTTGGTTAGGCCCCAATGGCGAGCGGAATTCGTACGCGCTTTACAGCCTCAGTCTGCGCGGGGAGATAAATGATTGGTTTTCTCACTGAATTAGTCGAGCTGGCAAAAAGAGATGGGGCAGTATTTGCGGCTGTTGTAGCTGGATTCGTTTCTATCGTACTTGCAATATTAAATCCAATTACGAATTGGTTAGTAAGTCGGGCGGGCTCATTGCGCGAAATCCGTTCAAGATACCGACAACAATGGATTGATCAATTCAGGGAAGACGCGAGCAAGCTAGTTGGCAACATTCAAGCCGCCGATGGTGGTCATCCGCCAGAGTTGGGCCATTCGCAGATTAATGAAGTAACTGCGCGCCTAATTTTGCGATTAAACCCTTATCAATCCTCCCATAATGCATTTGAGCAAAAAATCAAAAGCTTTGTGAGGCAACATCCTGAAGACACGCGCGAAGCGCAGGATAAGCGATATCACGAATTTCTTAGCGAGGCGCAGAAGATTTTAAAGCCAGAGTGGGACAAAGTGAAAAAGGGAAAATAGAAAGCCCGGCGCACGTTGAAGTAGCGGGGCATGAGTTTACAGCGTAAGCATTGTGCTCTGCTGAGAAGTTCAAAGAGCGGTTATTTATCTTTCGATAACTGCGATTGATATTGCGGCGCGCGTTCGCTGTTACCGCACGGTATCAGCCGAATTTTCAGTCGCGGTTCTATTGACCCCCAAATAAGAACTATCTACTGTCAGTTGTAGGGGGCGGTTGTGTACACTCGCCGACATTTTTTTGTTTTAGCGTTTGCTTGTTTGCTTCTCGCCGGTTGCGCAGCGAGCGAAACGAGAGGCATTGTCAGTAAGAGCGATTTACCGGCAAATAAATATCGGAAGATTGCAGTTTTTATCGAAGAGACAAACCCATCTTTCCCGCCTACGGCCACGTCGGTCCAAATTGCAAGCGGGCAAATCTCAATCATTTTAGACTATGAACATTTAGGGTAGGCGCCGCCACCAAACGTCGAGGTCAGACATGCCATCTGCAACCAGCAAAGCCACGCAAGACCCGATTCAGCACGTAATCGTTCTCATGCTAGAAAATCGCTCATTTGATCATATGCTTGGCGGCTTATCAGAAACGATACTCGGACTTGACGGCATTCCCAAAGCAGGAGAGCCAAGGCGGTCAAACCGAGACCCGGACGGTAATATCTTCGAGCAAATCGCGGGGGCGAGTCGCACACTGAACTATGACCCCAGGCACGAACTTGAGCATACTCTGAATCAACTCTCCAACGGAAATTCAGGTTTCGTTGATGATTTCGCTCGCGCTTATCCGCTGTCGCAGGCAAATGACCGTGCCGAAATTATGAAATACTTCGCTGATGGAACGCTGCCCGCATTGCACGCCTTGGCGAAAAACTTCGCGGTATGCGACAAGTGGTTTTCATCGCTTCCCGGCCCGACTTGGCCTAATCGATTCTTCGTACACAGCGGAACGTCCCTGGGACACGTTTCAATGCCCGAAGGGATTCTGGACGCTAATCTTCATTGGTATGACCAGACTACTCTCTACGATCGCCTGAACGAAAAGAAGATTGACTGGCGCATTTACTATGGCGACATCCCTCAATCGTTGATTCTTGTTCATCAGTTGGAGCCGGAAAATTCAGCGAGATACTATAAGCTTTTGAATTTTTTTCGGGACGCCGCTGGACCCGCAAACGAATTTCCACAATATTGCTTTATCGAACCTCCCTACTATCAGCCTGGGGCGTCCGACGACCACCCTCCCCACGATGTTTTCGAAGGGGAGCGCCTTTTAGCAAACATCTACAATTCAATTCGCCGCAACGACGACTTGTGGAAGTCGTGCCTGTTCATCGTACTCTGTGACGAACATGGCGGTTTCTACGACCATGTGATTCCGCCGGCGGCCGTCCCGCCTGACCATTATAATGAAGAATATAGCTTCGATCAGTTAGGTCTTCGAGTCCCCGCCATCTTAATATCACCATTCGTTAAATCTGATGTCATTCACACGACTTTTGATCACACGAGCCTTCTGAAGTACTTAGTTGATAAATGGGCTCTTGGACCCCTCGGCGAACGTGTGGCCCGAGCCAACACGATAGCGGGTTCGATCCTATCTGAACCGCAACCCAATCGACTTCCGGTCATCGCAAGTCCACTTGTGGCGCAACACGCGGGACCACAAAAATATGGGCAGATATTGGGGCGGCTTCAGCCCAGTCTCAATTCTCATCAGTCGGCCCTAGTTGGCATGACCCAACTTCTGGAAAGTATGACAGAAGTCGGCGCCGAAGACGTCAAGGGTCGCATTAAACGCCTTGTGACCGGTTTTGACGGGGTTGTAGACGTAGCGCTGGAGCGTACAGAGCAATTTCTCAAGCAACAAAAACAATCAACAAATTCTTCTTAGAGATAGCTCCAAAACGTGGGCGGAGTTTTCATAACTTAAAGCTCGATCCAACTGATCAGAAATTGATCGGGATATTCGCTTTAGCGCAAATTAAAAAAAGGCCCCACCGAAAATATTTTCGGTGGGGCGTTCGTTGCTACTTCAACTGAGGAGTAGAATTTTTTGGCGCTACACTTGGCTTCTGCGCTGGCGTCTTTGACGGACTGGCAGGATTCGTGGAATTTGCCGGAGTCGTATTTGCCACCGCTTGCAACAAAGCTCCTTCGATCGCATGTGGCAGGCAGATGCGGTAATAGTTCTGAATTACGTTGTAGGCTGTCTCCGCATTGTTGACCGTCGCTTTAGTTTTTTCGATGGAATCTTGGTATGCGTCTTGAAGACCTTTGACTTTGTTTGCTACTAGTCCGGGTGCTTCAGTAAAAAGATAACTTTGTAACACCGCATCATTTATTCCTATCGCCATACCGAATGCAGCGCCAAGAATGGAAATCGCTTTTTGCGATTTGGTGGTCGCCGTCAGTACTGCGATGCCTGCCGTACTCAACGCAGCCAACAGGCTGTCATTTCTTTGCTTCTCTCGACTCATACGAAACAAATTGTCGAGATAAACCTCGCAATCTTGACGACCGACGTTAAATCCCCATTCGGCGACCGCGAACCAGTCTTGTGCGTTGAGTAGAGGGACGCCATCGGCGTCCCTCGTGCCAATGCCTGCGTCTTGAGCTATGTAGCCAAGAATCTGAACCTGATTTTTTAAAATGTCGTTGAAGTCGGTAGCGGATATTGCAGGATCTGGTCCCCAACGACCTGATATTCGCTGTTCAAGTTCCTTCTTGCTTGCGCATCCGGTAAGGATGCAGGCAAACGCAGCGACAACAATAACGCTGGAACGTATACTCCTCAACATTGGTACCCCCAGGTACGCTTGAGGCCCACCGATCTCGGGGCCGACAACCTAGGGTAGTATGAAAGAAGCGAGCGTGTATCGATGAAGCCGCATAAAATTATTTTTACGACGATAGGCTAAGCACGGAATTTTCTATGCGTCTAAGGTCCTAGAGTCACCGCGCTAAACGGCTTGCTCGGCATGCCGTCGATCATGAGCTTTAGGTAGATATGGTGGTTGGGGAGTTGCAGCAGGTCAATTTCCTCGAACCGCGGCTGAAATTCGCGCGCTAGATATGGCGCGTCCTCTGCTCCCACCCTGAATGAAATGATCGTGCCGGCGTTGCCTAAAACGGCGTGCCGCACGTCCGGTTCGAGCTGGTAGAGATACTGGTGGGCTACGGTAAAGCCGACACGATATTTGCGCAGCTCTGAGAGCATGTTGGCGAGCGCTAGCGTCGTAAAGCTTTGAAACTCGTCGATATAGACAAAAAAGTCGCGGCGCTGCGTCTCTGGCAGGTCCGCGCGACTATACGCAGCCAACCCGATCGTCGTTACGAGCAGCCCGCCCAGCAGGGAGGCGCTGTCTTCCCCAATGCGGCCCTTTGCAAGGTTGACCAGAAGGACTTTGCCTTCGTCCATGACCTGTCGAATGCGCAGGTCTTTTTGTGGCGACGTGAGGATGCGATTGAGCATCGGGTCCGCGAGGAACGCGCCTACCTTGTTCTGAATGGGCGCAATGCCATCGGCCCGATAACCGAACGAAAACCGTTCGTATTCTTTCTCCAGAAATTTCTTCACCGTCTCATTCTTGAGCGAGGCAACCACGTGCCTGCGATATTCCTTGTCTGAAAAGACCCGAAGAATGTCGTGCATGGTGGCGTTGGGCTGTTCTAGTAGCGCCATGAGGGTGTTGCGCAGAATGTGCTCCATGCGCACGCCCCAGGCGTCCGGCCACAGTTTTTTAAAGACCTCCATGAGTCCCGAGGCTGCGAGTGGGATGCGATCTGCTCGCACGTGGCGCAGGGGATTGTAGCCATAAGGCTGCGAGGGGTCGGCCGCGTTGAGATACACCACGTCATCCTGGCGGGAGGCCGGGATGCGCGCGACGATGCGCTCGACTAGATCGCCATGCGGATCGATAAGTGCAAAGCCATTGCTGCGCTCCAAATCTTGCAGGGCCATCGTTTCGAGCAGCGTTGACTTACCCGTTCCGGTCTTTCCGATGACGTAGATGTGCGAAAATCGATCTTCGCATCTGATGCCAAATTCACGCCGATCATTCCGAAAATTGACTTGTCCTAATCGAATTATCTCGTCAGCCACCATATGCGAAAGATCGTCTCACCGAACCGCGTAGCCATGAAGAGTCGTAAATGTTGCTGGCCAGCTACAACTGCCTGCCTCTCACACTGAGAGGATAGGAGCGAACATGTACGTTGGAGCCTCCGTCTTGCGCTCCGGCATCTCGCTGGGATGTCGGTAGCGAGACTGAGGGGCACGAGCCGGAGCACGATTATTGGCCTAAGCCAGTCGAACTCCGTCTCGCGATCCGGCGCCCGAATAGTTCGGTTGTCGGTCAGCGAGACAGGAGGAGCGGATGGCGTGGTTTTGCAATCACTATGCGTGCGATCGATGCAAGAAGTCGTGGACCGATGAGTGGTTTGCGACCTGTGACGATAACTGCCCGCACTGCGGTGCTCGGCACATGTCGCCCCATCAAAGCGACGACCTTTCTTTGTATCCGCCGTCGGATGCGACAAGGATGGCACGGCTCAATGATCGCTTCCGCCGGACTCTTAAAGGCGGTCGCGTTGTAATGACGGCCGGCGTCGAAGCGCTGACGGAAAACGCTAAAGCAGTTCTTCTTCTGAAGGTGGCGGCATTCGAAGACTTTACCGTGGACAATGATCCGCATAGTGAACACGACTTCGGAAGCATCGATCTGCTAGGAGAAAAGTACTTCTGGAAAATCGACTACTACGACCCGCATTGCCGTCACGGGTCAGAGGATCCGACCGATCCTGATAAGACGACACGTGTCCTGACGATTATGCGTACTGAAGAATATTAGCCCCTAAACGGGGGCTTTTCCTTTGATCAGAGCGTGCATTCACCGCATTTAATTTCTAAATCTATGCTGGATTTGGAATCGCGTCGATTACAACTCCCTGTATTAGAAAATCCTCTTCAAGAATTATCGGCTGATGTGTTTTGTCTGTAGACCGGGGCATCAAGACGATTTTGCTGCCTTGATGCCGAAGCTCTTTGATCGTCGCGTTGTCGTCAATGAGGGCCACCACCCGATCACCGTCATGGGCAATGGGCTGCTGCCGAACAATTACCAGATCGCCGTCGTTGATGCCGGCTTGGTTCATAGAGTTGCCGACAGCACGTAACAAAAAATAGCTAGCACCGGGTCGAGCGATGCCTTGCGAAACCGGGATAAATGCCTCGATGTTTTCTTCTGCAAGCATTGGAAGACCGCACGGAGCTGATCCCACTAGTGGGATTTCGACGGTGCGCGACGATCGTTCGATGCCGGTGTCCTTCAGCACCCGCAGATTTCCAGCGGGCGTCTTTGCCAAGTAGCCTTTACCCAGAAGCTTCTCGATCAACAATGCCGACGATCTGCGGGACTTAAAGCCGAGGTGGTCGGCGATTTTTTGAAGGGTCGGCGCCTCGCCACGATACAGGATCGAATCACGGATATACGACAAACCCTTGATTTCATTATGTGAAAGCTGTCTTGTGCCCATGGTATTCATAGCGTATACTTTGAGTACCTACCGCGCAATGTAAGGCGGGAGGAATTAATAAAACGGAAATTTGACATGGCCCATAGCGAAGTACGCATTCATATCGACCAAAAGTCGCATCACTCTCCGAACCCGACGACCGGCGCCGAACTCTACAAACTCGGCCAAGTGAAGGCCGGCCTCGAACTCTTTAAGGAGGTATCGGGTGATCGCGAAGACAGGCCTGTGCCCAATGATGGCACCGAGGTGCATCTTAAGGAAGATGAGCACTTCCACAGTGGTGAGCCGGTCGCTTCGGACTTCAAAATCATCGTCAACGGTGGCAAACACACCGTCCCAAACGATGTCCTAACCTATGATCAGTTAGTCGAGATCGCGTTTCCGGGCGTGCCGCCGAAACCCGATAGCAAATATCTCATCTCATACGATGACGCAAAGAGCACCCCGCACCAAGGGAAGCTGGTCGAAGGCCAAACGGTGACGGTGAAGAAACACGGCACTGAGTTCAATGTCTCACCGACTAATCGCTCTTAACGACGACCTTCGTCTACTACGCGACGAAGGTTATAACGTCTCAGTCGAATCCGGCTATTTGATCGTTCGGGACGTCCCGTACGTTGATAGCGCCAGCGTGGTTCATTACGACGGGCTTTTGGCTACAAATCTTGAGATACCTGACGGTGACCATACGGTGCCGCCCCAAGACCATACAATCAAGTTCCGGGGCTCTTATCCGCACACCCATCGAGGCGCTCCTATTGAAGCGCTTCGCCATAGTAGCGATCCAGTGCGGATAAATGAACGCATTACGACGCAGCATTCTTTTTCAAACAAGATCGATGGTCGCCTCTACAAGGATTATCACGAGAAAATAGCGAATTACGTTCGCGTCCTCGGAGATGAAGCGGTGGCTATCGATGTCAATGCCAGTGCGCTGACGCATCGGGTGATTGAACCGGACGACAAGAATATTCCGTTCACGTACATCGATACCTGGTCGGCAAAAGCTGACATCAACATGGTTTCCGAGAAGCTCGCGGTCGAGAAGCTCGCTATCGTCGGTCTGGGCGGAACGGGGTCATATATCCTGGATCTCCTCGCAAAGACTCCCGCAAAAGAAATACATTTGTTCGATGGCGATACGTTTGCATCGCACAACGCGTTTCGTGCTCCTGGGGCTGCTTGCAAAGACCTGCTTAAGGAGCAGCCGTTGAAGGTCGACTACTTCAAGCAGATTTACGAACGAATGCACCTGGGCATCCATGCGCACGCGGAGTACGTGGACTCTGCCAATGTTGAGGCCTTGAGAGGGATGGCGTGTGTTTTTTTGTGCATGGACGCGAGCAAAATCAAAAAGAGCATTGTAAACAAACTTGAGGAGTTCAATGTCGCGTTCATCGACGTTGGTATGGGACTACACGTTAGGGATGAGACTATCGGCGGGCAACTGCGCGTGACTACCAGTCAAGCGAATAACCGTGAAAAAGCTCGCTCGGAAATATCGTTTGCAGATGATGATGGCGTCAACGAGTACGACAAGAATATTCAAGTGGCCGATCAGAACGCACTTAACGCTGTGCTTGCTGTTATCCGCTGGAAAAAAATGAGGAGATTTTATTTCGATTCCAAACGCGAGCGCTCTAGTAGTTACGCGATAAGTACCAATTTGTTATTGAGCGATGATCTTGAGCCGCATGACGAACATTAAGCCCGAATTCGTTGAATTCGTCCCAACAGCTCTCGAGCCGGGCGTGCTCTATATTTCACGTCGCTATAAAACCGCCTCTCATTTGTGCGTTTGTGGATGCGGAAATCGGGTCGTCACTCCGCTCAATCCAAGCGCATGGCGCATCATCGAACGCAACGGCACAGTGAGCCTATTTCCCTCAATTGGCAGCTTTGATCTGCCATGTGAATCTCACTATTGGATCAGAGACAACAAAATTGCATGGGCTGCAAAGCTCTCAGAGCGCCAAATCGCGGAGGTCAGGGAGCGCGACAGCCGGGATCACGACGCACTCTTTAGTGCCACCAGGCTCAGTATCTGGCAGCGGTTATTTCGCTGGATTAAGGGATGGTTCTGAATGTCTCAAGACGGCTCGAACCCAAACTGGGCTGACGTGGTCGTGTTGGCGTCTTGTGAATTGCTCGCAGTGCCCCTGTGCCACGCTGGCTGGGATTCGATCGTCGTCGGCGAACACATCATTCGCGGAACGGTGGCCCTTGGATTCGGATTGCCGATAGGCTTGTTCGGCCTAGGATTCCATTGGCTGAAAGGGAAAATGCCGGTCGGCGCGCAAGCGTGGATACTGGCACAGTCAAAACGATGGTGGCCGGTTGCGTTCCTTTTCGCATTCTTTTATCTCGTCGCACCGGCCGCCTACGAGCGGGTCGTGGGAACTGGACGTTCCGACAATGTCGCATGGAATCTTGAGCAAGCCGCAATTGGTGAGAGCTACTTCCTGAACATGCTTAAGCTGAGCAACGGTGAAATCCGCGTCCTCGGATTTCAGGCCCATGGAAAAAATAACAAAATAGATCCAATCATCGAGCTGAGCGGGTATGTTCGCTCCGACGTAACAAATATAAGCCTACCCCTGTATTTGCTTGCACAGGACGCCGACGAGACAAAAATCTCTGCATGCATTCCCCGCATCCCGACACTTCCGCAGGAGACCTTTGGCATCCCCGGATTCGCTGATTTTGATGTCGCTACCTATGATAAATTTTTTGCTGATCCGCAGAGCGACGGCATGCCGGTGGCTAGATTCATGAGTCAGTATGTGCCGTTTACGATCTCGCTAAAATACGATGGCGCGCAATTCACTCGCCACTATTCGAAAGAAGAGGTGCAGCGACAAATCGATGTCTTTGAGAAGGCAACTAGCCTCCAAAGTACGCCGCGCGTGATCCGCCGAACAACCGCAAGCAAGCCCGTAATGCCGTCCCTTCGATCGATCGTACCTGGATCAGGCTCCCCATCCGCGCTTGCCCCTTTACGTTCGATCGTGCCCCGACCAGAACAAAGTGGGAAATCCGCAGATTGAACGCGCCTTATAAATTCCGATGATTGATGAGCCAAACATTCGGCCCTGACGTCGGCCAGCGCAGAAGACCCGAGAAGATATTAACTCAGGGCTAACGCTTTTTCCTTGCTATAGCCCTACCGGATTCGCGACGCGTTCGGGGTGTGTCTTCAAGCGGTGCGGTTTATGAGTTTACGTGCTAGGTAGATAATGGCGTTTGCGATCCTCGTCTAATATGCGTTTGGCTTCTTCTTCCAATTTTGAACCGAAGGGGATTGGGATAATACTGCCCCGCATTGCCCTTACAGCGGGCCTATAGGTGTACCAAAATCTTCTAATTTGCTGTTCGTAGTCACCGTATCCTTCAAATAGGCACAGATAACTTCGATGACAATCAATTATATGCTCGACCGTCTCAGTAGCTAAAATGATCTTACCCCGCAGTTTATTACTATCGATAAAGTCTAAGACTGCCTTTTGGAATGCAGCTTCATCATTGTTTGCTACGGCGCTGATTATTTCTGGTGTTGATTGGTCCGCCAATTCGACGAGTGGCCGAACATCAGAATTGTATCTCAAGATCAAATCTTTGGATGGATTATAGAAAATTGGTTTGTGTAAGAAATATTCAACTCCAACCAAGATGACGCCGGCAACAGTCAAAAATGAGCCCACCGTCTGAACAAAAGACGCAATGTCTTTCCATTTGAAGCCCCGCAACTTGCGCCAAAAATGCAAGAAGCCCCTCATGAGCTATTTGCAACAAGTTGCGCAACTACAGGGGTCGGTGTCTGATGCATGTGACGGACTGACTTGGTTGATTGCTAAGAGCAGCGCTAGGATAAGGAAAATCTTTTGAAGCATCGCTTTCTCCCGCTAAAAACGGAAATATACAGCAACGAGAGGATTGCTTGCAACCCCTGCGAGTATTGTGCAGCTCACTAGGCATCCTCGCCGCAAGAAATAGCTCTACGCTGCAGTGGGAAGGGGGTCTTCTCGTCGGCTTTTTTCTTCCTCCTCGGTGAAATAAATCACCAGCAAATTAAAGATTTTTCGTGCCCGGGTTCGAGGTTCGCTTCGGAGTGGCTCACAAGGTGTGCAGAATTAACACGTTTGCCCGACCTTGTGAAAATAGCTCCCTTAAGGGGCTATTTTTCGTTTCGTTGAACATGACTGTGCCTCACCAATTAGGCGAGCATTTGAGAGGAATCGAATTCGTAACAACTATTACGAATCTAAAACCGATTCATGTTTGCTATGTTGCTGCGGGAATTGGGAAAAAGGCACGGCGCGGGCCTTTTGACTTAGCAACAATATTTGATGAACTACTTGTTGGAAGACACTATTCGGACTGGTTGTTTTATTGTGGAATGCACCCTCCAGAAGGGGAGAATAACCATGTCACTTGGCAGTGCACTTTCTCATACCTCCGCTCGCAATGAGTTTGTTGGCCGACAAATAAAGTTGGCGTCTCTACAGGAAATTCTGTCTTACAGAAACGAGGCGGTGGTCGCTCGCTTTAGAAAGAAGCTAGCAGTTTCGGACAGCGAAGCAGAAATGCTATTTTCGGATGTAAAGCGGTTTCTATGGCTTTGCTCTGTTGCCGGTGTCATTAGTCCTCCGCCCCAGATCGATGAAGGTTGGCACCATTTTATTTTATTCACCCAGGACTACGACGATTTCTGCCGAAAGTATTTCGGATATTTTCTTCATCATCGACCGTCGCGTCCCGATGATGTATCTGATGGCGGACAGTTGGTTCGCGACACCCTTAGCGCAATAGAGAGGCATTTTGGTTCGATCAGCGCACTCGGTTCTAACTGGGAATATCCATTCCTACAGAGCGAGAATCGGCAACCATCATGCAGCAGCGATTCCGTCTCGTGCGCACCGACTCCAAGCTGTAGCAGTAGCATTAATGCTGACTCTATCCCCGCGACGCATTAGCGCTTGACGAATTATGTTTGAGAAGCCGGAATCTTAGTAGATTTCGGCTTTTTCATTATCAGATCGAAATAGTGCCAATGTTTTCTCCGAACGATACTTTCTGTAAATTCCCGTTCCACCAGTTTGATTTCAACAAAACCAGCAATGAGAGATTGAATTGACGCCTTGTTGAGGAATGTCATCTCGGGAATTGCTGACCAATCATCGTTGGGTCCGAAAAGCTGCCCAGCAAAAATCCCCTCGGGTATCAAGGAAGCCTGAATGCCGCTCCAAACCTGGTTGAAGAACGCTGGTGAGCAGAACGGCAATGAATATTGCGCAGACACCAAACTATAGCGATCGATGGGAAAACGATACTCTTCAAATCGTACCTGATGGTACTCGAAACGAGGGTTTCTTTGGATTGTATTGTTAAGGGGCGGCGTAATGTCTACTACATCTACCTTTAACAGATTCTGGTCTAACAAATATTGTGCATCGGTAAGTCCCCCTCCGCCTAAATCAAGTGCTGCGTTATGGTTAGGGATGAAATTTAAAGCCTCCGCCAATAGCGGGCGAGGTGTACTGCCTTGTCGCTTTTTCTGATAAGCGCCCCAATCGTGAACGTCCACAAATCAAATTCGATTAATTGACTAACCCGTTTATTATAACGCCTACCTCAACTCAGGATCTTATACCGCTTTGATGCGAAATTAGTTTCACATTCACCCTACTGTAGGGAGAGTCCTGAATTTGGAAAATGAAACTCATGCAGCCGCGGGAAAAGACTCTCGTCGGCGTTTTTCGGCTTCCTCAGTGAAATAATTCACTAGCAAATTAAAGACTTTTTGCGCTCGGGTTCGAGGTTCGCTTCGGAGTGGCTCACCAGTCGGGAAGGAAGCGAGATTTGCAGCCTCCTGAAAGGGAGATCGCAGCTCAACGACAACGTTTTTTCCATCCGCAAGTAAGTTCGAGGTAACGATTTTCACGATATCGCGCTTTTCCTGGGTATTTCCCAATTCGTACGTCAACGGCAACGTTTTTACGAGTTCGAGGAAATCGCGTATCTTCCTCGGTACAGACGGTTGATCGGCCGAAAGTTCGGTACGTCGCCCCTCTAGCGCCTTGCGTTCCATCAAAAGAGACAGCTTCTTTTCTTCGTATAAAGGCCGTTCTACTGCTTGGTCGATATAGGCGTCCATAAGCCGCGACAGTCGGTTGCTTACGCTATCAATCTGTAAAGCTATTGAGTTCTCGTAACCGGTTTTCTTGATTGCCCAATCGGCATCAAGCCCTGCGTTCATTTCGAATAGTTCAGCTAACTCATCGTCACTGAGGAAAAACGGCTGAAAGGATGATCGTACTGTACTATCGATGGTCTCCTCCCGAAACGAGCAAGTCGGGCAATCTCGGGTGTGACATCGGTAATACACGTGGCTCTTCTGCCGCTCGCCAATGAGATGACGATTGCATCTGGTGCAAGCGACCAAACGGCGAAAGAGGAAATTGTGTACGACAATTTTAGCGTTTAGCTTGCCGTCGAGAACCATTTGAACTCGGTCAAATAAAGCTTTTGAAACGATCGGCCGATGTATGCCGTCATAATGCTCACCCGACTGACGCATTCGGATGATGCCAATGTAGAAGGGGTTACGCAGTAGTTCCGCTAGCCGACTGATACTCACCTGATTGCCGCTTCTGCTGCGGAGACCGCGCCGATGTAGCTCGTCGCTTAGTGCTGGAAGCGCCATTCCAGCAGCATAAAGTTCGAAGGCATCGTGTATGAAGGGGGCGCGGATTGGATCTGGAATTTTGGGTTTCCCGCCGCCTTGGTCGAGATAACCGAGCGGTGCAGCTAGGGGGTAGAGGCCCTGTTTGAGGCGCCCGCGAACGCCCTTCTTTACTTCATCCCTCAGATTCCGAATGTAGTGGGAGGCGATGACTGCCAGGAAGTCACCGGTTAGCTTTCCCTCATTCGAACCGAGATTGATGCTCTCTTGGGAGAAGCGGACATCAATACCTTGCTCCGCTAAATCTTGGATCGCACTCCAGTCCTTTAAATTGCGGGCGCTTCGATCAATCTTGTGAAAGATAACCCCCGATGCTCGGTCTTTTTTAAGCGCGGTAAGCATTCGGGAAAATTCTCGCCGGCCGGTTTTGGCTGCCGTTTCGCGCTCTTCAAACCATGCAGCAATCCGAAATTGATTCCGAGTCGCGAATTGTTTAATCGCATCGCGTTGCTCCAGGAGCGAGGAGCCATGTTCTCCCTGCTTGATTGTCGAAACGCGTATGTAAGCAAAGTAAGATTTCACAAGATATGATTGGCATTACCGAATCTACCTTGGAGTCCAGAATCTTGCGAATCTGATTGTCCACTTTTTTGCGTAAGGCGTTCGTAGATACGCCTAACAACAGCCATATATTGAATGAATGTCTCAGTCGCCTCGCGAAGCTCTACGTCGCTGGCGTCCGGCATAAGTCGGCGGATAAATTGCGGGACATTAAAGTTCTCATCGCTCATGCAAATGAGCGTATGTAACAGAAGTCTGAAATTTAAGGTTGGATTTTGTGTTGCAGCAATTGCATTTGCACCTCTTCGTCGCGCACCAAGTGATTTCTATCATTGAGTGATGGGAGAAAAATCAGAACGAAACTATAAGCACAATAGGGGAGGGGTCGGAGTGCCTGCTGTCTCTCGCGTCTTTGCAGATGGCACGCTCATAGAGCTTATATATTCTTCTCATGACAGGACGACGGCGTTTGCAGTGTGGTGGGCAGGGCAGTTGAGTATTGAGCCGCATTTCGAAACCATCAACGGCGAAAAGCTCGTGCCTTTCTCGCCCGACAACAATCTCATCAAAAATGAGGTCGTTCTGTTGCCATCCGAGGCGTCCGTTTACGGAAGCGAGGAGCAACTGCTGTCAGATATTCAAGATTTCATACACCGATATGCTGACCTTAGCCCTACCTTTGAACAGGTCGCGACTTACTACGTTGTTCTTAGCTGGCTCCATGATGCTTTCAACGAGCTGCCGTATCTCCGGCTGCGCGGCGATTTCGGCACCGGCAAGACCAGAGCGCTTCTGACCATCGGCTCCATTTGCTACAAGGCCTTTTTCGCCAGCGGCGCTTCGACGGTCTCGCCGATATTCCACACCCTCGATGCCTTTCGCGGGACGCTCGTATTCGATGAAGCTGATTTCCGTTTTAGCGATGAACAGGCCGAGATTGTAAAGATTCTCAACAATGGCAATGTTCGCGGCGTGCCAGTCCTGCGAACCATGATGAACCGCAATCGCGAGTTCAACCCGCAGGCATTTCAGGTGTTCGGCCCAAAGATTGTGGCAACCCGGAGCAGCTACGACGACCGAGGCCTGGAGAGCCGTTTCCTTACGGAGGACATGGGAGGCAGGCGATTGAGGGAGGATATTCCGATCAATATGCCGCCCGCATTCAAGGAGGAAGCGCGGGAGCTGCGCAATAAGCTCTTGCTATACCGCTTTCATCGAAGGGCAACCGCAGTGCTTGATGACAGTCTCGCGAACCCCGCGCTTGAACCGAGGCTCAACCAGATACTCACGCCACTTTTGAGCGTCGTAAGCGCGCCGAGTCTGCGCGCGGAGATAACGGCAGTCGCGGCGACCGCCCAAGCAAGTTTAGTTGCCGAGCGCGGATTTTCCTCGGAAGCGCAACTCCTGGAAATAGTCATCGAATTAATGTCAGCCGAACAAGCAACCATAACGGTTGCAGCCATCACGGCCGGTATGATCGACCGATATGGCGCTGAATACGAGCGTCCAATCACCAATCGATGGATAGGGGGCTTACTTCGGAAACGACTCAACATCCGTACCTACAAGAGCCACGGCGTGTATGTCGTGCCTTTAAGCGAGCGCGGCAAAGTCGAACAGTTATGCACTCGATACGGCATAGAAGGGCATAAGAAGGATCCTAATGGGATACAATCGGGGGACGTGGGGACTTCGGGGACTGTCTAGCTATTATCCCGGGTCTGCCAGACGGCGAAGAACAATCGCTGAGTTGCTCTTAGAGCCGTCCGCTTTTATTTCCCTAACCACATCCCCTCGTCCCCAAGTCCACCCAAGTTGACGCCGCAGCACATTCTTCGCTCACTCCATTCACATCGCCGCGTATTTCTGGTGTGCAATTTTTACACATTTGCCCGCCTTACCGATTTATCGCCTCTCGGAGACAATCGAATGCGTGTTTCTGGCCTCACGGTTGGCAACGCGACCTATGAAGAAACTCGATTGCTATCTTCGAACACAACGCCGTGGATGGGGCTTCAGTCAGCGCGAGGTCGCATTCTTGCTTGGATTCAAGGATCGCAGCCTAGTGTCACGGCTGGAACTTAATAAGCAGAATCCTAATCTCAAAGCGGCTTTCGGCTGCGAAGTTCTTTTTGGCGAAGCCGGGAAAGAGCTGTTTCCAAGGTTCTACACCAAAATCCAGGATGACTTCATGCGCCGCGCAAAGGTGCTGCACACACGTCTTCAGCGTGAAGGCTCGCCCGAAGCAAGCAAGAAATTGGATTTGCTAGATGACGCGCTCAAACGAGCGAGGAAGTTCACTAACGAACAGGAGGTATGAAACCGGTATCGCGGCATAGCCTGGTGCTTGGTATATTTCCAAACACCGGAGGCTTCGGTTTTGCTTTATTTGAAGGCCCGCTCGCGCCGGTCGACTGGGGTGTCATCCGTATTCGCGGCAAGGAAACGAATAGACGCTGCATACAAAGAATCGCTCAGTTGGTTGGCCAATATTCACTCGATGTTTTGGTGCTTCAGGATATGGCGGCAGTTGGTACGTACCGGACGCAACGCATTCGTAATCTGAATGATGCGATTTCTGTCTTGGCGGAAACCCAAAGTGTCCCGGTCGTCAAATATTCGCGCGGGCGTGTACGGAAGTGCTTCGAAGCGAGCGGTGCCATTTCACGCTACGCAATGGCCGAAGCTATCGGTAAACACATCCCGATGCTTAAACGGTTCGTGCCGCCAGTGCGAAAACGGTGGATGAACGAGAATCCTAAGATAGGATTATTTGAGGCAGCGGCGTTAGTTTTGGCTTTTTATCAATCCACCAGTGGCCGGCGCTAAGTCGATCAATCGCACTGTCAATTCGATATTACCGCAGGATAGCCACGGCGATTCAGCTCAAGAGCTTCGGGGCCTCGCCTGATGGTACTTGCTTTGAATTCATTTTCTCGGCCAGCGGTGAAAAACCGAATAGTAGACCAAGCCAATAAACACACCCGCCCCAATGCCGGCGAACGCCGTCCGAACGGCGATGGTGTATATCTTTGCATCAATTGCCGACATAAAACGCGTCTCTCCTTTGTACTCGAGGCGCTCGGTGTTACCGTGCAAAATATCCGGTGTGTCAGGAGAAGCGCGCAATTTGTTCTCAAAATATCCAGCTATCACTAAGCCGAGAATACCCAGACTTACTGCAACTATAGAACTTGCCTTTAGTGCCACGGAGATAGCTCGAATATTCTTCTCGGAAAATCCCATAAATTCACCTCTCATTATTTTATTTTGAAGGAGAGGTTTGGGCACCTGCTCCGGCACTAGTTCCTGAGACAGCAGTTCGCAGAGGCGCCGACATCGCGTCGGCAGGGGCTACAGAGAACATGTCAGGCGTGTTTAATGATGTCGATGGAGAGGCCGGGGAGGCAGACCAGTCGCCGCTATCGACGATAATCATCGGTTTTTCCGACTGTATAGGATGTGCCAGCCGTGTTTTCGTCGCATTGTCATTTGCTAATTGGCAAGACAGAGTCTTTCATCAATTCTTCGTTGAAAGATGCCCAGCAACTTCCTGAACAAAGGTTTCTCGATCTGCGGGTGTCAGAGCGATGTATTGAAAAGGGCCAGCCTTCATTTTCAGAACAACTAATCCCGCAGCGAGGCGATTTCCGATAACTAGACAAGTGAAGATGGATGAAGGCTTATTATCAATAGATGTAAAGAGCCTGATTTCGCGAGCAGATTCAATCGATGCGAATTTGACTGTGAACACTTGAAGAAATGTAAGGAAAATGAACTCCACGCCATCTTGTCCGACTCGATAGTCGTAAAGGTGAGACAATCCGAATTTGTACAAATATATCAGGACGCATGCGAACAGGCTTATCCAAACCATCACATATATGAAGGTCATTTTTGGTCAACTCGTTATTTATCGGGGGCGGCCTCAGTTATATAAACCACTATACCTTTTACCGCGTATGGCACACTTCTACCCTGTTCCAAATTTGGAGTTCGAGGGTAGTTGACGTAGGTGTTCTCTAATACCCCATACGCAAACCATGCCACCACGAGCAGTATTGCTGCACTCACTCCGGTAATTGTTTTAACTTTCAGAAGCATTGTCGGCCCCAACATTTTTTCTGGATCATTTAGGGGGCGCTTGTCCAGATTTGCTATCAATCTATTTTCAACTCAAAATTAGAGCCAATTATTATTAGCACTCATAAGTGCTAAAAAGAACGCCAAGGCCATCTCATAAATTTGCGAACACAAAATGAAAACTCTCACAACTTTTCTCCTAGAAATTCTAAATGACCAATACATCGCATATAAGGAGACAAAAACGGTCACCAATATAATCGCATATTGAATGCTTTTGTTTTCACTGCGGTCAATAATCCCCAAACTAGCCAGCATAATTATTTGGAAAATAGCCGGACACACGACGCTCAATGTGTAAACAGGCCATCCTCGATCCTTCATTGCAATTACAAAGCCCAGGCTTACAAAGAGAACAGTGTTTCCGAGAAGTCCCTCCGGCCCTATTAAGAAATAGGTGGGTAAAGCTAACGCCCAACTGCCGCTCTGCATTTATTTGCTCTTGTCTACTTTCCGCTTCCAGATGAGGTGGACGACGTGCTCGCGGCCTCGGGATAATACGAAGATGTAGGCTCTCCATTGGAGCTAGACAGAGTGGAAGAATCTAGCGGGAGAGGAGTGCTATAACCTGGGACGCTAAACGATACTACATCTGGCGGCGCGCCATCGGCAGCATTAATTGCACCCGATACAAATGAATTGCTGTTGTAGAATGAATAGTTGCCGTAGTTGAGCTCAGGAAAAAAAGAATAGTTTTGATTATTTTGATATGATGAAGCGGCTGCAACCATGTTTTCGGAAAACTGCGAAGGCTCTCTTATCCGCCACCGAGCGAAGCGAGGTGGCGGATGTCTCTTCTTGGTCGCCGGTCGGTCATTAAAATCAATATAAGTCGGGCTAGTCTTCTTTCTGAAACCATAGTCAGACCGGCTACTTAGACACGCCCGGTGGGGGATATCATGACACCCCCAACTAACCCCCCGCTTAATTGCTCAGACCTAGCTGCCACTACGGTGCGCCTCCCCATATCCGGCATATTGACATACACGCACGGCGTGCATTTCAATATTCATTCAATACCTAGGGGGCGGGGCATGCAGGTTTCGATCGAACATCGGGAAGCGACTAGCGGCCTTTTCAAAAAGGTAACGCTGCAGGAGGTGGCGATAACCGTTCAGTTTACCGAGGAAGAACGGGCGATCATAAAGAAACATCGGCTAGAGCAGGCCATTGTTCTCGAACGGGAACCCAATGCCTACCGAACTAAGCACCTGACTCAGGCTGAAAGGATCCAATTGGCGGATGTATTCCATCTCAAGGTGGATAGCCTGCTTCGCGGCACTGATGTCTATGCTTGCGATACTCCGCTTGAGGCGCGCCAGTACGATGCCAACCTAAAAGACGCGCTTCGAAACCTGAAGGCGTATCTCACCGAAAATGTCGACGCGCCGGCCGGAGTAGAGACATTCGAGCTCTAAGCGGTGGCCCGTAGACAGGAACCTGGCTGGCTCACCGTCCTCTTTACGGTGTTCGGCTTCGTCGTGATCGTGGCTGCTGTTTTCATCATCTATCTCTTCGTCAATTATTGGCCGCTCTTTCTTCTGTTCGGCATCGGTGCGGCTGCCCTCTACTGGTACACCGCCAGCCCTGCTGCCAAAGAACGCCAAGCGCGCCAACGTACTGCCGAACTTCTGCGCGCTCTCGCGGCGCTCGATTTTGATTTTCCTCTCACACAGACGTTTTCTGCCGATGTGCTCCAGGCTGTTCTGACGCGGGTAGGGGATGCTACGCCTTGCCCTGCCATCCTCAGCGCGTTCACGCAGATTGCGGAAGAGCTGTATATCGCCGAGGAGTTCACTCTCACTGGCATCGTTGAACCTCCGGCATTGCTCGATACCATCGAGGGCGCGCGGTATCGCGAAAAGCTCGTTCGGCAGCGCGCCAAGCTTGCGGACGCGACCGCATTTGAAACGACACGCCAAACGCTTATCGATATCTTTGTTGAAATTGCCAAAGGATTGCCGCCGGTGGCCCGCCAATCAGCCGCGGAGACCACGCCCGGGCGTGACAATGCTACGCCGATTGCCGCGTTCTCCGTTCCGCTGATCGATATCCTTCCCGATGTCGGGAAGCAGGTTGAGGAAGTCATCTTCGGTTTCTATGCACAGAAAGCTCGCTCACGTGAGCTATTTGCCGATTTACGCAACCAACTCGATCGAAATCACTGCCTCGCTTCCGGATTGCCCGATACACGAGACTCCCGGGATTCTTCAAAACTCATTCTCCCTTCGGCTCATGACGGCACGCCTGCCGAGATAGTGAGCGGCTATCTTGCCGATACGCCACTCCTTGAACTCTTTAAGGCCACGGTGCCGTTTACAATTCCAGAGCAAACACGGTTTGAGCACACTCATATCCTAGCCGGCTCAGGCCACGGCAAGACGCAGACATTGCAGCATCTACTCGTCTCCGACCTCCGGCAGGAGAATCATCCCTCGCTCATCGTTATTGATAGTCAGGGAGACATGCTGCGCAAGATTTCGCACATGGCGCTTTTTGACCCAGACGGCGGGACGCTTGCCTCCAAGCTCATCATCATCGACCCGTCCGACGTTGAATATCCGCCCGCGCTCAACATGTTTGATGTCAATTTCGAGCGTCTGGGCAAATACGGCGCGGCCGCCCGCGAGCAAATCCTCAACGGCGTCATCGAGCTATATGACTATATTTTCGGCTCACTGCTCGGCGCTGAGCTGACGCAAAAACAGAGCGTTATCTTCCGCTATCTCGCACGCCTGATGCTCACTATTCCCGGCGCAACAATTCACACGCTCATTGAGCTGATGAACGACGCCACGCCGTTTCAAAAGAATATCGAGCAACTACTGCCAGGCGCACGCATGTTTTTCGAGACGGAATTTCCGCATAAGTCGTTCACGGATACCAAACGGCAGATACAACGCCGCCTATGGGGCATTCTCGAAAATCCTACCTTCGAGCGGATGCTCACCGCGCCGAAGAACCGCATCGATATGTTCGACGCGCTCAACACCGGCAAGATTGTGCTCGTCAATACCGCCAAGGACTTTCTCAAAGCCGAACGGTCCTCATTCCTTGGCCGCTTCTTTATCGCCTTGACGCTTCAAGCCGCGCTTGAGCGCGCCGCTTTGCCGGAAGGGAAGCGCCGACTAGCATTCCTCTACATCGATGAAGCTGCCGACTACTTCGACACCAATATAGATGATTTGCTGACTCAAGCCCGCAAATACAATCTTGGAGTTATTTTCAGCCACCAATATCTCGATCAATTGGCGCCGGGTCTGCGTTCCTCGATCGCATCGAATACCAGTATCAAGCTGGCGGGAGGCATATCCGACCGCGATGCCCGCTCGCTCGCACCTGATATGCGCACGACCCCCACCTTTCTCCTTCAGCAGCGCAAGAGTGTGAAGGCAACGCAGTTCGCTTGCTACCTGCGTAACATCACGCCGCACGCGCTTTCGCTGTCAGTGCCGTTCGGCACGCTGGAAGCGCAAGCAACGATGAGTCCTAACGCGTTTGGTTGCCTCCAGAACGAGAATAGGGCCCGTGTAAGTGTTTCAGGATCAACCGAGAGCGTGCAACAGCCTGCTTCCGGCCGTTCACATCCGCAACCGCTTCCGGAGCACGCCATCGCTTCGACCGCACGGCCTGACGACGATTGGAGCGGATAGCGGACCATCGTTTGCGATATGTGAAGGTATGAGTCGCAGCGAGTACCAAATTAAATTTGCGTCTCGCGGGAGAGCGCGGTTGGACTTAGAATCCGGCATGATACAAATCATGCATGTCAGATCTCTCGATAGTAGAACCGATACGTCGCCGGCGATTCCATCGTTCCGAGGTGGTGCCACCATTTCAGCTTACCGAGCGTGACGTTGAAATCGCGCGGCAAGTCGCACGGCACCGTTTCTTGCGATCGACCCATATTTCGCTACTGCTCGAGGCTCCGCACAAGAAGATATGCGAGCGTCTGACGTTGCTTTACCACGCCGGATATCTCGACCGGCCGCGCTCACAGCTTGAATATCACGTGCGCAATGGCGGCAGCGCTCCCTACGTCTATGGGCTTGGCAATCGCGGTGCGCGACTTCTAAAGGGCTCCAACGAGTTTGGTCCAACAGGCGTCGATTGGGCTCGAAAAAATCGAGACACCACACATCAATTCCTGCTTCATGCGTTGTCAATTGCGGACTTCCGAGTGGCGCTTGCCGTAGCGTGTCGCACTGGTCCTGACGTGCGGCTTATAGAACCGGATGAGCTGCTTCAATCCGCTCCCGAACAGACCCGGCAAGCCCCCAATCCGTGGAGTTGGCGGGTCCGTGTCCAATTCAAGGGACAGATTACCGAAGTGGGCGTCATACCGGACTATGTTTTCGCATTGATCGTGCCTGACGGCCGGCGGCGACCTTTCGTCGTTGAAATTGATCGGGGGACGATGCCCATCGAACGGGCCTCACTAAGCCAGACGAGCATCCTGCGGAAATTCCTCGCGTATGAGGCAAGCTACAGACAGTGGCTGCATACATCACGATTTGACTGGAAGAATTTCCGCGTGCTCATCAAGACAACGAGTCAAGAGCGTGCCAATAGTATGCATGCGCTGATACAGAACACCTCCGAAATCAATGGGTCGGCACTGTTCCTGTTGAGTCACCAATCCGCACTTATCCAATCTGATATTCTTACAATTGGCTGGAGCAATTCGCGTGGCGCTGCGACTACGCTAATTTAATTGAGTTGACGAAAATTCGAGAACGATAAATTATTCTTTGAACCTCGGGGCTCAGCAGCAAAGCCTAATTTGGGAGCGGTCCGATCGGCATCTTTACCGCCGTCTGACTTGACGGGGCCTGGGCAACGTGTATTTTATGGAAATTCCACGTATTCGTGTATGGGGGCACGGGTGCGATGCCCTTGCTCGCATGGCTTTTGCAATTCCTGTCGTGGGCCTGGGGAGGCCTGCTCGCCTTTGCGGGGCAAAACTGGTTTTTGGTGCTGATCGACCTGACCCTCACCGGGTTGATCCTTTATCCACTTATCGATTTTCTCTTCGTTGGTTGGAGACGCAGAGCCAACGAAATCACGACCTGCCTCACTCCCAAAGCCAAGCAACTATATTTAAATTCGTTTCAGCAAATACCGGTAACCCTCGCGCAAGCCCCCGGTGAATTCGAAAGGCTCTACCGAGAATGGTACGGGCGCCGATATCATATTCTCCCAATTTTATTTGTATTCTTCGTTTCGATCGTTGAGGACTATGTACTCGCTCAAGCATTGCAGGATTTGCAGTCAGGCAAGGGCCTTACGACCGTCGCTGCCGCGATTGCTGGTGCCTATACATTCGTAGCGGGCGACCTGTTCACACGGATGCAGCGGCGCAATCTCTCGCGGGCCGATATCCTGCGCAGCGCGCTACGACTTGCGATGGCTTTGCCGATTGGATTTGCGTTTGCCAACCTCGGCACCGAGAGTATCGCGCCATTTCTGGCATTTGCGGTTGGTGTCTTCCCGATACAAGAGCTCTTTACGATTATCCGGCGACTGGCAAACAACAAGCTCAAACTCGAGTTGGGTGCTGACACCTCACCCGATCAGGTCAAGACTTTGGCCGGTATCGATGCCTCGACCGCGGATCGGATTGCAGATGCAGACATCACGACCATCACTCAGCTTGCATGGTGCGATCCGATCCAATTGACCATGCGCGCCAATCTTCAATTCAATTACGTGTTGGACATCGTAAGTCAGGCGCTGGCCTGGGTATATCTCGAAAAGAAGTTGGAAAAATTACGGCCACTTGGACTGCGCGGAGCGATAGAAATCCGCATACTTCTTACCGAGATCAAGTCCGGCTCAAGAGCGGAAAAAAGACAAGCCCGGGTGGTGTTGCCTGCGGCGGCAAAGGCTGCCGACGATATGTCGTTGCCCGGTTTGAAATATGCATTCCATCAGATTGGCGAGGATCCTGCGACCGCCTTCCTCGACGAGGCACGTTAGTGGACCCCTGTTCAAGAGCGTAGGAGCCATCAATGGCGAAAACAATTCAGCGGTCGGTTCTTCAAGCCATGGTGATAGAGGCAATGAAGGACCCCGGGATTTCGATGGCGACGAAGATCGCTACGGAATGGCCGGGTGTAAACCCATTGGCGTATGTTTGGGGAGAGTGCATCACCTATGGTCCCTTCGCCAAGGATGGCATGGGCGCAGCAAAGGGCGGTTTGTCTTACGCCAGCGTTGTCAAAGCCCAACCCAAGACCCTCGGCGACTTCGAAGCAAAATGCGTTGAACCTTGGTTCAAGCAAAACGGATGGGCGATAACGCAATAGCAGTCGGCGTTTCTTTTTGAGGAGGGCGTTTATGTTGGTGACTCGAATTGTCAGGCTCGCTGGGCTGATCCTTTTAGGCACTTGCGCTACAGTTGCAAACGCATCGGAAGACAAAATTCAAATTTCCGCACAAGAGTTGAGGACGATATGTAAGCCCGACGCAATCAAAAATGACCTTGATATTCAAAAATTTTGTCGGCAACATTTAAACGAATCCATCGTCTCTTCGGTTCCTCCTGCGGGACGCTCTGCGATGGCGGCTACCTCTGCGCCTATGCAAAAACCACCTAAGGCGAAGCTGCCGACAGATGATCCATGCGACAAGCGCCTTTTTGTCCGGGCAGACCCGCTGGATAATGCTTTTTACGCCGTATTGCCGACATCGGCCGGCAACGCCAAAGGCGCCTCCCTCAGTTACACCAATAAAGCATCTGCGGGCACTCAGTCGGCGGATATCAACGGGATAGTCAGTTTCGTCGCTTTTGGCAGCGGCCCCTGTGGATATGGCGGCGGTGGAACGACAACGCTCTGGGCTATCGCGCCTTGGGTTTCTTCGAGCGGAACGTGGAATGAGCCCGTTTCAAAAACTGAAAACGAAGCTCTGAAGGGCGGCGTGGACCTCCAAGTTGGTTTGCTGGCCCCAACATTTTTTAACTCCCAGCACTATTTTGATCTGTCGCCATTCGATCAGACGGATTTCCGAGGCAAAGCGCATGCAGGCGGTATCAATCTGGCCTACGAACCGGTGATTCCATTCCTCTACTTGGGTCAGAGCCCCGGCGCCATCATTCCTCACTTGCTCAACGGGTATTGGGAGCTCCGGGCTGAAAGTGAGTTCCGTAATGTAACTTCTGCAGGGGTAACCAACCTAACGGTTGGGAACTATGAGTGGTTCGGCGGAACAATCCGTGGACAATTGTTTCTCTTCTACGATCCCGTTCCGGGTTCATGGGAAGCGAACTCTGCGATTGCAAACCGCATCTCGTTAATTGGCACCTACCAAGACTATGGTGACGCGAGGTCGTCGTTAGAGGCTCGCAAATACTCCGCTGAAATCCAATATAAACTCTCCGGCTGTTCGATGGGCCAAGAGAGCGATCCAAAGTGCCAAACATCGGACCAGTCGTCGTCATCGATTTCGTTTGAATACGATTGGGGTACCGACAAGGACACGTTGGTGTTCACCAAGCAATACCTTGCCAAACTCAGTTATAAATACTGACGACGAAGCAGGTTACGTGTGCGTTTAAAAGATATCGGAACGCGGCCCCGCATTTCAGAGTGTAGATGGATCGGAAGATCTCATGGCCAAAAACATTGTTATTTTTTCAGACGGAACGGGCCAGGCCGGCGGCCTTACCCCCCGACGAAAACATAAGCAACATTTACAAGCTCTTCCGTGCCACACGTTGCGGCCCGGAAACAGAAATTGATCCGAGCGCGCAATTGACGTTTTACGATCCTGGTCTGGGCTCGCAGCCTGACAGTGATCTTTTTTGCGGAGCGCGCCTACCGCTGGCTGCACAATCTCGTGAGCCAAGCGACCGGCCTCGGAATAACGCTAAACATTATCGACTGCTACGCCGCAATTCTGCAGATGTGGCAGCCCGGCGATCGCGTATTCTTGTTTGGATTTAGTCGAGGCGCATACACCGTACGCTGCGTGGCCGCCGTGCTGTCGATGTGCGGCATACCGACGACCATGGCAGACGGCACCGCTCCTCTTTTCCGCGACGAGAGGTCCACACGAAAGATCGCCAAAGAAGCCGTCAAGCAAGTGTACCAGCATGTGAGCTCGCCGAAAGACACAGCATACTTAGAGCAGTGTAAGGCGCTCGCGCTTCAGTTCCGAAAAAATATCGCTCGGATGAGAATGGTGCGGCGAACGTGCGGCCGAAACGCTGCCGGCTTTGCTCGCGGATGAGCCCGCCGGTGCCGAGCTGCTCGTATTGTTTCGGCTCCGCAAAGATACGGTCAACGCGACAAGCGAACCGGCTTTGCCGATCACGGCCGAGCGGGCAGCATGAGGGAGCTGATCTTTGTATTGGTTCGACGCCACTTCACTCGATTACCTCGTCGACGCGGGTGAGCACCGTCGGTGAAAGTAGCAACTTAGCCATTGGATTGGCGGCTGAAGTTTACAGTCTGCTGATAATGACTAGGACGACAGAACATCTCCAGATGCATGATCGGTTTGCGATCGCTGCTAGTATGTGTACGACGTAGGACAAGCACGGGATCGCCTATCCTCATTTTCAGTTGCGGGGCTATTTTGGCATCAGCGGCAACTGCGGATGCGACCTGTTTGATATGCGCTGACGACACGCCGTTAAATTGTTCGATCAAATGGATAAGCCGGTCTTTGCTCAAGAGTTTGCGTGGAATTCGTGACGCATAGGTTACGGAGGTGAAAAGATGGACGACAGCATACGGAGTGCCATCTGTGGTTAGTAATTTAACGATGCGGAACAACTTTCTAGTTTGCGGTAGAGCAAACAGGGTCGCTAGATGAGGAAAGTTTTTTGCCAAAACAGGGCGGGCTTCAAGTACCGGCGCATTTGCAAGAGAGGCAACAAGAAGCTCGTCCAGAGACCCAATTGTCCATGATCCGCCGAAGCTACGCTCGGACACTACGGTTCCTAGACCGGCGCGCCGCTCGATCAATCCGTCGGTGACCAGTCTTTGGAGGGCAGAACGCATGGTGTGGCGACTGACCTGAAATTCCTCCATTAGCAGCAATTCTGGGGGCAGGCCTGATTCCTTGTATCGGCCGGCTGCGATACGCTCCCTCATTTTATCGGTGACTTGAAGATGGACAGGAATTTTACGCCGCATCTTGGGGACTTTCATGGGACTATTTGTAACGACTATACATGCTCTCGCGCTTCTTCCATTCCGTCTCGATGTCGAAGCTGAGGTTTTGTCACCAATGGCGGCCGGTTCGGTTTTTTTTGCACCGGCGTGCATCGAGAGATTATTTCACTTGCACAGCTTGATCCAGCGCCGGGACGAACGGTTTATTTCTCTGCAGCTGGCGGCGAAACGGCATTACGCCGGCTGTATTGTTTGACCTAAATGAATAGCGGCATCTATTCTCAATTACTACCCCGCCGACCGAGCTAGCGATAGCCTGACCGACGCCTTATCATCAACGTTTCCTATGAATCATCCAAATCGATTGCGAACGAACATCATTGATCGCCGTCAGAATCATCAGGGGTTGAGTTTCCGAAGCGACAGATCCGTAAGGATGATCGTAGGCATCTCTTGGGCGTTCGAACGGTTGGCGTAAAGCCAATCCACGTTGAGTGCGTATGTAGAGTCCAAACACGAAAAAACGATACACCGAGTTGTCGCCGACGCGGTTTAAGGATTTTTGGCGCTCTTGACCAATCCTATTTTGCAAATTGCCTTAAGGGATGCACCGACCTACTGTTTGGCTACACGAATGTGGTCCGGGGCCAATCCGGAATTATGGCGCTCATACATGGCGCTGAACGCCGCCTCGATATGCCTAGTATACGACTTGGTATCGAAGAGCGCTTCCGTGAACCTGTTGGCTGCAAGCTTGCGTTTGATTTCGTCGAGCCTCATTGGATTTCTACCTAAGTCGACCGCTAGCGCTTCGTACTCCTCTTGTGTCGTCGTGATAAGCTCGGAAAGGCCGACTGCATTCAAGAGACTCGACGCGACCCTTCCGGCGAAACTCTCGCCTATTTGTGTCAAAATTGGTAAACCTGCCCACAAACAATCGCTTGCAGTAGTATGTGCATTCGATGGCCTTGTATCGAGGAAAAGGTCAGCTGATTTGTATCTGGCGAGATGGTCCGCGATAGACGGCAACCGCTTTGCAAACACGATACATTCTGGACCGACACCGCAAGCAGCTGCTTCCCTAGTTATGTTTGCTGCAACGACCGGATTGTTTTCAGCCAGCCACAGTACGCCGCCACTTACCTTCTTCAAGATGCGCATCCAGGCATGAAAAACATCCGGAGTGATCTTGTATCCTTGGTTGAAGCAGCAAAATACAAACCCGGTTTCCGGGAGTCCGAGTTCGGCCCGGTTGAAAACGCGTTCTGATATGATGCGCTTTGCGTCGGTCGGGGCGTACGAATGTGGAAGATATGCAATCTTCTCCGAATAGAAGCCCTGCGAAGTTTCAGGAATTAGCGTGGCATCAGCTATCAAATAATCGAGATAGTCGGCGCCTATAGTGCCGGGGTAGGCTAAGTAATTGACTTGCACCGGCGCGCAACGCTGGGTGAATACCTCCATGCGGTTGCCGCCGGTGTAGCCCATCAGATCAATGGCGATATCAACTTCGAGCTCTCTGACCTTTTGAGCAATGTCAAAATCGCTAGCGGTTGACATATCAATGAATAATTCGAAGGCCGCCTCAATCCGTTTTCGTGTCTCGCTCTGATCGTTTGGCCCGAACGATATTGCGATTGTTTCAAATCTATTACGGTCATGATGCTCGAAAACGCCGGCAAGAAGGTGGGAAGTTGCGTGGTCTCGAAAATCGGCTGCTAGGTAGGCGACCTTGATACGGTCGTGCCGATAACGCTCAAAACGTTCGTTTGGCTGCTTCGGCGGATAGGTACTTTTGTTGAAAAGCATATTATAGCGATATTGTTCAGCCGCTGACGAGGATAAGGCCTGTAGCGCGAAAGGGTGAATGGCCAGAATCCCCCGCTCCAGGTTGGCAAAGAGGTGGCTGTATTCCGCGTCGAAGTTACGCCAATTGGATAGGTGCATTTTGGAGTGGAGGCGGCTTCCTTCCAGCAAAGGCAGATCTGCCTTTAGGGCGAATGCCTTCTCGTAAGCTTTTAACGCAGCCTCATATTGTTTGGCATCTCGATAAACATTCCCACCGCCAAGCCACGCCTCGGCGAGCTTGGGTTTGAGCGCGAGCGCTTTGTTGTAGTCAGACAGGGCGGCTTCGCCGCGCTTCAGATCGGATAGGGCATTTGCGCGGCTGAGCCAAGCTTCCGCAATATCCGGACGAATTGTTATCGTCTTATTGTAAGCCTCGAAAGCGTCGTCATATCGTCTGAGAGAAGCTAAGACATTACCATAGCCTAGCCGAGCGTCAGCCAAATTCGAGTTTATCTGCAGCGCCTTCTTGTAAGCTTCGATAGCCTCATCATAGCGCTTGAGTTGGCTTAAAGAGTTTCCCTTGTTGCAAATAGCTTCGGCAAAATCAGTCTTTAATGCGATAGCCTTGATGAAATCCGCAATGGCCTCTTCGTAACGCTTTAAGTCGTTAAGGGTGGTTCCTCGATTGTTTAGTGTGAGATGATTCGAAGCATTTATTGCAAGCGCTCTATCAAACTGTTTGAGAGCCTCTGCGGGTCGATTGAGATTTTTTAAGACGATGCCGTAGTTGCTAAATGTAGCGTCGTTCGCGGAGGCAAACTGAACAGCAGATTTGAGGTATGATTCCGCGTCCGCAAACCGCTCAAGTCGAATCAGGACAATCGCGATTAGGTTGAGCGCGGTATAATTCTTGGGATCTTGACGCAAAACCTCTTTGAATTGGCGTTCCGCCTCATCAAGCTTTCCAGCTTGTAGCGCTGCCATCGCGGTGCGGCCAAGCGCTTCAATTGACCGGGCCATATTCCGTCACCTTCGTAGCGTACTACAAGCGATGCCGGTCTAAGCAAGATCCGAGGATGGGATCGAAATCAGTAGCGACTTGCCTCAGAGCTCGGCCGGACCGAAGCGCTTCCTTCGCGAGCTCTGTAGCCTTATCGTATCCTACATAGGGCACGAGCGCCGTCGCCAGCGCCATACTTGTTTCCAAATTCTCTCGGCAGCGATCAATGTTGGCCTCAATTCCGACAACGCAGGTCTCCACGAAATTAGAAATACACTGCGTAAGAAGCTTTCCAGCCTGGTGCAAACTAAAAACAATGACTGGTTCCATTGCGTTCAATTGAAGCTGCCCGGCTTCTGCAGCCATTCCCACCGTTAGGTCTAGTCCATAGACCATAAAGCAAACCTGGTTGAGTGCTTCTGCTGCGACCGGGTTGACCTTTCCTGGCATCAGTGAAGATCCTGGTTGGCGTTGTGGCAATATCAATTCCCCGAGCCCACCACGAGGGCCACTCGATAATAACCTGAGATCGTTCGCAATCTTTGAGAGCTTTGACGCAACCCGCTTCAGCATGCCGGAATAGAGAACGAACGCTCCCATGTCCCAGGTTGCTTCAATCAAATTCTCTGCAGAAAGGACATTAAGACCCGTGACCTCGCGCAAATGTTGCACGACACTTCTACGATAAACGTCAGACGCTGCGATCCCCGTTCCAATCGCGGTCCCGCCAAGATTTATTTCCAGGAAGAAGCGTTGAATCTCCTTCAATCTTGCGACGTCCTCTCGAGTCGTCGTGGCATAGGCTGAAAATTCCTGCCCAAGCGTCATCGGCACTGCATCTTGCAACTGCGTGCGGCCCAGCTTTGCTATGTCTGAGAACTGGCTTGCCTTTGAGCCAAAGGCGTCCGCAAGGGTTTCAAGGGCTGCCATCAGCTCCTGATTCATTGCGTAAATTGAAAGGCGGACCGCCGTCGCATAGGCATCATTCGTGGATTGGCACCGGTTAACGTCGTCAATTGGATGCACGAGCGTATATTCGCCCTTTGCGCCGCCGAGAAGTTCATTGGCGCGATTGGCAACAACCTCATTCATATTCATGTTCGTTGAGGTTCCTGCACCGCCCTGCAGTACGTCGACAACAAATTCATTATCCAACCGGCCTTCGATGACTTGTTGGCAGGCAGCGATAATTGCATCGCGCTTTTTTTGGCTAAGACCTTCAGCGCCTGTGTTTGCTAAAGCAGCGGCAATCTTAACGTAAGCTAGAGCGCGAATGAGATGGGGTAGCTCGCTTATTGATCGTCCGGAAATCGTAAAATTGCTTACTGCGCGTGCAGTTTGTGCGCCGAAATACCGTTCTACAGGGACAAAAACGTCGCCCAGTGAATCACGTTCGATCCGGTAAGCTGCCGATTGGTGTCCACGATCGTTTATATTTGACACGAGTAGGTCCATAAATGCTCTCTCCTAGAGATTGGGAAAAGGGGGTCTCCGGGCAGGCCCGGAGACCCCAGTTCGGGCTTGGTGGAGGAAGGACCAAGCCGCAAATTTGATTCATGCGATCTTCATCTTGATCAGACGATCAGAGATAGAAGTTTCGCTGCACGCGAAGGATATCGAAAGTCTCACTCATATTGTTTAGCGTCAGAGCGCCTCAGGATATCCGCGCTGTTACTGGTCCAGGTGAGACCTTAAGCTTAGGACGGCACATCAAAGCGCCCTCATGTATTGTGGTCTGCCATTGTTTGGCACAGGGCGAGGTGCTTGCACGAGAAAGCGTTACTGGGAGACAACAAAACCCCCGGCGGTTTCCCGCCGGGGATCTTGATTTACGTCAGGCTATGATCAACCGATCAGGGCCAGAAGTTACGCTGGAAGCGAAGAACGCCAGAGAAGGCGCCGACATCGCCGGCGGTGAGAACGGCGGCTGTGCCGTTCGCGCCGGTAATGGCCGCACCACTCTCCGCGCTCTTAACCCTCGTGTACAAGACCTCGAGGCTGACATCCAGGTTCGTCACAGGCTGCCAGACAGTCCGCGAGCCAACCTGCCAGGCCGAGAAGTCCATGCAACCAGCACCCAACGCCGGGGTGAGACCCGGGCAGATGATGGTGTCGATCGCATTGCTGTTGGCCTTGTAGTTGAAGTAGGCACCCCACAGTGAGGTGTTCCAGTTGCTGGCCCAATAGTGCTGGATACCACCGTTGACGTTCCAGGCTTTCGACAGCTCCAAACTACCGGAGGTAGTGCTGTTGTAGGCAGCGTCGGCGACCCAGCCCACGCCCACCGTACCGCTCCGCACCAGTCCGAACATCGTGGAGGTATTCACGCCGTTCTGGTTGGCGCAGTAACCGACCGCACCACTGCAGTAGTTCGCAGACACGCCGACGCTATCACTCTTGCCGAGCATCGGCAGGTTGACTTTCAAGCCGCCACCGACCGCGTAGCCCAGGGCATCGCTCGGATGGGCCGTCGTGCCGATAGTTGTATTGTAGTAGGTGGCGCTGTCGTTATGCAGGGCGCCTTCGATTTGCGCTGAGCCCCACGCCTGATCGACGCGGAAGTTGGCGACAAGGTCAGGAACCTTGGTACCGGCTGCACTCGACGTCGGGTTTCCGCCAACGCCGCTAGTGGTGTTTAACGTGTTGAAGTTAGCGACGGTAAGGGCACCAGCGCCAGCGCCAATGTTAAAGATGGCCATTTCGTTTTCAAAGTGATCTTCGAGCGACAGAGACGCTGACAGACCGTTGCCAAACTGCGCGGTATAGGCGAGCACAGGAACACCGCTGCCGCTAGTGTCGTTGAACAGGGCCGCGGTCAGGTTGGTGTAACCGAAGTCGGCCAACGACATGTTATAGAACGACTCGGTCTTGCCGAAGGTCCAGCCACCGAGCTGGACGAAGGCGCGATCGACATAGAGAGTCGCGCCCGAGCCGCCGTCGATAGAGTCGCCGGTCGTCCACTGGAAGCCCGCCCGGGTATAGGCGCGCAACGTGCCGTATTCGGTCTGTGAGCGAACGTCCCACGTCGTGAGGAAACGGCTGCGACTGATTAGCGAGTTCTGCGCACGCGTTTCCTGAGCGTTGGCGCCGTTTATCGTCGGGTTGAACGACCCACCGGAGTTTTCCAACCACTCAGATCGAGCATAGCCGCCGAACTTGATACAGGTATCGGTGCCCGGGATGTAGAAGAATCCCGCACCGTACAAGCTACAAATCTTCACGTACTGGACCGGTTTGGCCTTAACGGGAAGATCGGCAGCCTGCGCCCCAGTCATCGCAACGAGACCCGCTGCGGTGCCCAGGAGAAGGCTTTTTACCATCTTCATCTTGACTTCTCCAATAGTTGTTTATTTTTGAGAGGGTTCCGTATCCGCCAAGTGCGACAGCACCGAAGGAACTTCCCCTTGCTCCCCGCAATCCGAAAAAACTTTTCACACCCTGCAATCGGCCCAACCGGGCTTAATCACTTGATGCAATCCGTCCACCCGGAAAGCACGACATGGGTTGCCCCTTCCGTCGCATCTGAACCTTGATGAAAATGTCCGGACATTACAAGACGACGCAATGTAAATGTCCGGACATTTCAGTTGAATTCATGCTCAATGTCGAGACGCGTTGCAAATATGCAACAAAACTCTGACCGGTGTCGTAGTTAATGTCGTGCTGAAAATCCGCCCCCTGAAGCCTCGTAAAATTGTCTTACTCGGCTTTGTCGCGATAATTATATATCACTAACATATTGATAATATTATATAATATAAGGATCGCCAAGTCCGGCGTGCGCAGGTGTGCCGTCAAAGGTGATTCATCAAATTGCAAATACCGTGACGTGAGAACGCAATTTCTACTTAGGAATCATATGTTCATGTGTTTATGATCTATCATTGGAAATGTTCGGACATTATAGAGATTTCAGTTGCAAAGCTTGTTGCTGCATGGTGAACATAGCGCGTACGAACTGAACCTCCAAAACTGCGTGTCTATGACCAACTCTCTCAATCACGTGAGGTCATTACCTCGGTTCAGCGACGAAGTTCAAAAGTTGCTGGAGGCGGGGACCGATCCTTGGGCACGGCGTCGTCGCCTCGACAGGATCGACGCTGCCGCGCCACCGCGCGACACGTTCGGCGACGTGGTGGCCGAGCGCATGGAATATCTTAAAGCGAGTGGTCGCAGGTCACCTACACTCAGCAAGAACAAATGGTTGCTGGAAGACTTGGCGGCACCGCTTGCTTGCCGGCCCATTGCCGAGATAAGCGCGGATGAAATTCTGCAGCTCTTGAAGCAGATCGAGACGAGCGGCAAATGGGAAACCGCTCGGCGTCTGCGTGGGGCCATAGGAACAGTGTTTAAGCACGCGATGCTCACATCGCGCGTGAAGCGCGACCCTACCTTTCTATTGCATGGAGCTCTGCTGCCGCGGAGCGTCCATCGTAGAGAGGCCATAACCGATGAGATACGGCTTGGGCAGCTGATGGTCTCGATCGATGAGTACGTCAACTGGGTGATCCGGGCAGCGCTGCAATTCCTCGCCCTGACTATGGCGCGGCCAGGCGACATCCGAATGATGCGGCGCTCAGAAATCAACTTCGAAGAGGCCCTCTGGCGAATTCCAGCCGAGCGAATGATAACGCGCCGTCAGCACGACGTGCCACTTTCACGTCAAGCCCTGAAGGTGCTGAAGGAGGTCTGGCCGATCTCCGAATGTGGCGAGTTCGTGTTTCCTATCATCCGTTCAATCCGAAAGCCGCTCGCAAAGAATGCGTTAAACTCTGCGCTTCGGCGAATGGGGTATGCTAGGCACGAAATGACACCGTTCGGCTTCCGCACTAGTGCAAGCACAATTCTCAATGCACGCGGATTTAATTCGGACGTCATCGAAGCGGCCCTGGCTCGCCAGGAAGCGAATAATGAGGTCAGGCCAGCGTACAATCGAGCGACCTATTGGCGCGAGCGGGTCGAACTCATGCAGGCATGGGCAGATTTGCTCGATGAATTCAAGATGAGATCGCTTCAGCCTCATGTCGAAACCGCAGCTACTCCGATTCGACGAAATTTCGGAAGGGTATCCGGCTGTTACACATGAGCGCTAACCCTGCGCTTTGTCTTTTTGGCCTTGCTTGAGCTAACAACAAAGCCTTCGCGCTTAAAAACATCGTCAAAACTCTCGCCTTTTTTTAGAGCCTCGCCAAAAGCCCCTCCGAAATTGTCGTCACAGCCAAGCAATTCGGATAACGACCCCAAATACGCCTCCGCGCGGATGTAATTCTGATTTATCATCGTGAACAAGGCGAGAGCTTGCAGCCTAACGGCAGGGTCAACGATTTTGCTTTTCTTCATGATCAACTCCTAGATACCTTAAGTGAAATCCGGCCGCTGACGCCTTCCTTCTCGGTGTGTATCCAATCGTTTGTATTGAGCCTACAATCGATTGGATTGTCAATTGTGAATTTTTTGCGAGGCGGCCGAGATGATCATGCATATAACGGCGCCGCAATCTCTTGACATATCTTCCAAACCTGTGAGACGTTGCTGATTGTCAGCAATCATCCATCCCCGGTCGAAGTGCCTACTAAACTTGGACACGCGGAAATTGGAGGAACGACACTTTGCTGGTTCAGCCAGAGAGGAACGAAATGTCGATCACCAAGGTCATGCCTTGTGCCGCGGCCGCCCTCACCGCCGCCTTGTTCTTCGGCCTCGGAGCAGGTGCCTCTGCAGCTTGCCTTCCGGCTCCGCCAGATCTTGTTAGCTCCGGCGAATTGACGATTGGCACGGCGCTAACCGCTCCACCGATGGGCTTTATGGACGACGGGAAGCCTACAGGGTTCGACCCCGATCTTGCGTCCGCGCTTGCTGAAAAGATGTGCCTAAAGCCGAAATTCGTGAACCTTGCATTTCAGGGCTTGTTCCCTGGGCTGATCTCGAAAAAATTCGACATCATCTCATCGCAGGTCGGAATCACCGAAACTCGTAAAAAGCAGTTCGACTTCCTGCCAGTGTTCAAAGGCGGGCTTAGGCTTGTTACCCAGAAAGGTAGCGGGATTCGGTTTAAGACCGAAGCAGACGTTTGCGGACATCCTGTCGCGCTAGCCGCGGGTACGAGTCAGATGGCCGCTCTTGAGCGGATCAAGGACGAGTGCCCGAAAGACAAACCGATGACGATGAAGATATTCAGCAGCCAGATCGAGGCGCTGAACGAAGTGGCCAAAAAAGCGGTCGATGCGGCCTACGTCGATTGGCCAGTCGCGGCCTATCTCATCAAGCAACGCCCCAACGATTTCGTTGAAGCAAGTCCGGTGCTCAGCGGCGACGGGCCTGGCACGCCGCGCCACCTCAATGGCATCGTTTTCAGGAAAAGCGAAGATGCGACGAATGCTGCCGTTGCTGCTTCTCTGAAAGCCGTCGAGGCGGACGGAACCTATGATAAAATTCTGACAAAGTGGAATCTCGCTGAAGGCGACATCCGCAAGAATGATTGATCTACCGGCAGGGTAGGGGAGCTCAATAGCTTGCATTTCGACAGCGAATATTTTTGGAGCTTGCTCTTTTCGACGGAATTTCTACGACCGGCCCTGCTTGTCGTTGGAATTGCAGCAATCTCCATGCTGATCGGAATCGCAATTGGGACGATCGGAGGGATCGTCCTGACCTCTCTCCTGCCGGGCTTGCGCCAGGTGGTCAGAACGTACGTCACGACCATCCGGGGCATACCAGTCCTCGTGCAGATTGTGTTTTGGTACAACGGACTTTCCGCTCTTACCAACGGGGCGGTCAATCTGCCCGCTTACTTCGCTGGAATCCTCGCCCTCGGCATCAACGAAGGCGCCTACATGACCGAGATCGTTCGGGCGGGCATCCAGTCGGTCGATCGTGGCCAGCGAGAAGCCTCGCAAGCCTTGAGCCTAAGCTATGTATCGATGATGAGAAGTGTGATCCTGCCACAGGCGGTGCGTATAGCGATTCCACCCACGGGTAACCAAGTCATCAACCTGATCAAGAACACTTCGCTACTGTTCGCGATAGCGATTCCCGAAATCTTCGCGACAGGGACAAATCTGTTCAGCATGAACTTCAAATATTTCGAAGTCATCGCCGTCGTCGCAATCTGGTATCTCATACTCGCTTTCGGCTACGGCTTGATCCAGCGGGCGCTTGAACGTCACTTCGGAAGGGGTCGGATTGGTCTATTCGGGAGTGGCGCGACATGATCCGCAACCGGTTTTACTATCGATCGCCCCTAAGGAGATTTTCCCCGTGGCTTTGATCGCACTCAAACGTCAGCCCGCCGAGCAAATGGCCGCGGAGGCACTAAAGGAAGCGATCCTGACGGGCGTAATGAAGCCCGGTGAGCGCCTAACCGAAACCGTTCTTGCCGAACAGTTCGGTGTGTCGCGGGGAACTGTTCGCATCGCACTTCACCAAATGAGCTCGGGGGGGCTAGTGGTACTGAAACCCTACACGGGATGGTCAGTCGTAGATTTTGAGCCCCTTGATTTGTGGGAAATTTACACGCTTCGCGGAGGTCTTGAATCTCTGGCCGCAAAACTTGCCACTGAGCGGTTGGATGCTTCGGGAGCCGCGCGGTTGGAGAAAGCCGCGAACGAACTGTTCGAGGCTGCCACGGCGACTGACCTCGCTGAGCTCAAGCGCAGGGACTTTGCGCTCCATCGTTGCATTGTCGAACTCTCGCAGAACACACGCCTCGAAAGCCATTATCGAATGGTCGAACAGCAAGTGCGGATGTTCATTAGTTCAACATATGGCCCCCACGACGAGCGAGTGGTGATTGAACACCATCGCCCAATTGTCGAAGCTATCCTCCGCCGTAAGCCGCGATTGGCAGCACGCCTTTGCGAACTTCATTGCACCAGCGAGGGCGAGCGGGTTCTGCGCCTGCTTTCTGATCCGGAAAAAGAACGTGCCAACAGCTAGATCCTCAGTTCCCCACACGGCACCATCCTCCGCAGCGATTGCTCGCCAAGCGGAAGGCGCAATCGTTCTAGACGGCGTCGACAAATGGTATGGCACCGTGCATGTCCTCAAAAGTGTTTCACTATCCGTGTCGAACGGGGAGAAAGTGGTTGTCTGCGGCCCTTCCGGTTCGGGAAAATCGACGCTAATTCGCTGCATCAATGGTCTGGAACGACATCAGAACGGCCGGATTTCGGTGGAAGGTGTCGAAGTCGTTGATCGAACTCTGCGTCAGATTCGGCGCGAAGTGGGGATGGTTTTCCAGTCGTTCAACCTATTTCCGCACCTAACGATTCTTCAAAATTGCATGCTGGCTCCGATGGAGTCGCGCAAGCTGTCACGGGAAGAAGCAAGAGATCGAAGCATAGAGTATCTGTCCCGTGTTCATATATCCGAACAGGCCGACAAATATCCTGCCCAGCTTTCGGGAGGTCAGCAGCAACGAGCAGCCATCGCGCGCGCGCTGTGCATGCAGCCGCGTATTATGTTGTTCGATGAGCCGACATCTGCGCTCGACCCTGAGATGATCTCCGAAGTGCTCGACACCATGATGGAGCTCGCCGCGTCCGGCATGACGATGGTCTGCGTAACGCATGAGATGGGCTTTGCGCAAAAGGTAGCCGATCGGGTGGTCTTCATGGATGAGGGCGCGATCGCAGAGGTTGGCCCTCCGGATCAACTGTTCAACTCTCCGTCGTCGGAGCGTCTCGCCCTGTTCTTAAGGCGCATTTTATCACACTAGACTTGTCATCTTCGGTATCGGGCTTTCAGCGTCAGTCATGGTGACATGGGCTGCTGTTGCCTCAAGCGGAAAGGATTTTACTTTGCTGACCATCGACAACTTGCGCGTATTCAACATCCGTGGCGCCGGATTGCATCCCGTCATCGTCGAACTGACCACGAGAGATGGGCTTCGCGGCTACGGCGAAGCTGCCGTCGCCTATGGCATTGGAGCAAACGCTGCCGCCGGCATGCTGAGCGATCTTGCACCCAAGGTCATCGGCGCCGACGCGACCTATCCGCGAAACATCTGGCACGAAATTTATGATAACGCATTCTGGACGAAGGGCGGCGGGGCCATCGTGTTCGCGGGCCTCAGCGCGATCGATCAGGCGCTCTGGGACATCAAGGCCCAATCTCTCGGCGTTCCGGTCTATGAACTGTTTGGCGCGAAATTCGAGACCTCGCTGGAAGTCTACGCAAACGGCTGGAATGGTGCTCACGACGACGCGCTGCAGTGGGCAAAGGCGGCCGAGCGGCCGCTGAAGGACGGCTTCACAATTCTGAAGTGCTATCCGCTCGCGACTCGGCAGGAGGGCGGCACGCTTCGACATGTGCAACGGCGTGCGCTCGGTTCGCAAGAGTTCAAGCGCGCCATCGATCGCGTCCGCAATCTTAGGAAGGTCGTCGGCCCCGATATCAGTCTGATGCTGGACCTGAGCGGAGGCTTGAACAACGATCAGCTGATCCGCTTCATGGAAGTCTGCGGCGAGTTGGACATTACCTGGGTCGAGGAGCCGCTCGATCCCTTCAACCTCCAGGGTCTCCGCAACTTTGCCGGAAGATGGCCGATTCCGATTGCCGCGGGCGAGCGCGTCTATACGCGGCAAGGCTTCCGGAACCTTCTCGAAACGGGCGGGGTCGATATCATCATGCCTGACGTCGGCAACTGCGGCGGCATCTTCGAAGCGGTGCAGATTGCAGCGATGGCCGAAAGCTACAATGCGCGAGTTTCGCCGCACAACTGCGCGAGTTCGCTCTGCACGGCAGCGACCATCCAGGTCTGGACCGCTTCTGCGATGGGGATGCCGCTTGAGACTTATCCCTACTTCTCCGACGCTAACGACTATGTGCAAGTCCTCGCCAACCCTCCGGAGAAGGCCGTCGTAAATGGTCGTTTGAACGTGCCGACTGATCCAGGTCTTGGGGCGAAGATCGACGAGAAGGCGATTGCCCCCTTCCGTTGTTTCGATTTCCAAGCAGACGGTTGATTGTCGGCGCTGAAGTCGGACCTGTTGATCTGCTGGCGGGCGTCAACAACCCTGCTGAACCTCAATGCGAAGGCCGCCAGGTTGCAGCTGAGATTGAGGCCGCCGGAGGTCAAGCCGCACCGTTTCTAAACGAGCTCATAAAGCGCTCTGGCATTTTCACCAGTGATGAGGGCGAGCGTGCCTTTGGACAATTGATAGAGCCCTTGGATTCGCAATCCGCTCATATGACGGGGTTAGTAGCCGAGTTGTCGATCTACCTCATTGCGCAATGGCTGGCCCGCCTTCGCTCGTTCGAGATTGTCGGCGAGTATTGCAAGGCAGCGATCGACATATCCATCCGGAGCATCGGCGGACACGTGCGGAAAGACCATCAGATTTGGGACGTCCCATAGGCGAGAATCGGTAGGTAGCGGCTCCTTTTCGAACACGTCGAGAATGGCGCCGGACAAATGGCCGCTTTCCAAGGAAGACGCGAGTGCCGCGTGGTCGATGACGCCGCCGCGAGCAATATTGAGGACGCCGGCGCCCGGCGGCAGCGCCGCAAACTCACGGTTTCCCATGAGACCGCGTGTCTCTGGTGTGAGAGGACATGCTAAGATCAGAATGTCCGTCTTGGACAATTCCTCATGAAAATGGTCGGGTGTTGTCATGCGTTCGACAACAGCAACCGATCCTCCGCTTCGACGGATCCCCGTTATGCGGAAGCCCGTAGCATGCAGCCGCTCGGCAACGGCACCGCCGAGGGCGCCGACACCGTATATCAGAACGCGCCGGCCGGCGGCTAAACCCCGCAGTTGCCTAGTCCAGGTATGATGTCGCTGTTTTGTGGCAATCGCCGGCACGCGCTCGTGCAACATCAAGGTCGCCATTAGTCCAAACTCGCCAACTTTGTCGGCATGGACGCCACTCGCATTGGTCAGAGCCGTCGACGCGCGCAGCCAGTCAAATGGCGCATATTTCTCGACACCGGCACTGGTACATTGAATAAGTTTCAATGATTTGGCCTTTGAAGCAATGAGCGCGGTGTCGAGCCTGCCAGCAACGAGAATGTCGGCGCGCTGTAGAGCCTCCATGTCGCGCTCATCGGAGTAGCGGCACGTCAGCTCCGCTGGACGGCACACAGAAAGAAGATTTCTGAGAATAGCCTCGGTGGTCACCTCATATGCGGGATCGTGACCACGGACATTCTCGACATAGATCCGCGGCGCGAAAATCCAATTGTCCGAAACCGTATCCACCATAACTTGCCCGCTCTCTACCCACCGTGACTAGTCGGAACGAAGTACGATCGATACTTTCGGCCACACTAATCTCCGTAAGGATTAAGTTTCGTCAAACGGCAAAATAATCGCCGTTAAATCTATCAACGAAGTCTAGAGAACTTTTCACCGGGCGGGCCAGATCTTCATTAGGCGGTCTTCGCCGCGCGCGATCCAGGCGCTCGTAACCGGAAGGAGGCACGAACAATCCGCCGCGCTGAACCTCAAGCGCGCGTCCGATCCGAAGAGCCAGGGGATCGGCGTAGCGACGGACCACGATCTGAACAGCGGTGGGGAGGCCCTCGGCATCACCCATAGGTATGCTCAGGGAGGCGAGGTCCATCAGATTGACGAGACGGGCGAAAAGACCAAACGGCGCGTCGGCATCGTGCGCTCCGTCTAAGGGCTTCGCTGTGATCGGCGACGAGGGAAGCAGGACGGCATCCGCCCCAGCAAAGTAAAGGTGGAACTCCGTTTGCATCAGCCGCCGCTGCTCCACGTAGCCGAGGTAGTCCGTGATGTTCATCGTTCCGCCGCGCGACATCCGCTTCGCGATTGTCGGGTCGACGAGGCTGTTCTCTTTCTCGACCAGGTGCCGGTAACGGCTCCAGGCCTCCGCGGTCGTGAAGTTGGCAGCGAGGCTCGCATATGTTTCGAGGGGGCGAGGTAGCGGCTTCTCCTCGAGGACGGCGCCCATGGCTTCCAGATCAGCGAGCGTCTCCCTGAACCGCTCAAGGATGCCGGGTTCCGCAGCCTCTAGGTTCTCCATGGGCGGGTGGCGCAGCGTCAGCCCTGCGACACCCTTGTCCAGGTCGGCGAGCGGGTCCGCCCGCGAGACCCCGAACGTCGCCGGATCGTCCGGATCCTCCCCTTGCAACGCCGCTTGGATGAGCGCCGCGTCCTCGACCGAACGAGTCATTGGACCCACGGTGTCGAAGACGAGGGCGAGCGGCTGCACTCCGCCGCGCCCAATCAGTCCGAGCGATGTCTTCATTCCGACGATCCCGCACAGCGCCGACGGGCTGCGCACCGAGCCGCCTGTATCGGTGCCCAGCGCGACGGGCACCAGCCCGGCCGCCACCGCCACCGCCGATCCACTGGACGACCCGCCCGCAACGCGCTGAACTAGAAGATCGCGCGGGTTGACCGGGGTGCCGCTGCTCGGGTTCGTTCCCCAGGCGCCGTACGCGAACTCGACCATATGCGTCTTGCCGATGAGGACCATGCCCTCGGCCAGCAGTCGTCGGACCGCGGTGGCCGTATGCGCGGCGACCGTGGCTGCGGACGCCTTCGATCCGGCCAACGTGGCATAGCCCTCGACGTCGAACAGGTCCTTGGCCGCGAACGGAACGCCGTCCAGGGCGCCCCTCGCCTGATTGCGGGACCGCCGTCCATCCGACTCCCGCGCCGCCAGGAGGGCAGCGTCGCCGTAGACCTCGACGAAAGCGTTCAACATCGGGTCGTAGGTGCGGATGCGAGCGAGCAACTCAGTCACCAGCGCCTCCGACGTGAACTCGCCCCGGACCAATACCCGTCCGAGATCAGTGGCGGAGAGGAAGGCAAGGTCCATTGTCCAGCTCTTTTATGGTTTTCTAGGCACCATATACAATCGATTGTATCAAGAGTACAATTGATTGGGTTGCCAATGATGAACCATCAAAAAGGTAGCGTCATGAGATCAGATTGGGGGGCTGCAGCAGCATTCGCGTCAGCCGCAGCTGCGAACGCTGGAGACATTGAATAAGTTCAACGTGGCCGTTATCTCTGACTGTTCCGTTTTCGGAAAGTCACAAAGTCACAAAGGGATCCCAAAACTCCTGCTGCGCGAACTTGCACGCAGCAGCACCTTACATGCAATTGGTTGGAACGGGCACCCTGCCATCCTGGACCCATTGAACGAAAGGAACATGCCCACTTTGTCAATCGACGATACAACGGAATGGCCGACCGGCAGACGGCGACCAAGGATGGCCGAGATAGCGCGCATAGCAGGCGTCGACATCTCGACCGTCAGCCGCGCCTTGGCAGGAAGCCCGCGCGTCACAAAAGAGACGCGGGCGCTGATCGATCAGATTGTGCGCGACACCGGGTACGTGGTGAACGAGAAAGCCCGCGCTCTGCGGGATGGCCGCGCTAATCAGGTGCTCGTCATCGTTTCAGACATCGCTACACCGTTCTATCCTGAAGTTGTTCAGGGCATCGTCGAGGCGCTAGCGCAACGTGGAATCAATGTTTTGTTGGGTGCTACGCTGCGTCAGGCCAAGCGCGAGGCAAAACTGGGGAAGCAACTGCTGACCGGCGTGGTGGATGGCATCATCACCATCACCGGGAGTGTACCCAAGCCGATCCTCAACATGCAGGGCTTCAACCGCAAAGTCGTGGCGATATCGCGACCCGTACCGCACGAGGGCGTCACATGTGTGACAATCGATAACTACGCTGCCGCCAAGGAGGTGATGGTACACCTCTATGCAATGGGGCATCGGCGCATCGTCCACATCGGCGGACCGAATCTCTCCGAGACATACCGTGACCGTCGTGCAGCGTATGTCGATTTCATGCGCGATAATTGCCTCGCCGAGCTGACGAAGGTACGCTCAACCGACACTTTCAATGAAGACGCTGAGTCTGGTTTCAAGATCATGAAATCCATGCTCGACGAAGGCCCACGCCCTACGGCGGTCTTCTGTGCCACCGACGAGCTTGCGATAAGCGCTATGGCAGCTGCTCGACAAGCCAACCAGAACATACCCGGTGACGTGTCGTTCTTTGGGTTTGACGACCTGAAATTGGCGGGGCTGATGTCTCCCCCGCTATCGACAGTGTCCGTTCCGCGCTTCGAAATGGGGCGCAGGGGAGCGGAAGTGCTCTTCGGCCAGATCTACAAGGGTACGACGGCCTCGACCAAAATTGTGCTCGAGCATCGACTGGTACTGAGGGACAGTGTGGCGCAGATCCGATGATCCGATTGGCACATCCGTGGTAGTACCCAAGCTTGCCGACGACGATCGTAAATAAGGCCGCAGCAGTGCAATAGCGAGATCGTTGCAAGGGGCGGCTGAAACTCCGATTGCGGCGACATCGCTGACTATGTTCAAGAGCTTTTTACGGGCGTACCGGCGAAGTTTGGGCGTTGCGGCTCCTTGCAAAGCGGAGAGAAGCTAGCCGCGCCGCGCTTCGAACTATGTGCTGTCTGACATAAGGTGCGATAGCAGCAAGCGAATTGACGTATGTTGGATACTTGGCGCCTGCGATCGGCGTTTGGCAGTCGGCCTCGCTAGGGCAACGCTGACTGGCGGCGGACTGCAATGTAGCGCGTCGGCTGCGTCGAACGGATCGCGCAGCCCGTCACCTCGCAGCCGTCACCTCCTTGTGCAGTCGACAAGGGCGCGGCTGCACTCAGTGCCCTCGTGCCCTTTCTATTCGTCCCCGAGTCGCAGCTTCGCAAAAGATTTACAATTGACAATACAATCGATTGTAGGCTCAATACAAACGATTGGATGCAGACCGAGAAAGCACTGTGACTGAGAACCCAGCGACTTCCAGGCTCATTATTCCCTCCGATGCGGATTACCGCAATCGCATCGCACGTGCCCAGGCTGCGATGAAGAAGCATGGCATCGATGTTCTCGCATTAGCCGGTATTGACCTTCATCGCTTCTTCACCGGCTTGAACGGCTTGCCGGTCACCAGACCGATCTGGCTGGTCCTTCCGCAAGACGGCAACGCCGGCTTCGTGTCGCCCGGTAGCGAGGTTAAGGAAATACGGGCGCGATGCGGCACGCCGGTGGCTGCCAAATGGGTCGAATGGGAAGAGCCCGTGCCGGCCCCCATGACGCATCAGGATGCGCTCGCCAAACATCTCGAAAAGATCGCACCGGACGCCCGTACGATCGGCGTCGACTTCAATGGAACGAACGGCGGAAACATCGAACTGGTCGCTCAGGCACTTGGCGCCGAACGCATCAAGGACGTCACGCCGATGATGCGCGAGTTGCTCGCCGTAAAGGATGCCGCGGCGCTCGGCGTCATTCGGCTCAGTTGCGACGTCATTGCCCACCAGTTCAAGGCCAGTTGTGACACCATCGCGCCCGGCGTTCCCGAATGGGAGGTGTCGCTTGCTTCTTTTGTGGCCGGTACCAGGCGGGCTGCCGAACTATGGAACGGAGACGAGGAGCAGTCACCATTGGCGCTGGGCCTGCATATGACGGGAAGCGGACCTGAGCGCACGGCGCGCTGCCATGCCGCTGGCGCTGGCCGCAAAATGCTGGATGGCGAAATCGTGGAAGTATGCCGTTGTAGTACAGGCTTCTTCGGGCATTTGATCGGTTTCGACCGGCCGGTCCAGGTTGGTTCAAAAGAGCCGTCTCAGGAAATGCGCAAGGTCATTGATCTCGCACGTGAGGCGCAAGAGGCGGCGTTGGCCATGATGCGCCCCGGTGTGACGGCTGGCAAAGTACACGCCGCCGCAATGGAAGTGATCGAGCGCGGCGGTTGGGAGAGCCCCGTCCTGCACCGCACCGGGCGTTCGATTGGTTACTCCGGTTGGGACGGGCACGAGCTCAAGGCCGAGTCGCCGACTGTGCTTCAACCGGGCATGGTCTTCACCGTCGAGCCGGGAATCTATGTAGATGGCGTCGGCGGCGCGCGCTTTGGCGACACGGTTCTCGTGACCGAAACCGGGTGCGAAGTGCTCACCCCGTTCGACCTCGGCAGGGATGTCTGATGACAGATCGGTCACTCCCGGCCGTTTCCTTTCAGGGTGTCACCCGGCGCTATGGTGGCGTGTGCGCGGTGAACGATGTTACCCTCGACATTGCGTCGGGCGAATTCTTCGCGTTGCTCGGCGCGAGCGGCTCCGGCAAAACGACGCTGCTGATGCTCCTGGCGGGGTTCGACCAGCCGACCGAGGGCCGCGTGCTGATGTCGGGCACGTCCGTTTCGGATGTGCCTCCGCATCGGCGGCAGATCGGGGTGGTCTTCCAGAACTATGCGCTGTTCCCGCACCTGACGGCGGCCGAAAACGTCGCCTATCCGCTGAAGATGCGCGGCGTAGCACGTGCCGAGCGCGAGGCGCGCGTGAACGTGGCGCTCGGCCTCGTCAATCTTGCCGATCGCGGGTCTTCGTATTCTTCGCAGTTGTCCGGTGGGCAGCAGCAGCGCGTTGCGCTTGCCCGCGCGCTCGTCTTCGGCCCTGACTTGCTGCTCATGGATGAACCGCTCGGCGCGCTTGATCGAAGGCTTCGCGACCAGATGCAGCAGGAACTGAAGCGCATTCAGGGCGAACTCGGCATTACGGTCATCTACGTGACGCACGACCAGTCGGAAGCCATGGCCATGGCGAATCGGATCGGGATCATGGCAGCGGGGCGGCTTCTCCAGGTCGCCGATCCGGAAACCATCTACGCCGCGCCATCCAATCATTTCGTTGCCCGTTTCATTGGCGAGTGCTCCATCCTGCGTGTCGCCGCGATGGATGGCGGCAGGGGATACGAGATCGCTGGCGCGCGCCAGTCACTGCCGTCTCCAGCGACGGCGCCTTTCGATATTGTGGTGAGGCCGGAGCACGTCTCCGTCCATGCCGTACCCGAAGTAAAATCAGACGGTGCCTTTGGCGTGCCCGCGACGATCCGCGATGTCACTTATCTCGGTGCCGGCTGGCGCGTGGCGCTCGAACTTTCCGACGGGCAGTCCCTGCTCGCCAGCATAAAGCGTGGAGATGAAGTGGCCGGGGACCTGGCTCCCGGTAAACCCGTCGTCGCGCGGTGGGCACCGGCATCCGTCGCCATTCTTCCGACTGAGGGATCTTCCTGAGGCGGATTATTTGAGGGGAGTACAAAACATGGGAACAAGAAGACTGAATATGGGGATATCGGCCGCCGTGCTTGCTACGGTCGGCGCTGTTTTCTTTGCCGGGGCTGCGTCTGCCGCCGATCCGGCGGAGGTCGTGGTCGCCGCTTATGGCGGCTCTTTCCAGGACGCCCAGACAAAGGCTTTCTTCGAGTCATACGCCAAAGCCACGGGCGCCAAAGTCATCGGCACCACCGGCACCGGCTATGCCAAGGTGAAGGCGATGGTCGCGAGCGGCACCATCACCTGGGACGTGGTCTCAGCCGACGCCGCGGCCTATGAAAACGAAGCGAAGGATGACCTTCTTCAGCCGCTCGATTACTCGATTATCAAGGCCGATGGCATCCCGGCCGAGTTCCGCAAGAAATACGGCGTCGGCTACATGACGTTCGCAGAGAATATGGCGTGGAACAAAGATAAGTTTCCGAATGGACTTACCCCGGCACAATTCTTCGACCCGAAGGTGAAAGCGCGTCGCGTGCTGCCGGCGGTACCCTACTACAATCTTGAATTCGCGCTGCTGGCTGACGGTGTGAAGGCGGCCGGTCTTTATCCGCTGGACGTGGACCGCGCCCTCAAGGTGATCAATCGGGTCAAGGACCAGATCGTCGGCTTCAAGTCGCCGTCAGATATCCAGGCGCTCATCCAGCAGGGCGAGGTCGACGCCGCCTTCGGCCCGGGCGGTCGCATCAGCAATGCCATAAAGGCCGGTGCCAACTGGACTTATGGGTGGGACGCATCGGTAACGATTGTCGAATATTGGGCGGTGGTGAAGGGTGCTCCGCATGCCGCCGAGGCGATGAAGTTCATCAACTTCGCCGCCCAGCCGGAACAGCAGGCGGCACTCTCCCGTCTGATCTCCTATGGTCCGACCAATGTCGGCGCTCTGAAGCTGCTTGACCCAGCCGTCGCCAAGGATCTGCCGGGCACTCCGGAGAACGAGAAGTTCGGCGCATTGCTCAATTCGAAATGGTGGAACGAGAACCTCGAGTCTGTGCAGACTCGCTGGAACACGTACATCATGCACTAGCAGCGTAGACGGGAGAACGCGAAGATGAGGCGCAGCAGCGGCTTCGTAAATTGGGAACAGTTCTTACTGCTGGCTCCAGTAACGATCCTGCTTCTCCTCGCTTTCGCTCTACCGTTGCTGGCGATCGTGCCGGAGGCGTTCGGCGGTGATGCCGCCGGGCGCTTCATGCGGATTTTCGACAGTCCGGTGTACCGAACGGTGATCTGGACAACGGTGCGCATCAGCCTGGAAGCCACAGTGATAACTCTCGTTGTCTCCTTCCCACTGGCGTGGATCTGGAGCCGGGCGACTGGGGTGAAAGCCCTGCTTCTCGGGCTACTGGTGCTGGTTCCCTTTTTGACCAACGTGCTGGTGCGGACGTTCGCGTGGCTGGCGATCCTCGGACAGCATGGCCTTGTCAACGCGACGCTTCTCGACCTCGGGCTGATTTCGCAGCCGCTCCCGCTGCTCTTCAGCGAGACGGCGGTCGGTCTCGCGCTCGTGAACGCTTCCATCCCGATGATGGTCTTCGCCCTCGTCAGTGTGCTCAGGCGCATCGATGGACGCATTCTCTTGGCCGCACATACACTCGGGGCCAACCCGGTACGCGCCTGGATAGGCGTTGTCGTTCCGCTGGCAATCCGCGGCATCCAATCCGGCGTCACGATCGTCTTCCTGTTCACCATGGCAAGCTTCATCGCGCCTGCTTTCCTCGGCAACCAGCGCCAGCAGATGCTCGCCCAAGTAGTTCAGTCGGAAATTGACATCGGAGCCGACTGGGCTTTGGCCGCGGCACTGGGCATCACGCTTGCCGTTGTAGCGACGATTATCGTCACGGCACTCTCCTCGGGGGCGCGATACTTGTCGCGTTGGCAGCGTCCGGGTTTGGTGCCGCTGACTTTGCCGCAAGAGCATGTGGAGCAGGCGGACACGTCGCTTCTTCGCAGACCGGTGGAGCTGCCACCCTCCCGTCTCCACATTCTTGCGGGTTTTCGCGTCGGCGCGCGGCTTGTCGAGCCGATCTATCTGTGTGTCATATCCGTCTTCATCCTCCTTCCGCTAGTCGTGCTCATTCCTGTGTCATTCAGTTCGGCGGAGGTTCTCATCTTTCCGCCACCCGGCTACTCGTTGCGATGGTTCGAAACGATCTTTGGCAGCCAGGAATGGATTGCGGCGGCTTTGACCAGCCTTCGCATCGGCGCCGCCACCTGCGTCGCGACCCTCGTCATCGCCACCCTGACGGTTCTCGGCTTCGGTCGCCATTTCTGTTACCAGAGGTCTGCCGACGCGCTGCTGCTGTCGCCCTTGACCGTACCAAGCGTTGTCTTTGCGCTAGGTGCTTATCTGGCCTTCGCGCGCGTGGGACTGGTAGATACCGAGACAGGGATCATCATCGCTCATACTGTTCTGATCTTCCCAATCGTTTACCTGGTCGTGTCGGCAACATATAGTTCCATCGATCATTGGCTGTCCCTTGCAGCGGCAAGCCTTGGGGCGAATCCCTGGCGCATCTTTCGAACGATCGTTTTCCCCTTGCTCCTTCCGGGCCTCGGAGTTGGAGCTCTGCTTGCGATGCTTCTCTCGTTCGATGAATCTGTCGCTTCGATCTTTCTCAGCAACCTATCGGTGAAGACCTTGCCGAGAAAGTTGTGGGAAGGCATTCGCTTCAATACAAGTCCCGAATCTGCGGCCGTCTCCGTAGTGCTGCTGGGTGTGACATGCGCCGTGGTCGTTATCGGCATGGTGGTTGTTCTCGGGCGCCGGAAGAACGCGCTGTTGCCGGTGCAACCGCACCCTGAACCGGTTTGAGGGCATCATGTTGGCCGCATCTAATCGTTTCGATCTTGGAGTCATTGGCGCGGGAGCTCCTGCCGCCAGGCCTTACAAGTCAATCGATCCCATCTTCGTCGCAACGCAGGATTTCACCCTAAGGTATCTATGAGTTGATCATGAAGAAAAGCAAAATCGTTGACCCTGCCGTCAGGCTGCAAGCTCTCGCTTTGTTCACGATGATAAATCAGAATTACATGCGCGCGGAGGCGTATTTGGCGTCGTTATCCGAATTGCTTGGCTGTGACGACAATTTCGGAGGGGCTTTTGGCGAGGCTCTGAAAAAAGGCGAGAGTTTTGACGATGTTTTTAAGCGCGAAGGCTTTGTTGTTAGCTCAAGCAAGACCAAAAAGACAAAGTGATGAACTGAAGGATTTTTTGAACCAGCGGGATAGAGATTACTGCATCGGCATGATCTCATCTAGATGGTGAGTCGAAGGCACGAATGTCTAGGTCAATCAAACTATTTTGTTGGAAAATGCTGCTTCTTATTACCTTATTACCGCTTTTTCTTATGTTCTGTTAACAGGGTTGCTTCAATGTTAACTATTTCAATGCTCACTATATTGAATGCTTTTGAGGCCCTGAGACGTTAAAGGCAAGAGGGATGCATGATGCGAAATTCGCAACACAAACAAGCGGGCTCCTGGCAAGCCTGCGAGCATGTGCCAGCGTTGCGAGCGCGGCAGCATCTGGGAGCAGAGACTGCGCAAATCCGTCGTGGAGCCGTTCCAGGAGCCAACCGGCAAGACTGTCGATCAAGCCGCCGCTCGACGTGATCTACAATAGGATGGCAGACAAATGAGCTGGTTAATGGATGTCCCAAAACAGAAGAAGCCCGGTTTTTTATCCAATCTGAAATTTCGCGCAAAAATCACGCTGGGCTTTGTCATCGTGCTCGGTATCTCCGCCCTCAGCATGGGGATTGCGTCTTTCGGATTCGAACGAGTTTTGACCGGAATGGCCTCCTATCAGGACATTGTCGCCGAGACCGACGGCGCGCGCGACATCGACCGTGAACTTGCTGTCTACCAGAATCTCGTGCGCTATTATGCGATGAGCGGATATGCGGCCGACGAGGCTGCCGCCCGTGCGGCCGAAACCGATCTGGGTAACGCCATCAAGCATGCCGAGCGTATCTCAAGCATCGAGCGCCGGCAGCAGATCTCGCAACTTTCGATGAAGTTCGACGAATTCACCAAGCTGTTTGCCCAGATCGTCACGATCAAGGCTGAGAACTCCGATATTGCTTCCAGGCAGCTTTTGCCAATGGCGAATGTCTTACGCAACGGGCTTGCGGACCTTTCGGATGCCGCAGGTTTTGCAGAGGGATCCTCGTTTCAATCGAAAGCGAAGGAAATGGAGATGCAATTCGCCGTGGCTACCGCGAACGTAGGAAATTTCATCGCCAGGCCGGATACTTTCGTCGCAAGCAATGCTATGCGCCTGTTTCTCGTTTTGAAAGACGGTTTCGTGGCGCCGAAATCGAACAACGAAACCCTCGTGGAGAAGGTCAAGAAAATTTCCGACCTCTTGAAAGCGTACCAGGAGGCGTTCTTAAAATTCGTTGAGAATTCCTCTAAGGTCGATGATCTGACAGCCAAGATGGGCGTTGCAGCGGCCGCGATCGTCAACGATGCCAAGGTCAACAAGGACGATTTGAAGGCGCAGCAGCAGCGTATTTCGGAGCAGTCGAACGCGGTTGCGCATAACACCGAACGCTTTGTGAAAATACTTGGTATTGGCGGCGTGGTTCTTGGCGCTCTTCTCGCGTGGTTTCTGGGACAAGGAATTTCCCGGCCCATGGTCGCAATGTGTGCTGCGATGCGTGAACTCGCGAGCGGCAATTTCGATGTTGTGCTTCCCGGGCTCGGTCGCAAGGATGAGATCGCTGAAATGGCCAGCGCCGTGGAAGCGTTCAAGATACAGGCGGTGGCGAAAGCTGAACGCGAAGCGGCTCAGCGCGAAACTCAGAACAAGGCGAGTGCGCGGCGCGCGGAAATTCATCGCTTCGCCGACGATTTTGAGACGGCCGTGGGCGGCATCGTCTCAAATGTAACTTCATCGGCAACGCAACTTGATAGCTCTGCATCGACGCTGACCCGAACAGCTGAGACCACGCAGGAGTTGTCGAGGCGGGTTGCCGGCGCTTCGGAAGAGGCATCGACCAATATGCGGTCGGTCGCCTCCGCGACCGAAGAGCTTTCGGCATCCGTCTGCGTAATAGGACGGCAGGCGGAGGAATCCAGCCGCATCGCCGCGGCAGCTGTGACCCAGGCCGACCAGACCGACCAGCAGATCGCCAAGCTATCGGACGCCGCCCAGCGGATCGGAGATGTGGTGAAGCTGATCAAGGCGATTGCCGAACAAACCAATCTGCTTGCATTGAACGCGACCATCGAAGCCGCCCGCGCGGGCGATGCGGGGCGCGGGTTTGCGGTAGTTGCATCCGAGGTGAAATCGCTATCGAGCCAAACGGCCCAGGCGACGGAGGAAATCTCGTCGCATATCATGGGCATGCAGGAGGCGACGCATGAGTCCGTCTCGGCAATCAAGGAGATCAGCGAGACCATTGGTCAGATTTCGCGGATTGCTGAAACGATCGCAGCGTCGGTCGAACAGCAGAGTTCGGCGACTCAGGAAATCGCCCGAAATGTTCAGGACGTCGCTCATCGCGCCCAGGAGGTCGCAGATAGCATTACTGCAGTTGATCGCGGTGCCGGCGAGACCGGAGCAGCCTCCGGTGAGGTTTCTAACTCGGCACGAATTCTGTTCGACGAAAGTACCCGGCTTCGTAAGGAGCTGGATCGGTTTTTGTCCACGGTCCGGGCTGCTTAAACCTTTCCGCTGCTAAGTCAGAGCCGGGGCCGAACATTGGCAATCTTATTCATAAAGGAGCGGATGCCATGCGACGTCGCAATTTCCTTAAAGGAACAGGAGCTGCGCTAAGCGCTTCGGTGCTTGGCCTTCCATACATCACCAAAGCACGCGCGCAGCTTAACGTTGACCGGTCGAAGCTCACCAAAACGCTGCGATTCACTTCTTATGGAGGAACCTGGCAAGCCGCGCTCGCGGACAGCGCGATCAAGCCATTTGAGGAAAAGTACGGCGTACAGGTGCTTCAGGGGAGCGAGAGCAGCGATACAGCGTTGATCGCCAAGATGAAGGCGTCGGGCTCTGGATCCTACGACGTCGTCACCGTGAACGAATCCGGACTTTATCTCGGCGTAAAACAGGGCGTGTTCGAAGAACTTCGCCTAGCTAACATCCCGAACTACGCGAACGTCGTGAAGGTTCTGCAAAAACCCGCATACGACCCTGGCCCCGGGGTGCACTCGGTGCCGGACGTGTTTGGCAGCTCGGCCATCGTCTACAACACCGGTCACGTGTCCAAGCCGACCGGCTGGGACGTGATGTGGGATCCCAAATATAAAGGGCGCATTGCCGCGCGTGATGTAGCGATTTATCGCGTCTTTATCACCGCGCTCTACCTCCGTCAGAATCCCAACCAGATTTCCGATATCAACAAGATATACGCATCGCTACGCGAGCAGCGGTCTTTAGTCCTGAAATACTGGGGCGGTATCTCGGAAATGCAGACGCTCGTGAGCAATCAGGAAGCCTGGGTTGGAGATTTTGTTGGTGGTCGCACCGTTCAGCTGAAGGAACAGGGCGTGCCAGTCGAGTATTTCATTCCGGACGCGGGGGCCCGCGGCTTCGTGGATTGCGTCGGCATCGGCGTCGGTTCACCGAACCGCTACACCGCCGAAGTCTTTCTAAACTATTTGCTCGAGCCCGAAGTCGCCACCAAACTGGCAGAACTTACAAAATATCCTCACTGCCTTGATCCGAACAAGGCTCCCAGCAGCGCTGTGGTCAAGGCGCTGCCTGATTTCGATCCAAGCGGCACGCTCTCACGCTTTATCTTCACCGATTACGATTACATGGAGAAGAATCGCCAAGCGTGGGAGGTCGAATGGACCAAGATTAGGTTTGGCAGCTGAGGCACTGGCGACCCGATCTGTTTCAAATAATCGCGCGCAATGCCCCACGAATCTTGAAATGGGTGAGACGCTGATGGGTGGCGCATAGGTATTCATATGGCTTGGGTAATCCGTTTCAAGCCGCCCGCCCGGAATATCGCTCGCACGTCGTCGCCGATACGTCGGACTTGATCATTTGCAATTGCGATGAACGCTTCGCTCACGCGCGACGGCGCGATATGCGCGGCCATGACACGTGTGAACTCGTAAGTCACAATCGGCTGGAACGGTTTCAGCACCAGATCACGTGATCTGAATGCCAGTGCGGAGAACGGATCGATCACCGCGACGCCGAGGCCTTGCGCGACGAACATGGCAGCCTGCGCCGACATCGTTGTTTCGATTGCTGAGCTCGGGTCGCAGCCGGCCTGCACAAATGCATGATTAATATCGCTCCGCAACGAACTCTCAGGCCCAAGAGCGATAATGTGCTCGCCTCGAAGCAAATCCGGTGAGATGGCCCGTCGTGCCGTCAGCTTGTGTCCGCGCGGGAGCACACACAGTACAGGCAGTCCTTCGTAAGCATATTCGTCGACCCCCGATTGGGTGATCGGCAGTGCAGCAAATCCGATGTCAACCTGAGCGGATGCGGCCCATTCCGTCACGCCCTGCGATGGACGCACCTGAGCTGAAATGGTGACACCGGGATAAAGCGCTTTGAACTCCCGGATGACGGCCGGCATGAGTCCGAGTGATAGTGCCGGCGACGCAGCGATGCGCAGATGACCCGTACGGAAGTTGCGAATATCCGTGGCTCGTTGCTCGATCTTATCCATCCCCACGAACGCACGCTCAACCTCGAGATAGAGCAACTTGCCCTCATGGGTGAGTTGAAAGCGCCGTTGGCGGTCGCACACCTGAAAGCCAATCGCACGTTCGAGGTCGGCGAGGAGGCGGCTCACGGCGGGTTGTGAGACACACATGCGTTCGGCCGCCTTGGAGACGGTGCCGCACAGCACCACACTGCGAAAGGCCTCGAGCTGCCGGAGCGATACCCGCGCATCGTGAGGGCCAATCTCCATCATCAGCAACTCCTGCCTGCATCCGACAAACCAGCTCTATATAACATTTATGAATAGAGCATGGAAGCAATATGATTTGACATGATACCGCCCGCCTTTCAGGATTTTGCGACGCCAACAAGCAACCTATGGAAACCCGCAGACATGCGTGAAGAAGCCGCGGCGCTGTATCGGAGCCGGACCGTCCAAGTCCAGCGAGCCCTCGCCGCCCAGAGCCTGGATGGCATGTTGGTTATTAAGCCCGAGCACGTGCGCTATCTCACCGGGCTGTGGGGTTACAGCACGCGCACCGAATACGCGATGCCGCGTCGGCTGATCGCTTTGATCGTGCCACAGCGTGGCGACGTCACGCTGATCGTGCCAAAAATCGAAGTCAACTTCGCGCGACGCAGAACCTGGGTTCCGGATGTTCGCCATCATATCGAATGGCGTTCAGGCGGCACGGAGGTCTTCGGCGGAATCGCTCTCCTCGAGAAGGTGATGGCCGAAAAAGGAATGCGACGCGGTCGCATCGGCATCGAAAGCGGCTTCCTCTCCGCACGCTTGGTCTCGATCCTGCAAGAGCACTTTGCAGGGGTGCAATTCGAGGAGGCGGCGTCGATCGTAGAACTACTGCGCATGATCAAGTCGCCCGAGGAGATTGCCATGATGCGCATCGGCGGGAAAATGGCGATCGCGGAGCTGGACGTCGAAGTCTCGGCAATTCGTGCTGGTGTACGTGAGTATGAGATTGCGGCGTCTGGTCGGGAAGAAGCAACGCGCTTGGCCGCCGAATATAGCATTGCGAACGAAGGCGGGGACGCTATGCCCCTCGATCACCCGATCAACGAGGCTGTACAAATTATTACGTCAGGGGAGCGCCTCGACATGGTGCATGCGCTCGCCTCGACACGCGTGATCAACGAGGGCGATATCGTCCTGCTCGATTTCTGCCGCGTTCCGCAGCTTGGCAACTACCGCATCGGCTTCTCCCGCATCGCGGCATTACGCGAACTCACCATGCAAGAGCGCGAGATGTTTGCCGTAGTCATGCGCTCGTACGATGCGGCACTCGACGTGCTCAAGCCGGGCATGCCGGCCGAACAGCCTGATCTCGTCGCGCGGGAGATCCTCGATAGGGAGGGTCTCGGCGATAGCTTCGTACATCGAACCGGTCGCGGCGTTGGCCTGGAAGGCGTGGAGCGCCCGGAGATCGGGGCAGGGGATAAGACGCCGCTGCAGGCGGGCATGGTCGTCACCATCGAGCCGAGCATCTACTTCCAGAATTTCGCAATCCACGTTGAGGACACGTACCTCATTACCGAACACGGCCATGAATGCCTGACGGCCTGTCCCCGCGAGTTTCGGATTCTCGATGACGCAAAAGCTTGAGGCTGATCATGCCGCTATATGACTACCACTGCCCAAGCTGCGGCATGTTTTCTGCGATGGGCGGGATAGAAACGCACGATGCTCCAATGCTCTGTCCTGTTTGCGGAGCATCGTCGTCTCGTGTGACCGTCGCAGCGCCTGCTGTCCACCATGGACGCGCGAGCGCTGCGCTCACGCGAACCGGCCGCGTGTCCCCGACCTACAGCCGTGGAGGTCATGGGCCCGCCTGTCCCTGCTGCGCGACCCCAGTGCGGCGGCCCATAGCAAAATGACCGATGACGCATTCGATTTCGCGATCGTTGGTGGGGGCTTGGTCGGGCTCGCGATCGCATACGGACTTGTGCGCGGTAATCAACGTGTGGTCATCCTCGACGAGGGCGACAACGCGCTACGCGCCTCACGCGGCAATTTCGGATTGGTGTGGGTGCAGGGCAAGGGGCAGGGGCTCCCGGCTTATAGCTCCTGGACGCAGCTCTCAGCTCGGCTATGGCCGGAATTCGCACAGATGCTGCGCGACGATACCGGCGTCGACGTTGCCCTCGAACAGAAGGGCGGTTTCCAGATCTGCCTGTCCGAGGCCGAGATGCGCGTTCGTGTCGATGCAGTCCGGCAGCTAATGATCCAACCCGGCTTTGAGACATACGAGATTCGGACGCTCGACCGTCACCAGCTCCAGGGCTACTACCCGGGCATCGGGCCCGGTGTTGTGGGAGGCAGCTATTCGGCCCTCGACGGTCATCTAAATCCGCTGAAACTGTTCTGGGCCCTGCATTTGGCGACACAGGAGCGCGGCGCCGCCTATCGTCCGAATGCACCCGTTACTCGCATCACCCGCGATGCGTCCCGGTTCGTGTTGGCTTGTAAGGAGAGCAAGGCGGTTCTCGCGCAACGCGTGGTGCTGGCCGCTGGGCTCGACAATGCCCGCCTGGCGCCGATGCTCGACATGGACCTGCCGGTCCGGCCGCAACGGGGGCAAATCTTGGTGCTGGAGCGGTTGCGGCGCTTCATGGACCGCCCAATCGTTAACCTGCGACAGACCGATGAAGGGACCGTGCTCATCGGAGATTCGCAGGAGGAGGCGGGACTCGACGATCGTACCTCGACCACCATTGCGGCGACGCTTGCGGATCGGGCCGTGCGCACATTTCCCGTGCTGGCGAATGCCCGCGTCGTGCGAACGTGGGGTGCATTGCGCGTCATGAGCCCCGATGGCTTCCCGATCTACGACCGGTCACGCACCCAGCCAGGTGCGTTCGGCGCCACATGCCATTCAGGTGTGACACTCGCTGCGGCGCATGCGCTGGCCCTTGCCCCGCGCGTCATCGCCGGAGATTTGGGGGACATGCTGGCGCCATTTGCGCCCGCACGATTTCAGTCCGCTCGTCGGAGCATGGAATATGTTTAGACGAGCGTGCCCCTCGCGACACCTCATACAGGTGACCGTAGATGCGGAAACCGTGAATGTTGAGGCTGGCGACACCGTTGCCGCGGCGCTGTTGGCCCTGGGCAAGGATGCCTGCCGCACGACGCCGGTGACAGGAAGTCCTCGCGGGCCTTACTGCATGATGGGTGTGTGTTTTGACTGCCTCGTCAGGATAGACGGCAAGGCGAACCAGCAGGGCTGCATGGTCCTCGTCAAACCCGGCATGCGCATCGAGCTGCAGCATGGCGCAAACGCACTCGTCGATGTGCTATCGGCAGGGCGGGTGCGCGGCACGTCACCGGGAAATTGCTGATGGCAACCCAGCACACCTTCGATGTTGCGATCTTGGGCGCCGGCCCAGCCGGTATGAGTGCCGCCTGTTCAGCGACGGCCCTGGGTCTCTCTACGGTCGTATTGGACGAGCAGCACTCACCTGGAGGACAGATCTACCGCGCTATCGAGACCAGCCCGCTTACCGATCGCAGCATTCTCGGTAAAGACTACTGGCACGGTGCGTCCCTGGTCGATAACTTTGCTCGCTCCGGTGCGATTTATGAGCCGCGCACAACGATCTGGGGGCTCACGCCACCTCAAGCCGACAGTCATTGGCAAATCGGTGTATCGCGAGACGGGGCGGCCAGTTTCGTTGACGCGCGGCACGTCGTGTTGGCGACAGGGGCCCAGGAGCGCCCCATGCCGATACCGGGCTGGACACTTCCCGGGGTACTCGGCGCGGGTGCTGCACAAATATTGTTGAAGAGTTCCGGGCTTGTGCCGTCGGGCCGCGTGGTTGTTGCCGGCAGCGGACCGCTGCTGTTTCTCCTAATAACGCAGCTCGCACGCGCGGGGGCGCGCATCGCGCGCGTGCTGGACACCACACCGCGCGGTCGCTTGCGCACGACATTGCGCCATTGGGGCGCCTTCGCGCTTTCTCCCTATGCAGCAAAGGGCTTGCGATTGGCCCTAGAAGCGTGCGCCAAAGCCAAGTTCGAAAGACATGTTGACGCAATTGAAGCTGCAGGCAGCACCCATCTCGAGGCAGTACGCTACCGGACAGGGGGACGCGAGAGGAGCGTTGCGGCCGACACGTTGCTGCTCCATCAGGGTATCGTCCCGAATATCAATCTGGCGGCGGCCGCAGGTTGCACGGTCCAGTGGGATGCCCAGCAGGCTAGCTTTCGTCCGCGGGTTGATGCGTTCGGCGCAAGCTCCATCTATGGGCTGTCCATCGCCGGCGATGCTGCAGGCATCGGCGGCGCGCGGATGGCAGAGGCGCAAGGGCGCCTCGCCGCCTTCCATGCAGCATATGTGCTTGGCCGCTTGAATGCCGCAGAGTTCAAGCAAAGAACCCAAGAAGCGAAACGCGAGCTCGCGCATTGGTCGCGGGGGCGTGCATTCGTCGATGCGATGTATTGTCCGTCGGGCACCTTTACCATCCCGGATGACCGGACAATCATATGCCGGTGCGAGGAGGTCACGGCAGGTGCGGTTCGCAAGGCGATTCGCATGGGGTGCCAAGGGCCCAACCAGCTCAAAAGCTTTCTGCGCTGCGGTATGGGTCTCTGTCAGGGCCGCTTCTGTGGCTTGACCGTCAATGCCCTATTCGCACACGAGCGAAATATCGTGCCCGAGCAAGTGGGGTACTATCGGCTGCGCTTTCCGATCAAACCGCTAACCCTGGGGGAACTCGCCGCGCTCCCGCAGACCCTGCAGTCGGTCCAGGCCGTGGTGCGCCTCCCGGCATCATATACTGTTCCGGCGGCTAGCTAGATGTTCGGCTCAGGCTACAGTTCGCAGCAAGCACAGCATCCTGCTCGATGCTGTACATAACAAAAACCTTCCAATCTGCTCTAGCGGCAGATATTTCGACGATCCGTCAAGTCTGGGATTTCCAACATGGGCCGTCTTCCACCTCCCGACAAACTAACGGAGCTTCTGGCTGATGTTGCCGTCATGGTTCGTCCTCAAAAGGGTAAGGGGCGTGTTGCAGATTACATTCCGGCACTGAGTCAGGTTTCTCCGGATCGCTTTGGAATGACTGTTATTACGGTCGGGGGTGAGGAATCATCGACAGGAGATGCCAATATTCCTTTTTCACTCCAAAGCATCACCAAAGTGCCAGCGTTGATATTGGCGCTCAACACTAATGGAGATGAAATTTGGGAACGTGTGGGCAAAGAGCCATCAGGCACGCCGTTCAACTATTTAGCTCAATTAGAGGCAGAGCATGGAATTCCGCGTAATCCTTTTGTCAATGCCGGCGCCCTTACCGTAACCGACTATCTGATCGATCGTCTTGGAAATCCCGCAGGAGCAGTCAGGGATTTTCTAAAAATTGTATCGCAAACAGATGATGTCTGGATTGATGAGACTGTTGCAGAGTCCGAATTCGGTCACGCTTATCAAAACAAAGCCATCGCTAATATCTTAGCCCTGCACGGCACAATCAATAATGATCCCGATCTCGTGCTTAAAGCGTATTGTCGGCAATGTGCCATCCATATGTCGGTAGTTGCGCTTACGCGCGCATTTCTGCCTCTAGCAAGTGGTGGCTTTTCGCCCATTTTGGGCGAAAGCGTCGTCACGACACGGATCGCACGTCGCGTGAATGCACTTATGATGATGTGCGGAATGTATGACGCCGTAGGGAGCTTTGCCTATCGAGTTGGGCTTCCAGCCAAAAGCGGTGTCGGCGGCGGAATTGTCGCGATTGCACCAGGCGTCGCTTCAATTGGCGTTTGGGCCCCTGAACTCGACCGCTCAGGCAATTCTCTTTTAGGTACGCTTGCCCTTGAACAGTTCGTGCAAGCGACGGATTTGTCGCTGCTTTGATTATAGAAACGTCTGTACAGCTATGGTTTTCTATCGGTCGCTATACGGCGAGTAGAATTTCCTTGGCTCGACCTATCGCCGTTTTGGCGATCACTTGATATTTGTCTTTGATTGTCAGTTGAGAAATTGCGTTGTTTACAAATTCGGGATTGAGCTTTTCCATCGTGGCGAGGGTTTTAATTACCTCATCCTTATACGATTTCAATTCGGCAATGACCGAATCGGCATGTTTGTCACCTGCCGCGGCGATATCGAAGATATCGCGTGGCTTTATACTCAATCCACGATGATAGATTTTTTTAGTAATGATCTCCGGAATTGTTTCAAGCTGAACGTCTTTGCCTTCAACCGTCTTTGCTATGGTCGGTGTTGAGGTCAGCGAGCTTGCAGCGATGAAGTCAATCTCTCCGATATCTTGAAATACAAATTTTAGAGATCTAACACCATCGCCGATATAGTCCGTGGGCTGTATCTCAAATATGAAGTCGTGCGTTTTGGGATCTAAATGCAGAAGTAGCTGCGGATCAGGTAGAAAAATATCTACGTCACGACTTTCGCGGTGATCGATTTGGAGCATCATCGCGGTACCACCACCGAACGTCCAATGATCGATGATGAGTTCCTTCGCATTCGCTTGGTCAATGAGGGAATAAGCGATACGAAATAACGTGGTCCAGTCTGCTGAATCGCTCACGCAGCGAGCGGGTAGGATTCACCCGAATACGCGGCAAAAGCCTTCGCGGCAGCCGCAAGCTGAGGCTTGGTAATTTTGAATAGGCTAGCGAAGCCCATCTGCAATGCAGGCTCGACATCACCAAAAAACGAGGACATGTGTCCGGGCACAGCTTTAGCCGCTGTCTGATGCAGCAGATAATAGACAAGCTGATCCGCGTCTAGCTTTTCGCTATGCGGTGCATTCACTGTCGTTAAAACGAGAGCGGGGCTCATTATCGTATCTCACTATTGCTCACCTTAGATCGGGCCGGTGGGCAATGTTGTCAATAAGCTATACTACACATTGTCAACGAGGCCTAAAATAAATGGCTCCGTGGACCCGCGTTAAGAAAACTTCACATTGTCATTATTCAAATATCTTCAATAGCTTATACCACTCTCTCATGGAGGGTGGAGGGATTCCAGCACGAAGGCCGCCACATTAGGCGGCCGAAAGTTTCGCGAAGTGCGTTTCGAAGTGCGATACCGCAGTGCGCATTTCGGGAAGATATTTGTAGAGGTCATAGATGGCTTCCACGTCGGTTTGCATTGCGGCAGCGTGGTTGATAAGGCGCTCTCCGATTTCGGACGAGGTGCCAATTCTTCCATGCGTTGTTCGCCCCATAGGGAAACGTGTGCTCTTTACTGTTCTTCGTAAGCCACTCCGGCAACGTGATCGTGCGTTCTTTCTCGTCAATCCAAGGGCCACCGCGCTCAGATACAAAAGAGCCCCGCCGTTGGACTGGCGGGGCTCTGCCCTTCTTACGAAGGAATTGTTGAAGCGCGGCTAGCGATTCTCGCCTCGATCCACTCGTCCACTTCCTCCGCTATCCACGCAACCCTGCAAGCTCCGAGCCGTACCCGCTTGGGGAATTGGCCGGCGGCTTCGAGCCGCGCGATGTGCGCGAAAGAATACGGCACTCCATAGACCGACTTGAGTTCCTTCTTCGATACCAGCTTCCGTGTCATTGCAAATCCCTCTTGAAAGGGACGTTGCAACGCCCGGTTAGCCAGTTAACGGGCAGCCCGACAATAGGCTTTTAGGCGGCGCGTTTCAATCGCCTGAGCATCGCTATTAAATGCCGCTCCCATACTTTCATGGCATCTCGCATTTCGTTCATATAGCTGTACCGATTGTAAATCGCCGCAACGCCGCTAATCGTTCCGCTAGAATGATTTAGCAGCCGTTCGACGACATGGGGCGCTACCCCCAGAGCGGCAAGATTTGTAGCGAACGTCCGGCGCAAGTCATGAAGAGTCCAGGGTGCAATCTGACATTTTTTATCAAACGTCGCCTTGCACTTCTGCCAGCCATTGAAAGCGCCGGTCGGCTTACCGCGGACATGCTCACGACCTGCAGGAAACACGTATTCGGTATCGTGCGGAATCTTCTCTAGAAGCGTTGCAACCATATCTCCGTATGGAAATGTGTGGCTGCGTTTGTTTTTCGTGATCGATACCGGAAGCGTAATAGTTCGTTTGGTCGTATCAATCCATTCCCAACGGATAGAGGCCGTTTCGGTCCGACGCTGACCGAGCAGGATAAGAAGGGTGACAATGCGTGCGAAGTTATCATCGCCGACGCGTGCAACCGAGAAAACGGTCCGCAACTCAGCCTCAGTTAGAACTCGTTCGCGGGGCGGGCATGATGCCGCAGTTAATGCGTCACAGGGACTGTAATCGACAAAACGGTTCCGAACGGCCCAGCGGAACAGCATTTTGACTACCGTGAGCGCATACCGACGCTGGACAGGAGAATCGCTGAGTTTATCGATCCGTCGTTTGATGTCTTCAACGCCAATATCTGAGAGGTGACGATTCTGAAAGGGAAAGTGGTTTTTCAGAATGCCGGCATAGCCTCTCAGAGTATTAGGGCGAATACGCTGAGCTCGCTCCGAAAGGAAGAGCGAGACCGCTTCGTTATAGCCAATAGTCTTCGGGCGATTTTTTCCTAATGTGTATTCGGCCAGTATTTCACGAGCGCGCTGACGTGCTGCACTCAGTGAAATTACGCGTCGTCGCGGCATGCCGAAGATAAGCGTGAACGTCTTGGTGCCGCCCTGCGAAACGCGGACGCCGAAGCCAGCAAGTGAGCCGTCGGCGTGAAGGATTTGGCCGCGTTCCGGAACCTTAAGATTTCGCAACGTGATTTCTGTAAGTATGCTCAAGTTAGGTCCGCCTTAGGTTTAGACAACACGCGCGTAGGCGCGATGTCGTATGAACGCTATGGCGAGTTAAATGCTAGAGCTGGCGCGCAAATTTTCCGCTTGCAGGTTGGTATGTGAACCTATGAGAAGCTGCTCAAGGTCGTTAAGAGTCAGCTGCTCTACCAACTGAGCTATGCGCCCGGATTGCCATCGGCGGGAAGGTCCGCCAAGCAAGATTCGCTTAGCAAAGGCATGCTGGGGTGTCCAGCCGCGCGTCGTCGCCACCAAAAGGCGCACGTGTTGACGTGCGCTGCGCTGTCGTTCAAGCGATCGTCACCCCGCCATCGGCGACGATGACCTGGCCGGTGATGTAGCTCGCCGCCGGTGACGCCAGGAACGCCACCACCGGGCCGATCTCGTGCGGCTGGCCGATGCGGCGTAGCGGGGTTTCCGCGTTGCGCTTGGCGAGGCGCGCAGGGTCTTCCCACAACGCACGGGCGAAATCGGTTTGGATCAGCCCAGGCGCGATGCAATTGATCCGCACATTATGCGGGCCCCATTCGACCGCGAGATTGCGTGCCAGCGAGAAGTCGGCGGCCTTCGATATGCCGTAGCCGCCGAGATTGGGGCTGGCGCGCAATCCTGCGATCGACGACACGATGATGACGGCGCCGTCGCCGCGCTCGGCCATGCCGGGGATGGCTTTATTGCAGAGCCACAGATTGCTTTTGACGTTGGCGCCCATGATCTTGTCGAAGGCTTCGTCGGTGAGATCGGCGAGAGGACCAAAAGCCGGATTGACCGCGGCATTGCAAACCAGGATGTCGATGCGGCCCCATCGTTTGAGTGTCTCGGCGATGAGATTTTCGATCTCTGGTTTGCGCGACACGTTGCAGGGGATGACCAAGGCTTCGCCGCCCTGCGCGCGAATGCCATTCGCGGCTTCCTCGCAGGCCTCGGCCTTGCGGCTTGAAATCACGACCTTGGCGCCGAGACTTGCGAGCGACTCCGCGATCGCGCGCCCGATGCCGCGGCTGGCGCCGGTCACAATGGCAACCTTGTCGTCAAGGCGAAACGGCGAAGTCTCGGTCATGTTCTCTCCGTCGGATTTGGCGCCATGTTGGTCGGATATTTTTTAAGCTCGAATTTCGCAACTGTTTCGCGGTGCACTTCGTCCGGGCCATCGGCCAGCCGGATCGCGTGCGCGCGCCCAGGCATAGGCAAGGTGAAAATCCTGGCTGACGCCGCCGCACACCTGGATGGCGCGGTCGATGACCTTCTGCGCCATGGCAATCACAAGGTCTTTGTAGAGCAACTGCCGGTCGCGAAATTCAATCGCCGGTCCGTCAGGAAAGCGCGCCGCGCTGCGTTCGATCAAGGCGGGCAGCGTTGTCGTTTCAATCAGCATATCCCAACTAATGCCGGGCGGGTAGGACTTCTCCCAAATGTAGGGGCGGACGTTCATGCCGAAGCTTTCGCTTCCAGCGAGCCGAAGCCTTCGCCTGCTGCCGCTAGCTTTGCCAGCAGCGCCGCTGGTTCGTGGCGTTTGTCGTTGCTTTCGCGCGAGAGGGCGCTGAGGCGGTCGCGGATGTAGGAGAGCCCGAGGCCGTCGGCGTAAAACATCGGGCCGCCACGCCACACCGGAAAGCCGTAGCCATAGACCCAGATGACATCGATGTCGCCGGGCCGTTGCGCGATCTTCTCGTCGAGAATGCGCGCGCCCTCGTTGATCATCGGGAAAATCAGCCGCTCGACGATTTCTTTTTTGTCGATGGATCGACGGGTCAGCCCCAGTCGGCGCGAGGCCGCGACGATCAAGCTTTCGGTATCGCTGTCGGGAAGCGGGGTGCGGGCGCCCGCTTCGTAGCGATAAAAGCCCTTGCCGGTCTTTTGCCCGTAATGTCCAGCCTCGCACAAAGCGTCAGCGATCTCGGCGCGCAAGCCTTGCGATTTGCGGTTGCGCCAACCGACATCGAGGCCGGCCAAGTCGGCCATGGCGAACGGCCCCATCGGAAAACCGAATTGAACAAGCGCGCCGTCAACTTCATGGGGCAGGGCGCCCTCAAGCAGCAGGCGTTCGGCTTCTATCGAACGGGCGCCGAGCATCCGGTTACCGACAAAGCCGTGGCGATTTCCCACCACCACCGGAATTTTGCCGAGCCTGCGGCCGAGCGCCACGGTGGCGGCCAACACCTCCGGGGCAGTAGCCTTGCCGCGCACGATCTCCAGGAGACGCATTACATTGGCCGGGCTGAAAAAATGCGTGCCGAGCACGGCGGAAGGTCTTTGCGTGACGGCGCCGATAGCATCGATGTCGAGATACGACGTGTTGCTGGCGAGGATGGTGGTTTTGGCGGCGAGCAGATCGAGAGCGCTGAACACTCTTTTCTTGATTTCCATTTCCTCGAACACGGCTTCGATGACAATGTCGGCATCCGCCACCGATGCAAAATCGGTCGAGCCTTGCATCAAGCCATTGCGGCGCTCCATGTCGGCAGCGCTCAGGCTGCCGCGCTTGACCGAGGTGCTGTAGTTTTTAGCGATGACGTCGAGCCCGCGTGCCAGCGCCTCTTTTGAGGCCTCGACAATGGTCACGGGGATGCCGGCATTGGCGAAACACATGGCGATGCCGCCGCCCATGGTGCCGGCGCCGATCACCGCCGCGTGCTTGATCTCGCGAGCTTTGGCGTCTTTCGGCAGCCCGCCGATCTTGGCCGCAGCGCGTTCGGCAAAGAAGATATGCCGCTGCGCCTTGGACTGCTCGCCGTCCTTTAACTCGATGAATTTACTGCGCTCGAGTTCCAGGCCCTGATCGATCGGCAGATCGATGGCGGCACGTAGCGCTTCTATGGCGGCGATGGGGGCGTGCAGCCCGCGCGAGCGTTTGCCATGCGCGGCAACCAGTTCATCGAACCTGGCTCGATCGGCGCGCATATCGGCAAGCTTGGCATCGAGATCACGGGCGCGGCGCAGCGGGGTCTTGTTGGCGACAAGCCTGCGTGCAAATGCGATGGCCCCGGCGGTTACGTCGCCGTCGACAATGGCGTCGACCAGACCGGCCTCAAGCGCCGGTTTGGCGCCGATCGGATCGCCGGAAAGGATCATCGGCAGCGCCTTGGCCATGCCGATGAGCCGCGGCAGCCGCTGCGTGCCGCCGGCGCCGGGGATGAGCCCGAGCTTGATTTCCGGCAGGCCCAGCCGAGTAGTGGGTGCGGCCACGCGGAAATGGCAGCCAAGCGCGACCTCAAGCCCGCCGCCGAGCGCGGTACCGTGCAGGGCGGCAACCACGGGCTTCGGCATGGCATCGAGCGCAGTGACCACGTCAGTCGTGCTGGGCGGCTTTGACGGCTTGCCGAACTCGGTGATGTCGGCGCCGGCGACAAACGTACGTCCTGCGCATGCCAGCACCACGGCCCGAATCCCCGCGCGGTCGCGGGCCAATGCCAGCGCGTCGATCAACCCGGTGCGCACCGCATTGTTGAGCGCATTGACCGGCGGATTGTCGATCGTAATGACGGCGATGTTGTCGTCGCGCCTGACATCTACCAGTCCCATTGAAGTCTTCTCCGGGGCGCGCAACGCAGTTCGCGGACGTTGCCGAAATCTCATTCCGCAGTGCGAAACAATGTTCTGCAAGGTTGACCCGAATGCTAGGAAGTGGTGCGATTAGTGTCAAACGCGTCCGTCCCCGCAAGCCTCTGGTCGTGCGATGGCTGCTTACCAAAGCTGGAAAGCGAGTGGCGACCGGCTCAACGAAGCGGTCCCGCACGATGCACGAAAGTTTGTCGTC